>Ga0193954_1000965_pt1 | contig 15513 bp, 14 predicted proteins | sample BB_5_MG_FD_140340 | JGI IMG/M metagenome (GOLD analysis project Ga0193954, IMG submission 140340) | Microbial mat bacterial communities from the Broadkill River, Lewes, Delaware, United States - BB_5_MG | ecosystem: Environmental > Aquatic > Freshwater > River > Microbial mats | place: USA...
CTGTCTCCGAGGAATCTGCTCCAGCCTCGGAGGCCTCAGCATCCTCGCTGTCGGAGGCCTCATCCGCCGCCGGCTGCATCATCGTCTGAGCCGCATCGGTGCTGCCATTGGCCTTAGCAACCCCGCTTGCGTGCGCGCCCAGCTTAGCCGCGCTGTCGGCAGCCTCAGCGACCGCGACCACCGCGACCTGGGCCTGCCCCGCGGTCTCGGCCGTATCCTCAGAGGAACCGTCCGAGACCGCCTCAGGTGATGACGCACCGTCTTTATTGGCCTGAGCCTTTGTTTCGGGCGGCTGCGCCTCGGGCGCTTGGCTCGGGGAGGGCTCGAACTCCCCTTGTTTTTCCTCGGCAGAGGCACGCGGCTTGAGGCGCGCCTCCTGTGACACTTGCATCGGCCCGTGATCGCCCTGTGCGATCCGTCCGTGCCCGACAAGATCCTGTGACGCAGGAGCCTGTGGGGCGGTAGTCGCCTGCTGCGCAGGCTCGGGACGCATCTTTGCGTCCAAGAAGTCGGAGAACCCAGGCTCAGGGGCAGCCTCGGGGCGGGACCGAGCGGGCCCCAAGTCTTGAGGCGCAGAGCGCACTGGCGACGCGGCGTTCATGCGTCCCCCTTCGCGCGAGTGGCCACGATATCATCGACCTCGCGCCGCTCCTGGTCCTGCTCGGCCTTGGCCCTGAGGACCCGCTCCTTGTCGAGCACACGCTCCACGACCTTGAGGTCCTTGGTGCGGGTGCGCAGCTTGGCTCGCGCTTGCACGGTCACCTCATGGAGGGCCCGCGCCTCTTCATCGCGGCGCTCGACCTCCGCACTATGCAATCCTCGTTGCACATCAAGACTCCAGACCTCGGCGGTGCTGGTCATCGAGCGAAGGGCGTTCAGCTCACGAGCGGCGAAGTCCTGCTCAGCGGCTTGGGCCTGGTGCAAACGCTCTTGGCCAGCTACATGCCGCGCCAGAGCCTCAGAGGTCTCTACGCTCTGCTGATCACGCAGGCGGTTTCTCAGGGCGGCCAGGCGCTCCAATCGACGGGTATTCATCTCCACCCTCCAGCCTTCAGCTCGTTGCGAAGCCCCAAGAATGACCCTGCCAGATCACTGCGCTCTTCACTGTCCTGTTGGCCCCACTTCATCACACGCAGTCCTTCTTGCATTCTTCGATCCAGATCCGGCTGGGCCCCGGGGGTATAGGCACCAAGCGCACGCAACTCATCCACCTCGACGAGGGTGCTGAGCGCACGCCGCGCCTCTGCGGCCGCCTCACGCTGGGCCTTATCGGTCACCTTGAGCGCCACACGAGAGGCGCTGGCCAGCACGTCGACGGCTGGAAAGTGGCCACTTCCGGCAAGCTCTCGCGACAGCACGATGTGACCGTCCAGCAACGACCGCGCCGCGTCCGCCACCGGGTCAGCGAGGTCATCGCCTTCGACCAGCACCGTGAAGAAGCCCGTGATGGACCCTCCGCTAGAGATAGGCCCTACCCTCTCCAAGAGCTGGGGCAACCGCGCGAAGACGCTGGGTGGATAGCCCTTGGTCGCCGGCGGCTCCTGGGCCGCCAGGCCGATCTCGCGCAGCGCCATGGCGTAGCGAGTGAGCGAGTCGACGACGAGCAGGACCTGCTTGCCGCGTTCACGGAAGTACTCTGCAACTGCGGTTGCAGCTTGAGCGCCGCGCACTCGCTCCATAGGAGGACGATCGGAGGTAGCGACGACCATCACCGTATGCGGGTGAGGCGGCGAGCTAAGTAGGTCTCTGGCCTCAATTCCGCGCTCTCCGATAAGGCCCATGACCACGACGTCGGCCTGGGCCTGGGCCGCGATCTGGCGAATCAGCATGGTCTTTCCCACGCCCGCGCCCGCGAATAGGCCGACGCGCTGCCCACGCCCGCAGGTCAGCAGGCCGTCGATCACTCGGATCCCGGTCTCCAAGGGTTCAACCACGTTGGCCCGCGCATGTACGGCGGGCGGGTCGGCGTGCACCGGGGCCTTAGCGTTCGTGGTGAGCGGCCCCCCGCCATCGATGGGGGTACCAAAGGGGTCCAACACACGCCCCAGCAGCTCCGGTCCCACCGGGAAGGTCGGAGCGCGCGCCGCGGAGCGGATGAACGCGCCCGCCGCAATGCCCCGCGTATGAGACTCTGGGACGATCAGGACGCGGCCATCTCGAAAGCCCACAACCTCACCGGGCACCCAGTCGTGCTCGCGCTCGATCTGCACCATGGCCCCGATGCGCACACCGCGCACACGACCCTCAAGTATGAAGCCCGTCACGCGCTCCACTCGACCGAGCTCGAGCACGGGCGCCATGCGCTGACCGACGCGGTTTGCGCGCTCGACGAGATCTGCGACCAGCATCAGCCCTCTCCTCCACTCAGCGAAGCGGCGAAGGCGCTGCGAAAGCGCTCCAGGCGCTCCTCCACTGAGGCATCCAGGGCCTGGTGAGCGCTCTCTACGATGCAGCCGCCCTCCCCCAGGCTGGGGTCTGCTACGAGCTCTATGCCCTCAGGCTCGAGGTCTGGACGCGCGGTGCGCACCGCCTCGACCATCGTGGGGTGCAGCCGGATCCGCGTCGCGGCCTCACCGCGCAGCGCCTCAAGGGCAACCTGCACTGCGCTCACGACCACCTCCGGTTGTAGCACCAGCTCTTGTCGCAGGACTGCTTGCGCGACAGCCATGCTCAGCTCCACAATATCGGGACCCGATGCGATCGACGCTTCAACTTTGGCGAGCCGCTCGATGGCCTCCCTGAGCTGCGCCGTGACCTCAGGGTCGGGCGGCGGGGGCTCGGGCGGCGCCTCGACCACGGGTTCAGGCTCGGGCTCGGGCTCGGGCTCCTGCGACACCTCAACCTGAGAAGCCGCCATGGCCCCCCGCGGCACCGGCGCGGCAGTGGGTGTGCTCAGCCAACCCGGCTGGCTTCCCACGCTGCGTCGCTCCAGCATTTCGGACAGCGGTTTGGGCTTGGCCAAGGCATCACCTCCGGAGAAGACGTTCTGGAAGAGTTCGGCGGTCATACCAGCTCCTCATTGCCGCCCCGCGGCAGGTCGATTCGACCCTCTTCGGCCAAGCGCATAACCACGTTGATGACCTCCCGCTGGGCCTCTTCAACCTCCGACAGGCGCATGGGACGCAACAGCTCCAAGTCTTCACGAAGCGCCTCAGCCGCACGCGAGGACACAACGCCAAAGATCTTGTCCACCAGACCCTCGCTGGCCGTCTTGAGCGCCGGCAGCAGTTGATCTGCGGGTACCTCGCGCATGAGGGCCTGCAGGCTCTTGGTCGACAGCTCACTGAGGTCCTCGAAGGCGAACATCGCCTCACGCAGCGTCTCAGCAATCTCGCCGAAACGTTCGGCCACGCCGTCGAGCACCATCTCGGTATCCTCTTCGCTCATGCCCTTGAGGATGCCCGCCGCGAAGCCGCGCCCATCAAACTCATCGTCCTCCTCGGGCTCTTCGATTCCAGCCTTAGCCAGGCTCTCGGCGAGCGCGAGCGTGGCCTGATCCACGAGCTCTTTGGAGACCCGCTCCAGCGTCGACAAGCGGCCGATGATCTCCACCCGCTGCTCCTCTTCGAGGGCCATAAGAACCTCGGTGGCCTGCGTGGTCTCTAGCTGCGACAAGATGGCGGCCCCCACCTGGGGGTGCTCTTCGACCACGAGGCTGGCCAGAGTCTCGGCCGGCGCTCGCGCGATAATGGCCAAGGGGCTCATGTCGGGCGGTAGCTTCTCGTCCACAGGCTCGAAGGTTTGTGCACCGTAGGTCTTATTGGCCAACTCACGGATGTACTTACCGGCATTAGTTAGTTTGAGAGGCGTAGGATCACGAACCAGGCGCTCAAAGTGCTTGAGCACGGCCTGCTGCTGGCGCTCGCTGGGCAGCGGCATGGCCTCGACCATCTCCCAGAGCCGTTTGGCCTCGTCCGGCTTCATCTTAGCCATGACCTCACGGGCCAAAGCAGGATCGATAGACAAAAGCACCATAGCCGCGCGCTTGGGCCCGCCAATACCTTCTAAGGCACTCATTACGCGGCCTCCTCCAACTCATCAGCGCCATCATCCGCGACGCCTTCATTAATCCACGCGGAGAGGATCTCAGCACCCAAATCACTCTTGGTGCCCAGCAGCTCGTGCACCTTGGAGCGCAGCTCAGCCAAAGTGGGCTCGGGCTCGTACTCCGCGCCCTCGAGCGCCGCCTGCAATTCATCGGCTCGGGTCGGAAAGGCCACCAGCTCCGCCTCCTCCTCAGCCTTGCCGTGATTGCGGCGCCTGAGAATAATGAGGCCGACGATAATCATAAGCACCAGGCCGCCCGCCGCCGCACCATAGGCCCAAAGCGGAAGGGTCATGTACCAGGGCTTTTCGACCAGTTCTTCAGCTTGCTCGGGCAGCGCGTCCGGCTGCCAAAGGTGCACTGGGATGACCTCCAAGGTGTCTCCACGCCCCTGCATGTCCAGGCCCGCGACGGCACGGATGATGTTGGACAGCTTGACGATATCCGGCGCAGGGCGGGCGGGCCCAAGCTGAACCTCAGAGCCCGCAAGGTAGCCTGCCGCAGATGAGGTCGACACAGACGAGGTCTGTACGACCTTGGGCGGCGCGTTATTGATCATCACGCCAACATCGATCCGCACCAGGCGCGGTGTAGTATCCGACACGCGCGTATACGTGCGGCTAGGCTGCAGATTCTTGGTCTCAGAGCGACGTGTGGGACGGGTCTGTTGGGTAGTCAGGTCGGGCGTCGGCGCGGGCGCGGCGCCAGCAGCCTGAGGTGCGTTTCCGCGAGCCCCTGCCAACCCTCTGGCAATCACCTGTGAGCCCCGCGTTTCCTCGCTGGTCGACTCACTAACCACAGAATCCTTGGTTGTCTTGTACGTTTCGTTCTCTTCGAGGCGCTCGCTGCGCTCATAGGTCGCGGTGACGTCGACATGAAACTCACCGGGCCCCACAACCTTGGTGAGCAGCTTGCTGATCTTCTCCCGCACGTCCCGCTCTTTTTCGCGCTGGCTGGTGCTCAAACGGGCCTCATCGCCACCACTCCATAGGGGCTGGCTGGCATGATCGACCAAGTTAACACCGCTGGAGGTGAGCCCATCCACGCTACCTGCGACGAGGCTCACGATGCCCCGAATCTCACTTGAGGAGAGCGTTCGCCCCATGCCCAGGTGCACCACGACAGACGCGCTGGGTTTGAGCTCCGAGGCCCGGTACAGCGACTTCTTCGGGACATTGAGCAATACTTCAGCGCGTCGAACCGCCTCCATGCCTGCGATGATTCGACCAATCTCCCGGCCTAGGGCGATATGATAGAGCTTCGACTCCCGGCTGGCGGAGACAGTATAGGGCCCCGAGATATAGTCCTTAAAACCAAAACCGCCCGCAGTGACGCCGCTCTTTGCGAGGCTGAGACGCACCGTATCGGCCTTCTCCACGGGAACCTGCACACGAACGACGCCACCCCGGTTATCGACCCGGTAGGGAACCTTGTCGGACTCAAGCCGCTCAACCACCGCCGCGGCGTCCTCTTCGCTGAGGTCGGAGGCGACGGTCTGATAGTTAATCGTAGGCTGGTAGAAGCTCAGCGCGGCGCTGGAGGCCAAGGCGATCAGAGCCACGGCGACCAGGACGATGCGTCGCCCCATGCTCTGTGCAACCCAAAAGGCTTTCGCCTGCTCCCAGATCTTCGTGAATTCCATGGTGGTCCTTTAACGCAACTCTTCCTGCACTAGATCTGGGTATTCATGATTTCGCGGTAGGCTTCGAGGGCCTTATTCTTCACCGTAACCGCATAGCGAACCGCGATGCCCGCTCGCTCCTGAGCGAGGATGGTCTCGTGGATACCTTCCTCGCCACGCGCAAACCGACCGGCCGAGGCCTCGGCCGCCCGCTCCGCCTCGCCGGCCTTAGACAGCGCATCCTTGAGCACGTCGCCAAAGCTCTCACCGCCCCCATCGCTGGAGGCGGAGTCGCTTCGCTGAGTGCGCGCGCTATCCGTATTGATGCGCTCAATCGCCGCTCGAGCGGCTGGGCTAAGGATGACGCTCATGGCCTACCTCCCGATATTCAGCGCACGCTCGGCCATGGAGGACGCGGTGCGCATGGCGGTGACGCCAGCTTCGTAGGCGCGGGAAGCGGTGATCATGTCCACCATCTCCTCGACAACGTTTATATTTGGGTAGGCGACATAGCCATCTGGGTTGGCGTCGGGATGCCCCGGGTCGTACTCCAACCGCGGCGCTGACCCGTCGGAGCGAACCTCGGCGACATCAACTCCCGCCACCCCGTCTGCGGCCTCAGGGCGGCTCGCGAGCACCACGTCTCGGCGCTGGTAAGGGCCACCCTCGGGGGTGCGCGTCGTATGGGCGTTGGCCATATTGGAGGAGGCGGTCTCCATCCGGGTGCGCTGTGCGGACAGCCCCGAGGCTACCGTATCCATCAAGCTAAGTAGCTTCATCTAGCCATCCTCCTACTCATCAGCCGTTGCCATCCGTGACGGCGTATCGAAGCAGCGCCATGCGCCGCGAGATGATTGTGCTCGCCGCCCCATAGCGAACTCGGTTCTCTTCCAACTTAGCCATCTGCCGCTCCAGGCTCACGGTATTGCCGTCCTCCCGAGGAGATCGGTCGTCGGAATCCACGGCCCCTGAAGGCCCCGCGGCCTCCGCGGCGCCTGAAACGTGGCGGGCATGTGTTCGCGTCATTTCAGACTGCAGCGCGTCGTCAAAGAGGGGCTGCTCAAGGTCTTGGGCGCGATAGTTCGGGGTGTCGACGTTGGTGACGTTACTCGACAGAACTCCGTGCCGACTGCGTGCGTGGTCCATGACACGCTCGAGCTGCTGCAGGCTGTCTGCGAACACCTTCATCCTGGCAGAGATAAGAGCAAGCGGCGGGCCAAATTCGTGAGCAGGGGATATTGGGGTTTTGATCCCCGACGCGTCCGCCAAATTGGCGGGCGTTGGGCTTTTTGACGGGGCGGGAGAGAGGCGATGCGGGAGCGGGGTAGCCAGCAGCAGGGAGGCCGGCATCCATCAACGGGCCCTTAGGCTCGGACCTTGCGGATCTTCTCTACGAGGGTGGTGCGATTGAGCCCCAAGAGCGCTGCGGCCTCGGTGCGATTGCCACCGGTCCTCTCCAGGGCAACCTCGATGAGCTGGCGCTCGCGGTCCTTGAGGGCTGCCTTGAGATCCAGGTTGGTCTCTTGAACGGCCTCGGCCTCGTTATTGGCGGCCGCGGCCACCTCCACGGGGGCCTGAACGGGCGCGAAGTCGGCGGCTACGGGTGCGACGGCGGGCGCAGAGGCCGCGATCGGCCCCGGCAAGTGAGCCTGCATACCGGGCGCGGGGCGAGCTACGGCTGCAGCCATCAGCATCTGCGGCGCGCCAGCATCAGTCGTCGGCAACCCCAACAGACGCGCCTCGACGTAGTCGCCGAGCCCGGTGAGCACGGCACGCTCAATGCTGTTCTTGAGTTCACGCACGTTGCCCGGCCAGTGATAGCTGAGCAGGCGCGCCTCAGCCTCGGCCGAGAGGTGACGGACGTTCTTTCGGTAGCGCCGCGCGGATTGTGTCAAGAAGGACTGCGCCAGCGACAAGATGTCGCCAGGACGCGCCCTCAACGAAGGCAACTTCAGTTGAATGATGTTGAGGCGATAGAGCAGGTCTGCTCGGAAGCTGCCGTCCCTAGACATGGCCTCGAGGTCACGGTTTGTGGCCGCGACAACGCGAACATCGGTCTCTACCGGCAGGTCTGCGCCCACGGGGATGATCGCGCCATCCTCCAGTACACGAAGCAACTTGGCCTGCGCAGGTAGTGGCATGTCGCCGATCTCATCGAGGAAGAGTGTGCCTCCATTGGCCGCCGCGATGCGTCCGCCACGGCCCTGGCTGGCGCCTGTGAAGGCTCCTGCGGTGTGCCCGAAGAGCTCATCTTCGATCAGAGATTCGGGCACGGCCGCACAGTTAAGGGCCACAAAGGGCCCGGTGGCACGCTCGGAACCAAAATGAATGGCTCGAGCAAATAGCTCCTTGCCGGTGCCGGTCTCGCCCGTGACCAAGACCGTGCAATCCGACGGTGCGATCTGTTGGGCGAGGGTCAGCTGCTCGAGAAGCATGGGGTCTGAGCCGGCGATGTCCGAGGCACACGATTGGCGCCACGCAGTGAGATCATCCAGCTCAGCCTCGCGGCGCGCGTCGAGGAAGTCCCGAAGGTCTTCCGCGCGCACCGGCTTTTCGAACACCGTCGCGGAGCCATTTTGCATGGCCCGAACCACGTTCTTGCATTGGGCCGCTGCGGTCATAACGCAGGCGACCTCTACACGCTCATGACGCAGCGCCCATTCGACCAGCTCCGAGCCGTCACCATCAGGCAGCATTAGATCTGCGATGGCAAACTTCACAGGCCGGGCCTTGAGCAGGGTTCGAGCCGCTTCGACCGCGTGCGCCACAACTACGTCATAGCCATGCCGCCTGAGGTCCCGCGCGATCATCTTCGCGAGCGGAACCTCGTCGTCCAGCACCAGCACGGTGCGATCATCTGGTCGGGTGCTCATCTTCTTCCCTGCCCGCTGCATCGTCATAATTGGCACTGGTCTCATCGGCAGTTCGCGCAGTTCGCTTTAACCTTGATCTGAAACCGTCGAAGAAAGGGACAGGACCACCTCGGTGAAGCCCTCGGACACGTCAGAACTGGCGTCCACGAGGCGCGAAGGAGCAAAACGCCCCGTCAACCATGGTGGCCTGGTTGTTGCTGAAGAGCCTCAACGCGAAAGGTGATCACAGATGGCCGCCAAGAAAGACGACAAAGCCCCCGCCGAAGACGCCCCGGAGCCCTCCGGATCAAAACTACCTCTGCTCACCTTTGTGCTGCTTGTGCTCAACCTAGGCGCAACGGGGTTCGTAGCCTACATGGCCCTCTTCCCCGTGGCGCCTCCGGCGCCTCCGCCCCCGCCCCCCGCCGCGGACGAGAAGAACTCCTTGGTGGGGCCACTCGTCGACCTAGAGGCCTTCCTCGTGAACCTCAACGAGGAGAAGTCATCGAGCTACTTGCGGACCAAGCTGCAGTTGGAGGTGGAGGATCAAGCCACCGCCGACATGGTGGAAAAGGCGAAACCCATCCTGCGCTCTGAGCTGCTGGGCTACCTGTCGAGCCTCACAGTTGCCGAGACCCGAGGCGCGGAGGCCAAGGAAAAGATCAACGCTGATGTGCTGAAGCTCATCAACGACCGCATTGGCAGCGCGAAGGCCAAGCGGCTGTTCTTCACGGAGTTTGTGGTGCAGTAGGTGGTGCCCTAGGGGCGGCTCAGCCCGGTCCGGGAAGACCAGGAATTGGCCGCTCAACCTTAACGCTGCCCGACAAACGGTCGACTTGCTCTAATAGAAAGTCTGAGCCCGCGGCGCGACCGGGACTCACACCACCAAGGGACCCGAATGGACATCGCAACCCTCATTGGAGCCGTCGCAGGAGCCGTACTCGTCATCGGCACCATCCTCCTTGGAGGCAGCCTCAGCGCGTTTATCAACGTACCGTCCATCATGATCGTCATCGGCGGCACCCTCGCCGCCGGCATGATGGCCGAGCGCATGGAGCACGTCATCAACTCCATTAAGGTCGCTCTGAACGCAGTCTTCCTAAAGAGCCCCTCCGTCGCCAATACCATCGAGACGATCGTCGACCTCACCACGGTCGTGCGCAAAGAGGGTCTGCTCGCTCTTGAGAACCGTACCATCGAAGATACTTTCCTCGCCCGCGGCGTTCGCTTTGCTGTCGACGGCATGCCCGCGGAGGAGGTGCAGTCTGTGCTCCGAGGCGAGCTCGCCTCAATGAAGAGCCGCCACAAGCGCGGCAAGAACTTCTTCAAGTTCCTGGCCACCTCTGCGCCCGCCATGGGTATGGTGGGTACACTTATCGGTCTGGTGCAAATGCTCCAGACCCTCAGCGATCCCTCCGCGATTGGTCCCGCCATGGCCGTCGCCCTGCTGACAACACTCTACGGCGCCATTCTGGCCAACATGATCCTAGGTCCCCTCGCGAATAAGCTAGAGCTGCGCTCGGACGAAGAAGGCGCCAACATGGAGATCGTCATCAGCGGCATCGAGTCCATCGTGAAGGGCGAAAACGCGCGTGTGGTCCAGGAGAAGCTCGAAGGTTTCCTTGCGCCGGCCTTGAGGTCAGCCGGAGACACCTAGGGGGTACACGATGAGTGACGCACCTCCACCCCCAGTAGAAGAAGCTGATGAAGGCGCACCCGCCTGGATGGCGACCTTTGCCGACCTGATGTCCCTACTCCTTACCTTCTTCGTGCTCCTGCTTTCCTTTGCAAATATGGACGTGAAGAACTTCCAGACCGCCCTGGGCTCCGTGCGAGAGGCCATGGGTGTGCAATTCGAGCACCCTGGTGATCGCATGGGCCTGACAACGTCCATCATTGAGATGTCCAAGGAGGAGAGCACGGACAAGCTCAATACCCTCGACAGCGAGGTCGCCGAGATGTTCAAGCAGTTGGTCGAAGCTCGCAACGTGCAGGACCGGGTCGAGGTAGAGCTGGGCAACCGCGGCATCGTGGTGCGCATTCAGAATATGATACTCTTTGAGCCGGGCGGTACTATACTTAGAAAGCAAGCCCACGCCCCACTCATGGTGGTGGCCGACGCGGCGCGAGAGCTGGACCTTCCGCTGTGGATCGAAGGTCACACGGATAACCGCCCTATTAGTACGCCGCGCTTTCCCTCTAATTGGGAACTATCCGCGGGGCGGGCCACAGCCACGCTGCGCTTTTTGCAAGACTCCGGAGACGTGCGCCGCTACCGCATGCATATCGCAGGGTATGCCGACACACGACCGCTGCGCTCCAATACCACCGCGGACGGCCGTGCCGAAAACCGGCGCGTGGAGTTCCTCTTTCAACAGCCAGCGGATGGCGCTGAGGATGAGCGGCGGGAGCTGCTGTTCCGAGCCGAGCGTATGCGGAAGAAGTACAACCTTCCGGCCAGGGGCACACCGAGCAAGCGCGGCAGGCAGGCCCCGGTCGACATCAGGCCACAGCTCGTGCCGCCCCCGCCGAGCCCCGGCGCGCCCCCGCCCCCGCCACCCGTGCCCGCGGGACGCGACCGCGGCCCCAAACCCTGACGCCCATCGGCGCCACCGCCTGTTAGGCCCAAGGCCGATCAGTTGGCGCCATTGCCCCCGCATCGAAGCGCCACCGCAAGGGCCGAACGGCCCGCGCAGCGGCCTGAAAGGCCGCGCAGGGTCACAAGGCGAACTTGTTTCGCCGTTACGTGACCAGTATTGCTGCGTGCCATGCAGCACGTCGTCACACAGCCCATGGCTCCGCTCACCCTTGCGAGCGGCCACCAGGTGCACCAGCTGCCGGTCTGGCAGGACAACTTGGTCTGGCTGATCGTAGACCCCCAGTCGAAGACCGCCGCCGCTGTGGACGGCCCGGAGGCCGGCCCCGTGCTCGACTACCTGCAAGCGCACGGGCTACGCCTCACCACGATCTTCAATACCCACACCCACATGGACCATGTGGGCATCAACGCAGACCTTCAACGGCAGGACGCCTTGCGGGACATCCGTGTCTACGGCCCCAAGGGCGCCCAGGCAGACGTGCCGGGCATCACCGACCCGGTCACGGAAGGAGACACGGTGGACTTCTGTGGGCTATCGGGCCGTGTATTGCTCACAGAGGGCCACATCAACGGCCACGTGAGCTATGTCTTCGGTGACCTGCTCTTCTGTGGCGACACCCTCTTCGCGGGCGGCTGCGGATACCTCTTTGATGGCCCGCCGGAGCGAATGCATGACAGCCTGACCCGCCTGGCGGCGCTGCCGGAGCAGACCCGGGTGTGCTGCGCGCACGAGTACACGCAAGACAACCTGCGTTTTGCCTGGTCTGTGAACAGCGGCAACGAGGCCCTTGCTCAGCGCATACGAGACGTATGGGCGCTCAGGAGCGAAGGCCGATCCGCGGTGCCCTCTACCATCGCCGAAGAGCGGGCCACCAACCCCTTCTTGCGCACCGACGACCCCCAACTGCTCGCGTGCCTGCAATCGGCCTTTCCGGATCGAGATCTGAACGAGCCCGCGACAGTCTTTGCAGCGACCCGAGCCCTCAAGGATCTCAAGCGTTACAAAGAAGGCGCCGACCCGGTACAGACCCTGTTGGCCAGCTGAGGCCCAACGCTGCCTCCAGCCCCCTGAGGATCCCCCAGGCGCGACCCACCGATGGGCGATTGTCCTTGCCCCCCAGCGACGGTCCGTCACTGTCCCTAGATATGGCCGGACCCAAAAAGAAGACCCCAGCCCCAGACAAGGTCGCTGAGGGCCCCGCGCCCACCTACCGGCCGAGCATGCCCGCCAAGCTGGGCGCAGACCGCTTCGAAGCCCTTCGAGCCATCTCTGTACGCGGCGCGGAGGAGCACAACCTTAAGAAGGTCGACCTCGACATCCCACGGGACCGATTGGTCGTCATCACTGGCTTGTCTGGCTCGGGCAAGTCATCGCTGGCCTTCGACACCATCTTCGCTGAGGGCCAGCGCAAGTACATGGAGTCGCTGAGCGCGTACGCCCGGCAGTTTCTCGACCAGCTCAAAAAGCCGAAGGTGCAGAGCATCGAGGGCCTGCCGCCGACCATCGCGATTGAGCAGCGCTCTACCGGCCACAACCCCAGGTCCACGGTGGCCACCTCCACCGAGATCCAAGACTACCTTCGCCTGCTCTTTGCGCGGGTAGGCAAGCCCACCTGCTGGCACCCCACCAAGACCAAGCGCGACGGACAGGTGCTGCAGCGCTGCGGCCGAGCCATCTCAAAGAGCACCCCGACCCAGATCGCGGAAGCCGTCACCGCGCTGCCGGACCGCACCAAGCTCATCGTGCTCGCCCCCGTGGTGCGCTCGAAGAAGGGCCACCACCGGGAGGCGGTGGACGAACTCGCCAAGGCGGGCTTCGCGCGCCTGCGCGTCAACGGTCAGATCCTCGATCTTCAGGATGTGGTGGCCCGCGGCGGAGATAATCCCCTAAACCTCGCGCGCTATGAAAAGCACGACATCGAGGCGGTGGTGGACCGCCTCGTGATCAAGGAGAACATGCGCGCACGGCTCGCCGAGTCCGTGCAATCTGCCTTGCGCACTTCAGAAGGCCTGGTCATCATCTCCGTGCAAGGCAGCGGCGGCGAGTGCACAGACACGCTCTACTCGGAGCACTATGCCTGCGTAGAGCACCCGGAACGCGCGCTGGAGGCCCTAGAGCCTCGGGTCTTCAGCTTCAACTCCCACCACGGTGCCTGCGCCAGCTGTCACGGACTGGGGACCTTGCTGGAGTTCGATGACGAGCTGGTCTTACCAGACCCCGATAAGACCATCGGCCGCGGCGGCATCGCCCCGTGGAAGAAGGCCGGACCCGCCGGCCAGTTCTCTGGCCGGTTCATTCGTCGCTTCTGCGCTGACTTCTCCGTCAGCCGCGAGACGCCGATCCACGAGCTGAGCGACGACCTGCTGCGGATCTTGCTGCACGGCACTGACGCCCAAGACGTGGGGCAGTTCGGCGCCGAGTGGGAGGGTGTCATCCCCATGCTCTCCGGGTGGTTTGCCAAGACAGACAGCCAGTGGGCGAAAGACTTCTTGCATCAGTTCATGCTGGAGCGGGACTGCCCCGATTGCCGGGGGGACCGCCTCGGACCGCACGCGCTCGGCGTCTATGTGCAGACTCGGACCCCCCTGCCCGACGAGGTTGTGCAGGCCCGCGCCGCCCAAGGCTTCAGCTCAGACCCGCATCTCACCAACGTCGCCGACCTCGCGCACCTGGATACCGCCTCCGCGCTCGCGCTGATGGCCGAGCTGGAGTTGGGGGCGGAGGCGCGGGAGATCGCCGAGCCCATCGTCACCGAGGTGAAGGCCCGGCTCGGCTTTTTGGCCTCGGTGGGCCTGGACTACCTGTCCCTGGACCGCCGCATGGCGACGCTGTCCGGCGGAGAAGCGCAGCGCATTCGCCTTGCCACCCAGGTGGGCTCCGGCATCGTGGGCGCAGCCTACGTCCTAGACGAGCCCACCATCGGGCTGCACGCCCGCGATAACGCGCGCCTCATCCGTACGCTGCGGCACCTCGCGGACATCGGCAATACCGTGCTCATCGTTGAGCATGATGAGGAGATGATCCGCGCCGCAGACCACGTCATCGACATCGGACCGGGACCCGGCGTGCACGGCGGCGAGGTCATCGCGCAGGGCACCGTGCCGCAGATCGAGGCCAGCCCTAGATCGATCACCGGCGCCTACCTCAGCGGGCGCTCGCAGGTGCCCACGCCCAAGTCGCGGCGCAAGCTGTCCGTCAAAAAGGGCATGCGCGTGACGGGGGCCGCAGAGAATAACCTCAAGGGCATCAATGTGAGCTTCCCTCTATTGGGGCTCGTTGTGGTCACCGGGGTCTCTGGCTCCGGCAAGAGCACCCTGGTCAACGACATCCTGCTCAAGGCGCTCAAACGCAGCATCAACGGCTCTAAGGACCGGCCAGGGCGCCACACCCGAATCAGCGGCCTGTCCAGCATCGACCGCATCATCGAAGTGGACCAATCAGCCATTGGCCGCACCCCGCGTTCCAATCCGGCGACCTATACCAACGTCTTCGACGACATTCGTTCCCTCTTTGCGCAGCTGCCCAGCGCCAAGGCGCGCGGCTACAAGCCGGGCCGCTTTTCGTTCAACGTCAAGGGCGGGCGATGCGAAGCCTGTCAGGGCCAAGGCGTCAAGACCATCAGCATGCACTTTCTGCCGGACGTGCAGGTCAAGTGTGAAGTCTGCGGTGGCACGCGGTTCAACCGAGAGACGCTCGACATCACCTACAAGGACAAGCACATCGCAGACGTGCTGGAGATGACCGTTGAGGACGCCTGCGGCTTCTTTGCGAGCCACCCCAAGGTCTCACGCATCGTAAAGGCCTTGCAGGACGTCGGGCTGGGCTACCTGACCTTGGGCCAGCCCTCCACCACCCTGTCCGGGGGGGAGGCCCAGCGCGTCAAGCTCGCCACCGAGCTGGGCAAGGGCGGCCTAAAGAGCCAGGCCGGACACACCGTCTACATCCTCGATGAGCCCACCACCGGGCTGCACTTTCAAGACGTGCACAAGCTTGTGCAAGTTCTCATGCAATTGGTCGACAAGGACAACTCGGTCATCGTCATCGAGCACAACCTGGACGTCATCAAGAGCGCGGACTGGGTCATCGACTTGGGCCCTGAGGGCGGAGACGGCGGTGGCCAGGTTGTCGCTGAAGGGCCACCCGAGACCATCGCGGCCGAGGCAGCCAGCCACACCGGCCTGGCCCTGCGCGACGTCCTATAGGCTCGATAGGCGCATCACGACGACGACCAGCCCCACGACGCACAACGCGATGAGCAGGCCGCCCATGGTCTGACTGTCCCGTCGTCCAGGGCGCCCCACGTTGAGCACCATGGCCACCATGGCGGTGAGGGAGGCGACAAGGTTCAGCCCCAGCGCGGCGCGCAGCAAACCAACGTTCCAGACCGGCAGGACC
>Ga0193954_1000966_pt1 | contig 15513 bp, 17 predicted proteins | sample BB_5_MG_FD_140340 | JGI IMG/M metagenome (GOLD analysis project Ga0193954, IMG submission 140340) | Microbial mat bacterial communities from the Broadkill River, Lewes, Delaware, United States - BB_5_MG | ecosystem: Environmental > Aquatic > Freshwater > River > Microbial mats | place: USA...
AAACCAAAGAAAAGAGGTGAGTGAATATACCATTAACTTTGGTCGATGTATCTTTTGTGGATATTGTGCAGAAGTGTGTCCAGAACTTGCGATTGTTCATGGTCCAAGATATGAGACATCGTCAGAACAGCGAGCAAGTTTCTCTCTATTTGAAGATATGTTAACACCAATTGACGCTCTTAAACAACAAAAAGAGTATCCAGGGTTTGGTGCAGTAAGTCCAAATGCTGATGAGAATATCAAAAAAACACCACTAGCGTATTAAAAGGAGGATGAATAATGGAACTAATTGCTTTTTATCTATTTTCAGCCCTAACAATAGGGCTATTTTTAATAACGGTTCTTAGCAGCAATGTCCTCTACGCGATGACATCATTGGCTGCTGGGATGGTTATTATCTCAGGCTTTTTCTTTATTTTGGGTGCAGACTTCTTAGGAGTTGTACAGTTGATTGTTTATGTTGGTGCTATTATGGCACTTTACTCATTTGGTATGATGTTTTTTGATGCTACACGTGAGATTAAAGAGCGTAATACTAACAGCTACCTTGTCTTTGCACTGGGTGGTATGATTGCACTTTTATTGGTTGTGATGTTTTCAGCACCAATCATGGGTGAAAATATTGTAGCGATGTATCCACCAATGGAGGGAGCAAACAATCCTCAGGCTGTTGGTTTAGTACTCTTTACAAAATATCTTGTACCTTTTGAAGTTGCAGCGGTAATGCTACTTGTAGCAATGATTGCTGGTATTATTCTTGCGGGTAAAAAGATGGATGATAGCTTAACAACCAAAGATGAGAATCATGAAGAGGAAGCTACATTTTCACTAAAGGAGCAAAGATGATAGGGTTGAGTCATTACCTTATAGTATCGGGAATACTGTTTTCAATAGGACTTATTGGTGTACTACGAAGGAAAAATCTTTTGATGCTATTTTTTGCAACAGAGATTATGTTAAATGCTGCTAACGTAGCGTTTGCAGCAATATCATCATATTATGGTGATCTCTCAGGTCAAATGTTTGCATTCTTTATTATTGCTGTAGCAGCGAGTGAAGTTGCCGTTGGTTTGGGTATTTTGATAGTACTTTATAAAAAGCAAGGAACACTTGACCTTGATGATCTTGCAGTGATGAAAGGATAGGTATGGAAAGTTTAGTATATATAGCACTCTTTGCACCATTAGTTGGATCACTCTTTGCAGCTTTGTTTGGAATGAGTCCAAAGAATTTAATTACAGGAATCGTAACCTCTGGATTGCTCTTTATCTCATGGGTAGCTTCGGTACTGCTTTTGATCTATGTAGTAGAGAGCGGAACAATCCAAACTACGATGATGGAGTGGATTGGAGCAGGTGATCTTACCATTGACTTTGGTTTCCAAGTGGATGCCGTTACCGCAGTGATGATGGTTGTAGTTACAACTGTATCTACTGTAGTACACGTTTATTCAATTGGATATATGGAACATGATAAAGGGTTTAACCGATTCTTCTCTTACCTTTCAGCATTTGTTTTCTCAATGATGGTACTTGTAATGAGTGACAACTTTGCAGGATTGTTTATTGGTTGGGAAGGTGTTGGTGTCTGTTCATGGTTGTTGATTGGTTTTTGGTATCACAAAGAAGATGTTGGAACAGATGTTAACCCATCGATTTCTCCAGCATGGGCAGCAAATGAAGCCTTTATTATGAACCGTATTGCTGACCTTGCAATGCTCGTTGGTATCTTTTTGATCTACTGGAATACAGGATCATTAACATATGATACATTTTTTGCAGCCATTCCAACATTAGAAAACAGCTTATTAGTAGCCATTGGTATTGCACTCTTTATTGGGGCAATGGGTAAATCAGCACAGTTTCCACTCCATACTTGGCTTGCCGATGCGATGGAGGGTCCTACACCCGTTTCAGCTTTGATTCACGCAGCGACGATGGTAACAGCAGGGGTTTATTTGGTTGTTCGAGCCAATCCACTCTATGATGCTATTCCTGATGTAAGTCTCTTTATTGCTTATCTTGGTACATTTGTAGCAATGTTTGCAGCAACGATGGCACTGGTCAATAGAGACTTAAAACGAATCATTGCTTACTCTACGCTATCACAGCTTGGGTATATGTTTGCAGCAGCGGGACTGGGTGCTTATTGGGTAGCACTTTTCCACCTTGCTGCTCACGCATTCTTTAAAGCTCTTTTATTCCTTGGTGCAGGTAACGTAATGCATGCGATGCATGATGAACTTGATATCTTTAAGATGGGTGGATTGAAAAAAGTAATGAAGTGGACCTATATCTATATGGGACTTGCTTCATTGGCACTTGCAGGTATTTTCCCACTCGCAGGGTTCTTTTCAAAAGATACAATTTTAGAAGTAGCAATTAATGAAGACACCTATATTATTTGGTTTGCTCTTTGGGTAACAGCAGGTCTTACAGCCTTCTATAGCTTTAGACAAGTATTCTTAACCTTTAGTGGTAATGAGCGATATAAAGAGCATGGGGCTCATCCTCATGAAATGCCAAACTATGTATTGATTGCAATGGCACCATTAGCTGTGTTGGCAATTATCTTTGGTCTTTTCATGACACCATTTAATGAGTTTGTAACGACAGTGTTGCCAAGCTATGTTATGAGTGAAGCAACGCACCATGTGGCACTTATCTTTATTATCTTGACAACAATTATTGCTTTATCAGGTATCTTCTATGCCTATAAAAAATATGGGTCAGGATTGATTCGAGATGAGAAGGTAGAAAATAGCTTTATGTATAAATTATTGTCCAATCAATACTATATACCAAAGTTATACGATACTATCTTTACAAAACCATATAAAGAGATTTCAGATATCCTCTGGACAAAAGTAGATCTCAAAGTAGTTGATGCGATTGTTGATGGTATTGCGAAGTTTACTTACTTTAGTGGTGATCAAAGTAGAAAGATGCAAACAGGTAATCTATCGCACTATCTCAATTGGATGGCTGTAGGTGTATTACTCATCGTAGTATTTGCAGCACTCTCAGCGGTATAAGGAGCATATAGATGGATAATATTTTAAGTATATTAGTATTTTTCCCAGCATTTGCAGGAATGTTAGGGTTTGTGGTTGATAAAGACAGTGCAAGAGCTTATGGTATCTCAGTTGCTACCATTGAGTTCTTTATCGCACTTTGGTTATGGATGAGCTTTGATGGAAGTAATGGAGGAATGCAGTTTGTCGAGATGCTTCCTATTATTCCTGATTTTGGTATTAGTTACTACCTCGGTGTTGATGGTATTTCACTCTTTATTGTTGTGATGGCAACATTGATGACACTTATTGGTATGATTAGTATGAGTATCAAAAAAGATATGAAAAACATGATCATCTCTCTACTTTTCTTAGAGATGACAATGGTCGGAGTATTTGTTGCTCTTGATGCTGTGATTTTCTATCTCTTTTGGGAGTTATCACTTGTACCAATGCTTTATATTGTAGGTGCTTGGGGTGGTCCACGAAGAGTCTATGCAGCTGTTAAGTTTTTCCTCTATACCTTTTTAGGCTCATTGATCATGCTTGTTGGTATGCTTTTCTTAGCGTATCTCTACCATGATGTTACAGGGACATGGAGTTTTGCAATTACTGATTGGTATGCATTGGTTCTTCCTATTGAGTATCAAGTTTGGCTCTTTATCGCATTCTTCTTTGGGTTTGCGATTAAAGTACCAATGTTCCCATTTCATACATGGTTGCCTTATGCACACGGTCAAGCACCAACAATTGGTTCGGTGATACTTGCAGCGGTACTGCTTAAAATGGGTACTTATGGATTTGTACGATTTTCACTGCCAATTTTTCCTGATGCATCGGTGATGATGATTACACCAATTGCCATTTTATCACTCATTATGGTAATCTATACAGGAATGGTAGCGTATGCTCAAAAAGATATTAAGCAAGTGATTGCTTACTCATCAGTATCGCATATGGGTATTATTATGTTGGGTGTCTTTGCAATGAATGCCGAAGGGATTAGTGGATCAATTTTCTTGATGCTCTCTCACGGGATTGTTTCAGGGGCTCTGTTTATGTTGGTCGGTGTGATTTACGATAGATTACACACCAAAGAGCTTTCTGCATTTGGTGGGCTTGCAGCGGTCATGCCAAAATATGCAGTGGTATTTGGTATTATGTTGATGGCTTCCGTTGGACTTCCATTAACAATTGGATTTGTTGGAGAGTTTTTGGTACTTTTAGGATTCTATAAAGTTTCACCAATTATGACGATTTTAGCAGGTACAACGATTATTATTGGTGCTATCTATATGCTTAGTATCTATAAAAGAACCTTCTTTGGTCCAATCACAAACGAAGAGAATAAGAAGCTTAAAGATCTTGATCGTAGAGAAATTACTGCTTTTATCCCTCTTATTGCCATTGTTGTTTGGTTAGGTGTTTATCCTAAGCCTGTATTAGAGCCTATCGATAACAGTGTAAAAACGTTAGTAGCATTTATGGATAAAAAGGCTCAAACACAAGAGGCTAAAGATATGATCATTAGCTCAAAAGTTGGGGAGGATAAATAATGTTAGAACCTATTAGTATAAGTTTAGCTGAATTAAACTTGTCATCGTTAACACCTATGCTTGTTGCCATAGGTGGTGCTTTGGCTATACTTATTATCGATTTAATCAAAGATGGTTTGCATAAATCACTTTATGTAATGCTGACGCTGTTAATTTTATTAATTGATTTGGGTGCAGTAATGGGGCTTGGTGTCAATCAACGAGGTTTCTTTGATCTCATGCTTATAGATGGTATATCAATTATATCGCAAGCCTTGATATTACTTGGTTCAATGCTCTTTATACCATTGGCATTGACATCAAAGCGTTTTCATGAGTATTCGTATCCTGAGTATTTTGCACTCTTTTTATTTATGATTGCAGGATACCAGTTTATGGTTTCAAGTGACAATCTTATCCTTATCTTTGTTGGGTTAGAGACGGCTTCTTTGGCTCTTTATACATTGATTGCTATGCATAACCGTCCAAACTCTTATGAGGCAGCTGTTAAGTACTTTACAATGGGTGCAATGGCAGCTGGTTTCTTCGCAATGGGTGCGGCAACAGTCTATGCGTCCACAGGTTCGTTAGAACTTTATAAGATTGCTGAAGTAATGCAGAGTCGAATGGATGAAGCAGGATTAATGATTGCTCTTGTTGGTGGTGGATTACTACTGCTTGTTGCGTTTTCATTTAAGATGTCTCTTTTCCCTTTCCATACATGGGGACCTGATGCGTATGAGGGAGCTTCTGCTCCATTAGCAGGCTTTATGTCAATTGTTCCTAAACTCGCAGCCATTGTGGTTTCAATGAGAATCTTTGGTATGTACATTGATATTGGTATTGAAGAGATTCGAACAGCTATCTTAGTCCTTTCAGTACTTACTATGACCCTCGCCAATATCATGGCACTGGTTCAAGGGGATGTAAAAAGAATGTTGGCATACAGTTCCATCTCTCACGCTGGTTTTGTAATGGCAGCGATTGCTCTTGATACAACCAAAGGAAATACAGGTGTATTCTTGTACTATACACTGTTCTTATTTACTAACCTTGGAGCATTTACAATGTTGTGGATTAGTCGACATAAAAACAACACCTACCATGATCGATTTGATCACCCTTATGAGAAGTTTGCAGGGCTTATCAAGGTAATGCCAATGGGTGCTGTAGTGATGGCTCTCTTTATGCTTTCACTTGCAGGGGTTCCACCATTTTCAGTCTTTTGGGGTAAAATCTTTATTATGAGTTCGGCTGTGGATGCTGGGTATGTATGGTTGGCACTTGTAATGGGTATCAATTCCGCAATTTCAGCTTATTACTATTTAAAGCTTATTGTCTATATGTTCTTAAAAGACCCAGCAAGTAATGATGGTACGATTTATTATAATATCTCCAAACCATTGATGACAATTATTGGTATTGCTGTCTTTGCTACGGTGACATCACTTCTATACGTTCAACCATTGATATCGTATATCTCTTATATGGTAGGTGCTAGTGGATATTAATCCATTAGTTTCGAAGTATAGCTTTTCTACCAAGTCTGCTTGGTAGAAAAAAATCTTATTGACAATCTCTTAAATTTATCAATATTAGTAAACTTAATTAAAATTTATTTTATTCTATAAAAAATTAATCTAATAAAAACTATAATATAGTTATAATATTATATGACAATTTCATATAAAGGATTTTAAATGTTAAAAAGAATGTTAGCCTTAGCCCTTTTATCGGCTTCTTTACTCTATGGAATGAGTGTAAGTGAGCTTAATAAAGCTTCAAAAGAGGAGTTGATGAAGATTAAAGGTGTGGGTGAAAAAAAGGCAGATGCAATTATCAAGTATCGAAAAAAGACCAAATTTACCTCGGTAGAGGATGTGACTAAGGTCAAAGGTGTTGGTGAATCTCTTGCACAAAATATCAAAAAAGATATTAAAAATGGTACAAAAACAAAAGCAAAATCTAAAACCAATAGTAGCAAAAGTAAAAATACTTCAAAAACAACCAAAACGACAAAGTCTACAAAAAGTACAAATAAAGAGAGTAAAGAGAAAACAAAATAGACATTTTTCATAAGGGTGGATAGAGCTTTTCTATCTACCTCTCTACTATTCTCTTTTTAAACAAAAATAAGATAGAATAGTTAAAACTTATGATGTGGAGAGATATTTGAAAAGTAATCAATATTCAATTAAGGTCTTTGAGACCGTTATTGAAGATGAAGAGAAATTTATTACCTTTATAGATGCAAATTATGAACTCTTTAAACATCATCTTATATCCATACAAGGGGATATTCCTCAAAAAATCATTGAGTACTTTGACAAAAAATCACTAAAGTATATTAACAATTTTGATTTACCTAAAGCAAAAAAGATAAAAGATAATTTTGTTGTGCTTAGTTCTCAAGAGGATGAGGAAGATGTATGTAGAGTCGTAAGTGAGCCTCTGCGAAGTGGTCAGTTTATAGAACACAATGGGGATGTCTTAATTACAGAGCGAGTGAACAGTGGTGCAAAGATTGTTGCATCAGGAAATATAATTGCTTTAAATGTAGTCAATGGTGATATCAGTGCGACAGGTGATTTTATTGTGATAGGAAATACACAAAAGTCTAATATTATATTTCATGGAGTAAAAATTGATAATACTCTTTTGGAAAATCAATTAAATAAGATAGAGTTTATTGATGATGGTATCATTATCAAAGCCGTATCAAAAAAGGAGTTAACTTGGGTATGATTATAGCAATTATTAGTGGGAAAGGTGGTGTTGGTAAGACAACAGCAACTGCTAATATAGGTCTTGGTATTGCTATGAATGGTCGAAAGTGCGTTGTCGTCGATTTTGATATTGGGCAGAGAAATCTTGATATGATTTTAGGACTTGAGAACCGTGTTGTGTATGATATGGTTCAAGTAATGGATGGTGAAGCTACTTTACAGCAAGGGCTTATCAAAAGTAAATCAAATGAAAATCTTTTTTTCTTAGCAGCGTCACAGACCAAAGACAAAAGTGTGCTTGATTCGGTTAAAATCAAACAATTGATTGATGAATTAAGTGCTCAGTTTGAGTATGTCATTTTAGATGCTCCTGCAGGTATTGAGAGTGGATATGAGCATACGATTGAGTTTGCGGATAGTGCCATTGTTATTGTGAACCCTGAAGTCTCGTCAATTCGAGATTCAGATCGTGCTATTGGGATTTTGGATTCTAAGTCACAAAAGGTTAAAGATGGAGAAGAGGTTGATAAGTATTTAGTTATTAACCGTATTATCCCTGAGATGGTACAAAGTGGTGATATGTTGAGTTCTGAAGATATTTTGGAAATTCTTAATATTAAACTTCTTGGTAAAGTAGCGGAAGATAAAGGAGTGATTGAGGCATCCAATCAAGGTACCCCAATTATTTTAGATCCAAAGTCCATTGCAGGTGCTGCTTATCAACGTATTGCATCAAGATTGTGTGGAGACAATATTCCTATTGAAGAGCCTACGGTGCTTACTAAAGGTTTTGTAGGGAAAATCAAAGGAATGTTTTCATGAATTTTCCTTGGAATAAGAAAAAGAGCAGTGCATCGGTAGCCAAGGATCGACTTCGTATTGCTATTATGACCGATAAACAAAATGAGAATTACCCTTTTATGGAAGATCTCAAACGTGATATTATCGAAGTAGTCAAAAAATATATTGAAGTACGTGATATCGATATTAAAAAAGAGGCTGATGGAGAGTTTGAAGCACTCTCAATTGATGTACAAGTCAAAGAAAAATAAGTAGAGCTATTGGAGTTAAATGGAAGCTATTAATCAAAACATTATTTTTTACATTGCTGTCTACTTGATAGCCAGCATCCCATTTGGATATTTTCTAGCCCTAAAATTTGCGAATGTTAATGTCAAAGAAGAGGGAAGTGGTAATATTGGGGCAACCAATGTCTTGCGTGTTGTTAAAGAAAAAGATCCTAAATTGGCTAAGAAGTTAGGGGCAATTACCCTCTTTTTGGATGCGATTAAAGGTGTGGTGGTACTACTTGTCGCCATGGCGTTTGATATGAATGAATCGGTACTGTGGACAATTGCTGTTTTAGCGGTTATGGGACACTGTTTTTCGATCTTTTTGAATTTTGAAGGGGGCAAAGGAGTCGCAACGGCTATTGGAGTCTTGGCGGTTATGATGCCTTACGCTGCCTTGGTGGCTCTTGCGTTTTGGGCTTTTGCAGGTAAGGTACTCAAAATCTCATCACTCTCATCATTGATTGGTTTGTTTGGATTTTTGATTGCGAGTTATGTGCTTTATCCCGAGGTGGAAGGTATTGGTTCACACTCCCCTATATGGATTATCTCTTTTATTGTATTTTACAAACATATCCCAAACATTGTGCGCCTTGTTAAGAAGGAAGAACAGACCATATGACCATTCATATCAGAGAGTTGAGTATGGATGCAATTATTGGTATTTTGGAAGATGAACGTATCTCTCCGCAACGTGTGGTGATTGATATCGATATGGAGTATGCGTATAAAGAAGGGGAATTTATCAATTATGCCATCGTTGCTAAGAGTGTTGAGGAGATGATTGTCGCCAATCAATATCTCTTACTCGAAGAGGCTTTGCTTGATATTGAGAAGAGTCTATCAATGCAATACAAAAAACTCCTTAAAAAACTATATATTGAGATCAAAAAGCCTGATATTCTTACAAATTGTGTCGTTTCTCTCTCAAAAGTAAAGAATTTTTAAATTTTTTTTAAAAAAGCGTCAATTTTATGGTATAATTATAAAAAAAAACTTAAATAGGTTGGTATTGAAATATGAGAATATTAATTATTGAAGATGAAGTATCTTTGAGCAAAACACTTTCAGATGGTCTTAAAGAGTTTGATTATCAAAATGATGTAGCAGAAAATTTGGCAGATGGACGATACTATTTGGGTATTCGTAACTATGATTTAGTATTGCTTGATTGGATGTTGCCTGATGGTAGTGGAATTGATCTTATTGAAGAGATTAAGACTCAAACACCTAAAACTTCGATTATTGTTCTCTCTGCTCGTGATGACAAAGAGAGTGAGATTGAAGCTCTTAGAGCGGGTGCAGATGATTATATTAAAAAGCCATTTGATTTTGAAATTTTACTTGTACGTATTGAGGCAAAATTACGATTTGGTGGCAGTAATATCATCGAAATTGATAATCTAGTGATCAATCCTGAAGAGGAAAAAATCATCTATAACAAAAAAGAGATTGAACTTAAAGGTAAGCCATTTGAGGTACTTACACACCTTGCAATGCACAAAGATCAAATTGTCTCTAAAGAGCAACTCCTTGATGCCATTTGGGAAGAGCCAGAGCTTGTTACTCCAAATGTTATTGAAGTAGCAATTAATCAAATCCGACAAAAGATGGATAAGCCATTAGGTATTACTACTATTGAGACAGTAAGAAGACGGGGTTATCGATTTTGCTTTCCCAAAAAAGCATAAGGAGAAACTTCCTCGTTAAACTCTCCATTTCGATGTTGAGTTTAACCATCTTCTTTTCAGTTATTCTTTATAGCTATATCTCTTATAAAGTTGATCAAAATATTGAAAAGTCGCTTCAAAGACATTCAAAATATATCTTGTCAATGTATCGTAATATCCCATACGATATATCCCAAAACCATGAAATCCTAAAAAATACACTCAATATTAATGCCAAATTGATTCAAGAGAAACATCATATTAAGCATCATCAAAAAATAGTTCATAAGTTTATGAGAGATGATCGTTATATATTTGAGTTACTCGTTCCGTATGATACAAAGAAAAATCAATACGTTAGTATATCCGCAGATGTCACAAAAGAAAAGCAGATGCAAGAGAGTATTAACCAAGCCATTATTATGATTAATATTTTGAGTATATTTTTAATTGGAATTTATGCCTTTATCCTCTCAAAGATGTTGATAACTCCTATTGAACTGCTCAATCGTAAACTCTCTGATATGAATGAATACATGATTAAAGAGATAGATGTAAGTAATCTACCCGTAGAGTTTAAAAGGCTAGGAGAGTCAATCAACAGCCTCTTGTTGCGTATTCAAAACTTTTTGATGTACAAAAAAGAGCTTTTTGTTGGTACGGCTCATGAGCTTAAAACCCCACTAGCTGTGATGAAGACCAAAAATCAAGTGACCCTCTTTAAAAAAGATATGAATGAAGAGAAACTACGTGATGCCATTGATCAAAACATTACCTCCATTGATGAACTTAACAAAATTATTAGTGCTATTTTAGAGTTTGGTCGGGCTGAAGGGGCTCAGTTTGAATCCCCTCAAGAGATTGATATTATTGAATTTTTAGAAAAAAAGTGTAATGATTTTGAGTTTTTAGCTGCATCCAAAGAGAAACGTTTTGATTACAAACTCTCTCCTAAACATTACCCTGTGAAGATCCAAACACTTTTGCTTACGCAAATATTGCAAAATTTTGTTCAAAATGCTTTGCGTTTTAGTCCTGATGATAAGATGGTTATTTTACAAAGTTATGCCTATGAAAATCACTTTATTATCGAGGTGCTTGATGAGGGGGTAGGGATTGATGAGAGTATTGATATTTATGCCCCATTTATACGCAGTGATAAATCCAAAGGAACGGGTCTTGGACTCTTTTTGGCAAAAAGTGCAGCCGATGCACTAGGAGCTACCTTGGAGATTAGCAATAGAGAAGATTGCCAAGGGACAATTGCACGTATCAAACTTACCAACTACAAAAGTGAGACTTAGTTGAATGCACTGCTTGCTGTTAGTTCAATCTATGTTTTTATTTTGATTGGATTTATTGCCAAAAAGGTATTTGATGATCGCATTGATGATAAAAGCTTTGTGATCATCTCTCTCTATTTTCTACAACCCATCTTTATCTTTTGGGGGCTTACACGTTCTCCCATTGATTTTAATCTCATCTATACTCCTTTTTTATATTTTATTATTATTAGTGTGGTTCTTATTGTATTGATTTTACTTTCACGTTTTATGTTTAGGGATACGCAAGAGCGTTCTATTTTTATCGTGGCTTCATTGATTGGGAATACAGGTAATTTAGGTATTCCCTTAGGTATTGCACTTTTTGGAGAGAGCAGTGTGCCTTATACGAGTATTATCAATATTGCCAATATCTTTTTTATCTATACCGTAGGAATCTACTTTTATGCAAAGAGCCACTACTCTATACAAGATTCACTCAAAGAGATGTTTAAAATTCCTATTTTATGGAGTGCTATTATTGCTCTAGGTTTTAACTACAGTGGGATGGGTATTCATCAGCAGATTGATCAGGTCTTACAGATGGCTGCCTATGCGACAATTGTATTGCAACTGATTATCTTTGGTATCTACCTTGCTAAAACTCCTATCAAATCACAAAACTTTCGTTTGACACTCAGTGTAAGTCTTGTGAAACTTATCATCTTACCACTTATGGGAATTTGGATACTGAGCTTTACAACATTCCCTTCAGAACTTAGTGCTATCCTTGTTGTCTCTTTGATTGTACCGCTAGCAGTCAATAATGTCAATATGGCAGCTTTGTATGAGTGTAAACCTTATGATGTCACCGCAGTAGTACTTGTATCAACACTACTCTTCTTACTCCTTGCTTATTTTGATTTGATGCTTATTGAGTATTTTTTTGCCAGTGCAAACTAGGGATGTTAGTCAATATTAAGATAGCGTCGTATTTTTTTGATCTCTTTGAGATCTATGTCTGCTTCTATGGCTTGGAGTCGATCATTCATTAGCACATCACCGTTGGGGGTGATAATCGCACTGGAACTTGCCATATCACTATTGGGACTATTGGAAACAATAACAAAACATTGATTAATGATGGCTAAGGCTCGTGAGAGAGTCTCCAAATGCATTTTACGTGCTTTGCCCCACTGGGCAGGGATCAAGATCACATCACAGCCTTGTAGCTGCTGCCATAGCTCTTTGAAACGTAGTTCAAAACAGATTAGTACTCCATAGCTAATATAATTGATTTCAAATTTGGTAATGTGCTTGGTGCTACCTGCTACAAAAAATTGATGCTCATCGCCTAAACGAAAAAGTTTGGCTTTGTCTTGGGAGTAGATTACCTGATGGTTGTGCATCACAATGGCACGATTGACAATTCCTAAAGGAGTCGCCTTGATAAGCGTAAGACAGAGAAGTTGCTTGGAAATAAGGGGTCGTAAGCTACGAATGGCTCGCTCGTAGAAGTGGGCTGCCTTGTCAAAATGATCATAGTCAAAACCTGTAAGGCAGACCTCAGGAGCGATGATAATATCACTTCCTTGATGGGTTTTGATAAGATGGAGAAGTTTATCAAGGTTGGCTTGGTAGTTTGAGGTTGTCTCAAACTGTAGGGTAGTGATTCTCCTAGAAGTCATCAAAATCGAGACTTCCTTTCGAGTAGTTGGTCACATTTCCTTCAAAAAAGTTGGTCTTTTGGTCATTAAACTTTGAAAAATCATCCACCCACTTAATAGGGTGATCGACATTGTAGAGTTTGTTAAGCCCTACTGCTTTGAGTCGCTCATCGGCAAGGTATTGGATATACTGCTCAATGATGTTGTCTGTTAGCCCCAGTATCTGCCCTTGGGTGATGTATTTTCCCCATTCACTCTCCAATCTTACTGCATTTCGAAACATCTCATAGACTTCATCCATTAAATCAGGAGTAAAGAGTTCAGGACGCTCTTTTTTGGTCACATTAATCATGTTTTGAAAGAGCAGTAGGTGGGTAACTTCATCTCTTTGGATAAAGCGAATCATTTGAGCTGAGCCAAGCATCTTGCCACTGCGTGCTAAGGTATAGATATAAGTAAATCCACTGTAAAAATAGATCCCTTCCAATATTTGATTGGCAAACATTGCTTTGACGATATTACGGTCGGTTGGGTTTTCACTGAGTTCCTCATAGACTTTGGCAATGGCATCATTTTTGTTTTTGAGCATCATGTCACGTCGCCAAAGTTCATAGATTTCAGAGCTATTGGTCGAGATAGAGTCTACCATCACGGCGTAGCTTTGTGAATGCAAAGCCTCTTCAAACGATTGTCGAACCAGTACCAAATTGATTTCAGGCGAAGTGATAAAGGGGTTGATATTATCGATAATATTATTGGTTTGAAGTGAATCCATGAAAATCAACTGAGCCAAGACCTTGTCATAGGCTACTTTTTCGGCATCGGTAAGGTGTTTGTAGTCTTGAATATCAGGAGTCATATCGACCTCTTTGGGAAACCATGTGTTATTTAACATTACTTCCCATAGGTTGTATGCCCATTGGTATTTAATATCATTAAGTTCAAAGATTCCTGTAGGGTCTCCACCAAATACGCGTCTGTCTTTGGTTTTTTCCGTCGATTCGGGGTTGTAGATTTTTTTTCGTTGCATTATTCTCTCTTGAATCATATTGAAACTTGGAAGGCTGATGTTTGTAATGTTTCGTCTCAATATGCTTTGGTATAAGTTTTTGGTAATATACTATATACAATATTACAAAACAATAAAAGTAGGAGAAAAGTTTTGAAAAAACTGACAGATAAAAGCATCGAAGATATGGTAAATATCATCCTTCCTTACCCTGCTACACGTGTAATGCAGATCTCCGATGGAGAAGAAAAATTTGCAGATGAAATAAAATTAACCCAAAGACTTTTTAGCTTAATTCAAGAGCGAGAGTATGACTTTCAACTCAATTTAATTAACAGTGATAAGGTTGATGTTTACAAAGAGCAGTTCATAAATGAAGGGGTATCGAGTTCTGTACGTCCTTTACATCCTAAACAACCACGTTATGGGATGCAGGGAAAGTTTTATGATTATCTCTATGTCACAGCTCAGATTGAAGAAGCGATGCAAGAGGAGTTTGTCAAAAAGGTTTATGAAGTGATCAAGAGTGGAGGGTTGATTTTAGCATTTATCAATAAAGATATTGAGAGCTATGATCGCTGGTTTAATTTACTCCAAGACAACTCTTTTGTGGCGATTAATAGCATCGATATTTGTGAAGATTTTCACGTTATGAGTGCAAGAAAAATGCATGGATGGGGTGGATAAATAATATCTGATTTTCTTTTTAAGTAAATTGGATATAATTTCACTATTAATATATTTACTAATGAAGGTCTATTTTGAGTGAAAATCTAATAGGTTATATAGATAATCAAGGAAACATTGTCGATACACAGAGTGTTGATGCGTCATTTGAAGGTGAAGTTATTGAGTATGACAACAGTGATCAAGCACTAGAGATCATTCGTCACTCAAGTGCTCATCTTATGGCACAAGCGATCAAAGAGCTTTATCCTGATTCACAATTTTTTGTCGGTCCCGTCGTGGAAGAGGGCTTCTATTATGATTTTAGAAGTACAGAAAAGATTGGTGAAGAGGATCTTAAAAAAATTGAAAAAAAGATGAAAGAACTCATCAAGAAAAAGTACAAGATTGAAAAATATGAGATGAGCAAGGATGAGGCACTTGAGAAATTTGCTAATGATGACCTTAAACTTGCTGTTCTCTCTCGTATTCCTGATGAGAGCGTATCGATCTACAAGCAAGGGGAGTTTGAAGATCTCTGCCGTGGTCCTCATGTACCAGCTTTGCGATTTTTGCACAATTTTAAGCTTACGCGTATTGCAGGGGCATATCTTGGTGGAAATGAAAATGCGGAGATGCTCGTTCGTATTTATGGGGTAGCTTTTGCAACCAAAGAGGCACTTAAAGCCCATATGACGATGATTGAAGAAGCCAAAAAACGCGATCATAGAAAGCTAGGCAATGAGCTTGAACTTTTTATGTTTGATGAAGAGGCGGGGGCAGGGTTGCCATTTTGGATGCCAAAAGGTGCAAGACTGCGTGCAAAGCTAGAGGATATTCTCTACAAAGCTCACCGCAAGCGAGGATATGAGCCAGTACGAGGTCCAGAGATGCT
>Ga0193954_1000968_pt1 | contig 15467 bp, 14 predicted proteins | sample BB_5_MG_FD_140340 | JGI IMG/M metagenome (GOLD analysis project Ga0193954, IMG submission 140340) | Microbial mat bacterial communities from the Broadkill River, Lewes, Delaware, United States - BB_5_MG | ecosystem: Environmental > Aquatic > Freshwater > River > Microbial mats | place: USA...
CCTGCTCGCCGTCGTCGCCCCTCCACCCGAACCAGCCTACGGCGACGCGGGCACGCTCTCTCCGAGCGGTGTAGTCGGTCTCAGCTTCGAGCAATTTCGTACCACCAACCGGACGATCGCCCCCGACGACCAGATCTCGCTATTGCTCGCGCCCGGCGTGGATTACTTCGTGCTCGACGATATCGCGGTCTCGGCGGCCTTCGAACTCGGCTATACCTGGGGCGGCTTCGCAGACTCCCGAACTCTCGGCCTGAGCCTTGGCGGCGCATACAATGTGAGGATCTCTGACCGCGTGAGCCTTGTGCCCCGGGTCGCGCTCGCCGTCGGGCACTACAAGGCGTTCCCGGCCGACGTCACGGTCCGCCCCGACGGGACGACCATGGTCTGGAGGTTCTACGGTCCCCCGGATTACCTGCAGGTCGACCTGCGCGTCGGTCTGCCTTTGCTCGTTCACTTTGGGCGCTTCTTCCTCGGCGTGGGCCCCCGCCTGAGCCAGCGCCTGCTCACTCGCGTGGACGGTGGATATTCGGCCACGGAGTTCTATCACCGGCGCACCTCCTTCGCCTTCGCCACGACCTTTGGTGGCTGGCTATAAGGCTCGTGCGCGCAGGGCAGATTGCGTACTTCGAGGCGCTCGGCCGAGTATGAGCGCCGGCGTGCCATGTCCTGGAATAGTACATGAGACCGCGAGCAATTCGGTCGTTTGAGGCCTAAGAACAAACCTGGTGAGCCGGCAGGCGTATGCGCCTTCCCGGAGACACCGCCCGCGTGCGCGCTTGAGCCCTGACAGCAAGAGCCAGACCGTCGGCTCTTGCTTCACCGGCCCCCGAGGTTTGGTGCGGGCCGCGTGATGTAAGACATCCTTCTGCCAGAGCAGCGGTCCTTGCGCCGCTTGGGCACCAGCGCGCTGATGCGCTTGCAGACCCGCGCAGAGCGGACGGGCGCTCTGGTCCGTTCAGCCTGGATACGCAGTTCGAAGTAGCGCGGTTGATTTCCCGCATCAGGGCCTGGGGGACCTCACGACGCCAGCCCCGAATTGTGGTGAGTAGTCGGTCCAAGCGCCAATCCATGATGCCGGGGCCTAGATTGAGGCCTGGGTGCCAAGGTCAATAGAGCTTGCACCGCCAGGCCGCCCTAACCCGGCTTGAGCTCGGCGTGCAGACCCGGGGGGGCGCTGGTCTACAATAAATCGGGGGGCGGTTATCGCAGTCCAACTTGCGGTAGGCCGGGGGGCCTGCGAAGAGTTCTCAGGGAGAAAGGGGCTGGGAGAGCACCCAGCTCTGGCCGAAGTTCACGACCGTGACATAGCCCTTCCTCGCCCAGTGGTTGATCGTTGCATAGGGCGTGCCGGACTGCTGGATGTCGCCCTCCCACTGCACTGCGCTGCCCTGCCTCAAGAAGGCCTTAAACTCGAACCAGTCCCCGACCTGCCCCGGCATCGTGACTTCAAACTTCCAGTAGTGCAGGCCGTAATTGTTATCGGGATCCACCCCGTAGCCGGACGTCGCGTAGTAGGGGGCGGGCCCCCATCCGCTGGGCCAGGCGTCGCATGTCCAGTCCAGCGCAGAGTCTGTGAACCAGTCCAGGGTGCTGTCGCCGGCCTTGTTGGGGGCGGTGGTGGGGTTGAGGGTGTTCAAGTAGGTGATGCTCTCATCCGCGCTGGCGTAGGCCCCAGCTTGCACCAGGCCGGTATCATGCCCACCTCGAATGAAGATGTCCTGCCCAGGTAAGGTTGTCTTTTGAATATATACGACCGTGCGCAATGATGATCCGATGGGGGCCCGGCTCCATACCGCATAGTTAGATCCGGAGGCGCGCAGCAGCCAGCCTGCGCCCGGCGACCATGATCCAGGGCCGATCTTCATGGCCACCTTGCCGTCAATGATCGCCGCGTACACGCTGCTATCCGCCTGCTGAATCGCGACGCTGCTGGCCGAGTTGAGACCCTCGGTGTGGCGAATGTGGATCAGGGCGTCGATGGCGGAGCCTAGGCCCCAATCAAAGTAATGCGGCCAGTAGACCGAAGGCAGGCCGGGGTGGGTGAGGATATACGCATAACCTTGCATGACTTCGCCGGAGGGGAAGGGCCAGTGGTTCTGCCCGCCGCCGGTGCCGGGGCTCGGGCCGGTATCGTGGTTATCGATGAATGTGACCGAGCGGGTGGGCCACCAGCCGATGGCGCCAGCGGGCTGGGCTGCACTATCGCGCAGTCGCCAATACTCCCCGTAGGCCACGGCCTGCTGAAGAAGGCCCTTGGTGGTGAAGTCGAAGGCCGCCGCGCTGCCGCCCGCCGCGTTGATCCAATTCATGATTTGCTGGCGGTGGGCATCGGGCGCATTGAGATCTAAGGTGGTCCACAACTCACCTACCGCGAAGTAGGGCTGGGTGGCCTGATTGTACTGGTCGACGTATCCGCCCGCGTACCCCTTGACATAGTCGTAGCGCCAGCCGTCGTAGCCAATGTAGCTCGATAGCCAGCTCATCCAGCCTTGCAAGCTGGTCTGCACGTAGGCCTTGGTGTGGTCGATATCGCGCGCCGCCGCGTAGGCATCGCCCGTGTCAAAGGCGCCGGCCGAGTAGGGCCACTCGTCATTGCTGCATACCGCGTCGGCCCCCCAGGTGGGGTTCGAAAAGTCGGCCCAGTCGTAAGTGCCCACCCGGTGGTTGATGACGATGTCGGCGATCGCCTTGACGCCGTGGGTGTGCAGGGCCTGGATGGCCGCGCGCAGCTCGGCCTCAGATCCGTAGGCGCCCTGTTGCACGTAGAGTTCGTTCGGCAGGTAGCCTTGCGGAGCGGCGTCCGCGCTCCTTGAGGAGGGCGGCAGCCACACCATGTCAAAGCCCGCGCTTCCGATGGATGAGGCGTTGGCATTGACGACGTTCCACCAGGCGCCCTCATGCGAATTCCAGTGAAAGCCTTGCAGCATGACCTCGCCACCGGGGGTGCTCAGCGGGTCGGCCTCGGCGGGCACCGAGGGCAGCAGGGACCCCGCGACGAGCAAGAGGAGCGTGCATCGAGATAGAGTCACCATGCTAAGACTGTTCGGCACCCTGAGATTTTTTTGATTCGGATGTCTGACCGTTGGCGGATCGCCGGAGCGAAAGAGCCCGCGATTTTCAAAGCGGCGCGCAGGCTTGGTGCCGTACTTGTCGCGGATGCGTGTCGCAGGGGGCGGCTGAGCACCTAAGGAAAGCGCACCAAGAGACCGAGCGCCGGTGCGACCACCACTCCGCCCAAGTCCCGCCTCTCTCCCAATACTTCGGGCTCGTAGATGACCCCCGCCACCGACAGCTCGGCCACTGCGTAGACGTACTTGTATCCGACCATGACCCCCACGGTCCCGCCCACCACATGCAGCGTGCTCGATAGGTCCGTCGAGCCGAGCCCGGTGGCCACCTCCACCCGCTCAAGGTCGGCGTCGAGCGAGACGAACCCCGCGGTGTAGCGGCCCGCGAGGTAGGCACCGAAGACGTCGTCCCACTCTCCGCTGAGTACGAAGCCGGCGCTGAGGTCGTGCTGCGCGTAGTCCCCTAGGCGCACGAAGTCGAGAACGGGATAGACCGCGCTGGCCACGGAGGCCCCGTAGCCGAGGTGGTAGCCGTAGGCCCCCATCACCGCGAGATCGAGTCCGTGCTCGGGTTGCCGCAGCAGCTGGTACTTCGCGTCGACGGCGAGCAGGGCGCCGGCCCATTTGACGCCCACATCGAGTCCGTCGAGGACCCCGACGCGGGCCGCGAGCTCGGGACTGACGCCCGGAGTGAACAAAGTCACCGCGAGGCCCGTCTCCAAGGCCTGACGGGCTTCGGCCTCCGTGATCGGCTGATCACGTCCTTCAGCGTCCGCGAGGCGTCCAGCGACGGCCTCCGCGGCGTCGATGGTCTCACCCACCGCCGCGCTCGAGATCGGCACGGAGGCGGCCACGGTGACCTGTACTTGACCGGGGCGCATGGTCTTGGCGGTCTGAAGGGTGGTGAGCGAGGTCGTGCAAGCGGTGAGGCTCGTGGCCAGGGCCAAGGCCACCGTCGAATTGTACTTCATGAAGGCGCGAGACGACGCTCGCGCCTTCTTCCATCACTCTTGCCCGCCCTCACGTGCGCGCGGCCATAGTCTGGCCAATGTGCACGCCATCACCGTGGTTACGACGGGAGCGTGACTCAGGGGATGATTCCGCCCATTACTTGCTGCGGGCCAGCCCACCCCACTCGCCGGCGTCATAGATCCCCCACGCGTCATCATCGCGCACCTTTACCAACTCAGTGGAGAACGCTCGCAGCTCTTTGTGCGTAGCCTCCAACAGGACCTTGCCGCCTTCATGAATGATCCCCAACTCTTCAGGAGGTCCTTTGCCTCCGGGAGAGGCGAATAGTCCAACTGATGTCATGAGAATTGCGTCGCCCCTGATGCGCACCTAGGCCGCCTGCACTCCAAAGATTTCCTCATGGACTGGGGGCTGCTGTACCATCACCGTATGGAAGACGGTATGAGCGATGAGCCTGCCACGCGCCCGAGCGCGGCCCGACTCGTTGTGGTTGCTTCGCTCGGTTTGGGAGGCTGCGCCTTGCTGGGGCTCGGACTCTGGGGCATTCACGGGGCTCTTGCGGACCAGGACTTGGCGCAGACCGACGGGGTGGTCGTAGCCTCATCTACCAAGCAGATCTCTTTGATGATGCGCAGTACCTCGCCCAATGCGCCCACTCACGACACGGTGTTCGATGTGCAGTACCAGTACACGGTCGCCGGTGAGGGCTACACAGGATACCGCCACTCATACGATGAGTTGCACGAGGCTCTGACGGACCCGCAGGAAATTACCGCCCGCCTGGCCGCGGTCGCACCCGGTGAGCCCGTTGTCGTCTACTACTCTCCGGATGATCCGGGGCAGGCCGTGTTGGCGCGACGGGAGATGGGGCCGGCCGCCTTGGCTGCGGGCCTAGGCGTGGGCCTGCTGCTCGCCGCTCTCTTTGTGCTTCGCTTGGGCTGTCGAGACTCGGGGTACTCTTGATCTCGGGCGTTCCTAGGCGGTCCGGGCCTCCGCCGGCGATCCCGACTCATAAGTATGCTTGTCATGAGGTGTCGTAATGGGCCGTGCACAAGGTGTTAGCAGGCGATCTTGCACACGCGTATTATTCGCGTGCCGACGAGAGTGAAGTGCCTCGGGCTGTGTCGGCTGACCGGCGCTAAATCAGTCCTAGCCCCTGGCGACCTCCTACTCTTGTGTGCCGTCCTGGTACTCTCCGCGCGAACAGGAGATCAAGATGGTCCGCTCTTCACCACTGGTCGCGACAATCGCCGTCGCCGCGATGTCGCTCACCGGCGCTTGCGCAGATCCGCTTTCGCCGCCCGACGCGGGCGTCGCCGACGCAGGTAGCCTTGACACCGGAGTCGCCGACGCCGAAACCCCGGATGCCGAGGCCCAGGACGCCGAGGCCCAGGACGCAGGCACACTTGACACGGGCCCAAGCGACGCCGGGACACCCGATTCCGGACCTGCCGACTCCGGAGCGCCGCTCATCAATATCCCGGGCCCGGTTCTCGGGGTCTATCCTGCTCAGGGCCCCAACTGGAATGACTATGTGGTCAACGACGGGCCGACCTTGCTCACCGGCAGCGACACCGCCTGCACTGGCACCGAGGCAAGCGATCACACGGGCTGCCTGCACGCCGGAGAGCTGCGTGCGGTGGACATTCCTGGCCGAACGAGCTGCTCCGGCCTGAGCCTTGAAGACGCCCTAGGCGTCTTTGAATGGCGCTGTGATGACTCTAACGGTACCGCGCGGGCCCTATCCACCGGCTTCGCGCCCGGTCGCCGGCTCTCGGACCTCATCGATTTGCAGGCCGCGCCGCCGGTGTGGCGCGCCAACCAGGTGCTCGTGAGTGATGGCGTGGCTTCGGGTGCAAGTCCTCTTGCGCGGTGGTGGAGTAACCCCGTCGAGGTCGCTCATCAGGGCGGGAGTCTCTCCGTCGCGGGTACCATCTACGTGGCTACCTCCACGCCCGCCGCCGCATTCTCCATCGACGCAGATGGCGTCGGACTGGTCGTGCAAGTTGGACTGCCATCTCAGGTGACCGCCGCCGACCGGAGATTCATCTGGGTCGAAGGGGACATGCAGGGGGGCAGCTCGGCTCTGCACTTTAGTGCCGTCATCTTCTCTACACTAAGGGGCGTGCGGGCTCAGCAAGCCCAGGGGTCCGGCCTCCTGCTTGAGGGCTCTTCGCATAACCGCCTCATCAACATCGATTCGGTGGCGAACGGCGCTCACGGAATCAGCCTGGTGCAGGGCAGGGGCAACCTGCTCTCCGGAATCCGGGTGAGCCGGAATTCTCGAAGTGGCCTGCATCTATCCGGGGCTCGGCACTCCTCGATATTTGACGTCACCGCGAGCAATAACGGCGGCACGGGGCTGTCCGTCACCCTCGGCAATGGCACACGCGCTACGAACGTGCTCGCCACCGGGAACGCCTCGGTGGGCATCGGCTTTTACCAAAGTTCACGGAGCACTCTGTTCAACGCGGTCGCCGCCCATAGCGCCAGCGGCGCCAACTTGCACCTCGCGCGAGGAAGCAATCACACCCTCATGAACATCGTGGCCACCAATGGGGGCAGCAGCGGTGTGCGCTTTGGCCAGGACTTCGCCAGCGAGGCCTCAAGCCTAAATCACATCATCAACGCAGCGGTCGTACACAATCGTGACCGCGGTCTGCTCCTGCTCTACAGCAGCCGAAACCTCTTCACGGGACGGCTTGAGGTTGGGGACAATAACGGCGTCAATTGCTGGGTGGGCTTGGGCACGAACCCTGGGCTCGCAGACCAGACCTGTGACTCGGCGGCAGACCTCAGCACCGAAGTCACCCTGCAGAACGCATTTGCAGGGCTGGTGCAGGTTGACGACCCCGTCAATGGCAGCGACGTCATGGGCTACGCGGCCAGTGCCGCCTTCGAAGACCTGACCAGATTTGCCTACCCCACCCGAGCTTGGGTCCGCGACGCCCCGCCTCCCTTCCCTGGGCCGGGCCATACCGGTCGCTGCAGTGGAGGCTGCCGGATCGCGGACTTTGCAACCTCGGCTGCGGACACAGGAATCGCAGGAACCCCGGCCCTGCGCGGGGTTCTCGCAGATCCCGATGATCCTGATCCCGTGCCCGACGGCGATGACTTCGCCTACCAACTATGGGCGGTGAGTAACGCGGATGACTGCGCCCTCATCCCGGGCGCAGAGTGGCAGCCCCAAGTCTGCACCGCACCGGGCATCACGACCGAGCAGGCTTGCCAGCAGGCCCGCGAGACCTGGTCGGTAGGGTTGTGCGGCTCCGCCTTCTTGCTGCACGCCTTCGAGCGTATGCACGATGGCGAGGGCAACGAGAATACTCTCTGCGAAAGCAACGAGACCTGCATCTTCACGCCGAACATCGGCCGCGACCAGGGGCTCGGAGCGCTCGTGGACGCGGGACCCTTCACCCCTGGCACTCTCTCCGGCATCCGTTTGCTGCGCTACGCCCAACAACGCTGAGGGCTGATGGCACATCGAGACAGCGCACCGCAAACTCGGCGTCTGCCGCGCCTCCGAGGTCTTGGAGCAGCGGTCCTGCAAGGGCGTCCGCAGGACCGGTGGCGAGCCGAAGCAGTGAGTCCCGCGCGCCGACGAAAGCCAGCTCAGCGACCGCCGCGACCGGCACGTCGATGAGCTTCTTCCCCGTGACAGCGAGGTCCCGGGCGAAGAGCAGGGCATCGTTGTGATCGCGCACGGCGAACTCGCTGATCCGGTATTGCTCGGAGAGCACGACCAGGTCCACCCGTCGCAACTATAGTAGCCCAGGTAGTTGCGTCGCTGCCCCCTCCCGCGAAGGCCTTGTCCCTGCCGACTTAGGTCTCTTTAGGATGCAACGCACAGAGGTACCTAGGCCCTTATCCACATGGACCCGGCGAATTCGGTCGCGGCTGGGATGCATGGACCACCAGGTGAGGCTGCGATACCAGGCTCGGTCGGGGGAGTGCTCTGTGCGGGTCCAAAAGTCACCGTAGAGCCCATCAGCAGTGGTGACCCAGCTCGAGCCGCCGGCGGGCAGGGCTGAGAATCCGGAGCGATTCACCTGCGCGCGTGCGTGTTGGGTCCAGTCTCGGGAGACATCGAATTGTTTGAGCGCGCGGCTCTCATCGCCCGTTCCGCGCCACCCACTTTGTTTCACCGCCTCGGGCGGCATGCCCACCGCGAGCTCCAGCTGTTGAAACTCGAGGTCGCTGGGCACCTGCCATCCGGTGGGACAGAGGCCGGCCGGATTTGTGACCGCGGCCCATCGGTACAGACGTCCGTACTTATGCACATCGATGACGGCCCAGTGCTGGTCTGGGATCTGAGAACCGTCGCGATAGTGTGCGACGCGGAGGTTCTCGGCGAACCAGCACTGATCGCCGATCAGCACTGTGGTGTAATGGTTGCCATCGAGGTCCGTCACGGACGCAGGACAGCCTGCGGACGCCTTTTGCTCGGCCTGCGCGGCGTGATCGAAGTGCACGGTGTGGGGCGTTACACAGGCGGGCATCAGGAGGGCACCGGCCGTCATGCCGGCCAGCGATGCGGCGACAAAGAGCTTCTCCACGGCACAGAGCCCTGTCCGGTCGTGCGCCAGAGCCAGATCGCAGCCAGAGCCATGACCACCGCCTCCACGGCCACCCAGAGCCATTGCTTTGGCACGATACCGTCGACGAGCAGGCCGAGCAGGCGCGCCGCGAGCGCGCCGGTCATGAAGTAAAAGATCACAGTGGGGATGCTCGTCGACCAGGGTCTAAGCGTGGTCACCGCGATGAATGCCAAGCCTACCCCGAGCACCATGCCGCCCCGAACGCGACGTTCGATGGCCTCGAAGACATCGGCCGCGGGCTCGGGGCCCCCGGTGAGCGGCCCAAACCAGCTGGGGAATACCGCGGCGATGACGCCAACCACCGCCAAGACGATTCCAAAAATTCGATATCCAGACATGGGTTCCTTGCTCCTCGGCGTGCGATAGTATGCGCCACCTTACCCTCTAGGGAGACCAAGCCAGCGATGTCTTTTGCTCCGATAATGTCCACAGCTTGGTGGCAGCGTCGCGGTCCAGAGCGTGCGCTTGCAGGGCACACTCACCGATCGCGCCGACCATCTCCATACGTTTTGTGGGCCCATAGAGCGTCTCGAGTTGCAGATTGTCCTCCGTGGCGCACATGACTTCGGGCCAGGAACCCTTCTCGGCGGACTGAGCGATGAACCGGGAGCTGACGGCCCAGACGAACTTATTGAAAGCGCTAGCGGTATCTTTCAGCAGATTCGTTCGTGACGCGCCTGGATGGCAGACCTGGACAATAACGCTCTTGCGCGCGCCCTGGATCCGGCGTTGTAGCTCGTAGCCAAACATCATCTGGGCCAGCTTGCTCTGCGCATAGGAGTCCCAGGCGGTGTACTTGTTGTCGAAGTTGAGGTCCTCAAACTGGATCCTCTTCAGTCCCATCTTGTATGCGCCGCTACCGACGATCACGATGCGACCCGTCGACGCCTCGATTCGTTCGAAGAGCAGACCACAAAGGAGGAAGTGAGCGAGGTGGTTTACTGCAAGCTGGCTTTCGAAGCCATCTGCGGTGATTTGCTGGTTGGCAACCTGTGCGATCGCAGCGTTACAGATCAGCGCGTCGATGCGGGGGACCGTCTCCAGGACCGCTGCGGCCGCCTCACGGACGGAGCCTAGGACCGCAAGGTCCATTTTGATGAAGCAGACTTCGGCATCGGCGCCGAACTGCTGCTTGAGTTCTTCGAGGGCGGCCGTCGACTTGTCCGGGTTGCGGTTCAACATGACCACGCGGCCACCCTTGGACAGGAGCACCCGGGCCGCTTCGAATCCCGCCCCGGTGTTGGCCCCCGTGATCAGGTAGGTCTTGCCTGCTAGGTTGCCCAATCGCTGGGGTGTTCAGCCCTTGGAACCGAACGGATTGTCTTTCGTTGTGCTCATATTCGTCTCCATTACTTGCCCGTTTGTATCGGCGCGCTACGAACTTCGTCGGTGATCTGAGATACATACAGGCATGAACCGAAGCGCTCTGCGGCAGCTCGTCGCTCGGCACGCAGCACAAGATGGACTGTCACCGACGTCGATCGAAGGCCTTCGACTGTTCCGGGTCACCCATCCCGTTGAGCGCCTGCCCGCTGTCTACCCGGCCAGCGTCTGCTGCATCGTGCAAGGCACCAAGCGCTTGTACCTCGGAGGTGTCGCATACACCTACGATGCGGACCGCTACCTGTGTGCCACGATGCCTTTGCCGGTGGAGGCTGAGGTGCCCGTGGCCACGCCCTAAGAGCCGGTGCTCGGGCTGCTGCTCGACCTCGATACGCGGGCCATGGCGGAGGCCCTCGTCGCTTACGAAGCGGCGGCCCGCCCCTTAGGGTTGGCATCGACGAAGGCGCCGACGACCGGCCTCGTTGTGGCAGAGGTGGACGAGCATTTTGTCGAGGCTCTGGGGCGGCTGTTGCAGCTGCTAGATGACCCGGTGGCGCTACGAGTGCTTGCGCAGGGCCGGTTGCGAGAGCTGCTGTTCGCGATCGTCGAGGGGCAGGCGGGCCCCGTGGTGCGGCGCACCTTCGGCGGTGTGCAAGACATGACGAGGGTGCTGACCCACGTGCGTGAGAACCTCAGCGAGCCGCTGTGCGTGGACGACCTGGCCCGCAGGGCGGGCATGAGCCGGGCGGTCTTTCATCGTCGGTTCAAAGCCGCGACCAACTTCTCGCCGCTACAGTTTATCAAGGCCCTTCGTCTGAGCCATGCGGCCATGGAGATTGTCGGCGGCAAGGCTGTAAGCCAGGCGGCCGACGCGGTGGGTTATGCCAGCGCCTCGCAATTCAGTCGTGAGTTTCGCAGACACTTCGGACAGTCGCCGAGGCAGTGGGTGAAGACAGCCGGGGCGTCTCCGCCCGATGTGAAGAGAACCGCCAGCATTGGGTCGACGAGCTAGCCGAGAACTTAGCCTAAGCCCTGCGGGTACTAATGCAGTAGTATGTGTTTTCGCGCCAAGGACCTCTCTGGCAACGGCCAGGTGCTCTGGGTTGCTGGGACGTGATGATGCAGGCTGTGTTGCGAGGGTGGGTGCATGGGATTACATGAGCTGGCAGGTCTATTTCAAGGTGTCTTCGAGGCTGCTGCTGGGCGCTGGCGGCGTGACCTTGTGGACCACGTCAAGTACGGCCACCAAAGAATCTCGGTTCGCACACGGCCATGGATCGAATAGGTCCGAAGCCGCCGCTTCATGCATCCTGGGGAGGGCGGGGTGGTCCTGTCCGTAGTATGACGGTGCACTATGGCCGCCAAAACTAAGAGTGAACTGCTGGCGGTGACCGACAAGGAGTATCGAAAGCTGAATGCTGTGCTCGATGAAGTTCGCCCGAAGCGTGCAACCATGAAACGCGACGAGGATACATCGCTGAAGGACGTCGTGGGGCACCGGGCCCATTGGATCAAGCTTTTCCTGGGTTGGTACAAGGACGGGCTGGCCGGCAAGAAGGTGTACTTTCCCGCCAAGGGCTACAAGTGGAACCAGCTGAAAGAGTACAATAAGATGCTACGAGAACAGCAGGAGGACCTAGATTGGGCAGATGTGCGGAAGCTGCTTCGGTCAAACCACAAGAAGCTGGTGAAGTTCATGCAGGCCCACTCCGACGAAGAACTCTACGGGGCGCCCATGAAGGGGGCCAACAATCAGTGGACGCCCGGCCGCTGGGCTGAGGCTGCCGGGCCCAGCCACTATAGATCCGCGTGTAAGTATGCTCGCAAGGTCCTCAAAGACGCCTGAGTGAACTCTAATCCCAGCCATAGTCGAGCGGGAGTGCGTAGCCGGGCAGAGCCACGCCGGTGTCGGTGCGCACCTGCATCATCACGCAATCCGTCGGGGATGTGCAGAATATGCCCGAGACTTCCCCGCTCGCTTCTCTATAAATATGCCTCAGGCGGTGCTCCGAAGTCGGCGCGAGGGCTTTGACGTTCGAATGCCATTGTTCGCATTGCTCGAAGTTCATCTGCTCCGGCAGAAACTCTACGGAGTCGTCGCAGAAGAATCGGCTGGATCGAACGCTAGAGGGCGATACAGGCCCCTCGCCCAGGGCGTAGGCTATCGCCCAGCGCTCGCTCTGTCCTTGGCGCCAGATAATTGTGCGACCCCGGGTCACCGAGGAGGTCTGGAGGCAGTCATTGTACCGGACCTGATCTGGCGCGGCCTCTACGCCCACCACCTGCATCGCATGCAGCAGCCGCTGGGTAGGACCGCCTGGCCACGCGAGTCCTGGAATCGGTGCAAGAACGGTGAGGCACGCAGCGACGGACAGAGCCTTTGCAATGATCTTGTCTGAAGCCATGGAAGCGCTCATTCACCGGCGTTCGTGATCGGTCCGGAAAATCCTAGCATAGGGGCAGGGCTAGCGATTTTGGGTGTTTGCCTACATGTCGGTTGTGGGCCTACTTTTTAGCATCCCTCCCCCTAAGCCGTCGATAAGCGGCTTGAGATGACGCTTCACCCGCTCGTCGATGCTCTTCAGAGCACAAATCTGCAGAACCCCTCCGCCCGAGCGCTTGATCGGCTCTTCGAGGGCGCTGCCTCAGACGGCTGCACGCCCACCGAACGACGCATCCTGCAGGATGTGAAGTCCCGCTATGAAAACGGCTGGGACCGGCAGACGCGGGCCGACTTTGATCGGCGGCTCGGTCGCATGCCCGAGGGCCCCCGCGGGGTGCGCGCCAACGGGCGTGGTCCTGACGCGGAAGACCTCTCCTCCCGTATGAAGACGGTCTGGATGGCCGGCTTGGACTCCATGGAGCAGGCCGCCTACGTCGTCGACATGACGAAGCTCGGGGCGGAGCTGGGTTTCAACCTCGTGCTGCAGTTGCCCGCTTGGCAGCCGCTCGCGGGCATCGCCCAGGGTTTGGCGCGGGTGACCGGCATGCCGCTCGCCGAGCTCGATAAGGTGGTCGACGTGGTGCCCACCGACGATTACGCGTCGGTCTGGGGTGAGGATAACAAGATCCTCAGCAATGGGGACGATCGCGCGCGCCCGGTGAAGGTGCTCGTACCGCCCGACATCTCGGACGATTCGCTGAACAAAGCCGAGGCCTTCACGAAGACCGAGGGTTACCATCGGTACCACCAGGGCTTTCAGGGCGCGGTGGATCAGCGCAATGAGCCGGACGCGGCGGTGGACGTGGCCCGCGGGCTCGACCGCGACGTTCAAACGACCAAGACGTACATCGAGGGCGGCAACCTGCTGCCGGGCGTCACCCCGGATGGCAAGGCCTATGCCATGGTGGGTCGGGACTCGGTCATCATCTCCGCCTTCCACCTCGACGAGCGTGGCGCGTTCTCGGCGCGGCAGGTCGCTCAAAAGAGGGCGCAGATGGAGCGGGACGGCACGCTGAGCCACGCCCTGGTGCAGGACACTGCGAACAAGCTCGCCGAGGCGGAGCAGGCCGTGGCCGGCTGGTGGGCCGCGCCCCGCATCGATTACGACCAGGCCGCCGATTTTGCCGCGAAGATTGAGCTGGCCGCGGAGCAGCTCGCGGCGGACGTAGACCTGCCCGCAGAGCGCCTCGTCGTGGTCACTCAGCCCGAGTTTCACATCGACATGCACATGCGCCCGCTCGCGCCTGGTGAGGTGATGGTCCAGCACCCTCAGGCCGCCATCGACCTCATCGACACGGCCCTCGACGACCCGCACATCGAGCGTTGGCAGTCCAATGAGTTGATGGATATGCGCCGGCGCGCGCAATCGGACTTGCGCACAATGGGTCCGGTCTACGACAAGATCATGGCCGAGCTACAGGATGCGGGACTCATCGCCATCCGCGCTCCGGGTGTCTTTCAGTCGTACAATCGGCAGGCCAACTTCATGAACGCAGTGCCCGGAACCACCGAGGGCGGCGCGAACTATTTTCTGACCAACGCGAGCAGCATCAAGCCGCTGGAGCGCGCCTTCGAGGCCTTCATTAAGAGCCTCGGAGTCGACGAGGTCCGCTTCGTCGGCAGCTACGGCGGCGGCGCCCGCTCGCTGGCCGCAAGTGAGACTTCGCTTGAACTTTCAGGCGGACTGGATTGCCGTGAGGTCAACCACGCGGGCACCCGGCGCCCGACCGATGATCTGCAGCGCGCGGTGCGCGGGCTCGCGTAGTCCGTCCGGAGAGAATCAGCGCGGAATCAACGTGCAAACACGCTTTCGCCGTGCAGAGTATGTTCGACCGCTGTCTCGGCTTGAACGAGCTAGCCGTCGTGGGCGGGGCGCTCAACTATGCGGAGCGCCATACTTCCGAGCGACCTTTGATATGTTGGCCGGCCGGGCCCGATGATCATCCGCTAGGGCGGTCCTGGACGACGCTCATAGTTTTGCCGCGGAGCCCACGGGCAGGCCTCGCATTCATAACTCCCAGGAGTTCGGCGCGCGCCCACATATCTAGCAAGGTGCTGGAGGGAGGGCTTGGGTTGGGGGGCCAGCCGTCCATGCCGGGAGGGCCCGGGCAGCAAGAGGGGCCCTTCCTAGCTACGTCGGCGCCGCCCGCAGATTCCGAGCAGCGCAAGCCCCACAAGGGTACCGGAGGCTGCGAAGGGCGGTGGGGCTATGGGGCTTTGGCAGTTGCAGCCCCCTTCGCTGTCCTCGCTCGTCCGGCTGCTCCCAGCGTCCGCAGGGATCGTGGCGTCCCGTGCGCCACCTGCGTCGGGAGTCTCGCCGGCATCAGAGGGCATCTGTCCTGAATCTCTTGCTGCATCGACGCCCCCGTCGACCCCTGCATCGACGCCCGCGTCGGGCCTCGTTGTATCGACCTGGCAGCGTCCGAAGGCCTCCTGCGTGCCACCGACGCAGATAAAGCCATCCGCGCAGGTGAACGGGCTGGTCGGGAAGAGGGCGAGGTCGTCGCAGGGCGCGCCCATGCTCCCGGCACACACCGGGGCGGTGGTGGTGGTGTGAGTGGCGCAGTTGCTGCCGAAGGTCGCGCAGTCCCAGCCCCCGGGCTCGGCCACGGTGAGGCCCGCGAAACCCAGGCAGGCCGTGGCGACGTCGCCGGAGCAGCCGGCGTGCACGTCCTCAAGCGCGCAGCGGGTCGATAGCTGTCGGCAGCGTTGCACAGCCTCGCCGCTGTCGAGCTCGGTCACGCAGGACAGGCCGGCGCCGCAATATACGTCGCGACTCGGGTCGCAGGGCGAGCCCTCGCCCTGGGCGACGCAGCTGACCGTCACCCGAGAGCACGCGCTGCTCGTGCCATCGTCGAGGCAGGTGAAGGGCGTGCCGCAGCTGGCGGCCGCGCCCACCACACGTTCGCGGCAAGAGAAGGTTTCGACCAGGTTCGTGCGCGGGTCACAGAAGGTGAGTTCGGGGCCGGTGCAGACGGGAAGAACATCATCCGGGTCACAGATTCGGGCCGGGTCTTCGCAACGTTGGTTGCTGTGGCAGGTGAGCAGCGGGTCGCAGCGCAG
>Ga0193954_1000969_pt1 | contig 15447 bp, 12 predicted proteins | sample BB_5_MG_FD_140340 | JGI IMG/M metagenome (GOLD analysis project Ga0193954, IMG submission 140340) | Microbial mat bacterial communities from the Broadkill River, Lewes, Delaware, United States - BB_5_MG | ecosystem: Environmental > Aquatic > Freshwater > River > Microbial mats | place: USA...
AAGTTGTTTCAATTGCTTATTTGGGTAACATTGTCGAGGTATGGGAAAAGTTTGATTCTGCCAACATTCAGATTGACCTTGGTTCTGACCAAACATCGCTACATAATCCTTGGGCGGGTGGATATTATCCTGTAGGAATGTCATTTGATGATGCGAATGATATGATGGCGGAGAATCCTGATGAGTTTAAGAAAAAAGTCCAAGAATCGCTTAGAAGACATACGAACGCTATAAATAAACATACGGCTAAAGGAACTTACTTCTTTGATTATGGAAACGCATTTTTATTAGAAGCTTCGCGCGCTGGCGCAGATATCATGGCGGAAAACGGTATTGATTTTAGATATCCTTCGTATGTACAGGATATTATGGGGCCTATGTGTTTTGATTATGGTTTTGGACCTTTTAGGTGGGTTTGTGCATCAGCAAAGCCTGAAGATCTGCAAATGACTGATGATTTAGCTTGTGAAGTCCTAGAAAAGATTAAGAAAAATAGTCCTGCTGAAATTCAACAGCAAATGGCGGATAATATTCAGTGGATTAAAGGGGCTCAAGAAAATAAACTCGTAGTTGGTTCGCAGGCAAGAATTCTTTACGCGGACGCCGAAGGTAGAATGAAAATTGCTAAAGCGTTTAATGACGCCATTGCCGCAGGTAAAATTGGACCCGTTGTTTTAGGAAGAGATCACCACGATGTTTCAGGAACGGATTCACCTTATCGTGAAACATCTAATATTTATGACGGCTCAAGATTCACAGCTGATATGTCTATTCAAAATGTTATTGGAGATTCATTTAGAGGTGCTACATGGGTTTCAATTCACAATGGTGGTGGAGTAGGATGGGGAGAAGTTTCAAATGGTGGTTTTGGAATGCTTCTAGATGGCTCTGCTGATGCAGAAAGAAGATTGAAGTCGATGTTGCATTGGGATGTCAATAATGGTATTTCAAGAAGAAGTTGGGCTCGGAATGAAGGGGCGATGTTTGCAATAAAACGTGCCATGGAAATGGAACCAAATCTAAAAGTTACGATTCCTGAAATTGTAGATGATTCAATTATCGACGATTTATTCTAAATAGTATTAAAAAAAGGTCTTCACAATTGGAAGGCCTTTTTTTATGCAATTCTAAGTTCATTCAATGTGGTGTAGAATAAATAACTCCGCACATTTGGATACCCCATCGCTTCTAATGTCAATCGATATTCGTTTACTTGTTTCGCATCCTTTTGACTTGGTAATCCTGTTTTGTAATCAATAATAATCGTTTCATCTTTTTTAATGATGATTTTATCAGGACGTAACGTCGTTGTTTCGTTCACGATGATTGCCTGCTCATTCAATATTTTTGTTTTTCCTTGAAACAACAGTTCATATTCTTTATTGTCGAATAGGGCGTTCAGTTTTGAATTCAATTCTTCAAAGTTGAATTGAGAGACTTCTCCTTCTTGAATCGCTATTGTTATCTGGGATTTAATTTCATTTTTGTCCTCAATGATACTTGCTAAGTAGTGGAATTGGATTCCAAACTGCATCTCATCACTCAAGTAATCAGTCTCCATCAAGGTCTCGTTGTCTTGCAATGATATGTCAGGAAACCAAAGTCGATCAGACACATTGTTTGGGGTAAATAATTCAGATTCAATTGGTTCCTTTTCTTGAGGTGAACGATCTCCATCATCGAGGATTAAAGTCAATGTATCGTCGATTATTTTTGCATTTGGATTTGCCTCAAGTGTTTCGTGGAACAATGTCCCAAATGAAACCTTATCGAAGTAGTTGGAAATATATAATCGTTCTATAGGCCTGGTCATAGCAACATAGCAACGATTCACATTGTCAGCAACTATTTGCGTACGCTCAGCTTCGTATAATTCCTTGACTACGTCTAAATGATCTTTTCCAGAGGGCTTTTTATAAACCACATAATCGTCTAAATGGATTAAAAAATGCGATTTAATATCACTAGAGAAACTCATTGTTGGAACAATCACAACAGGAAATTCTAACCCTTTTGATTTATGAATAGTCATCAATTGTATTGCCTCATCACTTTCTGGAATCTGTACCGCGATTTTGTTTTTCTTCCCTTCGTATTCTTTTAAGAATGACCGCAAATCTGGTCCTTTCGTTAATCCGTAATCAAAAGTCAAATCAGCTAAATGATGCAAATAAGGATCTGTCAATTCGTTGTATCCTGCAATCGTGTAGAATTGTTGAATAAGGTCATATAGGTTTTCATGCTTGAAGAAGAAATTTCGAGCTCCTCCAAAATGATCGCTCAAAAATCGGAAATCATCAAATGTTCTAAATTTTTTGCCGTTTTCTCCTTCACCTTCAATGATATACTTTTGGTAATCGTCGTATGATCCAGATTTAATTCTAAAAAACAATTCTGCAAAACGCTTCTTCTCATTTTCTCCAGAAGGATTTAACCTACGACGCAAAAACGCGATCGTTAATTGAACTTTTAATGAACTGTTTATTAATAGAGAATCCGTTGATACGACTTTATATCCTGCCGAGTTTAATCCCAATGCCCAACGATTACATTCTTTATTTGTTCCTCCTAAAATGCATATTTCACCAGGTTTAAATCCATCCGCCTTACATTCTTCAATCCACTTGATAATTTGAGGTACAAGTTCATCTGAAGTTTTCTTCTCTTTTTTTGAAATAATTTCAACCTTGCCATTCAGTTTTGATTGTGGCTTCTGGATTACTGAGTTGTAAAATTCAGCTGCTGATTCAGGAAGTGCGCTTCGAAGGGTAACAAAAAAATCATTGTTCAAATTAACTATCGTAGGACTTGATCTCCAGTTATTTCCCAATTCGGTTAACTCGCCCATTGAATCAAAATAGGCCGATTGTGCAGCGATTTGAGGGTCCTTTTCAGGATTGTAAATTTTAGGTAATGCTACAAATTGTTCAGCGATTCCATTCTTAAATCGGTAGATTGATTGCTTTGGGTCTCCAACGATTAAGTTTTCTTTATTTTGAGACATTGACTCCTTTACCAATGGGACTAAATTCAACCATTGTAGTCGCGATGTGTCTTGAAATTCATCAAGTAAAAAATGATGAAATTTATTCCCTAAACGCTCGTAGATAAATGGCGTATTTTCATTTTGAATCAATTCGGAAATCAGGGAATTAAATTCGGAAATTCGGATCAACTGCTCATCCTTTCGTACTTTTTTTAATGACGCAGCCATAAACTGAAGCAAGGCCATATTAAAGAAATTCTTCAAGAACATTTCAAGCGTAGCATATTCTGTTAAATTCTCTTCCCAATACTTATTCAGTTCGTATATTTTATCTTTAACAGATTGAGGATAGATTTGTTTAGGCTTTAGTTCTGCCTCCAAATTCTTGAGGAATGTAGGAGTGAATAATTGCACTTCTTTATTAAAGTCTGTAAGGAATTTTGTGTAGCCGATAACTTTGCGAATTGCATTGAAAGTAGCACTTTTTCCAGGTAAATACTCTTGGTCTAAGCCTACTGCATCGACCTCATTTTTAAGTGCTTGTGCACGTGCAATAAATTCAGCGTCGATTTTCTTTTTATCATGGATTAACCTACCAAATTGATCAGTTGAAAAATCCATTACCATCAATTGCTCAATGATATGATTGTTCTTTTCGTCTCTCAATATTTTTCCAAAATCAATCAGACTTCGCCTGAAATTCCATTGGTTACCATCATCAATATTAGATTTTGCGTAATACATAATGAGTTTATTCAACTCTTCAGATCCTGCTTCTCCTAATTGATTTAAAATATCATCTACAATTTTTTCAATGATTTCAGTCTCGTCAAGTACCACTTCAAAATCGTTCGGCAAGTCTAGGTCGCGTCCAAAAGATTTTATCAAACGTAGATTGAATTTATCAATGGTCATTACATGAAACTCCTCGTATTGATGTAGAATATTGCTTAAAACACGTTTACATCTAACTTGTACATCTTTTACCGAAATACTTAAGTCCTCAGCGATATCATGAGTTAATTGATTGGCTTTATTCTTATAAATTTCCGGAGAGCTGATTTGATCTAAAGCAGCAATAATTCGTTCCTTCATTTCCAACGCTGCCTTGTTTGTAAACGTCATAGCTATAACGTTCGCAAAACTTGATAGATTCTTTTCTTCTGTAATGAGTAACTGAACATATGCTTTCACCAAATGATATGTTTTACCGCTTCCAGCAGATGCGTTGAGAATTTTTAATGGTTTTGGTGTTGGTTCAATCACAGATAAGAGTTTCTTTCGAAGATAATTTATTAATCTTTTGTATGGAATTTTTGGATCAATTTATTCCTAGAATGTTATAGTTAAAATTGATAGATAATTTCGTAAATTTGGTATATGCGTGCATTAAAAAAATTGACAGTATTATGTTTAGGGGTATTATCCTTAACTTCTTGTAAATCGGATGATCCTGAGATAGTAATGCAGTCGTCTGATCCATTAAAAGTGACGGTTCAACCTGTGTTTGGCGGGGAAGATTTATTATTGGATTCTACATATCAGACTCCAGAGGGCTACGATATTCAATTTACGGATATCAAATTTTACCTTCAAGATGTTAGAAGTGGACTCAATCTCTTAAAGGATGTTGCTCTTTTTGATTACAGATTAAGAGGGACGAGTATGATCGAAAGAACAGGAGATGTAGTTAATTATCCAAATCTTCAGATGAACTTGGGTGTTGGTGCTTCTGTCAATCACAATGATCCCGTTGGATTTGATCCGAATAGTTGGCTGTATATTTCAAATGCGAATGACATGCATTGGGATTGGAATCCAGGATATATTTTTGTTAAAATTGAGGCCAAAGTAGATACAATTCAAGATGGAATCGCCTTGTTTGATCACAATGTTGTCTTCCATATTGGAAAGGATGAGAATTTAAAAACCCTTTCGTTTACAGATATCAACTGGATAAACATAGGTTCCGGATATTATTTTCCGCTAAAATTGGATATGCTTCATTTCCTAAATAATGGAACTTCATCTATTGATGTCAAAACAGAGTACACATCACATACCATGGCTGGTCAAGAAGTCATAAGTGCAAAAGTGATGGATAATTTCAAAGAAGCTTTAACCCCATTTTGATGAAGTATTTATTACTTCTTTTTATAATTATTACTGTGGCTTTGTCTTGTAAGAAGGATAAAGTGGAACATGTTCCAACGCCGTATGAATTAAAAATTCCCAGTCATTTTCCAGTAATGCAAATACCGGAAGATAATCCTATGACGGTGGAGGGAGTAGCGCTAGGTAGAAAGCTATTTTACGAGAAAAAATTGAGTGGTGATAATTCCATGTCTTGTGCCGGATGTCATGCTCCGTCAAGTGCGTTTTCAGATCCAAATCAGTTTTCAGAAGGAATCGATGGTGTGACGGGTACGCGAAATTCAATGGTACTTGTTAATGTGGGGTGGAATAATTTTTTCTTTTGGGATGGCAGAGCAAAAACATTAGAAGAGCAAATATTAATTCCTGTAGAAGATCCTATTGAAATGCATGACGACTGGACGGATGTTATGTCAACCTTGAGAAGTGATGTAACATATAAGAATTTGTTTTTTGAAGCTTTCAATACCACAGATATTGATTCTACACATGCGGCGAAAGCGATTGCACAGTTTATACGAACTATGATTTCTGGGTCGTCTAAATACGATGTCATGTATAAGGCAGAGAACAATCTTCCATTGAGTGCTTCTGAACAAATTATTTATGCAACTGTAACCCCAGAGGAAACTGCGGGTTATGATTTATTCAAGAGTTTGAATGGTGCCGATTGCTTTCATTGCCACAATGGTCCTCTAATGCAAGTCCAGAAATTTAGCAATAACGGATTGGATGCTACTTTTTCGGATAATGGACGTGGTGATGTTACAGGTAATCCATCCGACTTTGGGAAATTTAAAGTCCCAACGTTAAGAAATATCGAGTATTCAGGACCTTACATGCACGATGGCAGATTTAGTACTTTAGAGGAAGTGATTGAACATTATTCTTCTGGAATTCAAATGAGCTCAACGATTGATCCTTTGATTGAATTTGCGAGTCAAGGTGGGGTTCAACTGGATGCTTATGAAAAAGATTTAATTAAGCAATTCTTACTCACTTTAACGGATGAAACATTTATTAATAATCCTGACTTTCAGGAGCCGCAATAAATAAATTTGTTTCTTTTGTAATAGAAAATAGATTATGATAGACGAAAGACGACTGACAACAGAAGAGAAGGCGCTTAAAATCAATTTAACATCTGATATTTACGGGTGTTTTGCTGAGATTGGAGCAGGACAGGAGGTAGCAGCAAACTTTTTCAAGGCAGGAGGTAGCTCAGGTACCATCGCTCATACTCAATCGGCATATGACATGAAAGTCTCTGACTCAATGTATGGCGAAGCTTCACGTTACGTATGTGAAGATCGATTACAAACGATGCTTGAAAAAGAGTATGAAGTGATGAAAGAACGTCTTCCTAAAAAGTATAAGGAAAAACGTTTCTTTGCATTTTGTAATACGGTTGAGTCTTTGAATTATCATAAAACCAATCAAGGTCAAGGTTGGGTTGGTATGCGTTTTCAACTTTCACTCGAAGGGCCTGTAAATGATGTCATCCTGCACATTAAAATGCACGATAATAGTCATAAAGCACAACAAGAAGCTTTGGGTATCTTAGGAGTGAATTTGATTTACTCGGCTTATTTCCACAATCACGATTTAGATGAGTTTTTAGCTAATCTTGTACATCGACTTCCTCGAGATAAAATGGAAATTGATATGCTTCGTGTCTCAGGACCAGATTTTGAAGATGCAGATAATAGAATTATAGCATTGAATTTGGTAAAGCGTGGTATTACTGATGCTACAATGTTTGATTTAAGTGGTAATGTTCTTCAACCTGCAACTGCGTTATACAAAAAGAACATTCTTTTGATGCGCGGTCGTTTTAGACCAGTAACAAAGGTCCATATCGATATGATCGAACGTGGAACGGAACAGTTTTTACTCGAAGAAGGAATAAATAAGGACAATGTTTGCGTTGTGTTTGAATTGACACTGAAGGATTTGACTGCCGATGGAAAGATTTCCGATAAGGATTTTGTGGATCGTGCAGAATTACTCGGGACTTTAGGTTATACAGTAATGATTAGCAATTATCTGAAGCATTATAAAATGGTCGATTATTTAGCGCCAATTGCTAGAGGTCATAAAATGGGAGTAATTGCCGGTATTTACAATTTGCAAACCATTTTTGATGAGCGCTATTATGGAAATCTTCCTGGAGGATTATTGGAAGCGTTTGGTAGAGGGTTCGGACATGATGTTACACTTTATGTTTATCCTGCTAATAATGTTGAAACAGGTGAGTTGTATTCATTGGACAACTTCAAAGTTCCTGATAACTTAAAGGGATTGTTGCAATACATGAAAGACAATCATAAGCTTGCGAAATTTGAAGATTTTAATCAGAAATTGTTAGGAATCATGTCAGATGAGGTGCTTTCAAAAATTAAGGCGGATGCTTCAAGCTGGGAAGAAGATGTTCCTGAACAAGTGGTAAAAGCAATTAAATATTACGAACTTTTCGGATATAAAAAGAAGGAAGCGGTTCTTTAACCTCATACTATGCCTCACATTAAAAATGCGTTAATACGTTATCGAATCATCGATAAATGCATCGGGAATAAATATAATCCATTTCCGAGTAAACGTGATCTAAGAGAGGCATGCGAAGAAGCGTTGTTTGGCAGTGTAGATGGTGATCATATTTGTGATTCAACAATCGAAAAGGATATGTTTGCCATGCGTATGGAACATGATGCGCCAATTAAATACAGTAAACGTGAACGGGGATATTATTATGAGGATCCCGATTTTTCAATAAACGATATTCCCTTAACTGAAGATGAATTGGGAGCAATTAGTTTTGCTGCTAAAACGTTAATGCAGTTTAGAGACGTTGGGATGTTTCAACAGTTCAGTAGTGCAATTGATAAAATTGTTGATCGTGTTTCAGTCTCTGATGACGATGCCGATGAATTTATTCAATTCGAGAAATCGATGTCAGGTGAAGGAAATGAATTCCTAACTCCAATTCTAGAAGCAATCAAACAACAATTAGTCATTACATTTGATTATACCAGTTTCGTTTCTGGCGAAATGAAGCCCAGAAAAGTACTTCCACTATTGCTAAAGGAATATAGTAATCGTTGGTATTTAATTTCATTCGATCTATCAAAGAATACATACATCACGTATGGTTTAGACCGTATGGAAGAAGTTGAAGTTTCTAAAGAACGTATGTCTAGACCAGCAGATTTTAACGCGGATAACTTTTTCAAATACGCTGTTGGTATTACAAGCGGAAATACTCCTCCAGAAATTGTTGAGTTTACAGCAAAGACAATCGCAGCAAAATACATTGATTCATTACCATTTCACACTTCGCAGAAAGTTATTGCGATGAACGACACGGGGTTCACGTTTTCTTTAGAAGTAAATGTCTCTGAAGAATTGATACGGTTAATATTGAGTTATGGTGGTGATATTAAAGTTCTGAAACCCAAATCGCTCAAAAAAGAAATTGAGAATCGTGCTTCTGCGATTTTAAAGGCATAAAAAAGAGCGCCCTTGAGCACTCTTGTTAAAATAATCTGTAATTACACTCCGAATTGAGTTAAATGGTGATCCAAGTGCTTAACAAACATGTTATTCCATTCATTGGTGTTCAGTGCACCGAAAGAATGAGATTCTTTTCCATCAAAATGCGAAGCTCCTAATTCTTGGGTTTTGTTCATGTAATGAATCAATCGTGTTTTTTCAGCATTAAACTCTTTTTCGTCTGTAATTAAAAAGTCAGGTGCTGTACGACTGTTTTTCTTGTATGGTTTCTCACCTACAACAATGGGTTTAATTAATGCTTTTAATAAGAATTTTTTAAATCCTGTAGCTTTTGGACTTTGATTCTCGTCATAAATCAATGCATACGTCACGTTGCAATGAGCAAGCATTTGTCCAACATTCATAAAACCCCAAGTTGGTGTTGTTTGGGAATCAAGCTTCTCTATACGTGCAATGAATTCGTCCGTGATCGCTTTGTCAAAAATATTTTTCATTTGTTCTAAGGTTTATTCAAATATAGGGAAATGAGACTGAAATAATTCGAATGTCACAGGCAGAACTATTTTATTCTAATTATCTTCGTGAAAACCAAATTGAGAAAATAATGTTATTAGGAATTTCTATAAATAATGGTGTGTGCGAATTGAAATTAAATCGCCCTGAGGTGTTTAATTCATTCAATAAAGAAATGGCAATGGACCTTCAAAAGGCGTTGGATGATTGTGCATCGAATGATGAGGTAAGGGCAATTGTGATTACAGGAGAAGGAAAAGCATTTTGCGCTGGACAAGATTTAGCGGAAGCAACAGATCCAAATGGTCCTGAATTGAAGTCAATTGTAAAAGAACACTACAACCCAATTATTTTAAAAATTAGAAATTTGAATAAACCCGTAATTGCCGCCGTGAATGGCGTTGCTGCTGGTGCAGGTGCAAATATTGCGCTAGCTTGTGATATTACAATTGCAAAAGAAAGTGCAAGCTTTATCCAGGCTTTCTCGAAAATTGGTTTAATCCCAGATTCAGGAGGAACCTTCTTCTTACCTAGAATTATTGGTTCTCAGAAAGCTTTGGCTTTAATGATGACAGCAGATAAAATCACTGCGCAAGAAGCAGACGATATGAACATGATTTATAAAGCAGTTTCAGACGAAGAGTTTGATGCTTTTGTTGCAAAATTCGCAGGAAAGTTGGCTGCTATGCCAACAAAAGGACTTGGTCTAACGAAACAAGCGGTGAATGCAAGTTTTACAAACAGCCTAGAGACTCAATTAGATTTAGAGGAAGAATTACAAACGGTAGCAGGTCAATCGTATGACTTCAATGAAGGTGTTGCTGCCTTTATGGAAAAAAGAAAGCCAGTTTTCAAAGGAGAGTAGTTAAAACAGAACTTTTAGAAAGAAAGATATTAAAGAATAGAAAAGATATAGATATGAATGTTGGAGTTTTAGGTGGAGGAACAATGGGGTCAGGAATCGTTCAGGTTGCGGCTCAGAATGGTCATAAAACAGTACTTGTTGATTTGAATGAGGAAGTTTTAAATAAATCTAAAGCGAAATTGGCCAAGATTATGGCTCGTTTGGTTGAGAAGGGTAAAATTACTCAAGAACAAGCCGATGCTACTCAATCAAATGTGGTGTATTCAACAGATGTAAATGATTTTGCATCATGTGGAATTGTAATTGAAGCAATTATCGAAGATATTAATATCAAATCTAAAGTATTTGCCAATTTAGAGTCAATCGTATCGAAAGAATGTATTTTGGCATCTAATACAAGTTCATTATCAATTGCTTCTATTGGCGCTTCTGTTATAGAGTCTAGTCGCGTTATCGGTATTCACTTTTTCAATCCAGCGCCATTAATGCCGTTGGTTGAAATCATTCCAGCTGTTCAAACGTCTGAAGAGACATTAAATACGGCGAAATCGTTGATCGATGGTTGGGGTAAAGTTACTGTAGTATGTAAGGATACTCCGGGGTTTATCGTAAATCGTGTTGCTAGACCATTCTACGGTGAAGCAATGCGCATCTATGAAGAAGGTGTAGCTGATTTTGCTACTATTGATTGGGCAATGACTGAAATTGGAGGTTTCCGAATGGGACCTTATACATTAATGGATTACATTGGTAATGATGTAAACTATACAGTAACAGAAACTGTATTTACGGCATTCTATTTCGACCCGAGATATAAGCCATCCTTTACACAAAAGCGTCATGCTGAGGCAGGATACTTAGGTCGTAAATCTGGAAGAGGTTTCTTTAACTATGCAGAAGGTGCTGTGAACCCAGCTCCAAATGAAGACCGCGTATTAGGACAACAAATCTTCGAGCGTATCTTGGTGATGTTGATTAATGAAGCCGTGGATGCTTTATTCTTAAATATCGGATCCAAAGAAGCTATTGATTTAGCAATGACAAAAGGTGTGAATTATCCAAAAGGATTGCTGCTTTGGGCGGATGAATTGGGCTTAGATTTCGTTCTGAATAAGTTAGAGTCAATGTATACTGAATATGGAGAAGATCGTTACAGACCAAGTCCATTGTTAAGAAGAATGGTGAAAGCTGGAGATAAGTTTTTTGAGTAAGAGATTGATTTTTCTGGCTAAGTATCAAATACTCCTCTTATTTTTAAGTAAAATAAACGCTATGAATTCTCTTGCCTCTATTCTTGGATTATCAATTGTAACCGTTGTACTATCAGGGTGTGGAGAACCTATTCCGGCAGAAACGATAACTGAAGTTCAGGTTTTACCCGTAGAGATTTCTGAAGATGACTTGTTCAAAGGGAACAAAATCCTAGCGTTTCTGAATAATGAAGAGAAGTTTGTGAGAGAGGCCAATGAGTTATTTCTTAAAGGATTAAACGCTTTTAAAAACGAAAACGATTTAGATAGCGCTGATTACTATTTAAGAAAATCACTCCTCAAAGAACCATCAAGTAAAGCGTATTATGAATTGGCCAATGTCTATATGGATAAAAAAGCTTATGATGATGCTTTATTGGCTTACGGAATGGCTGAACAATTAGATTTTCAACCGTTTTCAAAAATTCTCTACAATAAAGCATGTATCTATTCATTGCAAGACAAGAAGGATATGTCTGCAAAATACCTTGAGTATGCGCTTCAAGCAGGCTACAATAATATTGAACACATCAATGTAGATTCTGATTTAGAAAATTTACGCGATAGCTGGCTCTTTAATGAGTCATTAAAAAAAGGATTAAGAGGTGTCTCCAATTCTGAGAATTTGTTTTGGTTACAATTTAGACGATTATTTCCTCAAGCAGAGTTTCCAATTAAACTTAAAACAGTATTTGGCGAAGACGATGATAATTTAAAAAACATCTCTTATGAATTTGAGAAGTATGTTTCTGAAATGCGTGATGAAGAGTTCTCGCGTGAAGTTAGTAAGGGATTTTATCAATATGCGCAAGCATATGAAACGGATAAATTTGTTGCATTGATTTATTTAGTTCGAGATGAATTCATGGGGCCAGACGGACCTTCAGTCTATCGAATGGCAACCTTTACGCATGAAGGGAAACTCATTGACAAGAAAGAAATTGGTGGTAGAACAACGATGGATGCAAATATCATGGATTCAGAGTTAACCAAGGACTTTAAGATTAGCGTGATTTTGAAAAAAACGATTTACAAATATGATCCAGATGATAAAGGTTATTTTGAAAATGAAATCGTTGATTACAAAAATGTAGGACGCTTTATGTTTAAGGTCCGAGAGGATGGGAAGATAGATCGCATAGAAGGAGAGCAAATCGAATTGCTTTCTGATTATGAAGAATTACCGACCGCGGAGTAAATAGTGTACATACCCCTTTCGAATTAAAAATTCTGCGAAAACTAAATTCGGAATCCAACTCATATACGCAATAATAGTATAAGTTTCTCTTGGAGAAATGTCTAAATTGAAATAGTCAAAAAGGTAAGCATAGAACCGCAAGGTAACAGCCGAAAGGGTTAATGCATAACTGCGAATCATCCATTTGACATGATTGTCATATGCTCCTTTTTTTACAACCCTTAACGCTTGGATTGTAAACAAAATCCAAAGAATTGTGAGTGTTACAAAACTAACCTGTGTGATATATCCTCCTGTGGCATACAGTGACATAATAAAGGCAGATGGACCAGAGACGAAAAGAACAGTAATGATATAGAGGTAACCGGTTTTGCGATGTACTCCAGGGTAGTTTCGCATGATCCTTCTATTAAACTGCAGCAATCCACTGATAATAACAATGGGACTTGAGAACACATGCACGTAAAAACTGTATCGCCAGGGTCTGATGTGATAGATTAACTGCTTTGTTTCAAGAAATGCTACATTCTTTTCGAAATGAATGTAGGGTAAAGAAAGAAGTACAAGCAAATACGACGCGTACGAAATAGCGACAAAAGCGATCAGGTTTATAAGACTTCGAAATATCACACTTAGATTCCTTGGCACTTTTACCAGAAGTGATTGTGAATTGTTCGATCGTCGTTCTCTAAAAATGGCTCGCCGTATTCATCTCGATTTATTTTTAAAATCATTGGTCCAGCTGAAAAAACACTGTTTGGTTGCCAATCAATTTTAACTTCATCTTTGTTAAATGACCAAGTTCCTTTAATCTCAACCAACTGCTCTACTCGAGATACATCGTCTGTTGTTGGGTAATAATCGTAGATACAAAGTCCATCCTCTTGAAAATTATAATTTCCAATTGAATCATACATCCATCCAAAATATTGAGTGAAATTTATTGCATTGATTTCATCAGTATCTCCTCGATTACTTAATTGCTTTTTAAGATTGAGCGATTTTTTTCCGATCAAACCATTATTACATGTCCATTCACCCTTTGGATTAGAATCAATTCCAACAAAAGTCAATTCAAAAGCGCCATCATATTCATGGTCTCCCGGTTCATTTAATGTCATATAAATGGAATCACCCGAAACACGCACTGGCCCATTGATGTTTCGCTGAAGTCCTTTGTGAATGTTGTAACCAATGGCATTGTTTCCACTTACGTAATTCAGCACAATGCGAATATCAGACCCGCCAAAATCTGAGATGTAAATCCCAGTTAAGGTGTCGTAGTTGAAGTTATCTGCTTCTGGGATTTCAGCTTCAATTGTTTCAATAATTGTTTCAACGGGTGCAGGTTCTTGTTTACATGAAGTAAAAATCAATAAAAGTGTAAAGAATGGAATGGATAGTAGTTTCATAATGCAATTGTTTACATTACTAATCTACAAAGAAAATCTAACGGAATGCTTTTATAGCTTGCTTAAAGTAATATGCATCGCGCTTCTTTTCGTCTAAAATCAAGTTATTCAACTTAACATCTGGAGTCTTAATAGCAATGTGATCAATGGTCGGAGGCAATTGAGAATAGAATGTGTTTGGATTGATGAATAGTTTTAATCCAGACTTTGGAAGTTTTAAAATCAATGTTCCTGCATTTCCTTTATAAAAACTACCTCCTGGGGTATGTCCAACTATTTTGGCGTTGGCTAGAGTTTTCAAATGACATGCAATCATAGAACCTGAAGAAAAAGTTCCAAAATCTGTAATCACCACGATTTCACCATCGAAAATTAATTCTGGATCAACTTTTTCCGTTTTAATCATTCCGTCATTAAACTTTCCTTTCCTTTTCAATCGCTTTTGAGCATTACTCATTCTTCTATGTTTTCGATAATCTGAATGTAATTTTTTGAAATGAACATTTTCAACACCTTGTTTTGGCTTTTCTACGACATAGCGACCTAAATCAACATCAGGGCCAACGACATAACTCAAAAAAGCATATTGCATTGCGCCCCCAGTATTCCCACGTACATCCACAATCATTTTTTTAATCTTACGACTCTTCATTTTTTTAAATGATTTCTCAAGAAATTCGTTGTATTTTTTACCGTGCGAATTTTTGAAAGACGTAAATCTGAAATAACCGCATTTTCGAGATATTGTAAATTTTCCGAATTCTTCCTCTTCTTGCTCGTATTTCTCCGCACTCTTCCCTAAACGTTCGTTCATTGAATGAACTGGAGCTGTTCCTGTTTGTAAAAAAATGGTATTTGTATCTTTTCGGTGTATATAGATGACTTCAATCGAATCTTTCGCGAATGGTTCACTTAAATGTCGGTAAAAGTCGAACATTTGGCTGGCTTGATAATATTTAAATGCGATATGATCCTCATCGGACGACAAGAATTGTGAAATGCCTTCCATTATTTGAGGAATTGTTTTTTCGTCTATGGATAAAATCTCTGACCCTTCTGGAATTTCTTTTTTCTTTTCGTACTCCGACTTACCAAGAAATATGATTTTCTTGTCTTCAGAATGAAGTTTACCCACAACAAGTCGATCATTCATTAAATAGAAATCGATGGGTAGTGAATTCCGTGTAGATAACCATTCCTTTAATACGCTTTTCGTGGGATGAATCTGTGTGTGTCCGCATTCAATTTTTGCAAGAGTAGAACTGTAAAGCTTAAATTGATTCAATACAGATTGCTCTACGCGAAGCCGTTTTTCTAATGCGTTTATATGTTTGTCGAATTCAGTTTTGGAGTGGTGCAAATCAATGCGACCTTCTTTTGTGTAAATACCATCTTTGAATACGGAGAAATCTTTCAACTGTTTTTCAGGGTTGTTTGTTCCAATGGAGGCGAGTCCACAGAACAGTGTGATTGAGAAACAGAAATAAAGAATTTTACGCATTACTTAGTATGATATACAAATCATTAACGCAAAATTATCGAAATTGATACAATGATGT
>Ga0193954_1000971_pt1 | contig 15432 bp, 8 predicted proteins | sample BB_5_MG_FD_140340 | JGI IMG/M metagenome (GOLD analysis project Ga0193954, IMG submission 140340) | Microbial mat bacterial communities from the Broadkill River, Lewes, Delaware, United States - BB_5_MG | ecosystem: Environmental > Aquatic > Freshwater > River > Microbial mats | place: USA...
GCGGAGCAGACAGGCTGCGTAATGAGATCTCGGTGGCTTGCTTGGCCTCGTTGAATCGGGTGCCAAGGTGCGTGATGTAGATATCTCCGGTGTGGAACTCCAGACGTCTTCGGGCGGTCTTGCCCTCGGCGTTGGTGGCGACAAAGTCGATCACATGTTTGCCCTCGGCCAAGGTGTCGACGGAGAGGGTATGCTTGAGGTCAGCGCCGCACTCATTGGCGACCTCGAGGTCATCAACCAGGACCTGCAGGCTCGTGATGCCGGAGCCTTGATTATCCGTGGCGTGCACCTTCAGGTCCAGGGGCCCACCGACGCGCTGGCCGTTGCTCAGTCCAGCGACACCCACACTCATAACGTCCACGCTCACCAAGCCCAGGACGGCCCACATGGCCTCGCCCTTGTCCGCTCCATGTTGTCCCGAACGCACGGTGTGCCAGCCGCCGTCGTCCCCTTGGTGGCGCACCAACCAGCGAAGGCCCCGCGCGATCGCGGCGTTTCGGTCCTGCATGCCAGCCCGCTTGAGCGTGTACAGCGTCTGACCTGAGGCGAGCGCGTCGCTGTGTTTGTTATCGAGCGAAAAGCCGCCGTCCTTGCGCTGTCGTGCGAGCAGCGCGCTCCGTAGCCGTGCGGCGGGTGCCTCGTTGGGGCCTACGCCGGCGGCCATCAGTCCCAGCAGGGCATAGTTGAGGTCGAGGATCGAGACTTGATCGGTCTGGCGCCACTGCGCGGAGGTCCTTGCAAGGTATCCTTCGGCCTTCCTCATCGGGCCTAGCCAAGCCTCATCGGCGGTCCGGGCGTAGGCTTGGCGCCAGGTCTGCATCGCTTGAAAGGTGGTCTGCATGGTACCGGCCACGATAGGCGGCCGTCGGTCGTCATCCTCCACCGCGCCCGCCTCGTTTTGGTATTCCAGCAGCTCGTGGGCATATTTGAGCAGCTGCCCCGTCTGATCGGCGCTGATCCACTCGTCGTAGCGCGCCCAGGCGGCGCCTTGGAAGGCAGCTCCGGTGCGCCGGCCACCCGCGGTGACGCCCAGCTGTAGCGCCTTGGCCATCGCTTCGACGTGCTCCGAGGCCACGGTGTACTGGTTGTGGTGGCCCACGGTGAGGCCCTCGAGGGTGACCGCCTGAACGTGGCAGCCGTAGCACTTATGCTTGTTGGTCCAGGCCACGGAGGCGCGGGCGAGATAGTCTAGGCCCCTTTGGGCCGACTGACGCAGCGCCTTGTCGGGCTTGGCGGTGCTTCGACTCTTTGGGGTCTCGCAGGCTGGCTTCACCTCCGCGAGCGCGCTGCTCAGCGGTAGGACAGTGGTTAGGGTGAGTAGGCAGAGGGTTCGCATGCCGGCCCTAACCGCCGGGCTCGCCCATTTGATCTGTAGGCCATCTCTATTTACGTGCCTTTACAATTGCTGCCCGCTGGATGCGCTAGGTTGTCTCTAGGGCAGGTCGAACTGCGCCTTGAGGCTGCTCGTGATGCCTCGGGCCTCGATGATCTGCTGGTAGACATCGACGATGGGGCGCGCGGTGCGCGCCTTCATGGGGTCCTGCACATCCACCTCGAACATGCCAAAGCGCATGTTGAGGCCGTGGTTCCACTCGTAATTGTCGATAAGAGACCAGTAATAGTAGCCGCGAACTTCCGCACCATCCTCCATCGCCCGCGACATCTGCTGCATGTGCTCCACCAGGAAGCGGTCGGTCTCGGGATAGAGCCCCACATCGACCCCGTTCTCGCTGACGACCATAGGTACACCGGGGTACTCGTCGTGCACCTTCATGAGCACTTCATACATGCCCTCCGGGTAGACGGCGCCCTGCTGCAAGCTGAGCGGGTCGAAGGTCGCCAGGGGTGAAAAGTCAGGGAAGAGAGAGTCGTTCTCTCCGCTCAAGACCGCACGGGTGTAGTAGTTGACGCCAAGGAAGTCGGTCTTGTTCTGCAGGCGAGCCTGCGGCTGCCCCTCGCCATCGAGGTCATCGTCGAGCACACCGAGCAAGATGGCGTCCAGGAAGAGCCCGTTGAAGAGGTGGTCGATATTGCGGGCCGCGCGTTGGTCCAAGGCGCGCTCGGGGTCTTTAGGGTGAATGGGCGTCACGTTGTAGACGAGGCCGACCTCAGCGGCCTGCCCATCCCCGTCTGCGTCCGTACTATCATTGGCCTTGATCGCATCACTCATCGCGGCGTGGGCCTCGATCATGGCGAAGAGCACGGTGCGGGCCTCTTCGAAGCGCAGGGAGGTCGAGGGTGGGTTCGTTCGCGTCTCGGAGGGCTGCAGGTAGCCTGGCAAGAGCACCGCGAAGGGCTCATTCTGCGTCACCCAGCTATCGACCTCGGGGCCCAGCTCCCGCGCAATAAAGCCTGCATACTTGGCGATCTCGGCCACCATATGTGGCTCCAGCCATCCGCGCGGGCTGCAGCCATTGAGGTCCTGGTTACAACCCACAGCATCGTGCATCCACTGGGGCATGGTGTAGTGGTGCAGGGTCACCAGGGGTTTGATGTTTCGGGCCTTCATGGCGCCAAGCAGCGCGCGGTAGTAGTTCAGGCCCTCTTGTGAAGCGATGGCCAGGAGCGCCGCATGCTCGGTGATGCCCACCGTGGAGCTGGGGAAGATGCGGCTCCACTCGATACTGAATCGAAAGTGCGTCAGCCCCATGGCCTGCATGCGGTCAAGATCCGCCTCATACAGCTCGTAGAAGCCGGGGCTCAGGCTCACCGGGTCTGCCGAGAGGAAGTTGCCGGAGCGGCTCTGGGTCACGGTGCTCGTCACGAAGGCATACCAGTCGCTGTTGCGGTCTTCGCAGATCTCGGGTGCCAAAGTGGGACAACCCATATCGACTTGAAAGCCGGCGACCGCCGCTCCTAGCGCGAAGTCCTCGTCAAAATCTGAGGAGGTGCAGGCGAGGGCCGCGAGCGGCGCCAGCGAGAGGGTGAGCAGCGTGTTTGGGTGTGTCATGAGCAGAGCCTGGGCCAAACCCGCTATGACACATTTTGCGGCTTCACGGGAAGATGCCCTCGGCTCCAGGCCCGCAGATCCCCAATCTGCAGCCAGATCAGCTACAACGGGGTGTGGGTTCCATGATCCAGCCGCGCGTAGTCATTGTCGGGGCGCTGAGCCTGCTGCTCGGCTGTGGTGAGGGGCTCGCACCGGTGCGGGCCCAAAGCAACAGCATCGTCAACGGCGACAATGAGGACGGCTACGCCGCGGTGGGCGCGCTGGTTGTCGACATCCCAGGCCGCGACCCCAGCGGAAGCTTCTGCACTGGCACCCTCATCGACCCGCAATGGGTGTTGACGGCGGCCCACTGCCTCACAGGCACAGAGAACCGAGTGCCCGGCAACGTGCCGCCCTCTGAAGCGAATTACGTCAATTTCTTCATGGGCTCCAGCACGGGGGACCAGGCCGCAGGGCGTCGGGTGCCCGCGGAGCGGCTGTTCATTCACCCTGACTATTTCGGGCCCGGCGGTCAGGCCTATGACATCGCCCTCTTCAAACTGCAGACCCCCGTAACGGATGTAGAACCCATCCCGATTCACAGAGCGCCCCTAGAGGGCCGACGCGGTGTCGATATCTTCTACGTGGGTTTCGGCCAGTCGGATGGGGACGGCGGGGGAAGTGGGCGAAAGCGCTCGACCACGCTCACGCTCTCCTCCGTGGTACCCATCGTCTACATCACCGAGCAAAGCGGCGGCGGTGTGTGCTTTGGGGACTCCGGAGGGCCGGGCCTTATCGATGTGCAGGGCAGCTATGAGGTCGCGGGCGTCAATAGTACGGTCTTTGGCGAGCCGGTCTGTTTTCAATACTCTACGCAGATCCGCGTTGATGCCTATCAGACGTGGATTGACCAGACGATGCAGGCCTCGAGCCCCGCGAGCTGCCTGAGTACACCCGAACTATGTGGGTGCAATGAGGCCTGCGGCGACGATGGTGTCTGCGATAATGCACAATGCGGCCGAGACGGCTGCGGCACTCTTTTTGCCTGCTTTCGCTTCTGCAGCACCCTAGAGTGCAGTATTGGCTGCATCCTGGGGGCCACGCCCGAGACCAACTATCTGTATGATGAGCTGCGTGAGTGTGCCGCTGAATTCTGCCCTGATGGCGATAACGCCTGCATGGAGGAGAATTGCCGGCGGGCCACGCGGGGCTGTGATGAGGGGCTGGACGCGGTCACCGGACCTGATGTGTGCCGCGATGTGTACTGGTGCAGCCGGGCCTGCGAGCCCGAGGACGTCGAGTGCTTGGACGCCTGTTGGTACCAGGGCTCTCTGCAGGCCCAGGCCGGAGTGGATCAGATCCAGGAGTGCATGGAAAGCCAATGCGGCGACGAGGAGACGTGGCAAGGCGTCTTGCAGTGTGCGCACCGTGCCTGTCGTGATGACTTTTTGACGTGTCTGCCGCCCGACGAGTGCGCCCTGCTGGGCGGCGACTGCCCGGCGGGTCAGGCATGCCGGGCCGAACCCTGGGTCGGGACCTACTGCCGTGACAGTGATGGGCTGTCCGTGGGCGATAGCTGCGACCCTCAGGTCATCGCCTGCCAAGATGGCGCGCTCTGCCTGCCCGATGGAGAGGGCTATGCATGTCTGGAGCTGTGCAGCGTCGCCTCCGATTGCACCCAGAGCTTCGGACCTTGCGTAGCTACCTCGGCCGAGGGGCTGCCCTTTTCGTTGGGCGTATGCTCGTTGCAGTGCCCTGACGCAGATGGCGATGGAGCCTGCGATGCAGACGATTGCGAGCCGCGGAATCCGGGCGTCTACCCCGGCGCTGAGGAGCGCTGCGAGACTCCGGATGTCGACGACAATTGTGATGGGCAACGCAATGAAGGTTGCATTGTCTGCCCGGACGGAAGCCCCGGGCCGGACTGCCCCGAACCTGAGGGGCCGGGGCTGATGCCCCTACCGGAGGATGACGGCTGCGTCTGTGTACGGGCTCAGTCTTCCTCAGGCGGCGCGGGCTGGGGTCTGGCCCTCGGGGCGCTCTTGCTGCTGAGCCTGGGACGAAGGCCTCGCGCCCTCGTGCTCGCGTGCTTCTTGGGCGCCACGGCCTGCGGAGATGATTCACAAAGCGGCGATGCTGGCGTCATGGACGCCGGGACCGGCGCGGACGCGGGCGCCTGGGACGTGCCGCCCCTCTTCGACGCCGGCCCCCTGCCGCCTCCCACGATCTGGGACATTCAGCAGGGCATTGTGCCGGCTGGGCAGACCGTGACGTTGCAGGACGTCATCGTGAGCTCTCCCTTGGCGGCCGAGGGATTCTTCATCGCCGACCCAGTGGGGGGGCCGTTCTCCGGACTCTGGGTGCAGCTCGACTTCGCCGATCCCGATGTGCCCAACGTGAGCATGGCGGACCGGGTGCACATCACGGGCCGGGTCGCGGAGCATGGCGGGCAGCAGCAAGGCACATTGACATCTACGCAGACGCGGACTCAGCTGGTGCTGAGCGGCTCGAGTGATCTGCAAGTGATGGGCACGGCAGAGCTGCCGCCTCCCGTGGACCTGCAAATGGTAGAGTTGGGATTGCCGGAGCTTGCCGAGTTGTACGAGGGGGTTGTGGTACGGGTCTATAGTCCGGTGGTCACCGAGCGCCTCTTTGACGAAGGCCAGCTCCTGGTGAATGACGTGGCGCGCCTACACGATCTCTTTGTGAACTTTGACCTATCTTGGATAGAGCCAGGCACCCGATTTGAATCGGTGACGGGGCCGCTGCACTTTGACGACGGCCACTATCTTATCGAGCCGCGCTCGCCCGATGACTTGCCTCAGCCACCGCCTGACTTTGGGCAGTGCATTCCCACGCGCGGCTACACCGTCTGCCTGCGCCGGACCAACTGGTATAACGCACGCAGTCGCTGTGCTCAGCAGGGCGGCCGCTTGGTCATCCTTGAGACTGTCGCCAAGAACCTTGAGGTAGCCACAATAACTTCGACGTGGACGGGGCGGGCCTTTTGGGTCGGGGCCAGCGATCGTGAGGTCGAGGGGCAGTGGACTTGGAATGACGGCACGCCGCTGGACTATGACCCGTGGGCGGGCGGTGAGCCGAACAACGCCGGGTCTGGTGAGGACTGCGCCCATAGTAATTGGAATAGCCGGGGCAATTGGAATGATGCCAATTGTAACGGTCGCTACCCCTATGTGTGTGAGTTTCCTGGGGAGGGGCCTCGCTGCAGCCGGGACGAGGACTGCGATGCGGGCGAAGGGGTCTGCGTGGATGGAAGCTGCGCTAAGCCATAGTTCATGCTGGCGCTAAGTCGGGCGGCCGCTGCCCTCGGCGAGTACCATCAGACTCATACCCCCTAGCGTCTTACTCACGAGCCAGGGGCTGGTGCGCGCCGCGAAGCGCCGGGCCGGGGCCAGCAATTTAGCGGTGCGGCTGGAGCGCCCGGAAGGGGCCTCGAAGCCAGGCGTATAGGCATAGTCTAGGACCTTGAGCCCGGAGCTGGTCACAACGTTGATCGCGGCTGCGAAGTCCAAGACGAGCAGATGGCCCGGGTCGACCAGTCGGGTTCGGTGTCGACCTCGGAGGTTCCAATTGAGGTGATCTTCGAGTGGCAGATGCACGGCGACGAGCCGGGCGCGTTCACCGATGCGGGCCAGGAAGTGCGCGGGATCTGGCACGTGCTCCGCGACGTCAAAGACGGTGACCAGGTCAAAACTATCGGGCTGCGTCGTAAAGTCGGCGTGGCGGGTTTCGACGCCCTTGAGGCGCAGTTGGGCCACGTGCGGAGACACATCATAGGCCATCGCCGTGCTCAGCGGGTGGCCACAGTCCCGAAGGGTCTGCGCAGTCTGCATGGCGACGGCCCCAGACCCGCAACCGACGTCCGCGTAGCGCAGCACCCGGCCCACGGTTTCGGTTGGAAGACGGTCGAATACAGAGCGAAAGACGCGCACCTTGAGCGCGGCGTCATCGGCGTGGCGAGTAGGGTCCGAGAAATAGCTGCCCGAGCGATAGGCATCCCCGAGCGCGGCATCTCCTGCTGGTTCTGAGGTCATATCCGGCACAGGGCAGACCTGCCAGATTGACAGCAGCAGGGCAATGAAGGCCCGCAGGGCGGTGCCGTTCAGGCGTGAATTCTCAATGAAGTCTGCATCGTGCGGCGCGTGAGGTCCACGATCAGCAGCCGGCCACGGTCATCACAGACGATCAACGACGTGCCCTGAGACCGGGCATGTACGGCCCCTGCGCCCTGCAGAAGCAGTTCGGCTTCGCGCTCACCGCCGGAAGTCCTCAAGACCTGCACGCCGTCGCCTGGGGGATGGGTGAAACATCGAATCGTGTGCTCACCAGCCTGCTGAAGGGCGGTCGTCCGGGCCTCCTGGATCGCACAGCTATGCTCTCGATGTGGGGGTGTGCCCAGCACCCCGCGACGGCCCGGGATCTCCGGGGACTCCGGCTGCGGCACCAGCTCATAGGGCACTTGGCCGGCGGCATTGCAGGGGCCGATAGTCAGCGAGCCCTCGCCGAATGCCAGCGGAGTGCGGGCACGGAGGGTGAGGCTAGGCAAGTCCAATTGCCACAGCTGCTCCTCATTCTCCTGCTCATGGTGCACACACAGTCTCTCGGCATTGCGCGCGATGCTGAGGGGATGACAATCTGTATTGCGGTAGGTCTGTCGGGCCGGAGTCGTCGCTAGATCGATGCCGGTCAGCACTCCTTGCAGCGAGACGAACCAGGTCCAGCCGTCAAAGGTCTCACAGTAGGGGCCGATCTCCAGGTCCATCCAGGGCGTGGCCCGAAGGTGCACGAGATCAACCTGGGTGACCTTGGTCCAGCGGCCGCGCCGGGCCAGGGCTAAGGCGCGGTGCCCGTGATCAGAACGCACGAGCCGGTGCGCGGGCGCCTTGAAGTGGGCGATGGTGCGGCCCTTGGAGCTTATGAGTCGCGCACCGGCTTCGCCGAGGGCGAGCAGCAGCCGTCCCTTACTCAAGAGCACCGCGTCGAAGATGGCCACGCTGCCGACATCATGAACCCCCACCATCACCTTCAAGGGCGGCGCGCGATCCACCGGTGAGGGGCCGGGCGGACCGGGCCAGTCCGTCTTCAGGGCGCCATCTTGGGTATAGCGAACCAGCGCGCGCAGCATCTTTGGCGCGACCGCACCTCCTGTGGCCGCGTCGACGAAGAGCGCTCGCGCCGTACCCTTGGCGAGCAGCCTGGTCTCGGGGCCCTCCGGCTCGCTCAGCAGAGCGTCGGCCAGCGCAGTACGCGTCCTTGGTGAGTCTGGATCTTGCTGCTGCCAAAGGCTCTCGGCGTGGGCCAGCCAGGCTGAAAAACGCTCCGGCATAAGGGCCACAGCGCGCACGAGCAGTCGGGCGGCGCGAGGGCCACCCATGTTCATGCCGGCCTCGATCCAAGGCCGTGTAAGATGCCTTGCAGACTCGATGGGCCAGATGGCGCAGACCGCCGACTCGAAGTCGGCACGCTCGCACAGTCCCTCGGCCCACTTAATGCGCAGCAGCTTCGCGGGCTCGGGGTGCTGTGGCTCCAACAGTCCGATGGCGGTCGAAAACGCCTCGTGGCGGCGCGCGACCCGCACGGCCCGCTCGGTCTCTCCGGCCAGCAGCCATTGCCGGACTCGTCGCGGTGCCGGCAGGTCCCGGGCCTCGGCGAGCTCGGCCGCGAGCTGAAGCTCTCCGTGAGACTCCAAGAAGCTCACCGCCTCGTCGGTGTCATGCAGCAGGTCCGCGAGCACGAAGGCCGCCTCTTCGATGCGCCCTTGCTGGACGAGTCGCTCAAAGGCCCGGCGATACCTTTGGCGCAGCATGTCCATCACTTGGCTGTGCACCAGGAGGCTAGGGCCGCCCCCGGTGGCAGGCAGCATGGACATTCGCAGCGCGTCTCGGGCCTTCGGCAATGACATGCCTGCGCTGGGGGTGCCCTCACCCTCGCCTCCGAGCGGCACGGCGTGGCGCAGGGCCTGCTCAAGGTCACCGTCGTCGAACATGCGCATCAGCTCGGCCAGGTACCTGGCTTGGCGCCGCCCAAAGAGGCTGGAGATTCGGCTGGCCAACAGGGCGCGGTTCCACAACCGACTGACCCATTTGCTGAGGCGGGCCCAGGGGCTGGGGCCGCTCGGGGCCGAAGCCGCCTCAGACCCGATGGCGCTGGAGCCTATTGTGGGGCTTCCGTGAGCGGCAGAGAGCCCCTCACGCACGCCCCGAAGAAAGCCGAAGACCCCCTGAAGCAGCCTGGGGATCGCCCCCTGGGATGCTTGCTCAGGGGTGCGACCGCGCAGGGCATCTTGCAGCAACTTGGCCTGCGCTGGAGCCGGGGGCATCCCGGCGATGTGGTCTCGAAGCTGTGCTGAGGGCTTTTTAGGAGGGGGCGCAGGCGGCGGAGGTAGATCGCCCAGCGGTTGCGTCGCCACCAGCGACCAGCCCCTCAGGTCCAGCCACGGAGCGGGGTCTTCCACCGGAAGCTGGTTGATCTGCGCCTCAACGATGGCCGCCCCATGCACACACAGCAGGTCGATGTGAGGCGGCACATGCTGCACCTCCTGGGCCCGCAGCTCTGCACTACACAGCCGGTCGCCCTGACGTACCAGCGGCAGGCCCGGGGACTGCCCGGCATGGCAGGGCAGAGCGCGAGGCAACAGCAGGAGGTACCAATTACCCAGACGTCTCAGGGAGGCGCCGTCCTGCCAGAGCTCGAGGATGCGAGTACGGCACTGGGCCTCTCCGATGAGGCCCGGATCAAACAGGAAGCCCTCGGCGATCCAGTGTCCGCGGTGCACAAACGAGTGCGGGGCAACCGCCATCTAGGCCGTCTCCGATGTATAGACGATCAGCGAACGTCCCGAGGTGAGCTCGTCAACACGAAAGCCTGCTTGCGCAGTCCGGTAGGCCACCACGGGCCCGCGGGGGCTGATCAGGGCCTCGGACAGATCGACGGGGCTCTTGCAGAGCACTTTGGTCTCGTCACGAAGTCGAACATGCACGGTCCGCGAGTCCGGGGCCAGCGTGATGAGGCCGGGCGCGCGCGCCCACATGGGGCCCATCACAGTGTGGCCTTCGGGAACTTTGAGCACGCCGTCCTCGTCGCGCGTCTGAAGGAACCACGTATCCGGTTCGATGCGCACCGCGACGGTGGTCTGGCTGAAGAGCGCACGATAGTCCCCGGCGCCATTGGGCAGGTGCACGATACGTCGCGCGCTGTCGGCGTCACAGATGACGATTCCTCGACGCGGCAAGTCACGTTGCGTCATTGCTCGCCCAGCGTAGGTCATCGCGATGGGGCCTTCATGTTCGAGCAGCGCCTCATCTTCCTCACGCCGGCAGATGACCACCGCCGCGCCGCCCATCGAGCGCGACAGCCCGGTGACGCCGCAGCTGAGGACTCGGGCGGCGTGGCCGTCTCGCTGGCTGATGCGCCACGCGAAACCGGTGTTATCGAGCACGAGCAGATCTTGAGCGTGGGTTTGGCCAACGACGACACACGGTGACAGGCGAGGGCGCCGCTCAGCGCCGGCCATGCGGTCCTGGGCGTCCTGCAGGATGATGCGGGTGGGTTCGCACTGCGTCCCGCGTTTGGAATAGGGCACCACGTTCAGCTCGTGGGTCCCGCTGAGCACCGCAAGGTGACGCTTGCGGGCACGCCCGACCGCGACGGGTATGTCATGACTGGCTGCCATTTGCAGCGGCGGGGCGGCGGCCGATCCAGGGGAGGGCAGCACATGCGCGTACAGCCCCTCATCGCCCCAGACGTAGAGGGTGCGGCCGTCCACAGAGAAGATGAGGTCTTGCACAGCCCCGCCCTCAAGGCTGTGCCGTCGGGCATCCTGCACCTCAAATGGGTTGCGCAGCAGCCGCACACTCTTCTTTGTGCTTGGCAACGTGAGGCTTAACTCCTGCGCGTGCGGTGGCCCCAGACGGAGCGAGACCCGGCGCTCGCTCAAGCTCAGGGGCTCACAGATCTCGGCCCATCGTTCGTCCTTGGGGGCGTGCCGCCTCAGCGTGGGGCCTCCCACCCACCAGGTCTCATCGACCGGCATGCCGAGCTTGGCGACGTGGTCTCTCCAGCGCTGCACCGAGTCTGAGTCGGCAAGCTGGGCTGCGCGACCCTCCAGCAACCGGAGCGCAGACTGCGGACTGAGGTCTTGCACCAGCGGTTTGAGTGGGTCTTGAACGAGGCCCCAGGAGAACTGTACACTGGCCAGGCGCGCGCGACGCGCCAGCGTAACAAGCAAGGCCAATTGCAGGATTCGGGGCGCGCCCCACTGCTCGGGCCCCGCGTCGAAGAGCACCACGCAGCTTCGACGGCCTGCCGGTACCTCGGTGGCGAGGTCGTAGAACAGGTGTTCCGCTTGAGCGGCGCGTCTTAGGAATTCGTCTGGGTAGTGCTCCGCGAGCAGCCACTCCGTGCCGAGCAAGCGCGCGTAGGGGCCCTTGCGCGTCAGCCCATCGAAACCATCGGGTGCGCCCTCACCACGTTGGTGATGACTCTTCAGGGGGCCCAGGCTCGCCGCGAGGCGCAGCAGCCAGGGTTGCAGATCGTCGAGCAGGTCCGGAGCTAGCTCCTCCAGCTCAGGCCCCCAGGTGGCCAGGGCCGCGGGCAGCGCGCTCATGCCGACGCCTTTCCGTCTAACCAGGCCTCAAGCGCGCGCCTCGATAGGGGCAGGGCCTGGGCGACGCAGACCAAGGCCGGGGGGTCGACCAGCACAGCGACCGGGGGGCAAACTTCGCCGCTCAGCAAGGCCTTGGAGAGCAGGGGGGCCGGCACGTTCGGGCGCTGGGCGGTCGGCAGCAGCAGCTCAGCCGCGTCGGGATCACGGCCCAGGTACATGATTCCATCCGCCCACGGCAGTGCAGCTTGCGCTCCGAGCACCACGACGAGGTCTGCAGCGGCCACTCCGCTCAACTCTGCAAGTTCCTTGTCATCCCGCATGAGCAGCCGCTGCACGACACGCGTCGCGGCAGGACCACGGGCTGCCGCAGCGAGGGGCCGCAGCGGCACCTCACGGGGCGCCCACCGGATGCCGATCAGAGGCGCGGTCACGGCTGGGCCACCCCCTCATCTTGGTCCGAGTCCTCAGCTTGGACGATCTGCACGATCTTCGCGCGAAGCTCTCTTAGGCCTTGCGGCAGGGACTGGGCCGTGAAACCGGCGTCCACTTCCTGCGCGATGCCCTCCAGCTTGAGCCGCCATGCCTCGGCCTCACCTTCTTTCGCAGGACAGTCGAGCAGCGCGGTGCCCGCCTCAAGCAGGCGCTGGGCTCGGGCTGCGGGGCCGCGCGAGGCCTCCTCAGCCGCCGCGCCCAGGCTGGGGTTTGCGGAGGCCTCAAGCAGGTCTCTCAGCGCGTCGCGCGCCAGCTGCTGCCCGGCATCCGTGGGCACGGCATAAATGATTGGCCACAGGTCGGCCTCTGTAGGGCGGGGCCGTCCCGCCAGGGCCGCGGCCGCGGCGATAAGGCCCTGGGTCTTGACGGCGCGTCGGTCCGAAAGTTCGATGCCGTTTTGGCGAAGCACGCGGATGGCCTGAGCGAGCGGGCCCCGCACCGTACTCATGTCCATGCGCCGCGCGGCCTGAGCGAGGGTGTCGAGAGCCTCGATGCCCACATTGGGCAAGTCAGCCTGCGAAAGGTTCCAGCCGCCCTCAAGCAGATCTTCGAGCCGGGGATCTGGAATGGGCTCCACAAATACGCGTACCAGGAAGCGGTCTGCGAAGGCGGCCAGCGACTCGTCAGTGGGCAGATCATTGGTGGCGCCGACGCAGACCCGGAGCGGCACGGGCACTTGGGTATGCCCGCGACGGAACGCGCGCTCGTTTAGCACGCCCAGCAAGGTATTGAGGATGGCGGTGGACCCAAGGAAGACCTCGTCCAAGAAGGCGATCTCGGCCTCGGGCAGCATACCTGCGGTCTGAGTCTCAACGACGCCTTCGCGCAGCTTTCGCAAGTCTACTGGCCCGAAGATCTCGGAGGGCTCTGTGAATCGGCCCAGGAGATACTCAAAATACCGGCCGCCAAACAGGCGCGCGACGCGGCGCACCGCCTCACTCTTCGCGGTGCCGGGCGGTCCTACGACCAGGAGGTGCTCGCCCGCGACCGCGGACAGCGCAATGAGCTCCACCAGCACCTCGCGCTCGATGAGCCCCTGGGCCGCTGCGTTGAGGCCGTTCTTCATCTGGCGGACTACGTCTTCGATGCGATGATCTTTGCCATAGATGCCGACGGGCTACTATGTACGGACTGTCGTCATGGCCGGCCCAACTGCAGCGGATCCCTACTGTGAGCTCGTGATGAACGAGGCCATCCACCAGCGCGTGATCACCGAGATGGTGCCGCGCGCCCGGCGCTATGTGTGGATCATGACGGCGGACATCAAAGACATGCACGTGCGGCAGGGGCGCCGTTTTGTGCCCTTCTTACGGGTGCTCGCGGACCTGGTGGGCAGCGGCGTCGCGGTGCGACTCTTTCACGCCAAGGAGCCGGGTCCGCGCTTTCGGGATGACTTCGACAAGTTGCCCGAGCTGGTGCAGTCGGAGCTCTTTGAGCGCCTGCTGTGTCCGCGGATTCATACCAAGGCGGTGGTGGTGGATGGTGCGACCGCATTCATCGGCTCCGCGAACCTCACCGGAGCTGGGCTTGGCGCCAAGCATAAGGACCGCCGGAACTTCGAGGCGGGCTTTGTCACAAACATGCCCGAGCATATTGGGCCGCTGATGGACTTCATCGATACGCTCTATCTGGGCGACCACTGCGCCGGCTGCCAGCGGCGGGACGTCTGCCCCGACCCCATCGCTTGACCCTCAGGGGTCCACGATGGGGATGACGCGCAAGCCAACCAGCAACTGCTGCACGTACAGGGTTCGACCATCTGCGCTGGCCGCGATGCCAATGGGGGCGTTGAAGGTTGCGGATAGATCGGCGATGACCAGACTGCCCACATCGTCGACCTTCGAGACTCTAAGAGTCGCAGACCGCGACGGCGTTTGGCGGCGGCGCGTTGACGCGCACACGCACCAGGCGATAGCCGTCACCGCTGGTCTCGATGTGCCCGTCCAGGCCAAGGTTGCGCAACGTCCAGACTGCGGTATAGGTCCGCTGGCGAGCTCCGGGCATGTCAGTAGGAGCGTCAGGCCAGCCTGCAGAGAAGAGTTCGGTCCACGGCAGAGCGCGCGGCTGCCCCAGGGCGGCGACGGTCAGGCAACGCAGGATCCGCCGGACCGCCCGCCGCCGAACGAGGCTGACCTGGCGGCCTTCTACCTCGAAGCTTCGGCCGTCCCCGTCGATCTCGGCGTAGTCCTGCTCTGGACTTGCTCCGGCGGCCATTTGAAGGGCATCCAGCCGCTGACTCAGGGCCTTCATACCGATCGCTTGCACCCGGGCACGGGTCTGAGGCAGGTCGCGTCGTACCAGGTCCAGCCGATCACGAGCGAGGTTGATCTCGTCGCGCACGACCAAGAGAAACGCCTCGGCCGCCCCGTCGGCGGCCTGCTCCGCTTGTTGTAGGCCTCGAGTCGCAGTGCGCTGTGCTTCTTGGGTCTGGCCCATACCGAGCAATGCTCGCGACAACTCAGATTGCGACCACCCTAGGTAGATCGGCTCCCCGAGCCGGTGGCCGGCGCTGACGGCCCGGCCCAGCGGATCAATGGCCTGGGTCCAATTCTGCTGAGACGTCAGAGCCAGTCCCTCAAGCAGCCAGGACAGCTCAGCCAGGCGAACGCAACCTTGGGCCTGAGCCCACTGTCTCGTATCCCGGGCGATTTGGGCCGCGCGACTGGGGCTCAACTCCAAGGCAAAGACGACCTGCTGCAGGCGCGCCTGGGCGCTGAGTTCAACGCTATTCCAAGTATCCAGCGCCTGGGTGACAGAGTGCAGCAGCTGCTGTGCGTGGGCCGAGCGCCCCTGGCGAAGCGCCACATGCGCTCGGGCGACCTGAACCTCAGCTGCGACGACATCCTTAAGTGGGGCGACTGAGCGGGCGTCTTCGAGGTGCACTGACGCCTGCTCAAACTCTCCGCGCACGATATGGCTGGAGGCGAGGTCGAGCTTTGCCCGGGCCTCGCGGGCGTCGTCGTCCGCTGCTTGGGCATAGGTGGCGGCCTGCTTGAGCAGAGCACGGTTGTCCTGGACGGGCCCCGCGAAGATCAGCACCGGGCCGAGGCTGCGAACCAGATCGACGGCTGCGAGCTTGTCAAAGGCACTGAAGTACTCAAAGGCCACTCGCAAGTTGCATTGCTCGGCCTGGAGCCAAAGCCGCGCGGCCGATGGGTCTTCGCCCCAGTACATGGACCTGGCTCGTGCGGCAGCACGACCGTAGTGTTGCGCATGGTTATGGGCCGCGTGATGCAGTTCATCTTTCGTAATGATGACCTCGATGATGAAGCGGCGGACAGCGTCAAAGAGCCCAAGGCGAGTCTGGCCTGCCCAAGGGCGGGACCAGACCATGGAATGATCTCGCAGAGCCTCTATGAGGGGCTCCGGGTCCTCGATGCCTGCC
>Ga0193954_1000972_pt1 | contig 15423 bp, 11 predicted proteins | sample BB_5_MG_FD_140340 | JGI IMG/M metagenome (GOLD analysis project Ga0193954, IMG submission 140340) | Microbial mat bacterial communities from the Broadkill River, Lewes, Delaware, United States - BB_5_MG | ecosystem: Environmental > Aquatic > Freshwater > River > Microbial mats | place: USA...
AAAATCAAAAATACATCGTAAATAGTTTACGTTCTGACAGCCCAAATTTGTAGTATAAATAATGAGAGCTATGAGTACAGAGGGAAAAACATTCGATATTACAACAATTTTATTTGAATCTAACGATACTTCAGTATTGGTGAAAGGAATAATAAATCAGGGGCATATGAATTATTCAAGTGACATCACAGTTTCTATGTCCCAACTCAATCAATTGTTAAATCAATTGAGACGTCAAAACGAACTGTTTGAATTGGAGGACGTTATGGTTTCTGAACGCATGTACAATGATGAAACACTATATACAATCAACTTAAACGAGTCCTACAACAGTGTCGTAAACTTGAATGAATTAACAAACCAAGATACCATCAGACAGATCAGGGCATAATAAATCTTAGCAATCAAAGCAACCTTTTCAATCTTTTTTACGTAATTTAGTTGAATAGATTAATGTCTTTAATAAGTGTAGCAATGACATTAACTGCTTTAAACTACTAAGATTATGATCAAAAAAAGCGCAATTATATTAGGATTATTAGGAGTTACATTGGGTTCATGCATTAAGCACGAAGTTATCCCTGCTCCAGAACCAACAGTTGACCTTAAGGGTGAATTCACAGGTGTAATTGGTGGTGCATATATTGAATACACAGAGAATGTTAATGGTTACGCATGTGCACCGAGTATCGCGAAACAAACGACTGCAGGTGTTACGAATGCCCAGTATTTGTTTACGATGCTTTCTCAAAGTGAAGTTCCATATATCCAAATTGGAATGGGTAGTTTATCGTGGAATGATCCAACCGGAACTAGTACTCCAGCTTTAACATTATTCAATCAATTCTTTAATAGAGATGGTGCTGCAATGAGCTCTCCTTCATATTCTAATAGTGCTCTTGCAGGATTTGAAGTTACCTACAGAGATGCTTATGGTGATATCTGGAAGTCTGATGAAGTTAATTCGAGTGTTCAAGATGTTGAATTTGTATATGAAAGCATTGTTCAAGAGTCTGATAATTCGGGTGACTATTCTAAATTCACTTGTAACTTTGAAACGGAAGTTTTCCATACTTATTCTGTTATAGATATCACTGTCATTCCACAAACAAGTCCACCGACAATGGTTGATTCTGTAGCGTCTTTCATGATTACAGACGCTGTTTATAAAGGATACTTTAAGAGATAGATTTTAACGAAGCGAGTTAATCCCATGAGTCAAAGCTTAAGAATAGCGATTATAGGGGATTATAACTTTACTTATAATTCTCATCATGCTACTAATATGGCCATCGATCATTCTGCCATTTTTTTAGATATTGATGTTAATTATTACTGGATAAAGCCAAGCGAAGTAGTTAAATTCAGACCACAACAATTTCATCAATACGACGGAATATGGATTGCACCTGGACCGATTAAGAACCCTTTTTTCCTTCATGGAATTATCAAAGAAATTGTCGGAAAGCAAATTCCAACATTGGTTACAGGTGACGGGTTTAAAACCTTGCTTGAAGTACTAATCAGTACATATCAGTTAAACAATAACAACGAAAAACTTATTTCTGATAATCTTGTAGAAGGTCAACAATTTGAAAAGATCTTCATTACACCTAACTCTAAAGTATTTCGTCATCTGTACGAAAACTATTCTAACATTGAGCTAACAAGCAATAGATACAGTCTGTACCCACAACTCATTCAGTACTTAAATGACGACATTGCAGATGTAGAAGCATACAATCAATTTGAAGAGCCTGAAATTATCAGTCTAAAAAACAACGATTTCTTTTTGGCTTGTGGGTTTTGTCCTCAGATATCCTCTACACGTGAAATCCCTCATCCAATTATCTACACCTTTATGAAAGCATGCCAATTGGTAATTGAAAAAAATGCCAAGAAGCAAGCTTAATCCATTTCAGAATCTCGAGTAGCTTCAAAAACTTCATCGATCAGATGATTTCCTCCGTCTGCCGCTTCAACAGCGAGTGTATCGCAACGTTCATTTTCAGGGTGACCAGCATGCCCCTTTACCCAGTGAAAGTGTAAATCAAATTTAGGATGCAACAAAAGGTAACGCTTCCAAAGGTCACTGTTCTTTTTTCCCTTAAAATTTTTCTTTTCCCATCCAAAAACCCATTTTTTCGTTATTGAATCGATGACATATTTAGAATCAGAATATATGTGAATCGGATGTTTAGATGTCTTCATTTTCTCTAAAGCAACAATAATGGCTAACAATTCCATTCGATTATTAGTAGTCATTCTATACCCCTGCGAAAATTCTTTAACAACTCCATTGAATCGCATTACAATTCCGTAACCTCCTTTACCAGGATTCCCTTTTGCCGAACCGTCTGTGTATATCTGAACCATTAGAATACTTTCTGCGAAGATATAAATTTCAAAAAATTAACAGAAACTTAGGAAACTTTTCACATGTTTTACGTTTCCTTAGTTTATTTTGTATTACATTTGTATCATGGATGAGAAAAAACTAGAAATTTTAGAACGCGCTTCAGCCGTCTACATGAAATTCGGCATAAAAAGCGTCACAATGGATGATTTAGCTCGTGAGTTATCTATTTCCAAGAAAACGATTTACAAATATTTCAATGATAAGAACGATTTAGTAAAATCAATCATTGAATTGAAAGTACAAATGGACTCTGCTTTAAGCATAAATAAATCCCTTCAAGCAGAAAATGCAATTGAAGAACTTATTCAAATAAGCGAACTTGTTACCAAACAATTCAGAGACATAAATCCAATCGTTTTTTCAGATTTAAAAAAATTCCATCCCGACGCATGGCAAGTAATCGAAGAACATAAAAAAAACTTTGTTTTAAAGTTGATTACGGAAAACATTGAAAGAGGTATTAAAGAAAAGGTTTACAGAGAAAACTTAACCCCGGCTATTACGGCAAAGCTGTACGTTTCTGCCTCCGATGCTGCCATGAATCCAGAAATTTTCACATGGCCTGAATTTAAATTTCAAGAAGTTTTTCTTGAAATGATACGCCTTCAAATAAATGGCATGGCAAATGATGCCGGCAGAACCTTTTTAAAACAAAAACTAAAATCAACTAAATATGTTTAAGATTGTATTCATTGCGGCGAGTTTCTTATGTACTACGCTATCCTTTGCTCAAGAGGTTCGCAGCTTTTCTATCGAAGAAGCTAAAGCCTACGCACTTGAAAACCACCTTACTGTTAGAAATGCTGATAATGACATCGAAATCGCTCGTAAGAAAATTGTTGAAACACGAGGAATTGGTTTACCTCAAGTAAACATAAATGGTGCATTCAATCATTTTATCAATTTACCGGTAACCGTTCTAGACGCAAAATTCTTAAATCCTCTTGCTCCAGAAGGAGAGACTGTATCGTTTGAAGCCGGGACTAAATATACGGCAAATGGTTCCTTAGAAGTTGGTCAAATTTTATTTAACGGCTCTTATATTGTGGGACTTCAAGCGGCATCCTTCTTTGCTAAATTCCAAGAAACCGTGTCACAACAATCGAAAGAAGATGTCGCTTTTAATGTTATCCAAGCTTATGAATTAGTTGCTGTAGCGAAAGAAAATAAAGCTTTTATGGATTCCTTAGTTGAGACGACTTCTAAATTAGTTGAAAAGCAAAAAAACTTTGTCGAATTGGGGTTGATGCTACAAGAGGACATGGATCAATTATCATACTCTCTTTTAGGTGCTAAAAATGCTCAACTCAATGCTGATTTACAATATGAAAATGCATTAAACATGTTGAAACTTGCGATGGGATATCCAATTCAATCTCCTATAGAAACAATTAATACAACAGACGAATTATTATCTAAAAGCGCGATTCAAACCGGCGACATCAAGAGTAACTTAACTTACATGATATTAGAGCGCCAGGTGAAACTTTCAGAATTAAACTTGAAAAATAACAAGTTCGCCAACCTTCCAACTTTAAATGCATTCTTTTCTCAAACCTACAATGCATATAGAAGTGAATTTAACTTCTTTGATGATGAACGTTGGTTCCCTCAAACGGTATGGGGTTTACAATTGAATATCCCAGTATTTTCAGGTTTATCAAGACATGCAAGAACTGCACAGACAAAAATCCAATTGATGAGCGATCAAAACAGCTTGGATTTAATGGAACAAAACCTTCAATTTCAAGAAATTCAATCGCAAAACAATTACAAAGCAGCAATTGACAAAACAGAATTACAACGCCAAAATGTAGCATTAGCAAAAACGATATATAGCAATGAACTTATTCGTGAAAATATCGGTAAAGGAAATAGTATTAACGTAACCCAAAAACACACTCAATATATGACTGCTCAAGCTCAATATGTTGGGTCATTAGTTGAATTATTCCAAGCGAAACTTGCTTTAGACAAATTATACAACAACATATTACCGAATCAATAACATACAAAAGAACCTCATAACAAAAGAAAAAATGAACATTAAATTAATTGGAATATTCACCCTAGCATTAGGTTTAGTTACATTAAACTCTTGCTCAGGAGAACCAGAAGAATCAGTTGCGGTAGAAGAAAAATTAAGCCCACTTGTTAACCTGGAAAAAGCACAGTTAACTCAATTCACCCATGAAATTCGAGTTCAAGGTAATGTGGAAACGGATAAAGACATACTCATAAATGCAGAGATGGGTGGACTAATCACTTCAATTAAAGTGAAAGAAGGACAGACCGTGAGAGCCGGACAAGTAATTGCTACAATCGATGCTTCAATTTTATCTTCTAACGCAGAAGAATTGAAAACTCAATTGGAATATGCGGAGTACATGTTAAGTAAACAAGAAGAACTAAAAAAACGAGGTGTAGGTTCTGAATTTGACTATGAAACAGCTTTAAACCAAGTTGCATCATTAAAAACAAGAATGGCTTCCTTAAATGTTCAACGTGGAAAAGCAATTATTAAAGCCCCATTTACAGGAGTAGTTGACAATGTATTTGCTAAGACAGGACAAATGGCTGGAGCAACTTCACCAATCATCCGTTTAGTCAATAACGACAATGTAGATATCGTAGCAACAATCTCTGAAAAACATATCTCGAACGTAAAGGTTGGAACTCCTATTCGTGTTACCTTCCCAAATTACAACGACACTTCAATCCTATTAAACATTACGAACGTCGGAAACTATATAGAGCCCACTAACAGAACATTTAGAATTATGGCTTCCATTAAGAATAACAACCTGCTACTCCCAAACATGTTAGCAGAAGTTGCCATCACTGACCTTTCTGTTAATGGAGGATTGGTAGTTTCTAGCAATAGTTTATTGAAAGATCAAAATGATGTAGACTTTGTATATGTAGCAAAGAAAAAGGATGGCAAATACATCGTATCTCAGGTAAATGTTGAAGTTATTGAGAAATTTAATGGTAAAGCGCTTTTAAAACCTGGAAGTATTGAACCTGAAACTATGATAGTTACTGAAGGTGCAAAGGGAATCACTGATGGCGATATCGTAAGAACGAAGTAAATAGAACAAATTCAAAAGAAATGAAAAAAGAAACTAAAGGATTTGGTCTATCGACGCTTGCAGTAAACAACAGAAAAACTGTTTTCCTTATTGCTATAATCATCCTATTTGGTGGTGCGATGTCGTACCAATCTATGCCAAAAGAAAACTTCCCTGAACTGCAAATCCCTGAAATTTATATTGGTATTGCTAAACCGGGTTCCTCGCCAAAATACATGGCAGAAAAGATTGCTAAGAATATTGAAAAAGAACTTGGTGGTATCAAACTTGTTGATGAAATCAATACAAACGCAATAAATGGTTATGTAACCATAAGAGTGAAATTTGACTTTAAAATGAATGTCGACAAAGGCCTTCAAAAAGTAAAAGATGCCGTTGACGACGCAAGAACAAAATCAGATTTCCCTGACTTACCTGTTGAACCGAATATATTTGAGCTAGATCCGGCATCTATGCCAATTATGAATATCAATTTACGTGGAAATAATCCAAGTTTATTGAAAGACATCGCAGAGGAATTAGAAGATCAAATTGAAGACCTAACAGAAATCAGCGAGGTTGATATTCGTGGTATTCAGGAACAACAGATGAGTATTGATGTTGATCCAATTAAGGCGCAAGCTGTTAATGTTACCATTGATGACATTCAAAATGCTGTTAGTTCAGAGCACCAAACTATTCCAGGAGGTGAAATTCTAACAGACGGAATTCGAAAAACGATTCGTATTGAAGGTGAATTCGAAACCGCTGAAGAACTGGGTAAAATCATTGTTAAACAAGATGAATTTTTACCGGTTTACTTAGAAGATGTTGCCAAAGTATACTTTGGAAATGGTGATACAACCTCTTATGCCAGAGAATTTGGTGATCCCGTTGTGATGTTAGATGTGAAAAAACAAGGGGGTAAAAACCTTCTAGATGCATCCGATAAAATTGAAGAAATATTAGCAATTGCCAAAGAAGACGGAACTATACCAAGAAGTGTTAGTGTTTCAATTACAAGTGATCAATCGAACAACACAAGAGATATGGTATCCAACTTAGAGAATTCTATTATTCTCGGAATCATCTTAGTGGTTGGTGTATTGCTTTTCTTCTTAGGATTACGTAATGCATTATTTGTGGGAGTTGCCATTCCACTATCAATGCTCATGTCATTTCTAATACTAGAATCGATGGGAGTTACATTGAATGTAATGGTACTTTTCTCTCTTGTTCTTGCATTAGGAATGCTTGTGGATAATGGAATTGTTATTGTTGAGAATATCTATCGACATATGGACGAAGGATTATCCGCTACTAAAGCAGTAATTACAGGTGTGGGTGAGGTTGCGATGCCTATTGTTGCATCAACAGCAACAACGCTAGCAGCATTTTTACCCTTAGCAATTTGGCCTGGTATGATGGGAGAGTTTATGAAATATCTTCCTATCACTTTAATGATTGTACTTGGATCTTCGCTTTTCGTTGCTCTTGTAATCAACCCGGTTCTCGCTGTTGTTTATATGAAAGTAACTGAGGACAAACCGAATAGAAAGAAAGCATTACGTAACTCTGGAATTCTAGTAGGAATAGGTATTATTTTGGTAATTCTAGGCGGAATCGGTCTAGGAAACCTGATGATTTTCTTCGGGTTCATGATTTTAGTTAACTTTTTCATTTTCTTTCCAGGAACTAAGCGTTTTCAGAATGGTTTCTTACCAAAACTTGAAGCCATATACGAGCGATTTTTAAAATTTGCCTTAACTGGTAAACGTCCTGGTAAATTCTTACTTGGTACGTTTGGATTACTTATCCTTTCGTTTGTATTGATGGCTGTATTTCCACCTAAAGTGGATTTCTTCCCAGTAAATCAACCGAACTACGCCAACGTATTTATTTCCCACCCAATCGGAACTGATATTTCGGTAGCAAATGAAACAACATTACAAGTTGAAGAAAAGCTGAATGGCGTTCTTGCTAAATATTTAGCCGATACGGTTGGTATCCCTAAAGACGAACAATTAATTCAATCGATAATTGCCCAGGTTGGTGAAGGAACTAGTGACCCAAGTCAAGGTGTCTCCATGGGAAACACTCCGCACAAAGGAAGAATTACTGTAAATTTTGTAGAGTCTCAATATAGAAGAGGCTACGAAACGAGTGAAATCTTGAAAGAAATTCAATCTGAATTAAAAGGAGCCTTTACCGCAGACATTGAAATTACAACGGCGAAAGATGAACAAGGACCGCCACAAGGAGCTCCGATCAATATTGATTTAACGGGTAGAGGTGAATATAAAACACTTATTGAAGAAGCGAATAAAGTAAAAACGTACTTGGCGAGACAAAAAATTGAAGGTGTTGAAGGATTCAAGTTAAATGTTGAGTTAAACAGACCTGAAATTCCAATCAGAGTTGATAGAGATCAAATTAGAAAATTGAATGCGTCAACAGCACAAGTCGGTATGGCAATTCGTAAAGCTTTGCTTGGTGAAGACATCTCAACTTACACAAAAGATGAAGAATCTTATGACATTGTTGTGAAATTCAATAAAGAAAACCGTGATGATTTCAATTCATTGTTAGATCAACGCTTGATTTTTCGAAATAACAAAGGTCAATTAATGAACATCCCAATTCGTTCAGTAATTGAAAAACCTGAAGAGACTAGTTCATATACTGCAGTAATTCGTAAAGATCAAGTTCCCCTAGTTACTGTATTATCAAATGTAAATGAAGGTTATAATCCAACGGAGATTGTGTCTAAGGTTAAAGTAAAAATGGATGAATATGTGGCTGCAGGTAACTTAAAAGAAGGATTGGATTTTAAATTCACAGGTCAGCAAGAAGAGCAAGAAAAAGAGATGGCCTTTTTAAGTGGCGCATTATTGATTGCAGTCTTTTTAATTCTTTTAATTATTGTAGCTCAGTTTAATTCTTATTCAATGCCAACAGTAATTATGTTAACGGTACTTCTATCGTTGATTGGTGTATTGCTTGGGTTATTAATCTCGCGTCAGAACTTTGTAATTATGATGACCATGATTGGTATTATTTCATTGGCAGGAGTTGTTGTAAACAACGCTATTGTATTGATTGATTACATTAACAAACTGCGCTTAGAAAAACGTGAAGCATTGAATTTAGGAGAATACGATATCCTTCCTTATGAAGAAATCGTAAGTTCAGCAATTGATGGTGGTAAGACAAGATTACGCCCTGTGTTACTAACAGCAATAACAACCGTTTTAGGATTAGTTCCTTTGGCAATTGGATTCAATATTGACTTCTTTAGTTTGTTCACTACATACGATCCAAAAATCTATTTTGGAGGAGATAACAATGTTTTCTTTTCACCAATGTCGTGGGCCATTATTTATGGTTTGACTTTCGCAACATTCTTAACGCTGATTATTATTCCAGTGTTATATTTATTAATGTACCGATTCAAATTATGGGTCTACAAAATTTTCAAATGGAAAATGCGAAGTAATTTATAATTGTAACTGCATCAAAAAAAAAGGTGGACATTGATGTCCACCTTTTTTTTGATTACTACGAATTTCACACTTACTATAACGGTTTATCAAATCTTATTTCAAGAATAAAGAACACTATTGGAATTTCAGAACAATTGCCTTAAACCAGTCGATCCAAAGGTAACCCACTCATAATTAGCGACAATTACCACTCAATAAACCTATTTCATCCTGTAGTAAAACGTTCTATTTTATGAATAAATGTTAAAACCATATCCAGTTAGGAATCCAAGAGTTATTCATCGTAATTTCTATGAACGTTTACTTTTTCGCTATGAATAACAGATATTCATCTCTTTATTAAAGAATCAGAAGAACTATGCCTGCATAGCTCTTTATAATGCTTAAAAACTGAATCTTTTTTATTTTGTGAAAGTGGGATTCTACTTTATATTTGTACTGTAAAGATTTCAAATTGGCTACGGTCAATAAATCTTTTTCAGTGAATAGTGGTTAGGTTAGGTATGATAGAGCAGCTCTCCCGAGCTGCTTTATCTTTTTAATCCTCTTTATATCATTGAAGATGAAAGCCACTTTTCCATTTCATCATATTCCATTCCCTTTCTTTCAGCCAATGACTTCACTTGATCTTTAGCAATTTTCCCCACACCAAAATACTTCGCAACATCATTTGCAAAATACCAACCAGAAACGCTAGCTGTTGGCATCATTGCCAAACTATCTGTTAAATTAATCCCTGTTAAATCCGTAACATTTAATATTTCAAACAACCCAATTTTCTCTGTATGATCAGGACAAGCAGGGTAGCCGGGAGCAGGACGAATTCCTTTATATGTTTCTTTTATCAATTCTTGATTTGATAATACCTCATCCGAGGCATACCCCCACAATTCTTTCCTCACTTTTTCATGCAGATACTCAGCAAAAGCCTCAGCTAAGCGATCAGCCAACGCTTTTAAAAGAATTGAATTATAATCGTCGTGATTTGATTCAAAGGCATTTACATACTCTTCAATACCAAGGCCAGAAGTAACAGCAAAACCACCAATATAATCTTCTACATCCGAGCCCTTTGGCGCGATAAAATCAGCCAATGCAATATTCGGAACTCCACTTGCTTTTTTTGATTGCTGACGCATAGTCTTTTGCACGTAAAGAACTTCCTTTCGCGTTTCATTCGCGTAGACTTCAATATCATCTCCAATGGCAGCGGCAGGAAAGATACCAACAACACCTTTATGCGTTAACCATTCTTCGCTCGAAATCAGGTTCAACATTTTTTGAGCATCATCAAAAACACCCTTCGCTTCTTGCCCTACCACTTCATCATCTAAAATCTGAGGGTACTTTCCATGAAGTTCCCACGTTCTAAAAAAGGGAGTCCAGTCGATATAAGGAATCAACTCATTGGTAGACACATTAATTTGTTGAACACCCAACTGATTAGGCTTTACAATTTTTTGTTCCGACCAATTAACCTGAAGTGCATTCGCTCTTGCTTCTTCCAATTTTAAAATCGTCTTCTGAGCTCTATTTTTTGTATGGTTCTCTCGTACTTTCGCATATTCCGTTTTTAAATCAGATACGAACACATCTTTCTTGTTCCCTAACAAACTCTCTACAACCGTTACCGATCGCGAAGCATCCAAAACATGAACTGTTTGATCTAAATTAAAATGCTCATCAATACGCACAGCTGTATGAACTCGTGAAGTTGTTGCTCCACCAATCATCAATGGTACAGCCAACTTTGCACGCTCCATTTCTTTTGCAACAGTAACCATTTCATCTAAAGATGGTGTAATTAAACCACTTAACCCTATAATATCAACCTTGTGTTCAATAGCTGCTTCAATGATTTTTTCTGGTGGAACCATCACACCCAAATCAATCACTTCATAATTATTACAACCCAAAACAACGCCCACAATGTTTTTTCCAATATCATGTACATCCCCTTTGACGGTTGCCATTAATACTTTTCCAGCTGAAGATTTCGCTCCTCCTTTTTCAGCATCAATAAATGGTAATAAATACGCAACTGCTTTTTTCATTACACGGGCCGACTTTACGACTTGGGGTAAAAACATTTTACCACTACCAAACAAATCACCTACTACGTTCATCCCGTCCATAAGCGGACCTTCAATCACTTCAATCGGTCGTTCGAACAAATGGCGGCATTCTTCAACATCTTCCTCAACATAATCTGCAATTCCTTTTACCAAAGCATGGGTCAACCGTTCTTCGACAGATTTCTCTCTCCAACTTAAATCAACTACGCGTTTCTTGCCCTCTCCTTGAACCGTATCAGCATGGGCTAATAAACGCTCCGTCGCATCCTCTCTACGATTTAAAAGAACATCCTCGACCAACTCAAGTAATGTCTTATCTATATCATCATAAACTTCAAGCATTGAAGGGTTCACAATCCCCATGTCCATGCCATTCTGAATTGCATGATATAGAAACGACGCGTGCATTGCTTCACGTACAATATTATTTCCTCTAAATGAAAACGACACATTAGAAACACCACCACTGACATGAGCACCTTCTAAATTCTCACGAATCCATTTTGTTGCTCTGAAAAAATCCAATGCATTGTTATTGTGCTCTTCCATCCCTGTCGCAACAGGAAAAATATTTGGATCAAATATGATGTCTTCTTTTGGGAAATTCACCTTATCAACTAGAACGCGATAAGATCTTTCGCAAATTTCTATTCTTCGCTCATAACTATCAGCCTGACCAGCTTCATCAAACGCCATTACAATGACTGCAGCTCCATAACGTTTGATCTTCTTTGCTTGTTCAATAAAATTTGCTTCTCCTTCCTTTAAGGAAATCGAATTAACAACACCTTTACCTTGAACACATTTTAATCCCGCTTCAATAATCTCCCATTTAGAACTATCAATCATCACTGGCACTCTAGCAATATCAGGTTCAGCAGCAATGAGATTCAGAAATTTGACCATGGCTTCTTTACCATCAATCATTCCTTCGTCCATATTCACATCAATTATTTGCGCACCTCCTTCCACTTGCTCTCTAGCAACACTTAGCGCCTCATCATATGCATCCTCCTTGATTAATCTCAAGAATTTTCGAGAGCCAGTAACATTTGTTCGTTCTCCCACATTGATAAAGTTACTTTCGTCTGTTACAATTAATGGCTCTAATCCGGAAAGTTGTAATCTTGGCTTACTAGACATTTGTTTCAATTTTTCGAGGTGAATAATTTGCAGCCATTCGCGCAATTTCAGCAATATGTTCAGGGGTTGTACCGCAGCAACCTCCTATTATATTCACGAGATTTTCATCTAAATACTCTTTTATCTGAGCACCCATCAATTCGGCAGTTTCATCATACTCACCAAACTCATTTGGTAATCCAGCGTTCGGATGAGCACTCACTCCAAACGGTGATTTCTTATTCAATACTTGTAAATATGGTCTCATCATTGAAGCACCTAAAGCGCAATTCAAACCTACAGTTAATAAATCCATATGCGCTATTGAAATCAAAAACGCTTCAGTTGTTTGTCCTGTTAAAGTTCTACCGCTTTGATCAGTAATCGTCCCTGACACCATGATTGGCACCTTTTCATTGCGTTCTTCAAAGACTTCATCAATTGCAAACAAAGCTGCCTTAGCATTTAAGGTATCAAAAACCGTTTCTACCAATAAAATATCAACTCCTCCATCTAATAAGGCATTTGCTTGTTGCTTATATGCAATAACCAATTCATCAAAAGTTATCCCTCTAAATCCAGGATCATTCACATCTGGTGATATGGAAGCCGTTCTATTAGTTGGCCCCATTGCTCCAGCGACAAAACGAGGTTTATTTGGTTCTCTAGCTGTAAATTCGTCCGCGACTTCTCTGGCAATCTTAGCACTATGATAATTGATGTCGTAAACAGCATCCTCTAAGCCATAATCAGCCTGTGCAATCGTTGTTCCAGAAAACGTATTCGTTTCTGCGATATCTGCACCTGCCTCAAAATACTTTGCATGGATACCTTTTATAATATCAGGACGCGTTAATGACAACAAATCATTGTTCCCTTTCAAAGGAAATTTATGATTCTCAAACCAACCTTTCCGAAAATCTTCTTCTTCGAGATTATGACGTTGAATCATGGTACCCATCGCACCATCTAACACTAATATTCTTTCTTTTAATATGGATTTTATATCCTTCATTCTATACCATTTGTGACTATGAAGCAAGAAGGATATCAAGCTAAACTTATCTTTACCCAATAAGGGGTCGGATTTGGCACCTTCTTCACGAATGAGCAGGTTGCCAAGGTTTCATAGGGCCTATCCCTCCACCTTTCTTCATAAGTCTATTTAAATGAACTGGTGCAAATGTATATTGAATTAAATTGTATTCAAAATTACAACCATGCAAATTCTTATTTGTGCGTATATTGTTGCTAATATGAAACAACTTTTACTACTTTTTATTTTCACTATCGCTGTCGGACAACATAGTGATGCCCAAACATTAACATCCTCCGACCTACCAATAGTCGTAATCACAACACCAGCAGGACAACAAATTCTTGATGACCCTAGAATAGTTTGTCACATGGGGATCATTGATAATGGGCCTGGCAATACGAACAACACTACAGACCCATTTAACGATTACGATGGTAGAATAGAAATTGAGATTAGAGGTTCAACTTCACAACAATACCCAAAGAAAGGTTATGGTTTTGAAACTCAAGATTCGTTAGGTATAAAATTAAATTACCCTGTTTTGGGAATGGGTGCGGAAAATGACTGGATACTTTACGGGCCTTATCCAGACAAAACTCTCATTCGCAACGTTTTGACATTCGATCTTGCGAGAAAAATGGGACATTATGCTCCAGCGACTAGATATTGTGAGTTAAAAATAAACAATGAATATCGCGGTGTTTACATCATGATGGATCGCATAAAAAGAGATAATGACCGGGTTGATATTGAGAACATTCACATCCCTAACGTCTGGGATGATACCATTACAGGAGGATACATTTTCAAAGTCGATAAACTTACAGGAGACGTTGATTATTCATGGACCTCAAACTATAACAATGAGGTTGTATTTCAGTTTCACGACCCTGAATACTTTGAACTCAATTCCATACAGTCTAGCTATGCAGAAAATTTCATAAATGATTTTGAAACAACTATGAATAGTCCTGGATTTGCTGATCCCAATACAGGTTACCCATCAATTATCGATAGAACATCTTTCCAAGACTTCTTTATTTTACAAGAACTAGGTAGAACTGTAGATGGCTACCGATCAAGTTCATTTTTGTATAAAGATAGAGATGGATTTTCATGGAATGCTCCCCTTACCGCAGGACCAATGTGGGATTTTAATCTTTCATTTGGTAATGCAGATTATTGTGACGCTGATTTGACAACGGGGTGGCAGTATAATTTTGATGATATCTGTGGGAATTTCTCAACCTCGATTCCATTCTGGTGGGAACGTTTTTTAGAAGACCCGGCATACGCAAATTCGCTAAAGTGTAGATGGAATGAACTCAGAGAAGGTCCTCTGCACACAGATTCAATCAACCACTTTATCGACTCGGTAGCTTTACACATTGAAGACGCTCGAATTCGCAATTTCCAAAAATGGCCTATAATTGGTGTTTACGTTAACTGGAATGGATTTGTTGGACAGACCTATCAAGAAGATTTAGATTATTTAAAAACTTATATTGAACAACGTTCTATTTGGATCGATAATAACATCCCAGGGAATTGTAACCTTGCCACTCCACAGTTGGATTTTATTCCAGAATACCATAAAGTTTGGCCGAATCCAACGAGCAATAATGTAACCGTAGGTCTTTCCATTTTCGATTATTCTGATGTTTCTATTTCATTGATTGACAACACTGGAAGAATTATCACAATAGATGAAAAAGGGAATCATCCACCTGGCACACATGCATTTCAATTAAACCTTGAAGGATTACAATCAGGCCCCTATTTCTATCACGTTATCTTGAATGGAAAAAGAATCTATCAAGGGAAAATCATGAAACAATAAAGTATTTCACTTCGAGTGATAAACATCAATATTTCGGAATATTATAAAGTCTATTAAAAAATGAGAGCTTTTAAGAACTGTGATGAAATCGAACCGTTGAAGTACACCTTCAACAGAACAAGTATTAATGCAGTTCTGGGAGAACCCAATTACAAACTGATTTAAATCAAAAATCCCTCATCAGAAAACTGACAAGGGATTTGTTAAGTGGTGATAGCCGGGTTCGAACCGTTGAAGTACACCTTCGACAGAACAAGTGTTAATGCAGTTCTGGGAGAACCCAATTACAAACTGATTTAAATCAAAAATCCCTCATCAGAAAACTGACAAGGGATTTGTTAAGTGGTGATAGCC
>Ga0193954_1000973_pt1 | contig 15407 bp, 12 predicted proteins | sample BB_5_MG_FD_140340 | JGI IMG/M metagenome (GOLD analysis project Ga0193954, IMG submission 140340) | Microbial mat bacterial communities from the Broadkill River, Lewes, Delaware, United States - BB_5_MG | ecosystem: Environmental > Aquatic > Freshwater > River > Microbial mats | place: USA...
CTTCTCCCACGACCCTCGGGACCTGGTGCGCATGAAGAAGCTGCTGGAGCAGCACCCCGTAGTGGTGGGAAGCCGACGCTGCCCCGGCGGCGGCAGCGATGGCTGGCCCTGGTACCGAAACGCGCTGTCCAACGCGGGCAGCTATTACGCGCGTCAGGTCTTGGACTCGCCGGTGCGTGACCTCACCACCGGCTTCAAGGGCTACCAAGCGGCGGCCCTGGCTCAGGTTCCAATCGAAGAGCTCAAGACGGATGGCTACGGCTTTCAGATCGAGGTCACCACCCACCTCGTGACCAAGGGCATCAAGGTGCATGAGATGCCTATTCGATTCATTGACCGCAAGTGGGGCGAGTCCAAGATGTCCAGCCGCATCGTCGCAGAGGCGCTGTGGAAGGTGTGGACCATCAAGGGCTCCACCAAGGGCAGCTGAAAGACAGCTTTCGTTGCTCAATCCGCACTTGCGCGCCTAGGCTGCGCGCGATGCGTACCTCTCACGGCTCCAGCTCTACCGCACTCTTCAGCGCGCTCGTGATAGCCCTGGGCCTATCAGCCTGCGAGGGCGGGCGCACACGTACCCCTGGCACACCGCCCGGCAGCAACCAGGACGCAGGCATCACCTCCGATGCGGGCGCCAGCGCAGACGGCGGCGTGCCTTCAGGCGTCTGCGCGCGCAACGTTGATTGCAATGCTGGGGTCTGCGATCGACTCATGGGGCGCTGCGTAAGCTGCAGGACCAGCGATGAGTGCGATACTTCCGAGTCCTGCGAGGCCGGGCGTTGTGTGGCCGCCGCGGCCTGCCAAAGCGATCTGGAATGCACCCCAATGGGCAAGGTCTGCGATACACAGGCCGGACGCTGTGTGGCCTGCAACTCCAGCGCAGACTGCGGGGACAAAGCATGCCTGGGGCACTCCTGTGTCGACAACCCTTCTTGCCAAAGCAGCCTAGACTGCGCCGAAATCGAGATGGTCTGCGCGCCCGCCCTGCCGCCGGCTTGGCCCGAGAGCTTCATGGGTCAGGGCTGTGCCGAATGTGGCTCTCGCAACGATTGCGGCGCCCAAGAGGGCTGCGTGGGTGGCTTTTGCACAGACATTTGCGGGGACCGCATCTGCGGCACGGTGGATGGAGTTGAGTGCGGAAGCTGCGGTGGCCAGGCCATTTGTGCGGCCGATGGCATGGCCTGTGTTAGCGCGCTGCCCACACAATTCGAAGCGGAGGCCGTGTACTTTGATCAAGGTCAGGCGCTGGTCTGGCGCGATGGTCGCTCCTCTGGAGGTGCGCACGTCTGGAGCATCGACCTCGCGGGCGGCGGCGCCACCACCTCACTCTACGTGGGGCTGGGCGGCCTGCCCTATCTTGATGGGGTCACCGTGGCCGGCGGACGCGTCTTCGCCGCGCTCACCGACGGCAGCCTGCTCTCCGGCACAGCGCAAGGTCGATTGACGCCCTTCACCAACGTGCCCGGAGTAGGCAACTCAGACAGCGTCTGGTGCCAGGGCTTGGCCGGGCACGCCGCGTACGTGGTGTGCGACCTGGTCGACTATGATGAGACCGTGACCAGTGGCCTGTACCGCTTCCCGGTGGACGGGCAGGCGCCCAGCCTCATCGATACAATCGTGCAGGCCAGCGGGATCTTCGTGGTGGGTGATGAGGTCATCTGGTCTGACTTCAATGGGGCTCAGATCGGCAAGTCCCAGCTGCTAACGGGCCAGCGCACCGTGCTCGCCCGAACCCAGGGTGACCTGCTGGGGGTCGCGGATGGATATGCCTACCTGCGCAATACGAATAACGAGCTGCAGCGCATCAACATCGCCGGAGGCAGCCCGGAGTTCGTCACCAATGAGCCCTCGAACTGGCGGCTAGTGACGGTGGCCGAAGACCGCTTGTTCCTTGTCAGCCGGGGCGAGTCTGCGACCATTTACGAGGCGGACCTGGACGGCAGCAGCCTGCGCAGCATCCTTGAGATCGGTGGCATCGGTCTGCCCGTAGATGGCAGCTCGGTGCTGGGCCTTCGAGCGATCGGTGCAGACCTGTTCCTGGTGACCCGCTACGGGGTGGCAAAGATCAGCCGCTAGCCGGAGTGCCCACCGAAGGGCATGGGTGCCTGCTCGGCGAGGTCAATCTCGCCCAGGGCGATGCCCCTCGAACGGGTGGGCTTCCCATAGCGGGGGGGCGGCCTGGTGCTCGAGCCTTCGGCCGGCTTGAGCCAGTCCAGGCGGTCACCCGTGCGACGCGCGATCTCCAAGGACAGCGGCCCCACCACCATGTGCCAGTAGATGTAGTCGTACCACTGGAACGAGTTGAAGCTCAGCACGATCGCGGTGGACAAGGAGCCGGCTTCCAAGCCCAGGCAGATTGCCCCGTACCACTCCCAGCCTGGATATCCCTCCATGCGTTTTCGTGCCCTGCGGTAGCAGAAGGTCGACAGGATGTAAGCGCCGGCCCAGACCAGGAATCCCGTAATCCCGAACTCGGCGAGCAACTGCAGCCAAGTATTGTGGGCCTGCAACCCACGTTGCCCTTTATAGGGGTCGGTAAAGTCCGTCTCCTCCGCAGATACGATCGGGTAGTTGAGCGGGCCAATGCCGCGAATGGGGTGCTGCTTCCACAGACGAATCGCCAGGCCCCACAGGACCAAGCGCTCCCCCTTGGAGGGCTCCACCTGGCCCTCTACCCATTGATTTGTATCCTTGGGCCCCAGGATAGTGCCCATCTTCTCCCAGAAGGAGTCGGGCGCTACCACCAAGAAGCCGCTGGCCGCCATCAAAGCCAGCCCGATGGCCATGCCCCGACGGGTGGTATTCATCAGCCAGTAACCAAGGCCGCCGATCATCGCAAGCAGCCCTGCACGGGACCCAGACGCAAGCACTCCGAGCGCATAGCAACCGGCCACGCCCAAGAAGACGGCCCGCTCGATGGTCTTGTTGGAATTGATCGCTAACCCAAAGGCCACAGGGGCCACCGCGATAATGATGGCCCCCAAGAAGTTCGCCTCACCGCCCTGCCCGCCCGCGTTATCCGCGCGACCGCCGTACTGCAGCCAGTAGGTCACGCCATTCATGCAGATGTGCCAGACCCCCAGCATCCAGGCGTAGACAAAGAATCGGAACTGCTTGGCGGTGCGCACCGACAGCAGGATGGCGCTGATCGGGATGAGCAGGAGCACGGCCACAAAGACGCGGGGCGCGGCGTTCTCGTAGGAGTAGACGGCGTTCTTGGCGCCGTACCACGTGAGCACAATGAAGATGATGTGAAGCCAGACGGTGGGGTTGGTGAGAAAACCACCGATTGGCCCCTGAGGCATCGGCAAGCCCAGGGGTCCACGGCTGGAGGATTGGAACGCCGAGGCCTTGGCATCCTCGGCGAGCAGCTCATCCACGGTGCGTTGAAGCTCCGTGTCGATCTCCCGATCGAGGGTCTCGTTCATGATGGGCACGGCCCGTTCTTGAACGGCGACCCGCAAGTTGCCCATCGTGCGACCCTGAGAACGGGAAGTAACCTGCACCACCTCCCGCTCGGCAGCCTCGGTGGCGCGCCCCAAGACGGTGAGCACCGAGCGCCGTACGACCACTGCGATGGCGGCGGGTGCCTCAGCCATCACCCCCTGAATCACTTCCTCTTCAACGGCGGCGATGACGGCCTGGCGCATCTCACCCGGCAACTTCTCTTGCGACACTGCCAACAAGAGCGCGTCGCTCATCTTTTCTTTCACACCATCGAGCACCTGGTGGGCCACGCGGCGTGCGTGCTCGTGGATCTCGGACAGGCCCCACTTATGAAAGAGCGCGTAGTAAAAGAAGCTCGTGAGCAGCGCCAATCCAAAGAAGAGCGCCTGGTAGGGCATGGCCGGCACTCCGAATTCGCGGTGCGGAATCGCGAAGTAGACGTACGCGCCCGCGCAGACCAGCCACACAGGGTCCTTGAACGCCATGATGAAGACCACGACGAAACCAGCGAGGTAAATTGCCTGCCACACGGCCGCAGGGATTATGCCCTGCGGACCGGCACCCACCACAAGGGGTGCGATGATGATTGCGTGTCGATGCGGGGATTATGCGGGCGGACGCAGCGCGTCGGCCTGCGTTCACTCTGCGCGGTAAAAGGCGACTCTATCGCCCGCCCTGGGGCTCAGCACTGAGAAGGAGCGCACCGGCACCGTCGCTTCACTGAGCGGATCGCCCTCACGGAGCCCGAAGGAGAAGGTCGTCGAGTAGGCAGGCCACACGGTGTCGATGACATTGCCGCTCTCCACGACCCTCTGCTCGTAGCGAATCTCCCAGTACCCATCACGATCGATGCGCAGCCGCTCTTCGGCGGGCTCTTCTTCGCCGACGTCCCAGGTCGCGACCCACTCGCCCATGACGAAGCTGGCCGCAGGCAGGGGGGAGACGGTCACTTCGGTGCGTTGGTTGGCCGTCAAAGTGCCATCGTGGGTCACGCAGGCCCATGTCTCGAGCTCCCCCGAGTCCAGCGGCGCGCCGGTACACAGGACCAGGTGCATAGGACCGGCCGGGACCTGAAAGACGTGGTCATCCTGTACATCGATGCGCTCTCCCGGCTCCATAAGCGCAACCCAGCTTGCCTCAGCGCTCACGATCGGGAACTGAGATTGATTGTGCACGGTGATGTAGGCCGCGCCCTCGAGTTCAAAGTGCTGGGGCGTGCGCGTCACCGTGAGCCCCTCGGCCTCGAGGTAGATGTAGCCCGATAGGCTCGCCCCCTCCGGGATCACAACCTGCATCTCGGTATCGGTGATGATGTCGCCGTCCATCGTGCTGTGCTCGCAGGAGTTGGCGTAGTTCGCGTAGGCGGCACGGAAGCGGGTGTCGATCTGGTTAAAGTTCACGCCCGATAGCGTCACCACCGTGCCGGGCGGGCCCGAGGTCGGGGAGATGGCCGTGATCTGTGGCAAGCCAGGCCAGGTCTGGGGATCCGGGTCACAGGGTTGCAACTCACCCTGCGCCGAGCCGCACGCGGCGAACCCAAGATAGAGGGCCGCCAAGCTGCGGCTGTCATAACACCATGAGAACATATTCAACCTCGGCCGATCTTTTGTGCGGAAGACTAAGACTCCCGCTGATCGTCTCAATGTTGTTTATCGAGTCCCGTCGCCTGAGGTTGCGAGAAAAGATCGGGCTGATCACAATGCGCACCGCAGCGCGTGCGTCGAATGAAGCGACGCCGTCGCCCAGCCCATGCTCAAAAGACTCTCTATCCCTCTGTTCTCACTTGGCTTATGCGCCTGCTTTGTGCCCGCCTCGGCGCAGGCCGAAGGCCCCACAGTCACCATGAAGACCGCGTTTTCGACGTCGTGGTTCGAAGAAACGGACGGCTACCGCATGCTCTTGGCCGCTTTGAGTAAGCCGGACCCCAACGTTCCGGGCGTCTCACTGAGCCGAGCGGAGCTGGATGCGGCGCTCGCGAAGGTCAAGATCGGGCCCTCGGAGCTGAAGTGGATCAGCCGCTACTCCTCCCCGGTCTCCCGCAAGAAGCAGCGCCAACGAGTACGTTCGGTGCGCGACATCCTGCTTTCAAAGAAGAGGCTAGCGAAGGGACGCAATTTCGCACGCACTCACGCAGCGCTGCTGGCCAAAGTCAGTGAGCAGTACAGTGTTGATACGGAAGACCTACTGGCCATGCTCAACGCGGAGTCCAACTTCGGGTCAGTGCAAGGTAGCTTTACGGTTGTTGACGTATTTGTAAGTCAAATTGCCTTCATGGAGGCCGGCGAGAAGGCGGCCTTTGACGCCGGGGACTACCTCAAGGATGGGGCCATGAGCCGCAAGAAGAACGGCCCCCGAATCCAGCGACGGCGGCGCTTCGCAGTGAAGAACATGTCGGCTCTGCTGCGCTACGCCAAGAAGTTCAATCAAGACCCTCGAACATTCAAAGGCTCATGGGCGGGCGCCATTGGCCTCACCCAATTCATGCCAGCCAGCTTGCGTTGGGCCAAGGACGGAGATGGCGATAACAAGGTCGACCTGAGCACCATTCCGGATGCCGTCGCGAGCACGGCCAATTACCTGGTGGAGCACGGGTACGTGCGCGGCGATCGCAAAGCGAGGCGAGGCGCCTTCCGCGCCTACAACCCCAACTCCGAGTACGTCTCTGCGATCGATGACTATGCGCGACGCTTCAAGAAGCGCCGCAAGCGAGCGAAGTAGCGCTACGCCCAGTTCACGGCGTCGAGCGGCACCTGCATGCGTGCCACGGGGATGCCGTGGTTATCCCGAACGATCACCTCGACGGGCGCTTCTGCCAACCGAGCTTGCGGAAAGTCAGCGAAGTTGAGCGTGAACTTGGAGTCCGCGCCAAAGCCCTTGGTGCCCAGCTTCATCAGGCCCTCACCGCCCTTGTGAGAGGCAGGACACCAGGCCGCGTTCCCCTCAGCGTCCTGGCCGTGATAGCCCACATCCACCGTGAAGCCCTTGAAGGAGCCGCCGTCTCGGCACAGCAGCTCGGGGCCCAGATCAATGTCGAAGGCCAACCCGTTGCGCTCCGCGTCGTTGATCGGGCGCTTCGTGACGTTGATGCCGGGGACCTGCCCATCAGCATAGGTGAGGTCCTTGGGGCCGCTGGACAGGTGATGTCCGCCGAAGGTCACGCCCTTGTGGCGGGCAAAGACCAGGTTGTGCACAGACAGATTCTGACTCTTGGTGTCGGTCGGCACGCGGCCAAAGGTCTTGCGCACGGGCTGCCCCAGCACGTTCTCAATGCTGTAGTTTTCGGCCACGGGCACGCCGGTCACGGCCGAATGTGAACCATTGAAGTACACATCATCTTTGGCAACCTTCGTTGACAAGGCTTGGCCGAGGAGCGTGACCGAGCCGTTGGCGCCGGCCTCCATGAGCCATCGAGAGCCCAGGCGCAGATTCATGTCCAACTTGGCGCCAACGCCTGGTGAGTTGATCCAGGTGCCCTGAGGCAGACCCTTGCCGTTGAGGTCGATGCCGATCTTGTGGTCGAAGGTCTCTGGCGGCGTGCTGTCCTGAACAACCCGGTCCTGCGGCGCGCCGATCGGTTGGGCGAAGTTCGGATTATTCGTATTGCCCAAGGGGGCGTAGACCTGGGTGCGCTGAATGTTGACGGGGTCAATGGCGTTGACGCGCGACAGCTCGCCGCCATCCTTGCTCGCGGAGATCGCCACCATGCTAGAGCCAAAGTCGAACTCGGGCTCGTTGACGTCCTTGGTCTCGATGGAGGCGGTCTTGGACCCGATCCAATGCACATCCAGCTCTTTGGTGGGCACATCGCCCTTGGGATCCCAGACCTGCTTCTTGATGTTGGAGTCCACCATCAGCTTGTCGAGGTTCGCCCAATCCTGCTCCGTGGGCTGGCCGTCGGTGGCCTCCGTGCGCACCACCAACTTCATGAGCCGGGGCCGTGGGCGCTCCGCGCCGGGCTCAAACTTGGACCCGCTGGTCAGGGCCACAATCGAGGCCCGGGGGTCGATCTCCATCTTGGCGTAGTACGGATCCCGCATGCCCATGTTCACGGCTGGGCGACGCGGGCGCTGAACCTGAACGTTCTCTTTGACGACCTTCGGACGCCCAATGATCTGGGTATTGAAGATGGCGTCGTCGCCACGGGGGTCGCACTTCACGAGCGCGTGGGCCTGCTTCAAGCAGCCCGCGTCGAGGAGCTTCTCGAGCTGGTCCTTGCAGACCGGCTTTTCGCCCTGGGCCAGGGCCGCAAGCGCGTCCTCCTGCTTGGGCGTGAGGTCGGCGACCTGTTGATAGGCGCCAAGAAGCTGTTGTGCGTCGCGAGAGAGATTGATGGCCATACTGGGGTTCCTCCGAGGGGTCGAGACCTTAGCTAACTCGTCATACGGCCTGCAAATGTAAATCTTCCTCCTGAAATGTAGGTGCGCTCCTCGGGTCCCAAGACGATGACAGGACGCAGACCTGCAGGCACCATGGGGCCCGTGCAGCGCCGCTCCTTTCTGAAACGAAGCCTCATCTTTGGGGCCGCGGCGGTAGGCGGCGGCGCCTACCTGGGCCTGCAAAGCAATCGCGAGCTGCCACGACCGACACGACAACTGCATGTACTGGATCCTGTGTCCTTTGGTGTTTTAGTGCGATTTGCGGAGCGCATCCTGCCGCTGGAGCCGGCCGACCCCCGCTGGGTCGCACACGAGGTGGATGGCGCCTTGCGTTATGCCAGCCCCGAGGCGCAGGCCGACTTGCGCTTGGTTCTCGGAGTTCTTGAGAACAGCCTCAGCGGCGTCTTCACCCGCTTCAACGCCACACTCTTCTCTGAGCTGGACGCAGACGCCCGAGACATCGCCATCTCACGCTGGGGAGACTCCCCCGTAGCGATGCTTCGCGGCGCGACAAACTCCCTGAGAAAGCTCTGCCTCGGCGCCTTCTATGCGCCGCTCGGTCACGCCAAGGCCATTGGCTACCTTGGACCGCCTTTCGACAAGCCGCGGCCCAAGCCTATTGAGACCCGCCAGCCGCTGTCCGCACCCTACCGCAGGGGCCAGTACCTGCCCGCGCCCAACAGCGAGGCCACCGAAGGCACCACCTCCAGCACGACCAGTGAAGGCGGCACGCCATGAGCGACGGTCAGTTCACCCCCGGTGTTGTTGAGGGCCAGACCCTCACCGGTGAGCATGAGATCTCGGCCGATGTCTGTATCATCGGCTCCGGCGCGGGCGGTGCGGTCGCCGCGGCCCACCTACAGCAAGCTGGCTTTCGGGTGGTGGTACTTGAGGAGGGCGGCTACTTCACCCAGGACCGCTTTGTGATGGAGGAGGCGGATGCCTACCCACACCTGTACCAAGAGTCGGCCCAGCGCACCTCCAAGGACCTCTCCGTCGCGATCTTCCAGGGTCGCACGGTGGGCGGCAGTACCACCGTCAACTGGACGACCTGCTTCCGCACTCCAGAAGAGACCACAGAGCGCTGGCGCACCCACCACGCCGTCGAGTACGTCGATCAGGCGGCGCTGACTCCGCACTGGCAGGCCGTAGAGGAGCGCTTGGGCATCAACAAAATCCCGCTTGAGCAGGTCAACCGCAACAACCGTCTGTTGTGGGATGGGTGTGACAAGCTGGGTTTCGAAGTCGATACGCTCTACCGCAACGTACGCGGCTGCGCGCGGACCGGATACTGCGGCATGGGCTGCCCCATCGATGCAAAGCAATCGATGCTGATCACCTACCTGCCAGACGCCATGGACGCGGGCGCCACGGTACTCAGCCGCTGTCGGGTCGAGCGTCTTGAGCATCAAGCAGGCGAGATCGTCGCGGCCCACGGCAAGTTCATGGACGCGCTCGGCATTGAGTTCACCGGGGCTACCGTAAAGGTCAAAGCCAAGCGGTTTATCCTCAGCGCCGGCGCCATTGGCTCACCCACCCTCATGCTGCGCTCGGGCCTGCCCGACCCCTATGCCCGCGCCGGCCGACGCACCTTCCTACACCCCGTCGTCGTGGCCGCTGGAGAGTATGACGGCCCCCAAGTACACGGCTACCACGGGGCTCCCCAGGGCGTGGCCAGCCACCATCACGCGCACCGAGGGTCTGAGGTGGGCTTTTTCTTGGAAGCCGCGCCGCTATACCCCCTGTTGATGGCCACCGCTATCCCCGTCTGGGGCGTGCCGCATCGCGCGATTATGCAAAAGCTACCGCAGATGGCTGCGCACATTGCGCTCGCCATCGACGGTCACCACGATGGTGAAGAGGGAGGCCAAGTCACGGTGCTCGACTCTGGCCGCCCGCAGCTGGACTACGTCATCAGCGACCGGGTCTGGGCTGCGCTTCGAGAGGCCTCCAAGGTGCTGGCCCGGGTGCAGCTCGCCTCCGGCGCGCAACGCAGCTTGACGCTTCACACCTCCCCTTTGGAGTTCAAGAGCGAGGCGGACATCAGCAAGCTTGATGATGCCGACTTTGCACCGAACCGGGTCGGCGTCTTCTCCGCCCATCAAATGGGCGGCTGCGGCATGAGCGATGATCCCGCCATGGGCGTCGTGCGCTCCGAAGACCTGCGCCACCATCACATCAATAACCTGCATGTCATGGACGGTTCTGTGTTCCCCACGAGCTGCGGCGTGAACCCCCAGCTGTCCATCTATGGGCTCAGCCGGCTCATCGCGCATAGGCTCATCGACGCCTGGGGGACAGCCTAGGTGTTGGGTTGGTGGCGCAGGCTCAGGCGTCGACGGTTCCAGCAGGCTGCCTTCCCTCAGCAGTGGCTGCTATACCTTCAGGAGGAGGCCCCATTTTATGCTCAGCTGAGCGCCGAACAGCAGTTCAAGTTGCAGCGACACATCCTCGCCTTCGTGCATGAGAAGGTCTTCATTGGCGCTCAGGGGTTTGAGATCACCCCGCGCGTTCAGGTGATCATCGCTGCGGCCGCCGGCCGTCTGGTCCTGGGGCTGGATATGTCCTTTTACGACCGGCTCACGGAGATTGTGGTCTACGCGGGCGACTACACCCACGCGGACAAGGATGGCATCGTGATGGGCGAGGCGCATACCTGGGGCACCGTGGTTCTATCTTGGGATGCCGTGCAACGCGGATTGCAGAACCCGGACGACGGCCATGATACCGCGCTGCATGAGTTCGCCCATGTGCTGGACGTCGCGGGAGGCTCCTTCGACGGCACTCCGCAGCTGAGAGCCGATGAGCACTACCGGGTCTGGGGAGAGGTCATGAGCCAGCACTTCCTCAGGCTGCGCAAACGCGGCCCGCATCGCCGAGCCTTGCTGAGGCAATACGGGGCCACCAATGAGGCGGAGTTCTTCGCGGTCGCCACCGAAGCCTTCTTTGAAAAGCCCGAGCAGATGCAGGAGAAGGCCCCGCAGCTCTTTGAGGAGCTGTCACGGTTCTATGGTCTGCGGCCGAGCTGAAGATCGGCACGGGCCGGATAGCCCCGGCACCTCGCATCAGCAGCAGAGCGCCTGCAGGATCTGTTGCGCAGTCGTGGCGCTGCTATTCGTAGGCTGCAAGGACTGGCGAGAGGCCGTCGTGCCAGGTTTGGCGGTCCCAGAGCCTAGTCAGCGGACCATCACCGCAGAGGCCATCACGATACCCCAGCACCCCGAGTTCAGGTTGTTGCCGCGCGCGGAGTATCACACCAAGGCCTGGGCCATCGCCGTGGACGACGACGTCGACGATGACTGGGCCGCCATTGCGCCCCTGGATGTCTCCTTGGCCTGGGGGCCCGTGGCCCATCCCAGTGTACTCAGGCACATCAGCTTTCATCTCAAGCGCCGCTACGTCTCGCTGCGCTGGGATGGGCAGATGCCATTGAGCAAGGATGAGGTCATGCACCATGCCTCAAATCACCACCTGATCCCCAGCTCCGCTGAAGTGATGCTGAGCCTGGAGCAGATTCGGCCCGGGGACTTTGTGCAGCTTGACGGCCTGCTCGTCGATCTGCGCGGCCCACCGGGCCTCATGCGCACCAGCCTTTCCCGTACGGACATCGGCAACGGGGCCTGCGAGGTGCTCTACGTTCAATTCGTAGAGGTATCACGACCCGACTGATCCCATGCCTAGCTGCGGCTCGGAAAGAGGCCTTGCACCGCAATACAGTAGGTCAGCGCCAAACGAGGGCCCCGGTTGTCATGAGGCTGACCGCCTCCGGAGGCGCCAATGGCATCCTCGCCCATCTCCGTATCGGGCGGGCCATCAAGGTAGGGCTTGCTCGGCGTTTGAGCCATGTAATTGCTCGTAGCGTCTTCACCCTTGCCAGGACTGAGGCGCGCGTTGAGCGCATGGCGGTGCGCCGGCATCTGCGCCTCGGTCAAGGCGACTTGCTCTTGTCCGACACGCTCCCCGAGATTGTATTGGCCTAGCCCGGGCCCTTGCCCCGCTGAGACTGCCGCCCGCCCGCGCAGGTCTGGCAGCGCGAAGGTCGATATGCCATCGCCGCCGTAGTTGGCGCCAATCACCGCGAACAGAGAGCTATTCTGCGAGACAGGCAACAGCTGCCCTTCACACTTGGCCCAGCCCCGGGGCGCAAAGCCGCCAGCGAAGAGCATGATCTGACCAATCATCGGTTCCATCTTAGTGAGTCCTTTCAATCAAAAAGCCTGCGGCCCTGCGGCCGCGTGTCACTTGCAGTCCATGCCCATACAGAGCAAGCCGCGTTCCACCCGCGACGCTAGCGCGCACCGCTTGCCAGGCCCAGCAGCGCGCCTCGCCGGCGTCAATCTAGGACACGCAGGTGTCGGAGAGGAACGCGACGCTGCTTCGGACAGCGCTGCCCGAGGGTGGTCAGAAATTCGAGGGCTCAAAGGCCGCGAGCCGGCGAAACCGAGCCCACAAGGTTGGCCCAAGTCGTGCTTTGGGGATGGGGCATGAAGCTCAGCTCCGCTGCCATCGCCCTCCTCACCCTAGGCCTCGGCTTGCCGCTGGCAGCCTGTGGCACCGACGACATGCCCGAGCCCCCCGGTGTGTTGGTGCGCTCCGCCGTTCAACGGGAGCTCGCCCCCCAGGTCCCGGCCGCCGACGCCACCAGCCTGAGCGAAGGCAACCTGGCCTTCGCGATGAATCTGTACCAAGAGCTACGCTCCGAACCGGGCAACCTCTTCTACTCCCCGCACAGCATCTCCTCCGCGCTCGCCATGACCTACGCCGGGGCGCGGTCTGACACGGAAACTCAAATGGCGCAGGCCCTGCAATACCGGCTGCCTCAAGATCGGCTTCACGCCGCGTTCAATGCACTTGACCAAGCCCTGGTCTCAAGAGGCCAAGGCGCCGAGGGCAAAGACAACAAGCCCTTCCGACTGCGCGTCGCCAACGCGCTTTTCGCGCAGGAAGGTTACACCCTGCAAGACAGCTTCCTCGATACCCTGGCACGGAACTATGGCGCTGGGGTCTCGCTCTTCGATTTCACAAACCGCAGCGAAGAGGCCCGACAGGCAATCAACGCCTGGGTGGAGGACGCCACAGAGGGCCGAATCGATGAGCTGCTAGCGCAGGGTGTCTTGACACCGGCCACCCGCTTGGTTCTGACCAATGCCGTCTACTTCAACGCATCCTGGCAATCACCCTTCGAGAGTTCAGCCACCAAGGATGAGCCCTTCAACGCACCCAGCGGCCAGGTCACAGCTCGGATGATGCACGCCAACCAAGAGCTGCTGTATGCCTCGGGAGAGGGCTACCAGGCCGTCGCTCTGCCCTATGATGGCGGCGAGCTGGACATGGTTGTGGTCATGCCCGGCGCCGAGCGCTTTGACAGCTTCGAGTCCGCTCTGGACGGGCCCACGCTCTCCACTATCCTCTCGGATCTCTCATCCGCTCAAGTGCAACTTTCCTTGCCCAAGTTCGAGACCCGCTTCGAGACGAGCCTGGTTAAACCGCTCAAGGCCCTCGGCATGAGCGATGCCTTTTCGGGTGCGGCCGACCTCTCCGGCATCGACGGCAGCCAAGATCTCTACGTGCAAGACGTGGTGCATGAGGCCTTCGTGAAGGTCGATGAGGCAGGCACGGAGGCCGCGGCCGCCACTGCAGTGATTGTTGGCCGCACCAGCCTGCCGCCCGAGCAGGTTACGCTGACTGTTGACCGCCCCTTTATCTTCCTCATCCGTGACCGCGCTACGGACGCCATCGTCTTTGCTGGCCGCATCGTGGACCCCACCTGAGCCTCTGCCTCCGGCCCCGACGCCGAAGTTCGGCCGCGCTTGGCCCAAAGCGGGCGATTCAAGGATCTACGCCGGCTTGCTCTCGCGCTGCGCGGGGTTAAAGATGCCCCGTGGTCGTTCATCTTCCCCTGTTCAGCGAAGCCGAGTGTGAGGGGTATTGGGCGTCCGTTCTGGCCCTGAAGAAGTACTGGACCCACAGACACGACTACCTGCCCTCTCATACCCTGGGCGCTGCGGCCTACCTGGATGTGCCACGCCACGGCCTGGCGGCCTACATGGTGCGCTCGGTTCGCATGAACCGATTTCTGCGGCGAGACTTCGCAAGCCTACTTGACGGCGTGGCAGGCTGTCTTGCCGAACACCTCGGCGCACCTACGGTCATCACGCAGCGCTTCGCGGTACCGGGCTTCCACGTCTTTGAGCACCACCCCCGGATGAGCGAACTCAAGCCGCGCATCCACTACGACCTGCAGGGCTTTCGGTTGGACTTCAACCAAGACGATGCCGCCGACCCCGATAAGAGGCTGAGCTTCACGGTGCCCATTTGCATGCCTGAGGACGGCGCGGGCCTACATGTCTGGCCGATTCACTATGACTCCACGGAGGGTCAGACCAACGCCGAGGCGAAGGCGGCCTACGACAAGATGGAGCCCACGTATCACGCGTATAGCGTGGGCGAGCTGCTGGTCCATGACGGCTCACACCTGCACGCGATCGCCACCGGCCACACGGTGCAACCGGGTGAGACGCGCGTCACCTTCCAGGGCCACGGTCAGAAAACAGGCGGCGTGTGGCACCTATATTGGTAGTCTAGCCTACAGAAAAGGGCACGTGACGACTTGCCACGAGTTGCAGGGCATCTTGCAGTGATGGGTTTTGAGGCTCCTGGGCTCTGGCGAAGACCAGGTGCATGCGCGCTGCGACGAAGTCACCTTGGTCGTAGGCCTCACGGGCCAGGTCCATATAGCGCTGGGCCGCCGGGTTCTCCGTCGACACGGCGAGCTCAGCATGCTCCGGCGCGCTGTCGGCGGTGGGCTCGGGCCCGGTGTCGCCGCGCAGTTCGGGCGCCGCCCGCTTTACGCTGGAGAGGCTACGGGCCTCGTCATAGGCAGTGCGCTTTCGTTCATCTCCCAGAACGCGGTAGGCCTCCGCGATGCGCCGATAGATGAGGTAGATCTTCTCCTTCAACCCACCGGAGCGCAGCAGGAAGAAGCGGTCCGGGTGGAACTCCAAGGACAGATCAAAGTAGGCGCGGCGCAAGGCGTCGTGATCTGCGCTGCGCTCCACACCTAGGAGTTGATAATAGTCCACCTCGTCGAGCAGCCGATGCATGGTCCGCACCCGCTTGCTGAGGCGCTTTCCGAGCTGGCTCTCGTCCAAGCCACGGCGCTGCCCGCCGGAGCGCTTTTGCACTTGGCTGGCCCGCTGGTCATCACTGGGCGTCGGGTCTCGGGGCAGCTCTCGAATGAGCTGGGACTTGCCCGGAGCCTGCGGCATGGGTCGAACCCCGCTGCCCGGACCCGAGATCTTGGGCTCCTCCAGCGGGTCCTTGGGCTGAGCGTCGAGCGGCGGCGGCAAGGGCGCGGCCTCGAGCTTGCCGGAGGGCGAAGGGGCCAGCTCCGTCACCGGCTGCTCGTTGCCGAGATCTGAGGAGACCCGAGTCACAGGCTCGGGTGGACTAGCGGGCGGCGCGCCCACCGGGGTGGGCGGCTCGTCTTGACCAAGCGGAGGTTCGATAATCGCGACCCCGGGTAACCGGGTTGGGCCCTCCTCAGGGGCCGCAGAGAGCGCTTCGATACCGACAGGGCTGGGGCCA
>Ga0193954_1000974_pt1 | contig 15385 bp, 16 predicted proteins | sample BB_5_MG_FD_140340 | JGI IMG/M metagenome (GOLD analysis project Ga0193954, IMG submission 140340) | Microbial mat bacterial communities from the Broadkill River, Lewes, Delaware, United States - BB_5_MG | ecosystem: Environmental > Aquatic > Freshwater > River > Microbial mats | place: USA...
ACCATTGACGAGCGTCGCGCCCGCGAGGGCGGCCGATAGGCCGGCACCAAACAGAAACATCAATTTCGTGCGAATCATCATGAGAGGTCCTTCGTGCCCTGTCTCGAACGCCAGCGTTCGTGACGGCGGCCCATATTTCGGTCGGTGGCCGGTCGATCGGGTTGAGGGCCTGGGTCGCAAGGTGACACCGGGGGATGTAATGCCCCTACCCGCGACCAAGATTGAGACAGAATTCGTGGCCGTCGCGGCTGCGGGCGTGACACGGCCGGTTTTGCTGAAGCCGTGGCGTCGATCTCCCGAAATTCCTCGCAACACCCAGGGGCATCTTCATTGGAGCCTGCCCATGGCGGAGGGCACACAGATCATGAAACTCCACCCCCAATCAGCGCTCATCGGCCTTGCTGCCACGACCCTTGCGGGGAGCAATCTTGCCATCGCGTCTGATCTTGAGACGAGTCGCGCAGTGCAGGTGGCCGACTCGTTGGTGGTGCGCCCGTATATTGAGTATAGGCCTCGCGCCCTGACGCACTCCGGCCGTGATCTTCAGGCAAATGGTCAGCGGGCGAGCGTCACTCAGCGCATTCGGGTGGGAGCCGGCGCCACGTTGCTGGATATGGTGCACATCCGAATCGACGCCCAGGACGTGCGGACCTGGGGGGAAGAGTTGTCGACGCTGGGAGATCGACGACCCGATGGTCCGGAGATCTATCAGGCGTTTGGCGAGTTGAGACTGTTCCCGGGCAACGTCGTGCGCGTGGGCCGCCAGGAAATCAAACTCGATGAGGGGCGGCTGTTTTGGCACCGCAACTGGAATGACCATGGGCAGGCCTTCGACGCGCTCAAGGTGACCCAGAGCCTCGGCAAGCTCAAGCTCACCGGGCTGTGGTCGCGCGTATCGGAGGATGATGTCTACGAGGTCGATCTGCAGGGCAATGCGCTGCGTGGCGCACCCGGAGATCATGATGTCAGCGCAATCCACGCTCGCAGCGAGCACCTGTCCTGGCTGCGTCCGTCGCTGATGTTCGTTTATGACCGTGACGCTTCGAACGCGTCTCGCTGCTATGTGATGGGTGTCTTTGTCGATGGGGAGGTCTTACCCGGGCTGAGCTATCGTACCGAGTTCTATCATCAACGCGGCCAACGCCCCTTTGGCGCGCCCAATAGCATGGGTTACTATCAGCGTGCGGATGTCTCCGCCTTTCTATGGTCGGCGAGGGCCGACTTCAAGGCTCCATCGGATTTCGGTCTGAAGATTCGCGCAGCGGTCGATGTCTACACTGGGGATGATGCCGCGACCGACGTCAACGAGACATTCGAGGTGATGTACGGGGCGCGTCGAGCCTTCTTGGGTGACCTCAATGTATTTAGAAGCATTGGCAAGGACACCGCAGGCGGGGGAATTGTCGACGCCCAGGGCCAAGTATCCGTCAAGCCGGTCAAGGGCCTCAGCCTGAGCCTCGCCTACCACCACTTCACAACCACGCAGCCGGTCTCAGATGCCTATAACTTAGGAGACGAGGCTGATCTGCGAGTGAGGTACAAGATGACCAGCTTCCTGCACCTAATGGCCGGCGGAAGCCTCTATGTTCCGGGACGAGCGATGACCTGCGCCAAGGGCGCTTGCGAGATGAACGCGACGACGGAGGTCCAGTCCTATATGATGGCTCGCGCTTTCTATTGAGCGGTGGTGCCGCATCAGGTCTCGGCTGTCGGCCGCACCTTCGTAGAGGCCATCGACGAGCCGAATAGGACCAAGCCTCAAGAAGCGAGCCCCGACGCCACTTCGGTCATCGTCAAGCGCAGATAGTGGGCGCTGCCGTAGCCGCCGGGCATCACGAGCAGGCCCTGGTCTGCGTGGCGGAAGTAAAAGAAGCCCCCGGCCTGCCGACCCGCGTGTACCACCCCGTGGAAGAAGTCTGTCTTTCGGTACCGGAGCACGAGCAGCTCGGGCGGCTGCTCGCCCAGACCGGCGGGCAAGGTCCGCAGTCCGGAGGCGATCGCGGCCTCGAGCCGCGCATTGCGGCAGGGCTTGGACCGCTCGTGTAGCCGGTCGTGGTCGGCGACCTCGGTCAGGAAGTAGGTGGCGATCGATGCGAAGTCGTCGCTGACGCGCAGGCGGCGGCGCAGTTCGGCGAGGCTGGACTCAAGACGGGCATGTGTCATGTGCAGGGGCAACGCAAGTCCCGGGCCAAAGCGACGGCCTCACGGTGTTGGGGGTCGTCTGTCTGAGCCTCGCTCGAAGTCCGAATTTCAGTCGGACGCCGGACGCTGCGCCCATCGCGCGCCAAGGACCTGGAACGTCGCCTGGCTCGAAGCCGAGCCGCAGGTCATCGTCGAGTCCGAGTGGGTGCGCGTCGGGGCCAAAGACGCCCCTCGGGGACCCCGTGCCGACAAACGGCACAAGCTTGCTGACAGGGTCGAAGCACTCCTCAAACCTCAGGGGGCAGGCGCGGTTTGAAGCCCTACTGCCTGGCGCTCAGTCCGGCATCGCCGCGCAGCAGGTAGATGTAGTTGCTCACTCTACGGTATCGTATATAATGATACCGTGAAGCCTCGGGACACCATAGAGCGCTTCGACACGTACTTACACAAGCGGGGCCTGCGCCTTGAGGCGGTGGTGATCGGTGGTGCAGCGCTCGAGCTGCTTGGCATCGTCTCGCGATCGACGCGCGACTGCGACATACTTGTGCCGGACCTCTCCGAACAACTCCTCGACGCCGCGCGCGCGTTCGCAGGTGCAACCAGAACCGATGGCGAGCACCTCGATGATGACTGGCTCAACAACGGCCCCGCATCCCTCGTTCGTGATCTGCAAGTTGGCTGGCAAGATCGACTCGTCCCGGCCTTTTCTGGTCATTCCATCGTTCTACGTTCTCTCGGGCGGCTCGACCTGCTTGGCTCGAAGCTCTTCGCCTTGTGTGACCGCGCCCTGGATCTCGCAGACTGTGTTGCGCTTGCACCCACTTTGGCCGAGCTCGATGGCCTGAGGGCGTGGCTTGAGGAGCGTGACACAAACCCGGATTGGCCGGCCCATGTCCACGCCACCCTAAACGATCTGAAACTGAGGCTCGGCCATGGCGCATAGGCGCAGCGTGCAGCCGGCTCGGGTCCTGGGGCAAGACGAGCTCACTTCAGCGATGATCGGGATCGGATTGAACTTTGGCGGGCGCGCGACAGATGAGCCAAACATCGAGGATACCTTGCTCGGGGCAGCCATCGCCGGGCTGGAAGAGGACGATCTGCGAGTGCTCGCGATGCTCACGACCTGGTTCGGAATCCACTCGTCCTACGTCATCGCAAGTCGTCTTGCGAAGATCGTCGCACAATCGGGCAGTGACCGTGTGCGCGCCTACTTCGCAGCGCTCGCGGCCTGGCGGTCGGCTGACCACCGATTTGCGCCGCTGCTACGCGCGCGGCCGGAGAGGCAGACGGACCTGCTCGGAGCGGGTGGGCAGTTTCAGGTTCAACGTAGAGGTGAGGACGAGCGCTTCGCCGGTGGACCGCTGCGCGTCCCCGCAGGCGTCCTGCGAGACCGTCCGCAAGACGTCCTGCCTCCAGCCGCGCTGGCGAAGCACCATCGGGCCTATCATTGGAGGGTCGTCATGGGGCCAACCTTTCGCGCGGATATGTGGGCGGCCCTCGAAAGAGAGCCCGCGCTGACGTCTGCGGAACTCGCGCGGCGAACCTATGGGTCCTACGCCACGGCCTGGCGCGTGCAACGCGATGCCGGAGTACTGCGGACTGAGTAGCGATTCTGCATAGCCTCCGATATCGGATATCACCCAAGAGACTGCGAGATCTTGCCGCGCGGGGTCAGAGAAGCGCTCTGCTTGGCTCGTCGCCGGCCCAGGAAGCCTCACAGACCGCGATTGGATTGCTGCCACCCCCTCCGCTGCGAGATTCGCGCAACGATGTAGGAGAATCGCCGACAAAGAGCTAGCCATGCAGTTCTCCCTCAACCCGTTGAAGCTGTTCGGTCTGATGGGGGCCTCGGGGGTCTCTGATCCGCGCTCGGTGGAGGCCTCCGGCGTCCGTCACGACTGCCGTCGGAACGGCTGGGGCCACAGCTGCTCGCTCGACACCAACTCGCGCGTCTTCGTCGACGGCGAGGATCCGCTGCTGACCTATCGCTGCAGCGGCCACCTACACCCCCAGGTGAAGGTCGGTGACGAGGTCATCGTGCCCTTCGGCAAGGGGCCGGTGGTCTGCCGCTTCACCGAGGTCCGCAACTGCGACGACCCCGCGGACATGTACTTCGGCACCGCTCGGGTGATGGGCTACCTGAAGGACCTTGAGGCCCAGCCAGTCACCAACGAGGTCTCGGAGTCGGCGAAGATCAAGCTCGAGGGGCGCACCCGCGAGTCGCACCCCGAGCAGTGGGCCCGCGGCAACGGCGTGCAGAAGAAGTGATGCCCGGCGACGGCGACCTCATCCGCGCAGTGCTCGACGACGCGCCGCTCGACCCTGATGACAAGGACGGCTTCGACCGCGCCCGACCGACCGGCAACGCGAGCAAGGCCAAGGCGGAGGCGCCGAAGGCGGGGCAGGTCCGCGCCGGTCCGGCCGCGATGTTCGCCCTACGCGACGCCGAAGCCGACGACGATTCCCAAGGCTAGGCCTCGGGCCTCAGCGCGCGCGCCCATATCATCTGCGGTGCGTTCCACTTCGGCCAAGACGGCGAGCACCTCAGGTCACCCCTTCCAAACCATATTCTTTTGCGCGGCGAGGACGATGCGGTGATGGGGCGGCTCGGTCAGTCCATGCGCTTGATCGTGCACGAGACCCGCAACACCGAACCCAACGCGCAGATCGCGCTGGACCGTCTGGTTGATCTTCTCTTGGTGCAAACTCTGCGCGTATGGCTGCGCGCAGCCCCCCCCAGGCACCGAGCTGGCTCGGCGCTCTCTCGGATTCGAGGACCGCGCGAGCGCTTGGGCTGCTGCACGACGAGCCGGCTCGCGCGTGGACCGTCAACACGCTTGCACGCGAAGTAGGCATGTCGCGTTCCGGATTCGCCGCACGGTTCAGCAAGCTCGTGGGCGTACCGCCGCTGCAGTATTTGATGGGGTGGCGCATGACGCTGGCCGCCGAACTCCCCCTCGCGGACACGTCGTCCACCATCTCAGACGTCGCGCGCAGCGTCGGCTACGATTCGGAAGCCGCATTCACCGTCACCTTCATTATGGGCCTCTTGGTCGCTTGCGGAGGTTGCGGTGTGAATAGAGAGTCTCGCGGGGGAAGAGTCTTTGAGGGCCGGCGTGCCGCCCGCCTCTGGGAGGTGGAGTACGTGGGTTCATATGAGGGTCTTCAACCTCGGCCCCGAGGCTTTGAATATCGTTGTCACGGACCTTGAATCAACGAAGGTCTGCGATGAGGATGTCGCCGCAGGCTTCTACCACCCGGGCCGCTAGCCTCTCAAGGCGGTCGACGTCCTCCAGGGGATAGGAATCAACGGCATCGTTTGGATTCTGTGGGGCCTGGAGAATACGTCATATCTCAAGGTCATACTGTGATTCTCCAGCCGCAATTAACTCACATGCCTTGTAGTTGGTGGGCTCCGTCGCGGACTGTATGTCCCAGGTTGGCGTAGGAGGAATGGCGGGTGCAGTTTGCACAAAGAGCTGCCAAAATACCTCGTGGGTGCCCGGCTGCAGAGTCGCGAGGTAGTTGGCATCCAAGTTGACCTGGACCATTAGCAGCCCGCTGAACAATGTGCGCCCCCCCTACCGCCGGCTCTTTTCGCGCCTGCTTGCCCGGACTGATCGGTTGCGTATGCCCGATATGCGTCCTCTTCGCCGAACAACCAGGCACAAAAATCTCTCACCGGTAGGACCACGCGCATTTTTCAACGGGCTGTTAGCGGAGTGCCGACCTGAAGGTCGGGGCCGACTCTCGACGGATAGTATGCCCGGAAGCCCACGTTGGTGGGTTTGAGGTTTGTCCATTGCCCGGGCAAGTCGAGGAACTGCACTCGGACGCAACTGTTGCCAGTTTGAGCCATGGCGCTACTGGAGAGAAGTGCTGAGACCATGACCACGAAGAATCCCATGCGAGAGGCAAAGCACGCCCCCCCGAGTCACAACCCTGCACCGCAGTTCAGGAGACGGTGCTCACACGTGGGTACGTGGTTCGATTGTCGCGAGTCCTGCAGTCTCACCTCATGATCGAGAGGGGGCTCCTTCGCAACGGCAGGGCCCTGGCGTTCCGGTCCCTCGACGAGCCCAGGATATTTTCGCACAGTCCGTGTGTCCCTAGGTAGTTCCTCTCGGCGGGCCAGCCCTCTGCGCAGAAGCTCCAACGCCTGCCGGAGTTGGTATTTGCGCTCGAGGGTGACGGGTAGGTCTCTCGCCCAACCCGCTGATTGAGACCGGCTGAGACAACCGGGAGTTGACCCCGATCCTGCTTCTTCCTGCGTCTGGCACGAGTGATTGTAGCGTCACTATTTCGCTAGCTCGGAGGGTCTCGGTTCCCTTTGCGGACTCGGGGCCCCACAATCGCATCAAGTAGCTTGGGTTGCGGTCGCTGCCCGGCTACAGTCCCGGCCCTATGATCAACATCCGAGGGTTGAGGGTGGTCTTCGGCGAGGTCTGCGCTGTAGATGGGCTGTCACTTGAAATCGAGCAGGGCTCCCTGACCGGCCTCCTGGGCCCCAACGGAGCGGGCAAGACCACCACACTGAGCTGTGTGGCTGGGCTCATCGAACCGACCGAGGGCGAAGTGCGGGTCGGCGACATCGACGTCGCTCGGGAGCCGCTGCGGGTTCAGCGCCTACTTGGCGTGGTCCCGCAATCACTTGCTCTATACCCAACGCTGACGGTTGAGGCCAATCTACGCGTCTTCGGGGGACTCTTTGGCCTCGCGGGAAGGTTACTATCCGAGCGGGTTGACTGGGGGCTCACCCTCGCCCAGCTCGAAGCGCGGAAGACATCGTTGGTGGGTAACCTGAGCGGCGGCATGAAGCGCCGACTCAACCTCGCGTGCGCGCTCTTACATGATCCCAAGATCGTCATCTGCGACGAACCGACAACCGGGGTTGACCCCCAGAGCCGCAACCATCTGTTTGACACTATCCGGCGGCTGCACCGTGAGGGCCGAACCGTGATCTACACGACGCACTATATGGAGGAGGTTGAAGCGCTGTGTGACCGCGTGGCGATCATGGATCATGGCAAGCTGTTGGCTGAGGATAGTCTGGAGGGGCTGTTACGGGGCACAGAGCAGCAGACGACCTTTCAGCTGAAAGTCCAGCGAGGGCGGACCGTGGAGGAAGTCTTGGAGATCCTTCGGGCCGCGGGGATTGAGGATGCGGAGCTCAAGTCTAGTTCTGGGAGCCTGGAGCAGGTCTTCTTGCGGCTGACCGGCCGAGCGCTTCGTGACGGAGATGCATCGAATGACATCTGTGAAGGGGCACAATCATGAAGGGGTTGTTCTGGTTGATCCGCAAGGACCTCATGATCTTCTTCGCGGACCGACAGGGTGCGCTGATGACGGTCTTGGTGCCTGTGGTCCTAGCTTCGCTATTGGGCATGCTCTTCGCGCCGAGGAGCTCAAGCACCGTCTTGAAACTCTTGGTGGTCGTCCAGGAGGCCACGCCGCCGGTACGCGACTTCGTAGCCGCAATCTCCGCCGCCGAGACTTTCGATGTGGAAGAAGTCGACGAGGCCACGGCTCGTGCGCGGGTGGGCGCTGGCAAAGCCTCGCTGGCGCTCATACTACCTGTGGGCACGACCGAGGCCCTTCAGCCAGCCGCGATGTTCCAGGGCAAGCAGCGTCACGCCGAGCTGCTCTATGATCCCTCGGATGACATTGAGGCCACGATGGCCGCGGGGCTCCTAACGCAAGTCCTCATGCAGGAGACGATGGGCTCACTCTCGGATCGCGATACTATGAGTGAGATGTTCGGCGACCTAGAGTCGGACCTTGGGCCCGACGCCGACGCCCAGCTGAAGAGTTTTCTGGCCGCCGGTCGCACCCTGAGCGAGAGCGCCACGGCAACCAAAACGCTGAACACGGGGGCTGAGCAAGGTGGCATGCAGCCTCCGGTGGCCTTCGACCGCGTCGCAGCCACGGTCACCGGGGTCGCCAGCCAATACAACTCCTATGCCCACAACTTCGCGGGCATGCTGTTGATGTTCCTGCTCTTCGCCGGCCAAACACGGGCCAAACACCTGGTGGCGGAGCGCCAGGCGGGCACTTTGGTGCGCCTGCGCCTCTCTCCGGCCAGCGATCGCACGATTCTCCTGGGTGCGGCCCTGTCTACCACGGCCGTCGCCCTGATGGCCTCGGCGGTAGTGTACGCCGTGGGGATCTTGGTCTTTCGGATAGAGATTTCGGGCTCGGTGCCTGGGTTTGTCGGGGTGCTGCTTTGCCAGGCCCTATTTGTCGGTGGCTTCGGCTTACTCTTGGCCGGACTGGGGCAGACCGAGGAGCAGATTGGTAGTATAGGCACCTTCGTCGTGCTCATCCTCTCGTTTGCGGGCGGTGCGATGTTTCCATCGTTCATGATGCCGGAGTGGTTGCGGGCCGGCAGTCAGCTGCTGCCCACCTATTGGGCCACCCATGGTCTGGCCGCAATGACCTGGCGAGGAATGGGGTTCTCAGAGGCGCTGCTCCCAATGCTTGTGCTGCTGTCGTCGGCCTTGGTGTGCGCGGCAGTGGGCATTCGTCGCTTTCGTTTCCGTTCATGAGGGTTGGGCCCCTGGCCCGCCTAGAAGTCACCGACGTCTGGGAGTAGGGCCGAACTTCGACCGTTCAGTCCTGCTTAGTATCCAGGAGGGCATAGGCAGCATAGATACTCGTGAGCACCGCCACAAACCTCCACAGACGGACTTTTCATATCCTGCGACATCGGACGCAGCCCAACCTTGAGACCGCCAGGTCTTGCCGCGTGGCTGCATCGGCTCAGCCACGCGGGCCCCTCTGTGACCGAACCTCTGTCCCTGCAGGGCCACAGACCGGGCCGCCGCACAAGCAGGCGCTCCACCTCGTCGCGGCCCTCCAAGCTGCGACGGGCGCTCCCCCGGAACACCTCGGAGATCCCATCTGCGCACGTCTCATCGACGGCTGCGTCGCTGCCCGCATCGATATGGGGGTGCTGGACAGCTTCGCCTTCCCGTTCTTATCCCTGTTGCGCACAGTTCCCACAGTACGGACCGCAATATACATCGCTCACGAAAGCTGCGACGCCATCATGAATCGCGCGCGGTAACTACGATGAAGGAATGATGCGCCGGGCGGCTGACCCCGTGCTCGACGGCGCACGAGCCGCCTCTCAGGTCCGGTCCTGCCAGAACGTGAGACAAGCCCCCTCCTCGTCGTACAGATCGTGCACGATCTCGACGCGGTAAACACGCCGCGGAAAGCGAGCACGTAGTGCGACGCTCCAGAAGTGCTGAAGCACTCGGCCAAACTCCTCCACGAGCGCCTCGTGATGCACAGCCTGGTCGGCAGCCCCCAAGAAGAACTCCGCGAGATTAATAGTGTTGTAGTACCGCTCAATAGTTTCGGGGTCATCGCCGAAGGAAGTTCGCACTTCCTCCAACTTGTCCATGTCTAGACCGAGATGTCGGTCCCAGAGAAGACAGCCCTGGACCTCGACAAACTCTGGTGCCAAAAAGCCAGCCAGCGCCAGCACCTGTTCAAGACCGACGTGGTTCGCAACCCAGTCCCCAAAGGTCGCTGCTGCCGTACCTGACGGAAACTGCTGCATCAGCGCCCTCGGCAAGATTCCTTCATAGGTCTTCATCATTTACAATCCTAGAGTAATTAGTACCGCCTGCACGGCATAGGCAGCATAGACACTCGTGAGTACCGTCACAACACTCCACAGACGGACTTTACATGTCCTTCGATATCGGACTCTGCCCTACCTTGAGGCCGCCTGAGCTTGCCGCGTGGGGTCAGACAAGCGCTCTGCGTGGCTCGATCCATCGACTTCACCGCCTTCCATTCGTGCCGAGATCGTACCACGGCGTCTGCTTGTGGGAGGCGAGAGCGCCGACAGGCTCAGGGACGGCCCCGCTGAGCCTTAGTGCCCCGGACGCCGTACTCAGCAGCGAGAAACCGATGCATGGGGCGTAGGCCCCGCGCGCAGGATTTGCATGACTAACTATCTCCTTCGGTCGCTACGATGGTCCCAACGATGCAGCAGATGTGGCTGCTGCGCTGGGAGCGAGGGCAGCGCTGACCAGAATCTCACCCTCCGGGCTCCGGCATTGGCTCGACGCGCCGGGTCTGTGGGCGGCTAGCGTGCGGCCAGGGTCTCGAGCCAGGCCTCGGAGGCCCACGAGGGCTTCGGCAGGTTGTCCTTCACATGCTTGGTGATCGAGTCAAGATCCACGTCTTGCTGCTTCGCGCGGGCCTTGGCGATCTCCAGGTATACGAGGGCCTGTGTAGCGCGCAGGCGGTTGTACTCGTCCAGGCGCTCGTCGTTCGCGATGCGCGCAAAGGAGCCCGGGAGCGCGCTCGGTCCGAGCTCGGCCACGGCTCGCGCGAGGCGCCAGGTGCCGAGTTCTCGCTCCCGCGGCTCGTCAGTATCGTAGCGGGCGAGCAGGCCGCGAAAGAAGCGCTCAAGATCGAGCCCAGCGTCGAGCAGCCGCTCGGACTGGGTGTGGTGTGCGCGCTCGCCGTAGCTTGACCAGGCGAGGCGGTTGAACTGGTCGCCCATGATCATGATCTGGAAGTTGAGGAAGCACCCCATACGCCCCGCCTCGAAGCAGGTCTCTGCGTGCTTGCGCGCGGCTTGCTGGGGCGCGGTGTCCATCGAGCAACTGCCCATTGGGATTGTGAACTCACCCTCCTTGGCGGGGGACTCGCCAAGCAGCACCGCGACGTAGGTCCACGCTGTCCACAGGTGACAAGGCGCCACTCGACCCTTAGGTGAGATGCGGCGCACCTTCAGGGCCACAGTCCGCTCCTTGGTGCGCAAGGTGTACTGCGCGCCCGGCTTGAGTTCGCCCCCGGCCCGCCACGGGCTGCCCCAAGCGATGCGCTCCGAGGCCTCGGAGGCGGCCTCGGTCTTGCCCCCGAGGGCGGTGACGCGCACCGCGTCTTCGGGGCCCGTGAGCGCGAGCAAGACGGTGTGCGCCTCGCCCTTGCCCTCGATATCGGCCTCGAGCACCCGCACGAGGCGCGCCGTGTTTGTGCCCTGCCACGCCTCTTGGAAGGCGCTCACTCTGGGCCACGGGAATGGCCTCGGTGTGTTCGCCTTGCCTCGTGGGAGCTGGAGGTACGCCAGCTCGGGGAATTCGGGTGTCTGAGCGAATCCAGGGGTCGTGAACGCCCCCAGGCAGACGATGAGCAGCCAACTACGCTTCATATCGAGACCCTCCGTAATGATGGACTACCGGGGACCACGACTTGTTCCGAGGTTCAGCGAGGAAGAAGACAGTCCGGGCATTGTCGTCCGATGATGGGTCACTCGAGGCGAATCAAGAGGTCGAGGGCTTGTGGCCGGTGTTGAAGCTCTCCCGGCGCAAGGCCGGGCTCGCGCAGCCACGGGAGCTGAGGCGGTGCTTCCTGCACCAGCTGACCCAGGAGGGCGGTCAAGCGGCGACGATTGAGCGCATCCGCGCGCATCCTTGCGCATTCGCGCGCGCAACAGGACTTTCGAAGGCCGAGCCTGGGGGTGCAAAGCTGCCTTTCGACGCTCCGGATCCGTGGGTCCTCAATCAGCCGGATCGCGGGGGGCTGCGACGTTGTACTCGATCTCATCGAGCTCGAAGACCAGATAGGTATAGTCACCCTCCGCGGCGTGCCAGATAGCTTCGCCTCGCGCCATGAGCTGGTGCCCTCCGAACTCACGGTAGCCGGCGAGTGGCGTCGACCAGGGCATCTTCGTGAAGGACTTACCGTCTGCTGAGGCCGCGGCACGCCCGTCCGCAGTGAAATTAATTAGCTCCCCACGATCGTTGAACTCGAGGGCTGCGTGGATAGTATGCCGGCCATTTGTGAATGACGCATCAGCGGACTGGGGGCCGCTGGTTTGCCACTGGATTCGCGGATCGATCAGCCCGCCAGGCGCGAATACGCACAGGTCGTTAAACATCGTGACCGTCTCCCCTTCATCCATCTCGGGCCCCTTCGCGTCGACCACCGTGACAGCGGAAGCCACCTTCACCCGCATAGTAGCGGACGGCCCTACAAATCGATGAAACACTTGGATGGGCAGGCCGAACATTGAGGCGTGCATGAAGAACAGCCGCGAGGGTGGCTCGTAAAAGTTGTACTGCTCGCCGTGAAAGGACATCCATGTTGCGTCCGGCCCGCTGCGGATCTTCCCGTGAAAGCGCGCCCGGAAGTTGTGTACACGCGGCTGCCCGACCGCGCCGCTGAGTCGGACGTATCGTTGCACCGGGTCCGGGAGCGGAGCGAGGTCGGCTTCCGTGACACGAGCCGGCGCGACGGACCGACCGAGGCGCTGCGCAACCTCGCGCTCGTACTCTGCGCGCAGGCTCCACGGGCCGTTCGATAGCAAGCCAAGCGCGACGCCCGCGGTAATGATGACGTTGGGGATTGTTCCGTACCGAGCGTCGGTCCACGAGGTAGCGATGACGATCTGCGACACGATGATGGCGGCCGCGCCCACAGCCCACCACCAACGTGGCCCGGTGAGCAGCGCCGCCGCTGTTGACAACAGCAGCGTCGAGGCGAGCAGCCAGACCAGGGCCATGCCCTTCTTGACCGGCTGCGTCAGCTGCGGCAGGTCCGCCCACCCAAGGGCCTTGGCGGGGCCCAGCAGATGAATGAGACCGTGCACGGCCACGAGCAGCGCGAAGAGCAACTTCACTGCTGGTGGTCCCAACACGCCGATCCCGGCTCGGTCTGGCGCTCCATCGCGCGGGCCTGCCGCAAGGTTTGAGTTCGGGTTTGGATCACCACGGACAGCTGCTGCATGCTCGTCTCCCTTGCCCCGCAATAGGCTACTTGATGGCCGTTGGTCAGCCCTCAGCGGTTTGCGTAGGACGTGCTGCTGATAAAGGCGGTGTTGCTGCCAAGGACTACACTCATCGCATCAAGAAAACTAATCCCGGCGTCTGAAGCGCCGTTCGGCTTGGTTCACACCGATCTCGCGTGTCTGACTCGAGGCAAATCCGCGGCCGTCTAGAGCGTTCCGCGGCCGTGGGGGCGTTGCAAGCTTATGATAAGCATAGCCCTGGCAACCGGTATGGCTGCCAGTGGCCAGGTGAGGTTGCCCCGATTCCGTGGACACGTCGCTGTGCTTCCAAGGAAAGCCGACTTGCCTACGCTTCGAAATCAACGGGGCTGAGACGCTCCTCCCCCTCGACGTCGTCGTCGAACGCGGCCGCTGTCGCTAGGCTCTCGCGGTCCTCCCGCAACCGCTTCACCTCGGCATCGCCGGTCAGCTCCAAGTCGCGCGCTCGATTGCCTGCTCGGCCGCTGCTGCCGCGGCCGGGAGCCCGAGACCGAGTGAGAGGCGCTCAGGGACACTCCGCAGGCGTCATTTGCGGCAAGCCGGTTGTCGTATCCGGCGAGTGCGGGCATCGAGCCGTTTCCCCATAGTCCTCCCCACGATTCAGGGCGCCACGCCAGCCCTTCACTCGAACCCTCCCAGGGAGAAGACCATGGTCACGAAACGCAACGCCCCGCTCACCCACCCCAAGAAGAGGATCCTCTTCGTCGTCTCGAACCCCGCCACTCTCCACGGCTTCCCAGTGGGCTTCTTCGCCGAAGAGATGACCCGCCCCTTCTTCGACCTCATGCAGGCCGGCCATGATGTCGACCTCGTCTCACCCCAGGGCGGCAAGGTCGAGTTCGATGGCTTCTCGGACCCGGAGAACGAGGGCACGCAGTACCCCAACGACCTCGTGACGCTCGGGTTCAAGCACCACCCCACTTTCGGCAAGCTGATGGACGATACCAAGCCGATCTCCGAGGTCGACGCCGAGGCCTACGATGCGGTGTGCGTCGCCGGCGGCGGCGGCCCGCTCGTCACCTTCAAGGACGACGCCCGCCTCCACGAGCTGATCGCCGCCTTCTACGAAGCCGGGAAGGTCGTCGGACTCATCTGTCACGGAACCTGCCTGATGCTCTGGACCAAGCTCAGCGACGGAACGCTCATGGCGGACGGCAAGACCTGGACGGGCTATCCGGACAGCGAGGAGAACATGATGAACGAGGCCCTGGGCATGACGGTGAACGAGCTCACCATCGAGTCCGAGGCCAAGAAGAACACCAACACCACCTTCGAGTCGGCCGGTCCGCTGCAGCCCTTCGCCATCCGCGACGGGAACATCATCACCGCCCAACAGCAGCACAGCACCGCGCTCTTCTCGGAGTTGGTGATCGAGGCGCTGGACGAAGCCCGCTGAACCCTCGACGGGTCGCGGGGGCTCGCTCGCGGCCCCTTGTCTGACACCTCCGGCAAGTCGCTTGTCACGCTCGGCGAGTGCGCGCACCTCGGAAGTTCGGTAGAACGCGCACACCAATGCCCGCACTCACGCTCGTCAGCTTCGATGCCTGCCCTTTCGTACAACGCGCCGCTATCATGCTCGAGGAGCAGGGCCGCGAGTACGATCTGAAGTACATCGACCTCGCGAACCGCCCCGAGTGGTTCTGGAAGATCTCGCCGCTCGGCAAGGTGCCCGTACTTGAGGTGGACGGAGAGCCGATCTTCGAGAGCGTAGCCATCCTCGAGTACCTCGACGAAACCGCCGAGTCCGGCCGGCTCCTCCCCGAGAATCCCGTCACGCGCGCCAAACAGCGGATGTGGATCATCTACATCGGCAACATCATGTCCAAGGCCTGGCAGCTCCAGGCCGCGCCCGATGAAGCGCGAGTCCGCGAGCTCACCAAGGAGATCCGCGGTCACTTCGCGGACCTGACAAAGAACCTCACGGGCGATGGTCCTCTCTGGGGCGGTCAGGCCTACACCATGGTCGACGCGGCCATCGCGCCGATCCTCCAGCGGCTCGCGTGGGCGGAGAAGCTCGAGCCCACCCTCGGCCTCTTCGACGACATGCCGAAGATGCGGGCGTGGCGCGACGCGCTGCTCGCCCGCCCGTCGACCACGGCCTCGATCGTCCCCGACCTGGAGACCCGCAGCGCGAACATGCTGCACGGCATCGGGGGCTGGGTCGCGCGGGGCGTGACGGCGGCCGAGGCCTGACCCCGGAGTACCGAGGTGCAGCGGGAGCAGGAGAGACGACACCACGTGGGCGCGGCTTGGCGCGTGGTGCTTCGCGATCTCGCGCTGGACGAGCGCACCATTCTCCGGCTCGCCGGTCTTCCTCCGAACGCCTTCGAAGGCGAGGGATCGTACATCTCGATCGACGAACTCTACGCGCTGCACGATGCCGTCGACGCCCAGGCGAACGACCCGACGGTCGCGCTCATTGCAGGGCGGGTCGTGTCCGTCGAGCTCTTC
>Ga0193954_1000975_pt1 | contig 15356 bp, 18 predicted proteins | sample BB_5_MG_FD_140340 | JGI IMG/M metagenome (GOLD analysis project Ga0193954, IMG submission 140340) | Microbial mat bacterial communities from the Broadkill River, Lewes, Delaware, United States - BB_5_MG | ecosystem: Environmental > Aquatic > Freshwater > River > Microbial mats | place: USA...
AAAAACAACAGTACAATACGTAATATCTAAAGGTATTGATGCCTCTCGTATTTCTGGTGTTGGTAAAGGTGAATCTGAACCTAAAATAGATTGTTCTGCAGGTTGTACTAAAGAACAACATGCCGAAAACAGACGTTCAGAGTTCCTTATTGTAAGTGGTACTCCAATGACCGAATAAAAAAACATTAACTGAAGCGCAGAAATTAAATCTTAAGTTTTTGCATCTAATTGAGGTTATATTAATAGCTATATCTCTGCGCTTCTTTATAAAAAAGAAAACTAATTACACCGTATTTAATTAAATACATCATAAACAGTTTATTGTGAAAAAGACGTTATCTCCTAATACTATTATTCACCAAGATTCATTAAAATTTGAATTAATAGAGTTCTGCAAAAAAAACCAACTATTAACTTATGGTAGCAAAATAGAATTGGAAAAAAGAATAACAGCTTTTTTAAATGGACAAATAGAAAAAGACAAAAGCATACCTTCTCTTAAATGCAAAAGAAGAATTATAAAAAAAGTTATCTAAAATGTAATTTGTATCGGTTTTCAATGCAAAATAACTAAACCTAAAGAATTAACCTGCATTTTATAGTTCGCATTTATATTTCTACAATACTACACTAGCCTATTAAGGTTAATATCAATTCTATAAAACAATAGAGAATAGCACACATTAGAAAAACAAAACACACTTACAAAATCATTGTAAAAAAATGCTCAAAAAGAGAGCATTCTGTTTTTAGTTTCGTGCTTTAATCTTTAAAATTTGCAATACCTTCTTTTAACCAAGCATTATAATCATCAATATTTGGAGTATAAGCAACCGGTTCGTTTAGGTTTTCTTCATTATGATCCATCAACACATAATAAGGCTGCGTATTGGTTTTGTATTTAATAGTTTGCATTTCGCTCCATAGCTGTCCTTTATTTCTCAGTTTTTTACCTGGTCTTAATTTTGAATCTGGAGCTTCCCCTTCAGGAAAATCTATTTGTTCATCAACGTATAAAGAGATAAGTACAACTTCGTTTTTAAGCTTAGACAAAACCTTAGGATCTACCCAAACATTTTGCTCCATTTTACGACAGTTGACACAAGCCCAACCTGTAAAATCTAACATCACAGGTTTTCCTACTTTTTTGGCATAAGCTAATCCTGTTTCATAGTCATTAAATGCTAAAATATCATGTGGTGCTAATAAATGGGCTCCTTCAGGAATATCAGTTGAACTTACAGAACCGCCACCTTTAGAATTCCCTACTCCATATGGTGATTCAGAATAATCCAATGGAGGCGGAAAAGCACTTATAATTTTTAAAGGAGCTCCCCAAAGTCCAGGAATCATGTAAATGGTAAACGTTAGCGTTAGTAAACCAAATAATAAGCGTCCTACTGAGATATGCTTTAATGGTGAATCGTGTGGTAATTGTATTTTCCCAAAAAGGTACAACGACAGTGTTCCAAAAATAGCAATCCAAATAGCAATAAACACTTCACGTTCTAAAACATGTAATTGCAATACTAAATCGGCTTGTGACAAGAATTTAAACGCTAGGGCTAATTCTAAAAATCCTAAAACGACTTTCACAGTATTTAACCAGCCTCCTGATTTTGGTAATGAATTTAACCAACCCGGAAAAGCAGCAAATAAAGCAAACGGTAATGCGATTGCAGATGAAAAGCCTAACATACCAATAACTGGAGCTATTCCTCCTTTAGAAGCTGCTTCCACCAAAATAGTTCCTACTATTGGTCCTGTGCAAGAAAACGACACAATGGCTAAAGCTAAGGCCATAAAAAAGATGCCAACAAGTCCACCTCTATCAGCTTGTCTATCGGCTTTATTTGCCCATGAATTTGGTAATACAATTTCAAAAGCACCTAAAAATGAAATGGCAAAAACCACTAATAATATAAAGAAAATAAGGTTAAACCAAACATTTGTGGCTAAGGCATTTAAAGCATCTGCCCCAAAAATTGCTGTTATGATTGTACCTAATAAGACATAGATTACAATAATTGATAATCCATAAATAATAGCATTTCTAATTCCTTTAGCTTTAGACTGGCTTTGTTTTATAAAGAAACTTACCGTCATAGGTATCATTGGAAATACGCATGGTGTTAATAATGCGACAAAGCCTGAAAAGAAAGCAATAATAAAAATAGACCATAAACCTTTACTTGACTCGTCGTCTTCTGTCTCAGAAGCTATCATATCTGTTGTTGCTGCAACAGTTTGAGTTAAATCGTATTCTAAATCTATATAGGTTGGCGCTGTACACTGAGTATCATCACAAGACATAAAAACAACTTCTGATACGACTTTAGAAATTGTAGCGTCTGAAATTTTAATTTTCTGCCTGAATTGCGCCTTATTTTTAAAGTATTTAATCTTCATATCGAAGACCTTGTCTATACTTTCATTCCCTTTTTCTTCGTTGGTAGATCCCACTAAAGTAACACCTTCTTTTAAGGTATAGTCAAAACTTGTTGGAATTGGCCCACCATCAGCAACATTTTGTGAATACAATTTCCATCCTTCATCTATTGTTGCTGTAGAAACCAAAATCAATTCGGAATCATTTATTTTTTCAACAGAAGTACTCCATTTTACGGGCTCTAAGATTCCTTCTAAACTACCCATTGCGTTTGTAGTAGCACCTGTTAAATCCAGAGACATTTCTGCAGAGTTAGCTTCTACAACCTCAGCGTCCTTTAAATTATACTGAAGGTCTATATAGCTTGGCGGCAAACATTTTTCATCGTCGCAGACCATAAACTCAACCTCCCCTTCTACTAAGGACAATTCCTTATTTAAAACTTTAATACGTTGTCTAAATTCTGCTTTACTATCGAAAAATTTAATTTTCATCTGAAAAATAGGATCATCTACTGTCTGACCTTCATCTTCAGAAGTTTTACCAACTAATTCAAAATTTTCATTTTCTGTATATGAAAAACCTGTGGAAATAGGCCCATTGTCGGGTACACTTTGTGAATACAAATGCCACCCAGAATCAATAGTTGCTATAGAAATAAGGTTATATTCTGTATCGGAAATTTTTTCAACTTTGGTTTCCCATTTTACGGGATCAAAAACTTGAGAGAATAAATTAAATGAAAAACAAAATGCAAAAAGGCTAAGTAGTAGTACTTTTTTAATCGTCATAAATAAAGCATTAAAACACAAAAATAATTGAAGTGTTTTTATTAATAATTAACAATCTACTAATTTATAAAAACCTTAGGAATTTCGTTTGTTTTTACAATAAAAAAACCGAACTAGATGTTCGGTTTGTTTGTTTTAAGATTTAACTTCAATCTTTATTTTATCGGAATGCTTCCATTTGGAAATTCCTCCTTCTAAATCGTATATTTTTTCAAAACCAGCATCTTTCATTTTTTTAGCACATTTAGCACTTCTCCCTCCTGACTTACAATACAATATTACGGGTTTCTTTTTATCTAATTTATTAATGTCTTCATCAAAAGTTGGAGACATAAAATCTATATTTTGAGAATTGGCAATATGAATTTGTTCGTGTTCTTTTGGAGTTCGCACATCAACTAATTGAACATCTTCCAACTCTAGAATAGATTCCATTTCTTCAGCCGTTACTAACTTTACTTCAGTAGTATTATCGAGTTTTTTATCTAAACAGCTTACATTAAAAACCATTGCTGTAAAAAGACAACAGATTACAAATACTTTTTTCATAATTATTTGAATTAAAATTAGTCTTTAAAGGCAACATCTCCTTGCCATTCACTAAATCCTCCAATTAAATTATAAGCGTTATTAAAACCTAATTGATTCATTATTGCACAAGCCTGACCACTTCTACCACCAGATCGACAATACACATAATAGTTTTTAGTTTTATCTAACTCTTCAAGCTCATAAATAAAACCTTGACCTTTATAAATATCTATATGAATAGCATCAGTAATTATACCCATATCAACTTCTTCTTGTGTTCTAACATCTAAAACAACTGAATTATTGTCTTCTTCAAGTTGTTTTTTCCAATCTTCTTGGGATAAATCTGCCATAGTCTTCTTAATTATTAGTGCAAAATTAACATTTCATTGTGATATAGACGTAAAAAAACCCGAAGTGTTACATAACGGGTTCATTTTTTAACATATCTAATCTAAAAAGCACAAGCTCATGTCTATCTAATTACACTTTAATAGTACAACCTATTGCTTTTGTTTCCTTTACTTTAACGTCTTCTCCTTTTAATAAGGCATCAACCGCATTTTCTACATATTTTACTTTTACAGCTTTCGCATCTTGGTAATTATCGTCTATCGCCCCAATATATTTTACTTCGTTACCTGCTGTTGTTTTTTCTAAAATGTAAATATGTGGTGTCTTAGTTGCACCATATTGCGGATAAATTTTCTGACCTTTATCTGTTAAATAAGGAAACGTAAAGCCTTTAGATTTTGCTCTTTCTTGCATTGCTTTCATGTTGTCACCAGGCATAACATCTGTATTGTTTGGCATAATAGCAATAACAGGAAAACCTTTAGAAGCATATTTTTTATTTAAAGCCTCTATTCTATCTTCATAAGCTACAGCATAAGGACATGTGTTACAAGTAAAAGTCACAATAAAGCCTTTTGCATCTTTATAATCTGAAAGAGAAACCATATTGCCATCAATATTCTCTAGATTAAAATCTGTAGCCATATCTCCAACGTTATACCCCTGACCATTTAGTTTTGTTGTAACAGCAGATAGTGTAACTAACACTACCATTACCGTTAGTAATTTTAATATCTTCATCTGTTTATTATTTTAAAAATTGTTTGAGTTCGGTTTCTAATTCTTGTTGCGTGAATGATTTTTCGTAAAACTGTCGTTTGTCATTATTGTAAATAATTGTCGCTGGTATTGCACCAGACCATTCTTCTGCTATTGCTGGAATCCATCGGTTTTGATCAACATCATCTAAAGCAACAACCTTAGCTTTTAAATTATTCTTTTCTATAAATGGCTGTAAGGCAGTGTCGTATTTATTTGGAAAATCTAAACTCACCAATAATAGCTCTACACCTTTGTCTTTATACTTTTCATTGACAGCCTCAAAATAAGGCAATTCTTTAATACAAGGTGCACACCAAGTTGCCCAAAAATTTACAATATGAACTTTACCATCCGTTTTATTAAGTAAAGGTGCTAAACCATCATAATCATAAACCTCAAATTGACGATCTGCCTCTAATTGTGCGACATTAGGTACGACCTCAGGTTTTATAATCTCATTTGTAGTAGATGTATCCTTACACGACATCAAGATTAATAAAACTAAAACTGCTACTTTTTTCATCTTATAAATTTATTAATCAAAGTCTATAACTTTATAAATTTAACAAAATATTAATTTTATATATCAAGAAAAGCTATACATTTGTATATACAATTGTTGTATATGAAAGAATTGAATGACATATTAAAAACAAAAGCTGATTTACCGATATCAAGAGCGACAGTAATTAACATTTTTCATACCACCACTTGGATAAAAGATGATTTGTTATTGGAGCTAAAACCTTTCGATTTATCCTTAGAACAATTCAATGTGCTTAGGATTTTAAGAGGTCAAAATGGAAATGCCATAAACTTACAAGACATACAAGAACGTATGGTAAATAAAATGAGTAATACCACTAGATTGGTTGATAAGTTGATAAAGAAAAAATTTGTAAAACGTACGATTTGCAAATCCAATAGGAGAAAAGTTGAAATCGTTATTACAGATTTAGGTTTAGAAACGCTAAAAACAGTAGACCCAATTATAGATCACACAGAAAAAAACATTACAAAAAACTTAACTCAAGACGAGTTAACACAATTGAACACCCTTTTAATAAAACTTAAAAACAAATAATTATGAAAAACAGAAATTCAAACATTGCCATGCTATTAGTTTTAGCATTATCATTTATGTCTTTTACGACATTAAAAGACAAAACCGTAAAAGTTGAAGAGAGCTCAGTAATATGGAAAGGCTATAAAGTAGGTGGAGAACATACAGGAACGATTAATCTAAAAAGCGGTACTTTATCATTTGATGGCAAAACGTTAACTGGTGGAAATTTCACCATAGATATGACCTCTATTAATACCACAGATTTACAAGGAGAATACAAAGGAAAATTAGATGGCCATTTAAAATCTGATGATTTCTTTGGTGTAGAAGAATTTCCTACAGCAACTTTAGAAATTACATCTGTGACAGGTAAAAATGGTACTTTTAATGTAAATGCAGATGTTACTATTAAAGGAAAAACGGAAGCGATCTCTTTTCCAATGTTAATTAAAGGCAACACAGCAACCGCAAGTTTAAAAATTGATAGAACAAAACATAACATCACTTACAAATCGCCTTCTCTTTTAGAAACCTTAAAAGATAAAGCTATTTATGATGACTTTGATTTAAATGTAACCCTTAAGTTTTAATCCCCCAATAACTAAATTTAGTAACATTTAAATTTTGATTCCTGTTTTAGTAAAAAAAACTAATACAGGAATCTTTTTTTCTTAAAGTGTTTGAAATCCGAAATTTGATTTCTATCTTTGATGTTCAGATGAAAATAAATACAAATCATACTTGGTGGTGGAATTTCTCAAACTTACGTTCGTGAAATAATCCTTGGTATGTAATACTTATATAAAAAAAGGCTTGTCATTCACGACAAGCCTTTTTTTATTTAACAAGGCTTCAGAAGCTATTAAATTGAAACCTGTCTCTGCCTAAAGAGATATCAAATTGAATTTGACATAAAATGAAAACATTTAGTTTAAACACACATTATAAAAAAATCTTAGCAGACACCATTACTCCTGTGAGTATTTATCTAAAAATTAGAGATAAATTCCCCAATAGTATTCTTTTAGAAAGTAGTGACTACCATGCTAACGACAACAATTTTTCTTATATATGTTGCAATCCTATTGCTTCTATAAAAGTTGAAGGCAATACAATTTACCAAACCTATCCCGACGGTAGTTCTAAAAATAGCCTTATTGAAAGCGACGGTGTTGTTGAGGAAATTCACAAATTCACACAACGTTTTAAAGTGGATTCAAATAAAGAATTCAAATTTATTAATAATGGAATTTTTGGATACACCGCATATGATGCTATTAAATATTTTGAAGACATTGAGATTTCAAAAAAAGACCATTCAGTGTCTATTCCTGAAATATACTATGCTGTATATCAAAACATCATCGCTATAGATCATCAAAAAAATGAAGCGTATATTTTTGCGCATTGTTTTCATAGCGAAAATAATATTGACGACATTTTACAATTGATCCAAACCAGACAATACGCTTCTTACGATTTTAAAACGAAAGGCAGTATTGAGTCAAATCTTACAGACGACGAATATAAAGTACACGTAGAACTGGCAAAAAAACATTGTGGTCGCGGAGATGTCTTTCAATTGGTACTGTCTAAACAATTCTCGCAACAATTTAGTGGTGATGAATTTAATGTTTACAGAGCCTTAAGAAGTATTAACCCTTCCCCTTACCTATTCTATTTTGATTATGGGAATTTTAAAATATTTGGTAGCTCACCAGAAGCACAATTAGTGGTTAGTGATGGTAAAGCCGAAATTCACCCTATTGCTGGTACTTTTAAACGAAGTGGAAACGACCTTAAAGACGCGCAATTAGCTGAAGAATTAATAAAAGATGACAAAGAAAACAGTGAGCATGTCATGTTAGTTGACTTGGCAAGAAACGACCTAAGTAGAAACGGAAGCAATGTTACTGTCGAAAATTATAGAGAAGTACAATTCTTCTCTCACGTGATACATTTAGTAAGTAAAGTTACAGGTACAATTCACAAAAATACCGACACCATGCAAGTGGTTGCAGACACATTTCCTGCCGGAACTCTAAGTGGAGCACCAAAACACAAAGCCATGCAGTTGATTGAAAAGTACGAAAAAACAAGCAGAGGTTATTATGGTGGAGCTATCGGTTTTATGGATTTTAACGGTAATTTTAATCATGCCATTATGATTAGAACATTTTTAAGTCAGAATCATAAATTATTTTGGCAAGCAGGAGCAGGAATAGTTGCCAAATCTGAAGCTGAAAGTGAATTGCAAGAAGTTTATAATAAATTAGGAGCATTGACAAAAGCGATTGAACAAGCTGAAGAGATTTAAAATATAATTAAAAAGACACCTGCTTTCGCAGGCATTTAAGATGAAAAAAATATTAGTCATAGACAATTACGACAGTTTCACATACAATCTCGTTCATTATTTAGAGGACTTAGATTGCGAAGTCACCGTAAAACGAAACGATAAACTAACGCTAGAAGACGTCGATGCTTTTGAAAAAATTGTGTTGTCTCCAGGACCTGGTATTCCAGATGAAGCTGGTTTATTAAAACAGATTATAGAAACTTATGCACCAACCAAAAGTATCCTAGGTGTTTGTTTAGGACAACAAGCTATTGGCGAAGTTTTTGGTGGTTCATTAGAAAATTTAGATAATGTGTATCATGGTGTAGCCACTAGCATTACACTTTCAGTGGATGATGAATCCCTTTTTAAAGGCTTAGGCAAAACTTTTGAAGTGGGCAGATATCATTCATGGGTCGTTAATGCCAATTTACCAGATTGCTTAGAAGCCACGTCTTTTGATGATAACGGTCAAATAATGTCATTAAGACATAAAGTTTACGACGTTAAAGGTGTGCAATATCACCCGGAATCGGTGTTGACACCTAATGGAAAACAGATTTTAGAAAATTGGGTAAACAGTAAGAAGTAAGAAGTGAGAAGTGAGAAGTGAGAAGTGAGAAGTGAGAAGTGAGAAAAAATTAAAATATAATTTGGGAAGAATACAATAATTAGTAAAAATTAATGTCCCAAATTTCGACATCGTCGGAAACATCAAAAATCAGAAATAATGAACGAAAGAACGAAGATGCGAGGCGTAGCCTCAAGCACGAAGTTCTGAAAGTGAATGATGCTTTAGCAATTTCCTATTTTTGATTGTGATTTTTTGGTTCGTTTTGTATCAAGACAAAATGAACAGAACTAAAAAAGATATTTAATTAAAAAGATATTCCGTTTTACGGAACATTGATATGAAACAATTATTAAACAGACTCATTAACCAAGAAAGCATCTCTAGTGAAGAAGCCAAAAACGTCTTGGTCAACATATCCGAAGGAAAATATAATCAAAGTCAAATTGCATCATTCTTAACCGTTTATATGATGCGAAGTATCACCACGGAAGAACTTCGAGGTTTCAGAGATGCATTATTAGAGTTATGTATTCCTGTAGATTTAGACAATTACGAGACTATCGATTTATGTGGAACCGGAGGTGACGGAAAAGATACTTTTAATATTTCAACCTTATCTTCATTTGTGACAGCAGGTGCTGGAGTTCATGTTACGAAGCATGGGAATTATGGTGTGTCTTCGGCTTGTGGATCTTCAAATGTCATGGAATATTTAGGCATAAAATTCACAAGTGATACCGACTTTTTAAAACGTAGTATAGATGAAGCCGGAATATGCGTTTTACATGCACCTTTATTTCATCCTGCAATGAAAAATGTAGCCCCAATCCGAAAAGAATTAGGTGTAAAAACCTTTTTCAATATGTTAGGCCCAATGGTCAATCCTGCATTTCCAAAAAATCAAATGGTTGGTGTTTTTAATCTTGAATTATTGCGATTATACAGTTACTTATATCAAGAATCGGATAAAAACTATGCCATAGTTCATGCTTTAGATGGTTATGATGAAATCTCGTTAACAGGAAAAACGAAAGTGATTTCTAATACTTCAGAAACCTTATTTGAACCGCATGACTTAGGAGTCAATCAAATCCAACAATCTGAAATTTTTGGCGGAAACAGTATCAAAATGGCTGCCGAAATTTTTAAAAGTGTTATCAATTATAAAGGTACAGAAGCACAGCACAATGTGGTGTGTGCTAACGCCGGACTAGCCATTGCTACGGCCAAACAAATTTCACATAAGGAAGGATTTGAATTGGCCAAAGAATCGCTTGTTAGTGGAAAAGCAAAACAGAGTTTAGATAAACTAATTGAATTAAGCAAATGAACATCTTAGACAAAATAGTAATAGACAAACGCAAGGAGGTTAATCTTAAAAAAGAACTAATTCCTATTAAAGCTTATGAACAACTACCTTATTTCGGAATGAAAACAAGGTCTTTGTCTGAAAAATTAAGAGCAAGTCAGACTGGTATTATTGCAGAGTTTAAACGTAAGTCACCTTCTAAATCCATTATAAATGATACTGCTTTAGTTGAAGATGTTGCCTTTGGTTACGAAAACGCAGGAGTATGTGGCATGTCTATTTTAACAGACGAGATTTATTTTGGTGGCTCCATGGACGACTTAATGATTGCCCGAGAAAATTGCGAATTGCCCTTGCTTCGAAAAGAATTTATTATTGATGAATATCAGATTATTGAGGCCAAAGCCATTGGTGCAGATGCTATTTTACTAATTGCAGCCATATTAACTAAAGCTGAGATTAAGCAGTTTTCTGAATTAGCCAAAAGCCTAAATCTAGATGTGTTATTAGAAGTCCATAACGAAGACGAATTACACAAGTCTATTATGCCTTCTTTAGATATGCTAGGTGTAAACAACAGAAATCTAAAAACATTTGAAGTCAGTTTAGACATCTCAAAACAATTGAGTGCATTGATACCTAACGATTTTGTAAAAGTATCAGAATCAGGTATTAGTTCTGTGGACGCCATCAAAGAATTACAGCCTTATGACTATAAAGGTTTTTTAATTGGCGAGAATTTTATGAAAACAGATAATCCTGGAGCAAGTGCTACTCAATTTATAAAAGACCTAGCAGGTCTCAATACATAATAATTTAAAAAAGTCGAATGCGTGATGAGATTCCCGCTTTCGCGAGAATGAAGATGAAACTAAAAGTCTGCGGAATGAAATATAAGGAGAACCTAGAAGCTGTGGCTAATTTGCTACCAGACTATCTCGGTTTTATATTTTATAAAAAATCAGCCAGACATTTTGATTCTAGTATTCCTGAATTGCCAAAATCAATTAAAAAGGTTGGTGTTTTTGTGGATGAAGAACTAGAAATAGTGAAAGACACTATTAAAAAATTCAACTTACAAGCCGTGCAATTACATGGTCACGAATCGCCAGAATATTGTGCAGCAATAAACACTGTTGAAGTTATAAAGGTGTTTAGCATTAAAGATGAATTCAACTTTGATGTGCTTCAACCTTTCGAAAATGTCTGTGATTATTTTTTATTCGATACCAAAGGAAAATTACCAGGCGGAAACGGTTACACGTTCAACTGGAATGTATTAGAACAGTATCCATCCACCAAACCTTATTTTTTAAGTGGTGGTATTGGATTACATGAAATTGAAAAAATAAAAGAATTCAAAAAAAGTCCGGCTTCAAAGTTCTGTTATGCTATTGATGTGAATAGTAAATTTGAAATAGAACCTGGATTGAAGAATATTGAAGAATTGAAATTATTTAAAGATAAATTAATAGTATAGTTTTAATGAGAAGTGAAAAGTAAAAAGTGAAAAAAAATTAAAATATAAATTGGGAAGAAAACAAAATTCAGCAAAAATTAATGTCCCAAATTTCGACTGCGTCGGAAACATCAAAATTCAGAAATAATGAGCGAAAGAATGCAGGTGCGAGGCACAGCCTCAAGCACGAAGTTCTGAAAGCGAATGATGCTTTAGCAATTTCCTAATTTTGATTGTGATTTTTGGTTCGTTTGCATCAAGGCAAATGAACAAGAAAAAAAAAGAAACAGATTGCCACATCACGTAAAAAACGTGATTAGCAATGACGATAATAAAACAATCATGAGTTACAAAATCAACGAAAAAGGATACTACGGAGAATTCGGTGGAGCATACATTCCCGAAATGCTTTATCCTAATGTAGAAGAATTGCGCCAAAACTATTTAAAGATTATGGCTGAACCTTCGTTTCAAGAAGAGTTCAATCAACTTTTAAAAGATTATGTGGGTCGTCCTTCTCCACTCTATTTTGCGAAACGTCTTTCAGAAAAACACAATACCAAGGTCTATTTAAAACGTGAGGATTTAAATCATACTGGAGCCCACAAAATCAACAATACCATTGGTCAAATTCTAATGGCAAAACGTTTAGGTAAAAACAGAATTATTGCCGAAACCGGAGCTGGTCAACATGGAGTTGCAACCGCTACTGTTTGTGCTTTAACAGGTATTGACTGTGTGGTTTATATGGGAGAAATTGATATTGCACGTCAAGCCCCAAACGTCGCCCGAATGAAAATGTTAGGAGCCAAAGTGGTTCCAGCATTATCTGGTAGCCGAACGTTGAAAGATGCTACTAATGAAGCTATTCGCGATTGGATTAATAATCCGGTTGACACCCATTACATTATTGGTTCTGCGATTGGACCTCATCCTTATCCAGATATGGTGACGCAATTTCAGTCTATAATTTCCGAAGAGATAAAATGGCAGTTGAAAGAAAAAGAAGGTCGAGAAAACCCAGATTATGTTGTGGCTTGTATTGGTGGAGGAAGTAATGCCGCAGGAACCTATCATCATTTTTTAGATAATGAAGATGTTGGTATTATTGCTGTAGAAGCTGCTGGAAAAGGCATTCACTCAGGTGAAAGTGCCGCGACTTCTGTTTTAGGAAAAGAAGGTATTATACACGGTTGCAAAACCTTATTAATGCAAACCAAAGACGGACAAATTACAGAGCCCTATTCTATTTCTGCAGGGTTAGATTATCCTGGTGTTGGGCCGTTACATTCGCATTTGTATAAAACAGGTCGTGGTGAATTTTATTCAGCAACCGACGATGAAGCTATGAATTCTGGTTTAGAATTAACGCAATTGGAAGGTATTATTCCGGCTATTGAAAGTTCGCATGCCTTGGCTATTTTTAAACATAAAACCTTTAAACCTAGCGACGTTGTTGTGATTAGTTTATCTGGTCGTGGTGATAAAGATTTACAGAATTATATCAATTATTTTAAACTGTAGAAGTTGAAATTGAATTAAAAAATGACATTAAAGTTGAATGTTTATTTTTGATTACATTTTATAGTTTTTATTAAAAACACCACTAAGAGCTACGTTCGGTAATTTCTAATCAAAACATATTTTGATTCTTATTAGCCTCAAGGAGACAATTTGCTATTGAAGAATTTGGCTTTTTCAATTTGTCATTTGAAATTTTAAGCAATACATTTACAGTTACCAATTATTTATATTTAAAATATGTCCGAAACGGTTTTAGAACTTAGAGATGCTACGATTTATCAAGGTGACAGTATGGTGCTGTCTAAGGTGAATTTTGAAATGAAGAAAGGAGATTTCGTCTATCTTATTGGGAAAACAGGAAGTGGGAAAAGTAGTTTCATGAAAACGCTTTATGGTGATTTACAACTAACAGAAGGTGAAGGCTCTGTTGTTGATTTCAATTTAAAAACCATGAAAGAAAAAGATATTCCGTTTTTAAGACGAAAATTAGGTATTGTTTTTCAAGATTTTAAATTATTACCAGATCGTACGATCATAGGCAACCTAGAATTTGTATTAAAAGCAACAGGTTGGAAAGAAAAAGACCGTATTAAAGATCGTATTGATGTTGTTTTAGATAAGGTAGCCATGAAGACTAAAGGTTTTAAATACCCTCATGAACTTTCTGGTGGCGAACAACAACGAATTGCTATTGCACGTGCTTTGTTAAATGACCCTGAATTGATTTTAGCAGATGAGCCTACCGGAAATTTAGATCCTCAAACCAGTATTGAAGTCATGGAAGTATTGCAAGACATTAATAAAAATGGGAATACCATTTTAATGGCCACACACGATTATGCTTTACTTTTAAAATATCCGAGTAAAACTTTAAAATGCGACGAAAATAAAGTGTTTGAAGTTGTGCAACGTAAAAGTTAGTCCATGCTTTCAATCTTAATTCCTTGCTATAATTACGACATACTTCCCTTAGTAAGTGAATTACACCAACAAGTTAAAGCCCTACCTATTGAGTTTGAAATCTTGGTATATGACGATGCTTCAAATTCTAAATTTAATAAAACCAATGCTTCAATTAACAACTTAGAAGGCTGCTGTTTTAAAATACTTTCTAATAATATCGGTCGGAGTAAAATAAGAAATCTACTAGGTAATGATGCCTCTTATGAGAATTTGTTATTTATGGATGCAGATACATTTCCTCAACAAAAGAATTTCATCAAAAATTATCTCAGTCATGAAAATGAAAAGGTTGTTTATGGTGGTATAACAAATGAAGTTGAAGTACCTGAAAAACCATACAAATTACGATGGCTTTACACAAAAAAGAGGGAAACGCAATCTATATGTTCTTCTAACTTTTTAATTAAGAAGTCTGTTTTTGTATTAAACCAATTTGATGAGACCTTAACAACATATGGTTATGAAGATGTTGTCTTTTTTGCTGGGTTAAAAGAGAATAACATCAAAATAAAAACGATACAAAATTGGGCTATTCATCGTTGTCAAGAAACTGCTGACAACTATATTTCTAAATTAGAAACTGGTCTTCAAAATTTATTATACCTTATTGAAGGCAATAAATTAGCACAAGACGAATCTAAACTTCACAAGTTTTATGCATTAGCTCGAAAATTTGGAATGGTCCCAGTTGTGGTTCTTTTATTTAAAACATTAAAAAAGGGTTTAATTAAAAATTTTAATTCGTCTCATCCTTCTATAATTTTGCTCGATTTTTACAAACTTGGTTACTTTTGTCTTTTAAAAACTAAAAAATAATGTCGTTTTTCTCAGTTATAATAACAGTTTACAATAAAGCTGAGTGTATTAAAGACACAATAAATAGTGTTTTAAATCAGTCTTATAAAGATTTCGAAATTATTATAATTAACGATGGTTCTACTGATAAGAGTGAGGACATTATTAAAACTTTCAACGATCAACGTATCAATCTTATAACAACAAAAAATCAAGGAGCGTCAAAAGCAAGAAATATTGGTATAGAAAAAGCTACAGCGACATATATAGCTCTTCTTGATGGTGATGATACTTGGGAAATTGATTATTTAAAACACATACATAACGCTATTTCGAAATTTCCCGACATAAAAATTTTCACAACAGGAATTTCCCATAAATACGACAATAAAACTGTACCTGTTAGTTATAGTTTTAAACAAAAAGAACTTTATAAAATCCGCGATTTTTTTCAGTCAAGTTTAGACTTTCATTTAATTACTAACTCTAGTGTTGTCTTTG
>Ga0193954_1000984_pt1 | contig 15258 bp, 10 predicted proteins | sample BB_5_MG_FD_140340 | JGI IMG/M metagenome (GOLD analysis project Ga0193954, IMG submission 140340) | Microbial mat bacterial communities from the Broadkill River, Lewes, Delaware, United States - BB_5_MG | ecosystem: Environmental > Aquatic > Freshwater > River > Microbial mats | place: USA...
ACTCACAGAGTTTTTTGATAAAAATCCACACAAAGCGATGCCTTATGGTTTTCCTGCTTTAGAAAAAAATGAGTACAATTTACTAATGACTTGGCTCAAACAAGGCTACAAAAACGACACTCCCAAAAATATCATCCCCACAAAAGAACAAAAACAGATCACACAGTTTGAGAATTTTTTTAATAATCCAGAGTTAAAACATAAAGTAAGTGCGAGATATATCTATGAGCATCTTTTTTTGGCTCATATCTCTTTTGATGAAAAAAGTGAAAATTTTTATGAGTTAGTACGCTCAAAAACTCCAAGTGGGGAAGATGTAGAAATTATTGCTACTTTATTTCCTTATGATGCAATTGAGGGAGATTTTTTTTATAGATTCCGAAAGATCACCTCTACGATAGTACATAAAACACATATGGTGTATAAACTTAACGATACAAAATTACAAAGATACAAAGAGCTTTTTATAAAAAAAAAGTGGATCGAAAAACCACATCTAAGCTCTTATGATATAAATATTGCTGCGAATGCTTTTAAAGTTTTTGAACAGATTCCTGCTAGTAGTCGGTATCAGTTTTTGTTGGATGATGTGCATTATATTATTATGACATTTATACGTGGTCCTGTATGTAAAGGACAAATAGCACTCAATGTCATTCAAGACCATTTTTGGGTGATGTTTATGGATCCAAAATATGATTTGTCATTGCATGATAGATTTTTTTTGCACGATAATAGAGACAATCTATTTATCCCAAATCAATATGGAAACAATCCTAGCCTCTCAAAAACATTTAAAATGCTTGATGATTATGATTTGGCAGAAAAGTACAGAACAAATAAATCTGCAATTTATAAACAGTATTATCCAAAAGGTTTTGATTTACAATCAATATGGAAAGGGAACAAACAAGAAAAAAATGATGCGATATTGACTATTTATAGACATTTTGATTCTGCTTCTGTACATAAAGGAGCATTGGGAAATATTCCTAAAACTTTGTGGATGATTGATTATCCTTTGCTTGAACGGATCTATTACTCTTTGGTTGCTGGTTTTGATGTATTTGGAAATACTCCACATCAGTTATTGGTACGAACACATATGGATAGATTGCGAATAGAGGGAGAGACTAATTTTTTGGAGTATTTACCAAAAAAATCACGAAAAAAATATTTTAACTCTTGGTATAAAGGGTGGTTGGCTTCTTATTTGAGTGTATATCTTCCATCTTCTCAAGAATCAGCCATACACTATACAAGTAAAAATCCTAAAAAAGAGTTTGTGTTACGGGCATTAGAGTATTTAAAAGTTCAAAAAGATCCGATTAATTTTGTAGAAAAAAATCATATATCTTTAATAATAAAAGATCATTTTAGTACACAAGAGGAGATAGAAAAATCTTTACAATTCTTTAGCCTTCCAAACTCAACAAAGATAATAAATAAATTTACCGATTCTCAATCTAACTTAGCATATTTACGAATCAAAATGAATGATGGAAACGATTTAGTGTATTCTTTAGTAATCAATAGATGGCATAAAAATGTATCTTTACTTTTTGATGAGGAGGATAGGTTGGATGCTACGAAAGATACTGTGAATTATATTCGAGGTTTTGTAGGATCGTAGTTTTGTAGGATCGTATCCAAATATATTTATAGAGGTAGAACAAAATAATCTTAATGAATTTTTTACTCTCTTAAAAAACTATAGAGGTAGCGACTTTGAAAAGAAAAAACTTCTAAAATATCTCATAAATAGAGCCAATCCAGAATTTTGGAAAGTTTTTGATTGGTTTGATAATGCATTTAAAAAACAAGATACTTTAAATTATGGGTTGATAGATTTAAATAGATATTATAGTGATACAAGTAGATTAGAGTAAAATAATATTTGTAACTAAACTGTTATTATTCTCCTTTATAATAACAGTATGATAAATATTGAAAAAGAGATAACAAAAAAGTTTCCAACACTTAGTTCAAAATCACCGATGATTAAAAAATCATTATTTAAAATAGCTCAAAAAATCATTCATGAAGATAAAATAAATATTTTTTTAAAAGAAAATAGTCATTTAACTGGATTTGAATTTGTTGAGGCTGTTATTGATTATTTTAAATTTGATTTTTCCTATTCGAGTAATGATATTGAAAATATTCCTTCAACGGGAAGAGTAGTAATCATTGCAAATCATCCATTGGGTGCGTTAGATGCTCTTTGTCTTTTAAAATTGATTTCAAAAGTAAGAAAAGATGTAAAAATTGTAGCAAATGATTTTTTGGCAGATATAGATGCTTTGGATACACTTTTTATAAAAATAGATAACTTCAAAGGAAGTCAATCAAAAGAAGCGATCAAAAAGATATACTCAACACTGAACAATGAAGAGGTTATAGTAATATTTCCAGCTGGAGAAGTAAGTCGTATAACTCCTATGGGTATAAAAGATGGAACATGGCAAAAAGGATTTTTGAAATTTGCACAAAAAACAAAAAGTCCCATTTTACCTATTTTGGTTGATGCGAAAAATTCAAAATTATTTTATACTTTATCTGTTTTGAACAAAACATTTTCAACTATTCTTTTAAGTGATGAGATGTTTAAAAAACAAGATAAGAATCTTACTATAAAAATAGGAAAAATGATATCGTATGAAGATATTACACCTCAAGGATTAGATAAAAAAGATATTATTAATCGTTACAAAGAACATCTTTATGGGTTAAAAAAAAGGAAAAAAGCACTTTTCAAAACTCAAAATGCAATTGCTCATAGTGACAATGTCAAACTGATTAAAAAAGAGTTACAAGATGCTGAGGTATTAGGCAAAACAAATGATGGTAAAATAATTTATCTTTATAAATATACTCCTAATTCTCTCATTTTAAATGAATTAGGAAGATTACGAGAAATAAGTTTTAGAAGAATAAATGAAGGTGTAAATAAAAAAAGAGATACAGATAAATATGATAAATATTATCATCATATTATTTTGTGGGATGAAGATGATTTGGAAATTGTTGGTTCGTATAGAATTGGGAAAGCTAAAGATATACTCAAAAAATACGGTTTTGATGGGTTTTATTCTCACACTTTATTTAGATTTCAAAATAATTTTACACACTACTTAGAACATTCTATTGAATTAGGAAGAAGTTTTGTACAACCAAAATACTGGGGTAGCCGAGCTTTAGATTATCTTTGGTTTGGAATAGGGGCTTATCTAAAAGCAAACCCAAAAATCAAATATATGTTTGGACCTGTAAGCTTGAGTAGTTCATTGGTGCCTATTGCACAAGATTTGATAGTAGGATTTTATTCTTATTATTTTCAACCCAAAGAAAAATTGGTCAAAGAGACTCAAAAATATCAGTTCAATTTTGACCAAGAAGATGAGATGAGCATCTGTTCTCAACAAAATTATAAAGAAGATTTGAAATTATTAAAAAATAGTTTGAAAGCTATAGATAGCTGTATTCCTACTTTGTATAAACAATATGGTGAATTGTGTGAGGCAGATGGAGTGCAGTTTCATGGGTTTAATATAGATCCTCTTTTTTCCAATTGTATAGATGGTTTTATCGTAGTAGAGATTGCTAAAATAAAAGAATCTAAAAAACAGCGTTATTTAAAATAACGCTGTAAAATCAATTGTTAATTTTTAATAATTGTAGTTTTTCGACTTTATCTAAAACTTTTAAAAAATCTGTTGGATTCTTATATCCAACTGTTTTCAAAGATTGTAGCTCCTTTTTTTTTGTATCCCAAAATATGATCCCTGGAGGCCCTACGATACTAAACTTTTCTTGTAATAGTTTATCATCAACATTGTTTTCAGTTACATCAGCTTTTAGAAGGGTAAAGTTTTTTAATTTATTTATAACCTCTGCATCTTTAAAAGTGATATTTTCATACTCTTTACAAGCGATACACCAGTCAGCATAAAAGTCTAACATTATTGGTTTTGAAGAGTTTTTAATGGCTTCTTCTAATTGTGTTATGTTTTTTACTTTGGTGAATTGTAATTTATGAGTATGGATTGATCCTTTTGTGGAGATGAATTTTTCAAAAGGATTGAGTGGATTCGTTGCACCACTTATTGTACCAACCAGTAAAATAGTACCTAAAATCAGAATAGCTATAGTCAAAGTTTGGGTGATGATATTTTTATAAATCTTTAAATATTGAGCAGTTCCAAGTAATAGTAATGACCATAAAGTCATAGTGATTGTAGGATCAATAACTCTATCTAAAAGCCAAATAGCAACACCCAACATCACTATACCGAATATTTTGGTAATACTTTCCATCCAACCACCAGGCTTAGGCATAAACTTACCAGCACCAAGTCCAATAAGAAGTAGGGGAACACCCATACCTAAACTCATCACAAATAAAGCAATGCCACCTAATACAGCATCACCAGTTTGTCCTATGTATACTAAAGCACCAGCGAGTGGAGGAGCAACACAAGGTCCAACTATAAGTGCTGATAAAAATCCCATAATAGCAATACCAACTATCCCTTGCTTCTCTTTACCATCTGTTGTTTTATTTAATTTTGCTTGTAAGCTATTTGGTAATTTTATCTCAAAATAACCAAACATTGAAAATGCAAGTGCGACAAAAACGAAAGAAAATAGAGTTAATACATAAGGATTTTGTAAAGCGACTTGTAAGTTAGCTCCAAATACACCTGCTAAAATACCTGCTAGAGTATATGCTACAGACATAGAAAGGACATACACCAAAGATAAAAAGATACCTTTTGTAGCTGTCATTTTTTCTTTTTTAGATGCTCCAACTATGATAGAAGATAAGATTGGAATCATAGGAAAAACACAAGGGGTCAAAGAAAGTAATAAACCAAAACCAAAAAATGTAGCTAGAATAAGTCCAATATTACCATTTTTAAGTGTATTTGCTATGGTATCTGTCTCATTTATATTTTCATCTATAAGGTAAATTGGTGTAGGTTTATTTTTTATTTCTTCATTTTTGTTATTTAATACAATAGTAGTTTTTTGAGTTATTGGTGCATAACAAAGTCCAGCAGTAGAACACCCCTGAAATGTTAGTTTTAATTCGGTTTGTTTGGAGAGTCCTTTTTGTTTTAAAAGAGAATAGGGTACATTAAAAGTAAGTTTCTTAAAATATACATATTCTTCATGATATTTTTCAGCTTTTGGTAATGTAAGCTCTTTTGTGAGTTTGATTATTGGTTTTTGTGTTGTTTCTATTTTGATTTTATTGGCATATAAATATATATTTTTTGTAAGAGTTATCTCTATTTGAAGGTTGTCTTTTTTATTTGTAAAATTTGTTTTGAATGCTTCACTTGGTTTTAAGAATTTATTTGCATTTGCATTTGTAATAAATCCTATAAAAACAACAAGTAAAATAATAACTTTTGCTTTCATTGTGTTTCCTATGTTTGTATGTTTTGATGTATTTTTAAATCGTTATCTATCAATGCAACTTTGATATCTTCAGAGATATCAAGCTCAGAAGTGATCATAAAAGAGGTACTATATATACCTGATTTTAGAACACTGTTAGATATAACTGTTGCAGAGAGAATCTCATCATTTTTTGTTTGTGTGGAGATGATATGAGAAAATTTTTTATCTTCAATAGTGATATTTCGTTCATAATTTGCAGATGTTGTAAGGGCTTGATTTTCTAAATTTACAGAAAAAAGATTGTGTGTTTTATCTTTTGGATTTTTGATACCAATTGAAAATAAACTATTTATATCTTTCTTTCCTACACAAAATATATCTCCACCAAAATTTATGATAGCAGATAATATACCATGTTTTTTTACAATTTTAACAGCTTCATCTACTGCATATTCTTTGATCACTCCACCTAAGTCTATCTTAGTTTCATCATATTTAAAAGTAAGTATACGCCCTTGTATATCCCAAGAATCAATCCCATATTTTCCTTGAAGTTTTTCAATAGAATGATTTACATCATCTATATTTTGATAAGTATAACACTCCTTTAAAGTACCTATTGTGATATCAAAATGGTTGTTTACTTTTTGACTTAATGTTCTGATTTGTTCTAAAATAGTAGCTGTTTGTGTATCGACTTTTATCCTATTTGTATTGCGGTGATTTATCTTTTTTGATAAAAAAGATGTTTTATCATAAAAGTTATATTTTTTTTCAAGATATAAAGTATTTTTTTTTATCTCTTCAAAACAGTGTAAAGCTTTTGCTTTCGACTCCTTGTAAATTTGTACTTTACAAGGAGTTGTCATCGCTAAAAATTCGAAGTTATGATTTTGCATTATTGAGTAACAGAAGAAGTTCTGTATGTAGTTTCCCAAGTTTCAACAGCAGTTGCAGAAACAGAAGCAGGTATATTGATGATGTTATAATAATCTATATTTGTACCAGATGTAACAGCAATTTTATCAGCATCTAATGAAAAGGCATTGTTTACTGTATCGGTTGTTTTGATTTGTGTTACTCTTGAAGTGTCACTAATATCTCTTATTTGAACATAATTACTGTTCGTTGCAACTATCAATAACTTTTTATCTTCACTCTCTTTGATAGATTTGATATTATAATCATATATAAATTCATTTTTTAAAGATATAGCAGAGATATCAATGATATTTAAATGAAAAATAGATTTTGCTCCTGTATATCCTACAAAAATATCGTTGTTAGACCCTATCTCTATTTTTGTAGGGGCATCATCAAGAGAATATTCTCCAAGTAATTGTTGTGTCTCTACACTATAAATACCAAGTGAGCTATCATTTCTTTTATAAAGTCCTGCAAAGATATATTTGTTATCATCACTGATTGCTAAAGACTTGATATTTTTTGTAGTACTAATAGTAGTCGTTGGAGTCGATAAATTATCTGTATCAAATACCAAAATTGTTTTATCTCCATTTGTTACAAGTGTTGAGTCATCAGATGATAAAACGATATCTTCTATATCTGTGCTTTGATAAAATTCTGCTCCTATAACTTTTCTAGCGAACAACTCGGAGGGTAATCCTCCACTAATATCTGTTTTATAGATACCAACACCAGTACTTGTACTATCATCTTCATATTGTTTTATCAAAGAATACAGCGTATTACCATCACTAGATAGCTCAATTTTACTCAATGTTTGTTCTGTTGCTCCCGAGATAGAATCAGTTGTATGTTCTGCTCCTTCTACATTGAGGTAGTTTGTACTTCCCGTAAGAGTAGCAGATTGTGTTTTTGTTGTAGTGTCTAAAATAGTAAGTCGATTATGAAATTTTGAATAACTTACTGTTTTATTGGCAGAGTTATCACTCCCCATCACAATCTCATCACCTTCCGCTTTTTCCCATGAAGTTGTTTGATTTAGGCTTGTTAAAGAAAACTGATCTTCTACAGTAGAGCTATCATCGGTTGTTATCTCTTGAGTAGATATACTTGACACAGTTACATCATAACTATTTGTTTTTATCATCTCATCTACAACTGAAGCGATAGTCAAAAGGGGGTTTGTTGCATCTATAGCATAGGCGGTCTCATAAGATCCGATTACACTTTTGGCATTTGTAAGTGCAGATACATTTGTAAGATAATCACCTCCATTAAGGAGAGTATCATCTAAATTAGCCAAATTATTAATTAAATAGGCATTTGCAGTAGTACTGTTATTGACTACTTTCAAATTATATTTTCCCTCATTTACTACCAATGTTGTATACGGAGTAATATTTTGTGCCGTTGTACTATTTTGGTTTGCACTTAACACATATTGAGTTGTATTATTTTCATTTATTTTGGCTATGAGTAATGACCCAGTATTATCACTTGATATATCTTTTGAAAAAGAATAGTATCCATTTGCATCTGTTACATTAGAATCTTCACTAGCTTCACAAATACCATTTTTGTTTGTATCAAAACAAACCGTTGCATCTGAAACATACCTATCTGTCAATACATATCCTGTGAGTCCTATATTGGAAGTGATTTCATTATCACCCCCTTCTGAATTGTCACTTGAGTTATAACTCGACTCTGTACCACAACCGCTAAGTGCTACAATAGCACTCAATGATAAAACGATTTTTGAAATATTTTTGTTCATTTTTTATACCTTTTAAAAGTTGTAATTAAATCCAAGAGATACCCATTTCATATCAAGTCCAAACGATTGACTCTCTTGTGCATAGTGGATATTTCCAGATAGTTTTTGTGTAAATTTCTTTTCTATACCGAGACTATATGCAAATGAGTGAAATTTACTCAGTCTTTCATCTGATGAACCATAATCAGTTTCATTAAATGTAAAGTCAGAAGAATCATGTGCTTTATAAAATACAGCTGCTGATTGTTGATAGTATCTTATCAATGGAACTAAAGTAAAATCTCTCCCTAAATCATAAAATAAACTTGTAGATAGCGTGTGAGATAATACTCCCCAGTCATCTTTGTAGAGTCGGTAGTCCCCATGCCAAGAAGTTTTTGGAGTGATTTTAGAAACAAGGTCGATAGTCATCCCTGCACTGTTCTTTTCATCTGGTCTTTTCTCTTTTGCTCTATAATACTTATAATAGTCATCATCTGTAAGTGAAACATTGAGCTTTCTTATGATAGTTTGGTAAGGATTATCCAATACACCTGATTGTTTGATATAAAAATAATTGATTTGTCCTACGGTATACTTTGTAAATGTATGGGTATATCCTATTTGTGTATTGATTATTTTAAAATCTTTCCATGTATCTTCTAAATAATGGTAGGCACTATTTGACTGATACGAAGCACCCACTGCTATAGAACTATTACGAGTATTGTCTATATTATAAAGATAAGAGAGTGAACCCTCAATACTTTTAAAATCTCCTTCTTTAGAATATGCTGTCCCAAACGATATCTCATCTCTACTGGCTGTTCTTTTAGTTATAGAGATATTGGCAGCTTTTCGTGTATCTTCAACTTCAACATTTCTATAGCTAAAATCACTCATATCCGAATGACCATCACCCAAAATATCATCACTTCGTGTATCTTTACAAAGATAATTACCTTGCTCATCTACACAATGACTAGCACCACTTGAACTATCTGTGGTTTCAGTACTCGAAGCTCCACTGATACTATCCCATATAGGTGTACCACCACTAATAGAATCATAAGAAGCAGAGAAGTTGACAGTATAATCTGTACCAAAATCTTTTTTGATATCTAAAACACTAAAATCAATATCGATTCTATCATCACTTTCACTATATTTCATCTGTTTAAAGCTTACTTCATCACTTGATGCAGCATTTAAAATAAGTGGAGTAGAAACAGCAGTAGCTACAACTAAAGGGATAAGTTTTTTATGTATTAATTGCATCCACAACCTCCACCACCAATACCACCGCCACCAAAGCTTCCTTCTTTAGAGGTAAATACATGTTCGTTGATTTTTTTACACATGGCATCGCCACCACCTAGCTGCATATTTTTTTGGGCTAATGTTCCTTTTTCCCATGCCTTTACTTTTGAGGTACAAGCTGTAAAAAAAAGAATACTGACTGATAATATAAGTACTTTTAAACTTTTCATTGTAACTCCCCAATATCCTTGCTAACAACTTTATCAATATGATCAACTGCACCAAAAAGTACTTTTACTACTTTTTTATCTTTTATATAATAAATGGCAGGCATACCAATAGGATTAAACTTTGAGACAATCTCTTGATCTTTATCATTAAATACAAAAAAATTTAAAGCTAAATCTTTTTGAAATGTGATACCTTTATTTACATCTTCATCTGTATCTATCCCTACAAATTTCACTTTTTCATTGTTCAATTTTTGCGAAAGTTTATTTATCTCAGGAAGCTCTTTTACACAAGATACACACCAAGATGCAAAAAAATCAACCACGGTGATGCCATCTCCTAGTTTAATCTTAGATGCTATATTATCTTCTATAGTATCACCCACTTCATAAGCATTTACTGTAGAGACTGTACTCGCTATGAGTAGTAATGCTAATAATTTTTTTTTCATTTTTTCCCTTTTTGTATATTAAAATAGCCTAGAAGTATATCTTCTAGGCATTTTATTTTGAATACTGTAATCTTTTTAGTTTACTAAAGTACCATCTTCATTTATTTTTACTGTTTTTACAGATGTTTTACTATCACCATAAATATATGTTGAATCATCTATAAAACTAATGGCTTGCACTTCACCTATAATTGTATCACTTGTATATGTAGCTTCAAGAGTTTCTAAATTTACTATATAGATTTTTCCTCTATGCTTTTCATCAATACCAACTTCTTCTACTTTTGGTAATTCCGCTGCAACAACTAAATACTTTTTATTTGGAGATACTGAAAATGATGCCGCTTCTTCACCCTCAGTAGAACCAAGTACTTTGTTAAGTGTTACTGTATTTGTTGATAAATCTACGATAGATAAAGCTACTTTATCTTCACCTATAGCTAACAATGTTGTATCACTTAACATAATAAGTTTTTCAGCTTCAAAATCTATAGAAGTTTGATCTGTACCCACAGTAAATGTTGTTGCATCAAGACTTATTGTTGAAATATAGTGTTGATCATTAATATCAAAAGCAGTGTAGATGTCAGTATTGTTAGATGCTATTGTATACGCTGTAATCCCATCTATCTCTTTTGCTGCAGTTTCAGTTAAATCTGAAGTATATGATACCAATTCACTTTCTGCTGTATACGCTACAACTAGAGCATCATTATTTGCTAATGCAAATGATTTAAACTCACCTGATGCTTTTTTTGTACTAGCATCATCATAATCAGCAATAGTACCATCTGTAGCAATCATTGTTTTAAAGATTCCTATTGTGTCCGATTTTGCATTTGTAGTTTTTGATGGGAGTCTAGTATATACAGATTTTCCATCACCAGTTACAGCAATATCTTTCACTTTTACTTCACTCGCACCCGAATCAGCATCTACTACATTTTTTTCTGAACCTTTTAAAATGGCAAATGAATTATAGTTTATAGTTTTGGCACTTGTATCTACTACTGATAAAGCATTATGATAAGTACTTCCTGCAACTACATGTCCATTTTTAACAGACAAATATTTTATCTCCGATTCTTGTGCACCTTTCCAACCATTTGCTTCTGTTTGTTGAGTCATCCCATCAGTTAAGGCATAACTAGCAGTAAATGCTTCAATAGTAGGAACTGTAAGTTGTACTGCAGCTACTTTACGATCATCATTATCATCTTCAAAACTAAAGAAAATAGTTGAACCATCTTGTGAAACTGCCATTCTATCAGCACCTTCAGCTTGATTAGAGAATGCAATCTCTTCTAAACTACCATCAGAATTAATCTCTAATTGATAAATACCATTTAATTCATCACTCGATCTTTGTACTGGAATAAATAAATAATTTTTATTATCTATAACTCTTACTTCCCCACCGTACATTCTTCCACCTGTACCTGTACTAAATACTTTTTCATTTTCAAGATTTTCATCATAAGAATAGATTAGACCTGCATAAGTCATCACAAATACTCTATTTGCACCAGCCCAAACTCTTGCTAAATTATCTACATTTTTTGAAGCTATGATGCCAGATATTGTAGAGACATGTACAGCATCACCATCTCTTTGGAATACTTTTGTTCCATCTTCACTGATACCTAAAGGACCGTAAGTTTTATACTCTTTATCTCCCATATCGATTGTACTGTTTAATGCAATAGTACCCTCAGATGTTACATCATAAATTTCTGCTATAAATGACCCATCTTCTTTTTTGATCATAACACCCACTTTGGAGCTATCACTATTGTATTCTACTTTTTGAGGCGAACCTGAAGTGATCTCAATTGTATTAGTTTCATTTTCTCCTAAAAGACCGTTGTCCAAAGATATAGTTGATATTCTTCCACTATAAGTATCATCAATAGTTGATGCACTCACAGCTATTGCAAAAGAATCTTTGAACCCTACACCAATCACTTGTTCATTATCATGATATATTTTGGCAGAAGTTTTTAAAAGAGGAGTATTACTTGAGTCAAGAGTATAACTTGAAATTCCATAGATACTTTTCTCATCATCACCTGTACCTACTGTAAATTGTTCAGGAGCAACCATAACTGAACCATCAGCATTGACAGCCATATATTCCATTCTTCCTGATGAAGTCACTTTTGGAGCATCTAACATCATCGGTTTTTTTCTAATCTCTACAGCTACAGTTGCAGATTTTGAAACATTTTTATCTCTATATTCTGACTGTACTGTTACTGTTAAATTTCCAGTATTATTAGTCGCATCATTTTCAGGTCTGGTCACACTACCATCATTAGTAAGTGCTGTTGCTGTACTTTCCCAAGATATATCAAAACCATTTTTGAGTGAAACAAGGTTTATATCAGAGATAATAGCATCATAATATCCACCATTTATACTCTCTTTTAAATCTTTTAAAGCACTATCAAATTTTTCTTCAAGAGTGATAACAACACCTGTATCTTCTATAGATGCCAATGTAACAGAATTGCTATCATTTAAGTAAGCTATTTGTTCATCACTTACAAAACTAACCACTTTTGATGTTGATTCTAATTCGATTGTATGTTGTAAAGGTAAAGAGTCATCTTCTAAATTGATAATAAGTACTTTTTTATCATCATGTCCAGCAACTGCTAAATATTTTCCATTTGGAGATACCGATACATAATTTGATTCCATATCCATAGTGACAGAAGATGTAACCTTATTTGTTGTCAAATCTACAATAGCGATAGCCAAATCATCTTTATTGATAGCTAATAATTTTGTCCCACTTAATACAATAATTTCATCAGGAGTAAAATCTAATGCTATTTTATCCGTACCAATAGTTAAGTCAGTTGCAGTAATTTTTGAAATATAATTAGGCATATCAGTACTGTCACTATCTTTAAAAGCTGTATAAATTGTAGCATTATCAGTAGATATAGCAAACGCTTCAATATTTTCTATCTCTTCTGCTTTTTGTTCTGTCAAATCTTTGTCATAAGTTATCAAATAATTTTCACTATTATAAGCTACGATTGTACTATCATCATTGGATACTTGAAATGAAGAAAATTTATCATCTATTCTAACAGTTGAGGTAGCAGTAGCATCAATAGCTCCATCATTTCCTATAGTTGCTTTATATAATCCAACTGTAGCTGTATCATAAGTTGTCGAGCTTGTTTTTTTAGGTGGTACATTTGCATATACTATAGACCCATCTGCTGTGATAGAAACACCTGACATATAGTTTTCACTCGCACCTGAATCAGCATCTAGTACACCATGTCCTGCACCTTTTACTGTTGCAAATGGATTGTATGTAATTGTTTTGGCGTTTACATCTACTACTGATAAAGCATTATGATATTTACTTCCTGTAACGATATGACCATTTTTAGAAGAGATATGTATCATACTAGCATCATGTGCATCTGTCCAACCATCTGCTTCTTGTGCTTCAACTTCAGCATCTACATTGACTGAAAATAATTCTTTAGTTTCTAATTTTGTCAATCCTAAATCTGATATATCATCACTAGAAATAGAGATATCTGCCGATAAACTTTTTGTCGAGATCACTTTTGCTGATATTGCTGCAAGTAAAGAGGAGATATTTGTTGTCTCATTAGCTTTAATCTGTGTTAATATATCATTCGCAAGTGAAGTTAACTCATCTGTTGTAGGAACTTCAGTTAAATTCAAAGTATCCAATAGATATGTTTCAGCATCTGTAGCATTTTCAACGACTGGATTATTTTTGATCTCACTATGAACTAATGTTGTCCAAGGATTGATCTCATCACTTCCAGCTGCTGCTGTCAAAATCAGCCCATCTGTACCATTGTATGCCAATGGATAGTTTGTATTATCAAGAGATCTAGCAGTACTTCCTGCATAATCAGACCAACTAGCAACATTTTCACTAGTTTCACCAGCATCACAAGTTGCATTGTCATTTGTATCTATACACACTACACTTGAAGATTCCTCTTGATCAGTAGTTTCATTATCAGAACTGCTACTACTTCCACCTCCACAACCTACTAACAAACTAGCTGTTACTACGGAAAGTAAACCAAACTTCATTCTATTCATTTTAGAGCCTTTTAAATTTTATTCGTAGCTGGCTAGTGATAAAGTAAAACTAAAATCTTGGCTTGCTTAAATTGATGGAAGTATAAATAATAAATACTTAAAATATAATTAGTAATAGTAATTATTATCAGTATCAATAAAATTTAAGTAATATTCTTGTAAAATTCGATAATTTATATATAAAATAATAAGGAAATAGAATGAAAGAGATAAAAAGTGGAGATATTTTTGAAAATGAAAATACTGTAGTTATATTTCATAATAACCAAAAATATTATCTGAAAATAACAAAAGAAAAAAAACTAATATTAACGAAATAGTTTTTTTAAAATATGATGAGGTTTAAATTATCACAAAAGTAATTCTGTATTTTCATATTGTTCATCAGAATGTATTAAATAATCATAGATCTTTGCTCTATCTTTTTTCTATATGATAATTATATTATTTGTAGTATAATCATAAATTTAAAAGGAATAAAATGACTCAAGAACATATTTTAATAAAACTAAAAGAACAAAAGAAATTTATTCAAGAAACATATGAAGTTGATAAGATTGGGATTTTTGGGAGTTATGCTAAAGAAAAACAAACAAATGATAGTGACATAGATATTTATGTAGAATTTCGTCATAAAACATTTGATAATCTAGCAGGTCTTTGGAACTTTTTAGAAAATTTATATCATAAAAAGATTGATTTAATACATAAGCATAAAAATAATAATCAAGTTATTATAAACAATATTCAAAAAGAGGTTATTTATGGATAAAGCAAATTTAAATGAATTAATTAAATTTATTTTAGAAAGTTTAAAACTATAAATTCAAGTGATGATTTCTTAAAAGATGATGATGGACTTATGCGACTTGATGCTATTTCAATGAGATTACAAGCTATTGGAGAAGCTTAAAAAAATATTGATAAAAGAGATAGAGAATTTTTATGATTATTTGTTAAATCTTGCGTTAAATGTGAATCTATTTCAGCTGCAAGTGCAGCTTCTGTTAATTGTTTTATTAATGAGCCTAAAGCTCCATCTTTTCCACCGATACTTTTACCAGCTTTTATATCTTTAGCAAATTGTTCTGCATCTATTTCTATCTTCATCTCT
>Ga0193954_1000985_pt1 | contig 15255 bp, 8 predicted proteins | sample BB_5_MG_FD_140340 | JGI IMG/M metagenome (GOLD analysis project Ga0193954, IMG submission 140340) | Microbial mat bacterial communities from the Broadkill River, Lewes, Delaware, United States - BB_5_MG | ecosystem: Environmental > Aquatic > Freshwater > River > Microbial mats | place: USA...
CCCACAGTCTCCGGGGACATGACCATCGAGACATCGCGGCATCCAGCGCCGACGGCGATGCGGCCATGGTGCCCTCCCAGGTGAGATGCACCCCAATCCGTCCTGAGGATCTGCCGGTAGTACTGTGGCTCGATGCAGTGCATCGGCACGGTCCGATCCTCATCCTCCAGCAATAGGACTGAGGCGTCACCACTTGGCGTCATGAAGGCCGAGGCCATCCTCGGCGTATGTTGGCGCGCGGACAACGCCCTGGGTACGTCAAGGCTAGTCGACACGTCGATGATGACCTCTGCAGTTTCTAGCGCAGCATTCAGAGCGTCATCGTCGGTCCTGGTCACCTTCATGGGGATCGCAACACTATCGACGTGGCTTGGAGCGTACACTCCGTCGACGAGCTCCTTGAGAACCTCCACCTTGTAGCGACCAATATCGGCGTAGACGGCGCGGTGCCTCACAAGGTTGTGCGGCTGGACGTGGTCTGGATCGACAAACGTCCAATGACCCCAACCTTCGCGCGCCCAGATCCCAGCTAGCGCGGACCCAAGCGAGCCTGCGCCGATAAGTACACGGGCCGCATCTGCGCTCTCACCAGCAACATCGTTGATGCCCGCTTGTCGCCGGGCGCCGTAGCGCGTCAGGCCCATTTTCGCATTCATAGGAGTCACTTTGATCGGCCTCCACCTGTCCGCGTTAGTGTCCGCGGCCGAAGAGCTGGGCTCCGAGGGGCTGAAGTAGAGCCTCCGCTCTCGGTACACCGCGCCCATTTGGTAGGCCAGGGATACAACGCTTTGTTCGATAATGAAGGCCGCCACTTCGTGACGCTCTATCGGCCCGCCGGGTTCACGCGCGACTCCGATGTCCAGGATGAGCACCACAGCCTGATCGGGAAGGTCGACAATCCCACCGCCGGCTAGGAGAGCGACGCGACTGATGATTCGATCTGCGAGCGGCACACCGTGCGCTACCCACTGGTCGACCAAAGCTCCGAGTGTGGACGGTGGCCAATCGAGCACGCCGTGCACACGCTCGACATTCAGCAACACGGGGACCCACCGCCGTTGATTGAGGGCAGAATCAGCACCGTCCATGGCGACAAGGGTCGCCCGGTTCCCGCGCGAAACGTGGCGCAACACCAACCTTGTGTTTGCGGGCTCTTGACCCGAGTAGCCAGCCGGCAAGACGAGTTCCAACCCGCCATCGAAGTAAACTCGCTCTACCGGCTGGTCGGGGCGGTGGAGACGCTCAAGCACCGTCTCCTTGAGCCACCACATCGTCAGCGTGAGGAACCGATGAGGCGTCCAGGTCCGTCGCGCAGTACTCCACTCCTCGACGAGAATACACAGAGACTTCGGCTCATCCTCCGGGACGCCGTTGAGGTGTGGGACTACCGGAAAGTCCGCACGCAACGCGCGGACCTCGGGGGCATATTTGTCGTCGAGCGGTATCGTGAAGGCGAGCATCTCGCGAACGCGAATTCCAACCGCGTTGCGGTTCGGGACCTCCTGGTTGGTACACGCAGCGACCACGACGTCGCAGCGGCCCAGCGGCCCATACTCAAGGAAACGAAACTCAATGATGTCAAAGGCGGGCTGGGCGACGAGCGCGGCGACCAGTCGCCGCGCTCGCTCGGAACTGAGCGCTCCCGCGTCCTGCTGCGGACAGGGCCCCCCCCAGGGGATCAAATCGTCCATGGTGAACCTGCCCGCGGTGCAGGCCTCGAGGTAATAATCGCAGGCCCGGTATCGATCTCGCAATCGCGGGCGAGCCCCTTATTCGTGACCACGAACCTGAGTGGCTTGGGCTTACGCACGTTCGGCTCCTCCATGGTCACGAGGAAGAAACCGTACTTGAGGTAGCACTTCTTCGCCTGGACGTGCGGCGGCTGGATCCGCTCGCGCCCCTCCTTGTCATCGGTAATCGGCAGGCTGGAACTGACCAGATAGGCATCAGACCGGCCCATCTCCAGTAGCTCTAATACGCCGGGCTTTGGGACAGTCTCAACCGCGCCCTTCTCGTCGCTCAGCGCTTTGTAGCTGCAGTGGTGTGGGACACTGAATAGGTCCCATGCGAGACGGTCTTCCCGCTCATGATACTGGGTAATCGCAACGATGTCCTCAAGCACGGTCCAGTCGGAGTCCCCGATTGCCAAGTAGTCGACGACACAGGCGTCGACCTGAAACCGGATGTTGAAAACAAGCGCGCAGCTGTTCCGCATGTCCTCACCCTCATCAACGTGCTTGACGAACGGCGAGTGACAGAAGAACTCGACGCCATCAGCTTCCAGCGTGATTCCTGGCACGACCTGACCGGCGTCGGTGATCAGATGCTTCCGCTTCTCAAACGCAATATCCTCTTTGAGGAACCACTGCCTGAGCTGCGCAGGCTTCGAGAACACGCGGATGCCCTTGCCCGCGCGTAGACGATAGCGAGCTTCAGCGCGCCAAATCGCCCACTCGGCGCTCCGGTCGGCATACGTACCCGTCTCCAGCAACATCGCCGCCGGGACCCATAGTTCATCGATCCTAACCCGGTCACCGCCCTGGTACTTTGAGGCATGGTCAAGCACGAAGAAGTCGGTGCTGCCACAAATGTGGTCGGAGTCACCGTGCGTGAAGGCAACGACATCGAAGGACGTCTTTTTCGACTCCTTCAGCTCGTCGCGCAGCTGGGCCGCGAGGTTGATCTCCGGCCCGTCACCGCTCTCACTCTTAGCAAGGTGGCGAAAGTCGAGGAGGATCCTCTTGCCGTTGTCGAGAATAATCTGGCTCGTGTCGCCGTTGCCGACCGGATAGAATGCTACGTTGTGCTTCATGATTGCGTTACCTGTCCATTGAGTTGAGGTCCGGGCTCGCCACCGTACGTGACCCTCTCGAAACTGTTGTTGAACGAGACTCCAAAAGGCCCCTGGGCGATTCATGGTCCGTCTGCGTTGTCACCTCGTGTTGTCCCGCCTTCGAGTGTCCGCGGGATGTCGGGCCCCGGCTCACCAACTCCAACGCACGCAGCTATGCTTCGGCAACACGCAGTGGCTCTCTTGATCCCCTGCGGAACCAACGACTTGCAATTGATCCGCTGAGGATCAATTCGACTGCGGAGTATGGGCGGAACTTCCCCTAAGGGATGAGTCGACCGATTAGGCCCCACAGCCTATGATGGCGTCGTGTCGCATCAACAATCTCCAAAGCCCCACCGCGAGAACGGCGGAGTGCAACGCGCGCTCCGGTACCTTGAACGACTCCGATCAGGAGAAGAGTTGACTGTGAAGGCTTTGGCACGTGAACCCCAAGCCAAAGGACGCCCAGCGATCGAACGGACGCTTGGTCAGCTCGAACGCGAAATCCCGGAGGTGGTGCGTATCGCGAATCGCCCCAAGCGTTGGGCCTACAAGGTTGCGACTCCGTCGGGACCGGCACAGTTTCGAGTTCTTGGGCTCCGGCTCGCACGAGCGATGCTGTCCTTCCTAAGAGACTCCGCCATCGACGCAGCCCTCGAGGACCTGCTGCGGGTCCAATCTCCGAGCGACAGCGGCTCCCTGGATCTTTCTCGGATCTTCTTTGCGAAGACGAGAATGTTGCTGCCAGACAGCATTGGCGTCGATATTGTTGACCGCATCCTCGCCGAGATTATTAAAGGGCGAGTCGTCAAGTTGAGCTACTTCCACTTCGAAGGGGGCCATGATGAGGTACTCCTGGAGCCCTACTCGTTTGTCTTCGCCGATGCGGGCCTCTATTGCTACGGCCGCGTCCGTTCGGCGCAAAAGTCCGATCATATTGACCGGTGTCGACTGTACAACGTCACGCGTATAGACAAAGTCACAAGAACCGAGGATCACTTCGAGTATCCCCCCCGCGACGCGTTCGATCCGCAGAGCGTTTTTGAGCACTGCTTTGGCATCTTCATACCAAAAGAGGACCAAGGCCCTGAGGACGTAGTGCTCAACTTTGCCCCGCACTGGAATAGTTATCTCAATCGTCACAAATACCACGCGAGCCAAACCGACCCCGTCATTACTACGGACGGACGTGTCCAGATTCAGTTCCACGTCTATGTGACTCATGACTTCATTCAGTGGGTACGTGGACTCGGCAGTGAGGTCGAGGTGGTCCGCCCAACCCATCTTCGGGACTCCGTAGTCTCTCGCCCCCCAGAACGCGACACCCAGACCGGAGCGCGCACAAAGCGCCAGCCCCCGGCTTCATAGATACCTACCGAAGGGCCCAGGGAGTTGCCGGCCGATCCCGCTGGGCGCGGTTGACGTGTCGGGTTTCACGAAAAAATCACTACCAAAGCCGGAAGGGTTCATAACACGCTCAGGCGCGGGGAAATAGCGGGTGCCAGGCCTTTTCCCGGACCCTGCCGTTCGACCAGAAGACTGGAAGCGTGTTGTTCGGGATGGTATTGTGAAATAGTAGTAGCGCCCCCTGGTCACCCCATCCCAGCGGATTCTGGGGGTTCAATTCGCGCCCTATTTGCAGCAGCATGTCCTGAGCGAAGCTTCGGTCATCGTCAGAGTCGAAGATCGCGGCTTCTGGACTAAGCGCTCTTACCTCGTCTCCAAAGACCCTATTAGCGATGACCTCGAGTGTTGGGTACTTGCCGCGGATCCGGTCCACGGCTTCAGGAAACGCATAGGCAAGGTAGCAAGAAACCCGCCCCTCACTAAGCAGGCGTCCATAAGCATCGGGGCCCACAGAAGCCTCCAGTTTTTCGAGTCCCTTTACAATCGTCGATCCAGTGCAGGAGAGGTCGTCCAATACAACGATCAACGGGTCCTGCGTCTGATGATTGGCGAGCCAACCACGAACGTCAGTATGACGGGCTGTCTTGCCAGGTCTTATTCGTTTCCCGACCTCGCGAGTAATTGCGGCTCCGCTTTTGGTGTCGGAGTCAACGAAGGTCAAACATAGGTTATCCTTCCTTCCGCGGACTATACGCCAAGCCTGACCCCCTACCTCTAGGCGCCGGCTCTCGATCAACTCCTCGATCCTGGTGAGCGTCCTTGTCTGGCTACCTTCCGTCTGATAGCCCTTGTCAGCGAGACGCTTGAGTAAGAGAAAGGCGATTTCGATTCGATTGTCATCGTCGAACTGCCTAAGCCACCTTCGCACTTCCGCGACATCCTTCTGCTTTCCGTGGTATACGAGCCGTTGCGAGACCGCCAGTAACTCATCCTCCTCTATCGGAAAGGTTCCGCTATTCTCGAACACTCCTGGACTATGAGGCGTTTCAGTTCTGGGTGCTCGACTTCTCTTGAGCCAGATCCGCCAGTTCGCCACCATCGATTCCGCATGACTGGAGATCCAGTCGGCGAAGATAGGGAGAGCAAAGCAGATCTGATTCTCGCCGTCAGCCAAGAGTACCTGGCGTTGCTTAAGGCGCTCAACAGCGATGCGAAATCGTCCACGTTCCATTCTGTCTACATCTGGCAGGTCGAAGGCCGCCTGAAGTCCCCAGACTTCGTCGGAACTGCACTCCCCTCCGGAGCTACCTAGACAACCAAGCACTAGGCAGTTCTCAGCTGCTTGTTGATCTCTCTCATCTCTGTCGAGGACTGGGTTGTCTTCCCAGAAATGCGAGAAGTTCGTCTCGCCGAGGGTTCTCCGAAGTCGAGATAGTACCTGAGAAAGGTCCCCCTCAGACACATAGGTCCTGCGCTCCTTCACGCACCAATTGAATGTTTCGAAGCAGCATAAGTGCATGTAAAAGGGGTTGCCGCGCGAATAGTCGACAATCTTGTGAATAGCCGCGTCTTCGTACTCTATCTTCCCCTCGACGGGGCGAGCAACGAGAGCGCGACAGTCCTCTTCCCGGTCGATGCGATCGAGTGATATGTTTACCCACTTATTCAGGTCGGACTGATGTCGCCTATAGATTGAGTTCATCCGTTCGCTGCCGACGAAGAAGAAAGTCAGCCCGATTTCAGATAGTGACCGGAGCGCCTTCACGAACTGCCTCCCTCGCTCTCCAGTGTAGAAGGCGTGGTCAAGGTCATCGAACTCGTCGATGATTGTCACGAGTCGGACGTCCGGATTCGCTTCCTGCAAGTCGTCGACGAATCTCACGAGGCGGTTCAGTCCCGCTCCGAACTGCTCCTCGGATGGCTCCGGTATTGCCGTCGGGCATCGCCCATTGAGGCGAGTTGCAATCGTGTGAGCAATCTGTCCTTCATGCAGCGAGGCGAGCTCTCCCATGCGGAGGAGGATACAGACGACTCCTTCGCGGTCCTTTAGCTCCGAAGCAAGGACCTGCAATACCGACGTCTTGCCAACGCGCTTTTGCCCCCAAAGGAACGATGACGTACCACTCGTTACTCGGAGGAGCAGCGTCTCAAGTACGGCGTCCCGTCCAAAAAGAAACTCCCTGCGTTTGATGGGATTGATTGTATAAGGCGGGACACGGAGCAGCTCGTCCCAATCCGGGTTCGAGAGCTGCTGGCGTAACTGCAGGGTATCAGGAAACTCGAACGCCTCTTTCGCCGCGTCGGAGCAGACCCAAATGAGCGGAACATCGGCCTGGCTAATAGTGCGGCGGTTCGTAAGGCGAAACCGCACTAGCTGCTCACTGCCACCACCCACACTAAACCCCTCTTGAGGCTGCGCCAACTCGATCTCGACGCCGAGGCCGTCTGGCTGTACCTTTAGCCGTATGTCGGTGGCTCTCCCCGGTCCGTAATTGCGTAGCCTGCATGTAATATTGGTGACGCGATCGGGCTGACCGAGGTCAACTCGCTGCTCGGCGACCACCAAACCTAATCCTGGTTTGCTGGACTCTCTGCCCACTTGGGCGCCCCGATCAAGTAGGACTTTGACGTGTTCGGTCAGAGGCTGGACGACATTGTTCCAAAGTAGACTATGTGGCGATACTTCTTCGTGCGCCGCCACGACGCTCTCGACCGTGTTCTGGTGTTCGGCCGCTCTCCTGATAGTTTCGAGCGACGCGTGTTGTTCGCAACTCTCGCAGAACTTTCTAAACGCTGCACCGAGTAGAACATCAATATCCCTCAACATGGGGCGCTCGGTTGGTAGGGCAAACTCTCGATAGCGCCGGGCCGCCTTCACAACGGCGATGGAAGGGCTCTTGGCTGCTGTGGGCGTAGCGCGTGAAAGGCCGTCGACTGCCTGCTCTAGCTCTCGTTCGAGTCGCGCGAAGTGCGATGTAGCCATCCGCAGCGCTTGCTTTGGGCTCCGTACAGTCTTGAGTTTAAAGAGATTCTCTAATGTGGACTTCAGCCTAAATGTAAGGTCGCCAAGGTTTGACGGCCGCTCGGACTCACCCTCCCGAAGCCGATGTTCAAGATGTACGGCGGCAACAGCTAGACTAGACTGGTCCAATTCATCAAATTCAGACAGTAGATCTGAGATCGAGTTCACGTGATTGGGGCTGTGGCTCGGCTCTGCCCAGGCGTGGATGATACGCGGCATAGAAACTGAGGCATCTGACTCGGGGCTGGCTACGAGGCGCTTACAGAGTAGGGATCCGACGCCAAGAAAGTCGCCAATATCGTGTCGTTCACGCAACAACGCGTCGAACTCCGAGTTGACCGACACTTCTGCGTCGTCGTCATCTTGGTTAGTATCGGGTGGTTCTTGGGGTTTGGAGCCTGCACGGCGTGCTTGGCACCACACGGATAATCGGAGAAGGACACGCAGGTGTAACTCCCTGTCCCACACACGCCGAGCGTCCCCAGAAAGTGCGGAGCCATCGCTGTGCAGAGCCCAAGCATCCAGGGCAACTGCATCGACTCTTGACAGCCGGTCTCCCTTTCTAGCTCTTTGGACAAACGCTTGCCTCCAACTTCGCTCCTCCTCGGGCGCAATAGTAGGAAGGGGATTAATTGCCTGATCTGCCTCCGAGGCGGGAACTGCGCGGCCAGACTTCGGATCTAGCTGATAGATGATACCGCCCTCCGAGTCCGTAATCGCCTGCCAGAGGTCTCGGCGGACCCGTTGAGGAGACAGCTCAACCATGGGGGGCTCTTCAACCATGTCGACGTGTAATAGCTCCGACTGATTCGAGACAAACTCAAGGAAGGTTCTGGCGTTGTGATCCTCCTCGCAGAAGCTCCGACCTGTCGCATCGAGGATTCGGTTCTTGAGGACAGGAGCAGTCATCAGCCACCATTCTCGTTTCCCGCTCACGAGGGCAGCAAGGAAGGACCTCAGAATCACAGTCTCTATTCGATCCGGCATGGACTGGTACAGACTAGCTTCTGAGACTTGGGCAATCCAGGCCGCCCCGGCAGAAGGAATGATTGGGATTTCTGCGGATCGTTGGGTGAGAGTTGAGAGGTTCTGTCGCCAATGCAGTTCGACCGTCGGGAGGCAGCACGCGCACCCGAAAACTGAAGCTAGGCGACTCTTGATTACGTCGGGTGCAGTGACCCGCTGGACGGTCGAGACTTCGGGGAATGTGTTGGAGTATTGGATGACGCCGCGATTCCGGCAACTTGGCCCTGATTTCGAGAGGTTGACCGGAGCAAGTGTAGGGGTGGAGAAGCACCTGGAGGTGTCCGTGGTGTGTCCGGCTGCGACCGTGCAGAACTCGGTGGCCGATGCCCAATATGGTCGGTCGCCAAGCGGTAAGAGCGGGAGGCCGTGTCGCGGGCCACCCGGGAGCTGGGAGGATGAAAGTGCGCGTCCGCGGTCCGCCGCTGGAGGGAACACCCCAGTCCCGCCAGTTTAGAAGCTCACCGGGTCGCCCTCGATCACAGGGCTGGCCTGAGACAGCGGCATCCTCCTCACGGTTTCGCTGGGCCGTCTCCTTCGCTCTTTCGCTTCCCCGTCCCGGACTCCGGGGCCTTTTTCCTTGGGCCGGGCGTGGTCGAGCGCTTCTTGGTCCTACCCTTCTTCCCCAGTGCGGGCGGCAGTGGCCGCAGGTCGGTGACCACCGCCCGCCACGCGTCCGTCTGCTGCCTCCGGGCATCAAGAAGCCATTTCGGTGGCGAGGGCGGATAGGGCCTCAGCTCTCGCTCGCCGAAAGCGAAGACCACGACGTCGCGGTCGCCGACGTACTGCTTGAGCAGGTCCTCGCGGAGGTACAATACGTCGCCTTGGAGACCATCGATGCCGCTGAGTGTGATGCTCGCTCTCGTGCCGTCGGGCAGGCAATGGTCAAAGCCTTGTGGCGCGCTCCTAAGGTCGAACTGCGACGAGAAGCGTCGAGACGGAACTCGCGCCGTCCCGGCTCGGTTCATTTCACTGTGGTAGCTCTCCCATGCGTAGTGGTGGGCGAGCACCTCGACCCCGACCGCTTTCGACGCGGACGGAACGTCTTCTCGATAGGGATCCGAACCCGATTCTTCGGTCGCAACTGCCGCGAATCTCGGGTGCCACGGAATCTCTCCTGCGAACGTGTAGTGGTCACTCGGGACATCCCGCGCGACCCACGGCCGCGCACCGCCCTCAAGGGCGGCAACGAGATCGGCCTTGCCACTCGTCTCGACCACCAGTGTAGAGATGAACGCCCAGGCCTCTCGCCCGAGCAATCTGTCTTCAGCCTTCAGGAAGCCGTGGACGAGAATCCAGGGCCCTTCGTGCTCCCCGATCTTCTCCCGAACCAGAAGCTCGCGAGGGAGCGAAGTCGAGTCAGCGCAGACCCAGCTCTCGTGGAGCTCGACCCGTGGCGACAGCCAGGCTGATGGCACGTCACCGTCCCCGTCGATAGACGCCTCCTCGGGGAATGAGGGGTCGATGTCCACGTCTGTGAATGGCCGGCCCTCACGCGGGAAGCGTACGGAATCTTCGAGTACGCCCGCGTAGTTGAAGAAGCCAATCCAGCTGTACTTCTTGCCGTAGCGTTCGGCTAGGGGTCGATGTCCTCGGCCCCGATACGCATCCTCAGCAAGGCGTCGATCGAGGGCCTTAAAGGTATCTGCCCTCCATCCGAGGTCCCAGGTGACACCGAGAACGTAGGCCACAGCATCCTGGTGGCCCTGGTGATTCATGTCGTAGTTCGCCCGGTCATCGCACAGCCTGCCGAGCGTGTAGTTCTCGAAGTCCATCTGAAGGGTGTGCTTCAGCTCATCGGCCCGCGGGTCACCCTTCGGGATGGGCGTCGGGTGGGCGGGGGCAGCGTACGTCCAATCCCCCCGCAATCCAGCGGGCAACGTTGCTGGGCAGAACTTGGCTGCGAACTCCACGATGCCCTTCGCGTACATCCTGGCAAGGTAGTGCAGCGTCGGAGCCGTCGCCGCCGGCCCGACGAGCGCGTTCTCCAGGCCGACGAGCAGTATCTGTAGCGCCTGTGCAAAGGCAGCGGGCTCCTGCTGTTGGCTCATCACCACACCGTATGAGGCAGCCAGCATGCGCTCACCAACGTAGGCGTCGTTCACGGAGAGCCCGTCGGACGTCAGCTTAAAGAGGCTGTCGGGATCGGCTCGACCAAACCAATAGAGCGCAAGAGTTGCCTGGTCTCTCATCAGTCGAACACTGGTTGTTAGCGTCCACATGACCCATCGAGCCCGAAGCTGGTCGCCCGCACGCATTCCTTCGTGTTGCCAACGCTGCGCGAGGCGCTCGAGATCCTTGAGAACGTCGTCCTGGTTCCGGCGGAGCCATTCTGTCCATCGCAGGTCCCGCTCCGCCACACCCATCGGTCGAAGGGCTTGATCGAGCGCGGCTGCGTTGAGGGGGTGATTCGCTGCCCCCCGCGTTTCCCGAAGCAGCCGGAGCAGCTCTGTGTCCCCTGAGCGCACGAGGTCGAGCAGCGCATCGACCGTTGCCGCATCGAGATAGGCAGCCTCGAGCCTCGCCGCAATTCGGAGGGCTCGGGCGCGAATCGGTTCGTCGACCAGCTGCCACAACTGCTTCGAGTAGAAACGCCGGGGAATCTGCCCAACTAGCGAATACACGATGTCCTCACCAAGCGGATGTCGCTCGTCGTGGTCGCCGGCCAGCAAGGCCGTGGTGATCGACTCGCGAATCCAGATATCGAAGCCGGCCTGGCCATGCTTTGCGAGCAAAGCGGTGGCGATGATGTGGCCCCCGAGGCGGTCGTACACAGGGACGTACACGCCGCCGCTGTCGGACGGCATGCGCAACAACACGCCCTCATGCTCCAAGGCGCGCACGAGGCTCTGGTCCCAGGGGCGCCCGTCATCGCCGAAAGCGCGGCGCAGCTCGGAGAGGTCTACCGAGCGCTCGCACGATTCCCACAGGAGCTCTGCAAAGGTTGTCAACGCGGCGCGGACATCTTGCGCGTAGTACCGCTGGGTTCGTGGAGCAAGGTCCGCGATGCGGTCACCAACCTGATTAAGATAGCGGTCGAACAACGCGGTCAGGGAGCCGGGCATCGCGTCGATGCCAACCACTTTCTCACGGGTCCGGTTCGTCACCTCGCAGAAAAGCCTGAGGGTCAACGGGTGGCGAAGAAAGCCTGGCAGCGAGGCATCGGTTGCGTCGATCTTCCAATGCCGGAAGTAGAGCCGGATCGCATCAATCGCGTCGACACCGTAGTCAGTGATCTCCGCGCGCCGAGTGCAATCGGGAAGAGCTTCGTCCTGGAACGCTGGCCTGATGGTGCAGACGAGCAGCACGTATGGGTACTTCGCAAGTACCGTCTCCAGCGATGCAAGCTGGGCTTTCCACACCCGTGGGTCTTCTGACTCGTTGAGTCCGTCGATGACCACCGGCAGCCGGTGGCGAGCGCGCTGACCGGCGGCGTCCACAGCTGCGAGGAGAAGCTCCATGGTCTGAACGGGCTGACCAGCAACGGTCACTCGGCGAGCCAGGTCGTCGAGCGTGTGCGTAGCGTGCAGGTCACGGCCGTGTAGGAGTACACCGTCGGGGCGGCTATCCGTGGCCGCCGTCAGCTGTGCAGCGAGGTGCGTCTTCCCGCAACCCGCCGGGGCGACCAGAGCGACGACGCGGGACGAGAACGCTTGCTCGACCTCGGAGAGCAGGTGCAGAGTCTCGCGACATCCAGCAACGGCGTTAGTGACGTAGAGCCCTGCCTGCTGGTTCCCGGAGCGCAATAGTCGTGGCGCAGCCGACACTTCAGCAGTCAGTACCCGTGGCTGCGCACTGAGTTCGTCGCGTAGCAGGTCGATGTCCCCGTCTCGGACCGCGTCTGCAACGCGCTCCAGTGCATCAGCGAAGAGCGTGGCCGTCTCGACTACACACGACACGCTGGGTGCTACGGGGGCCGGTACCGGTGGTGCCGACTCCGTGGCATGGACCTGCGCACGCATTTCCTCAGCCACAGCACGGAGCGCGTCCCACGAGTCTGACTCCCCGAGCATCCGCCGCAGACCTCGTTCAGCGTCAACGACGTGATGAACCTCCGGCTGCCACCGTGCCCGTATCGGGGCTACGGACTGCTCATGCCGTTCACGCAGAAAATCGGGCGTGAGTACTAGGTCGCCGAAGTACGTGCTGCGGAAGACGCTTGCTTGGCCTAGCAGGAGGTTATCGACCTCGTCTGCTGTCCAGAGATGCAGCGTCATCTTCGACGAGAGCCCCTCGAACCACTTCTGGTCGGCTTTGGTCAGCGTCTGGCGGGCCCACAAGACCCAGTCCGTGATCCCCGGGACGTGCGCCTCCGTCTTGCGGATGCCCTCTTCGATATTCTTCCGTCTCGTCGAGCCAAGCGCACCGCTAGCGGGCAGGTCGTACCACTTGCACTGCCAACCCCACCACCGGTTAGTGTCTCCGAGCGCATCGCTCCGCCGCTCGAGCTTCAGATGAAACTCGACGCCAGGCTGATTCGCGAGGGCACGAAGCACGCCGTAGCTCCCATAGTTGTGGCGAGCGATACCCCGGCACAGCAGCTCGAAGTTGAGCTGCGCGCTCCCAGGCAACCCCCCAAACACCTTCCAGTTCAATCCTGGCATGACAGCTCCGCGCCCAATTATCCGCGCCCACGAGCTGTACCCGGGTGGTCGTGCGCAGAATAGAGTTCGATGCGTGCGCCTCGGAGAAACAGGACCTTGAGAAACGCGGCGATATCCAGTTCGTCGGTGGTGATGATGAGCTTCTCGCCCTCCACCTTGACGTTGACGTCATAGACGAACTGCTCGAGATCGCCTGGCCCGATCGAGGCCACATTGAGCTGACCCAGGAGGTCAAGCATCTCTTTGCCGTAGCGGTCGGGCGGGCTGCCGAAGACAAGTGCGCCGGACTCCTGGTCCTTCGCAACCTGATCCGTGAGGGCGTCGATGATCTCCTTCGCCTTCGTCGCTTCCAATGCATCCTTGAAGTGCCCGATCATGACGAGGTTCGCGGAGTGCTCCGAACCATGTTGGTGCCAGATCTTCATAGGTCGTCCTCCGCCATATCCTGGGCGAGTAGATCGAGTGCTTCGAGCACGCCGCCTTCACCGACAGCCACGCCGGTCCCGTGATACGAGGACGGCTTGATGACGCCAGTCGCGTCGACGTGCGCGTAGGCGCAAAGGCCACGCTCCTCGACCAACGGATCGCAGGTCGGAAACCCCTCAGCGTGCGCCTCGCTGATGCAGAGCTTCAACGGGCCGCTGTAACCGTCGACCCAACGTCGAAGCTCCCGCATCGTTGCAGTTGTGATCGCCGAACCGCTTCCTACTTGTATCTGGGGCAGAAGCAGGAGTTCGCAGGCCCCAGAGTCGGCAGCCACCCCCGCGGCTTCGTCGAGCTCTCGCACGGTGAGCTCGTTAGCGACGATGTTGATTCCGAACGGTGAGATGCTTCGGATGAGTTTCAGACGTGCGCGCAGCGCCTCGAATGAGCGTCGCCGGATGGATTCGTAGGTAACGCCCACGCCATCCATGCTCACGCGGATGAAGTTCACGCTCCCGCGAAGGCCGTCGGCCATCGCTCGGTCGATGTGGTGCCCATGCGTCGTGAATGTCACAGAGAGCCTCGTCTCGCGGGCAGCGTGCCGACACAGGTCGGTGAACCTTCGGTAGAGCGTCGGCTCGCCTCCCCCGAAGCCCACTCCGAGAGCGCCGTTCGCGTCAAGCTCGCCGAGCCATCGCGTGACGGTGTTGTAGCGAAGCTCGTCTCGGGACTTTGGCGCAAAGCAGTGGGCGCAGGCTAGGTCACATCTGTTGGTGAGTGCGATCGATACTTGCCGGGGAGCACGAGACCAACACGCACGTTGGACCGCCACCTCATCAAGCAAGATGTTCAGACCGCTCGCTCGTTCGAACAGATGGATGCCAGAAGGGCCAAAACGCGTCTTCCACGCTCGATGCTGGGCCGAACCGAGAAGGGGGTCCCGGAGCGCGGCCTGGGCTCCCTCGAAAGACCGGGCATGGTCCAGGGCATCCATGCCATGACTGCCTGAAGCACCACTACTCATCCAGCGCCTACACACTGTTGGCCAATGCGCTGTACAGTCGATGCATGGCGTCGATGGCCTTCTCGACGACGCCGTGCTTCAGCTGCCCAGCCACCGGGAACCGTGAAGCTTGCACGTGAGGTCCGCTTCTCATCAAGGCGCTGCCAGAGTAGTTTGGCTCGGAATGAAGTCTCGACCGCAGCTGGGTCGGCGGCCGGTGCCTCAAACGCGGCTTTGTTGTAGGCGGCTTTGGGTCCGTCGAGGTAGCACTCCACTCGCGTTTCGTCCATCAACACGACGCATTGCTACCACTGACCGTGCATCCTCGCACAGCCCCAATGGTACTTTCTCGTAAAGATCATATCGCTCAGCGTTCGGTTGCATTTGACTCTAGCTTGGCGGGCGTTTGCTTGGGCAACTACACGTGGCAATTCATCCTGTAGTTGCGTTGAGGGCGCCTGTAGTTGCCCCCGTCAAACCGTACACCTCAAATATGCCATCGAGATCGGCGAAACTCCTTGGGTGAGAGCATCTTGAGTCCCTTGTGGGGGTGATGCTCGTTGTAGTCCTCGAACCAGCCATTAAGTTGGGCTAGCACAGCTTGGACGTTGGGCAGGTCCGCAAGGTACGCATAGTCCCGCTTGAAGGTCTTCACGAAGGCCTCGGCCATTCCATTGGACTCGGGTGAGTACGCGGGCGTGTTGCGGATCTGCAGGCCACATTGCCTACCAAAGTCACGAGTAGCCGTCGCCGTGTACGGTGGACCATTGTCAGAGAGCCATTCGAGCGGCCGAGGGGTCTGTGTTCCGCCAAAGTGTAGTTGCCCCCGTCAAACCGTACACCTCAAATATGCCGATCGAGATCGGCGAAACTCCTTGGGTGAGAGCATCTTGAGTCCCTTGTGGGGGTAGGCATAGTCCCGCTTGAACGTCTTCACGAAGGCCTCGGCCATGCCGTTGGACTCTGGTGAGTACGCAGGCGTGTTGCGGATCTGCAGGCC
>Ga0193954_1000989_pt1 | contig 15217 bp, 9 predicted proteins | sample BB_5_MG_FD_140340 | JGI IMG/M metagenome (GOLD analysis project Ga0193954, IMG submission 140340) | Microbial mat bacterial communities from the Broadkill River, Lewes, Delaware, United States - BB_5_MG | ecosystem: Environmental > Aquatic > Freshwater > River > Microbial mats | place: USA...
ACATCGACTCCAATACCTGCTTCGCGATGCCCACCTGTGAGGCCCAGTGTGGTGAAGGCCAGCTTGCGGTGGTCGCCGACCCCGAGACTATGAGCGGCCCCCAGTGCTGCTTGGTGGAGTGCGCCTGCGCCACCCTGCCGCCCATCCTTCCTGGCCAGTACGGCTGGAACGCCGAGATCGCGGCCAGCCCCCAGACCGTGGCCGTCAGCGCCTATGACGCAGTCTACGGAGACCTGATCGTGGCCTTTTATGATGACGAGGGCGCAGAGCTGTCCGTGCAATACGTGGACGGCTTCCCCACTGACGGCGCGATCGAGGCCAACCCCAACGGTGGCCGCGGCGGCCGCTACGGCGCCGGAGATGATGTCGGTGAGCATACGAGCATCGTGATCGACGACCAGGAGGTTGTGCACGTGGCCTACTACGACCGCGACAATGGCCGCCTGAAGTACGCCAATTATGTCGCCGGCACCTGGAGCAGCCACGTGGTCGATGAGTCCGCGCACGTGGGTCGCTACACCAGCATCGCCATCGGCCCCGACGGTAACCCTCGCATCGCCTACATGATGGTGGAGGGCATGGTGAATCCCATCCCTGAGCCTCAGGCCGGCCTCATGTACGCCACCGCGCGCACCAACATGCCAGCCTCGCCCTCCGATTGGTCGGTACAGATCGTCGACAGCCGCGACGTGCCCCAGCCCATCTGCGGCGGCGGCTGCATGAGCAACCAGGCCTGCGTAGACCTGGGCGCCGGACCCACCTGTGTGGCCGAGGCCACGGGTTGCATGATGTGCGAAAGCGACGAGGCCTGCGTGGACGACGCGGGCACCGCCACCTGTGAGACCGAGATCGGCACCGTGCCCCTGGACAGCCTGCCCGAGGGCACCGGCCTGTTCGCGGACCTGGTGATGACCTCCACCGGCACGGCCATGATCGCCTACTACGACTCCATCGACGGTGACCTCAAGTTGGCGACCCAGTCTGGGGCGGGCTTCTCGGTGCGGGTCCTGGACGGCGATGACGCCATGGAGCCCACCAATGTGGGCGCCCACGCCAGCATCGCGGTGAGCGACGATGGCGCCCAGATGGGCGTCGCGTACTTCGACGTGAGCAAGGACGACCTGGTCTACCTCGATCTGGTGAGCCAGGAGCGACAGGTCGTTGACGACGGCTTGATGCCGCCGGACCTCAACATGGTCGGCGCCGACGCCTCCTTGGTCTTCGACAGCTTTGGCAACCCCGCCATCGCCTATCAGGACCCCACCAACATCGACCTGGTCTACGCGCGGTGTCTGGGCAGCCCCGCGATGTGGTCCCACGAAGCGATGCGCGGCAACGCCCAGGGCGGCCAGCCTGGCACCGCAGCGGGCTTTTACGCCTGCCAGGCTCGGCGCGGAGATAAGACCTTTGTGGGAGCGGTGGACGTGAGCTTCGACGATGAGAGCAACCTGGTGCTCGACCTTTCGGTAGACGTGCGTCCCTTGGACTGAGAGCCAATCCTGCCGCCAAGGGTTCTAAATAAACTCTTGAACCCAAACGAGGCCGAGGTGCTCCCACCGCATAACGCGGGAGCACACTATGCATGCCTCTACCTATACCCTTATTGGCACCCTGGCCCTTGCAACTGGCCTTGCGGTGCCGGCCCACGGGGCCGCCCTCACCCTAGACGACCTGCTGTCAGCCTCGGTTGAACACGACCAGCGCATTCGCGCGGCAGGATTTGAAGCCCAGGCGCGCGCCGCTGAGATCCGCTCGGTCAGTCGCCGCATGCTTCCCATGGTCCGCTTGGAGGCCAACGCCTTCATCTGGGACTCCGCCTTTGACTACCAATTCGACTTCACGCCCCTCGGGGAGGCCCTAGGGCCCATTCTTCCCCCCGGCGCGCAGGTCACCTTGCCAACCATGAACCTGCGGGTGCGTGACGACTTCGTCTTCACCTTCCAGGCGAGCTTGGTGCAGCCGCTCAGCCAGCTCTATCGCATCTACAAGGGCTACGAGGCCAAGAGCGAGATGTTCGCCTCGGCCGAGGCCGAGGTGCAGGCCCAACGGCTCAACGTACAGCGCGAGGCCACGCGGGCCTACTTCAACCACCTCGGCGCACTGCGGGCCCGCGGCACCCTGGCCCAGGCCCTTCAGCAGGTCGAGGCCTTCGAGGTGCAGACCCAACGCTACGCCAAGGCGGGCCTGGTCGAGCGGGACGCGCTGCTCAAGGTGCAGGTGCAGCGACGCGAGCTCGAGCGCGCACAGATCGAGGTAGAAAAGGGCGTCGCCCTGAGCGCCTCGATGCTCAACATGCTGATGGGCAGAGACCTGGAGACGCCCCTTGAGCTCAGCTGCGCTGTGAACAGCTCCACCGTAGCCGGCACCCCTTGCCCCGACGTGCCGAAGGCCCTCGACGATGGCTCGGACCTCGCCGGCCTTCAGGAGGAGGCGGTGCAGAACCGGCCCGACCTCAAGTCCGCCCGAGCCCAAAAGAAGGCGGCCGGGCACGGTAGGAAGGCCACTTACGGAAAGCTCTGGCCGGACGTCACCGCCCTGCTCGCCTACCAAAACAATCAGGGCACCGGCGAGTTCATGCCGGAGAACGCGGTCTTTGGCGGCGTCGCGCTCACCTGGAATGCCTTCGAGTGGGGCGCCACCTACGCGGAGTACGATGCCGCCAAGGCCCGCGCTGCCCAGGCCGCCGCCGCCGTGCAGGGCGCCGAAGATGGCATCCGCTTGAGGGTCAAACAGCGGCAGCTTGAGGTGGCAGGCGCCCGAGCCCAGGTGGCCGTGGCCCGGGCCGGCCTCGAACTCGCGCAGGAAAACTTGCGCCTCGAAAAGGCCCGTTACGACGCCCAGACCACCACCGCCACGGACCTGCTGTCGGCCCAGACCTCGGTGGTCAAAGCCCAAAACGCTCTCAATACCGCAGTGCTCGAACGCCAGGCCAAGCAACTTGAGTTGCGCCTCGCCCTTGGCCGAGACCTCACCCAAGCCTCGAGGAACTCACAATGAAATACCGCAATCGACTCATGACCTCTGCCCTGGGCGCGCTGGCCCTCACCGCCACGACGGCCTGCAAGGCTCCTGAGGCGCCCCAAGCCAAGCCGCGTACCTTGCCTACCGCCGAAGTGAAGACCGAAGAGCTCAGCCTGCAGGGCGATGCCAGCCAGCTGGAGGCCGTAGGGCGCGTCAAGAACCTCAAAGAGAGCACCGTCTCGGCCCGGGTCATGGGCCGCGTGATGAGCGTGCGTGTTAAAGCCGGCGATACGGTGCGCAAGGGCCAAGTGCTGATGCGCCTCGATGACCGCGACGCACGGGGCCGAGCCGACCAGGCCCGGGGCGCGCTCGCCTCGGCCACCGCGGCCGAGCAGGTGGCGGGGCAGATGCTGCAGCGCTTCGAGAGCCTGAGGAAGCAGGATGCCACCAGCCGCGCGAAGTATGACAAGGCCACCTTCGACCATGAAAACGCCAAGGGCGCCGTGATTCAGGCCCGCGGCGCGCTGCTCACCGCCCAAACCTTCCTCAAGGACACAGTGGTGATGGCGCCCTTTTCGGGCAAGGTGGTCGATACGCTCATCGAGGAGGGTGAGATGGCGGCCCCGGGCTACCCGCTCATCCGACTCGAGGGTGAGTCCAACCTAGAGTTCGAGGCCACCGTGAGCGGTCGAGACCTGGGGGCGATCTCCAAGGGCATGACCGTGCAGGTCTTCTTGGACGTCGGGCGCGGCCAACCCCAAGAGATCGCCGGCTCCGTCTCCGAGGTGGTGCCCGCTTCCGACCGCATCACGCACAGCAACGTGGTGCGGGTGGCCCTCGCCGAGACAGAGGGCGTGCGCTCCGGGATGTTTGGGCGGGTGCGCTTTTCATCCATCGAAAGCTCCTGCGAGGGCCTGCTGGTGGATAAGGACCGAATCTTTAGCCGCGGTCAGCTGCAAGCGGTGTACATCGTAGATAGTTCAGACCGGGTGCGTCTGCGCTTGGTGAAGGCCGGCCGAGACGTCGACTCAAAGACCGAGATCCTCGCAGGCTTGGCCGAAGGCGACCGTATCGTCATCTCTGATACTTCCGCGCTCATCGATGGCCAGCCCGCGAAGGTGCAGCCATGAACGCTAGCAATAGAGAACAGTTCAGCGGGCGAAAGCTGGGGCTGGCCGGCAAGATCGCCAAGGCCTTTCAAAAGAGCGAACTTACCCCCCTGCTCGTACTCCTGTCGATGTTCCTCGGCATCTTCGCAGTAGCCATCACGCCGCGCGAGGAGGAGCCGCAGATCATCGTACCCATGGTCGATGTCTTCGTGCAGGCGCCGGGACTATCCCCCGCGGAGGTTGAGCAGCTCGTCACCGCACCTATGGAGCAGCTGCTCTGGGAGATTCCGGGCGTAGAGCACGTCTACTCGACCTCGATGAATGACATGTCGATGGTCATCGTGCGCTTCGAGGTGGGTGAAAACGAAGAGGACAGCCTCGTCGAAATCTATAACAAGCTGCACGGCAACATGGACCGCATCCCCATCGGGGTGACGATGCCGCTCATCAAGCTGCGCTCCATCGATGATGTGCCCGTGCTCGCCGTGACCCTTCACAGCCGGCGCTATGACCACCACGCCCTTCGACAGGTGGCGGCGGAGATCTCTCATGAGCTGAAGAAAGAGGCCGACATCTCCGAGACCACCATCATCGGCGGTCAAAGGCGCGAGATCCGCGTGGAGCTGGATCCCAACCGCCTCGAGGGCTTCATGCTCTCGCCGCTTCAGGTCTACCAGGCCCTGAGCCGGGACAACCAGAACATCTCGGCCGGCCATTTTGCGCGCGGCAATACAAACTTCAGGGTGCAGGTCGGTGACTTCTTCCGAAGCGCGGACGCGGTGGCATCCACCGTGGTCGCGGTCTATGGCGGCCGCCCGGTCTATCTATCTGATGTCGCGGATGTGCAAGACGCAGCCTCCGAGATCTCTAACTATGTCATGTATCGCACCGGCGCCGGCAGCCCAGACTATGACGCCGCAGCAGCCAGCAACCTGCAGGGCCCCTGGCCCTTCGCAGACGAACCTGCCGTCACACTATCTGTGGCCAAGCGTAGAGGCACCAACGCGACCGAGCTCACCCAGCGGTTGATCTCACGGCTTCATGACATGGAGGGCACCGTGCTCGTATCTGACATCGAGTGGACGGTGACCCGGGATTATGGTGAGACCGCCAAAGAAAAGTCCGACGAGCTGATCTTTCACATGGTGCTCGCCACCGTCTCCGTCGTGCTACTCATGGGCATCTTCCTGGGGCTCAAGGAGGCCCTGGTGGTGGCCGTGGCCGTGCCCGTGACGTTAGCCCTGACCCTGTTTTCGAGCTACCTCTTTGGCTATACGCTCAACCGCGTCACCCTCTTCGCGCTGATCTTCGCCATCGGCATCCTGGTCGATGACGCGATTGTAGTAGTGGAGAATATCCACCGCCACTTCAAAATGGGTTGGGGCACTCTAGAGGACATCACGCCCTACGCGACCGACGAGGTGGGTAACCCAACTATCTTGGCGACCTTCACCGTCATCTTCGCGCTCATGCCCCTGGCCTTCGTCAGCGGCATGATGGGGCCCTACATGAGCCCCATCCCGATCAACGCCTCAGCGGCCATGCTGTTCTCCTTGGCGGTCGCCTTTGTGATTACTCCCTGGCTCACCCGCCTGCTGCTGTCCTTTTCCAAGCACGTACGCGGTGAAGGCGAACACGGCGAGTCCGAAGAGGAGCACAGCTCTTGGATGGACCGGACCATCGAGCGCGGCTACCGCGCCCTGATGAAGCCCCTGGTGCACAAGCCAAGCCTGCGCTGGCTGACGATGCTGGTCACTATCCTCCTGTTGGTGGGTTCCGTCGCGCTGCTGCAGATCCGCGCCGTCAAGGTCAAGATGCTGCCGCACGATAATAAGGGTGAGTTCCAGGTCATGATCGACATGCCCGAGGGTGCCACCTTGGAGCGCACGGCAGCGGCCACCCGGGCTATGGCCGCGGTGCTCGCCGAAGACCCCCAGGTGCGAGACCTTCAGATGTATGTGGGCGCATCGGCCCCCATCAACTTCAATGGCCTTGTTCGCCACTACTTTTTGAGGCAGCGCGCGCACGAGGCGGATATCCAGGTCAACCTGGTGGACAAGCACCACCGCGAAGAAAAGAGCCACCCTATTGCCAAACGGCTACGTCCCGCCCTGTGGGAGGTTGCAAAAGAGTACGGCGCAAACATCCTCGTCGCCGAGGTCCCCCCTGGCCCGCCCGTGTGGTCCACGCTGTTGGCAGAGATCTACGGCCCCGACCACGAAGGCCGCATGGAGATGGCCAAGAAAGTACGTGAGGTTTACGAGAGCACAGAGGGTGTAGTGGACGTCGACTGGATGGTCGCCGAGCCTGAGCCGCAATTTGTTCTGCATGTCGACAAGGCCAAGGCCGCCCTATCCGGCGTCAGCACCGAGCAGATCAGCCACACTTTGGGTCTGGCTCTGCACGGACGCCCAGCGGGATACCTGCACACAGGTAAGAACAGAGAACCCATCGACGTCATGGTGAAGGTACCGGTGGAGCGCCGCTCCTCTGTGGACGCGCTGGCCGACATTCGCGTGCACGCCTCGGACGGCCGCCTGGTGGCGATCAACGACCTCGTGAATCAGCGCCCGCCTAAGTCCACCGCGCCGATCTATCACAAGGACCTGCGCCCCGTCGTATACGTCATGGGTGAGGTCGCGGGTGCGGACGAGAGCCCCGTCTACGGGATCTTGGACATGGGTCCGAAGATCGACGCCATCATCGCCCCCGACGGAAACCCACTTGAGCAGCTCATGTCCGGCATGCCGGAGTCCCCCTCCAAGTATACCTTGAAGTGGGACGGTGAGTGGCAAATCACCCATGACGTCTTCCGGGACATGGGCATCGCCTTTGGCGTCGTCATGATGCTCATCTATGTCTTGGTCGTCGCCTACTTCAAGAGCTTCTTGGTGCCGATCATTATCATGGTGCCCATCCCGCTGACCCTGGTGGGCATCCTGCCCGGCCATTGGGTGACCGGGACCTATTTCACGGCGACCAGCATGATTGGCTTCATTGCCCTGGCTGGCATCATCGTGCGGAACTCGATCTTGCTGGTAGACTTTATTCAGCAAGAACAGACCGCGGGGCGCTCTTTGGAGGAGGCGGTGCTCCGTGCCGGGGCCATCCGCTTTAAACCCATCTTCCTCACTGCCGCCGCCTTGGTGGTGGGTGGAGGGGTCATCCTACTGGACCCCATCTTCAGCGGCTTGGCGGTCAGCCTCATCTTTGGCGTAGTCATCTCGACGGGGCTCACCCTGGTGGTCATCCCGCTGCTGTACTACGTCTATCGTAAGGCTAGCCCGGCAGGCTGACGGCATACCTACAAGGTCCAGCATGGTGACGATAGAGCGATGGTCGAGTGTGCTGGGGCTGCGCCCAGGAGAACGTCGACGCGCAGCTCTGGCATTTTCGGCCCTCTTCGTCACCATGCTGGGTCACAGCGCGCTGGAGACGGCGCGCGACGCCCTATTTCTAGAACACCTCGATGCGGACCGGCTGGCTTGGGCCTACTTTGCGATCGCCACTGTAGCCCTGGGCGTCGGCCAAGCCAGCCTCAGCGCGGGCCGGCGATTTGGCCCCCGGATGGTGCTGCCTATGACCATGGTCGTGGGTGCGGGCACTACGCTCCTATTTTGGTTGCTACTCCTCCAGGCACATAGTTGGGCCTTTGGTGCCTTCTATGTCTGGGTCGGGGTCTTCGCCAGCGCCGCCGTCACCCAGCTTTGGCTGCGCATCTCCGACCTATTTCATGTCGGTCAGGCCAAGCGTATCTACGGTTTCATTGGTTCGGGCGCGCTGCTCGGAGCCTTCGCAGGCAGCGCCCTATCCGCTGTAGTGCTATCTATCACCTCGACGTCTACCCTGGTGCCTTTGGGCGCAGGCGCCTTTATCGCTGCCGCAGGCCTGGGCCTTAGTCTCGGTCAACCGAGTTCCGCGCCCCCGCAGCCGGCGCCGATGCCGACGCACGGCGAGCAAGAACCGGTGCCCAAACGCGAACGCCGCTATGCGCGACGGCTGGCGTTGAGTGTCTTTGTGGGGTCCGCGCTCTTCACCGCAGTGGACCTCGTCTTCAAGAGCACCGTGGCCCAGCAGATACCCGCTGAGCAGCTCGGCGCATTCTTCGCACGCACCTATGCGGCGCTAAACCTAGCCGCCCTCATCGTGCAACTCATCATCGCCCCGAAGCTGTTGCGCGGATTGGGCGTGCACTGGACCTCGATGGTCCTGCCTCTACTGCTCATCCTCAGCGGCTTGGGCCTGCTCGTCTTTGGCGGGCTATTCGCGGCGCTGCTCGCCAAGGGGGCCGATGGGGTGCTGCGGCACGGCCTTCACAAGACCAGCACCGAAATCCTCTACATGCCGCTATCGAGCCCTACGCGCGCGCGCCTGAAGGCCTTCACAGAGGTCCTATCGCAGCGTGCCGGCCAGGCGGCCACTGCGGGCGCGTCGCTGGCCGCGGCCGCGCTGGGTGCACCCGCCTTGCTCGCCGGCGCCGTGATTCTGCTCATCGGAGCGGGTTGGCTGCTGCTGCTTCGCAGCCTGCAAAGGGACTACCTCGGCCTCTTTCGCCGCCACCTGCGTGCTGGCTTGGGCGATGCCGAGGTGCCGGAGCTCGACCTAGGCGCTCTTGAGACGCTGATCGCCGCCTTGAGCGCCGAGGATGACCAGGAGGTCATCGGCGCGTTGGAGTGGCTGTCGGCCTATGCGCGCCCCCGCCTGGTGCCGGCCCTGATCTTATTGCACCCGTCAAAGCAAGTCGCCTTGCGCGCCTTCCGCTTCTTCGACGTGCACCCCAGCCCCGACGCGCTGAGAGTCGCCAAGCGAAGGTGCGCAGATCCTGACCCCTCGATTCGTGCCGCCGCGCTGCACCTGATGACCCGCCACAGCCCCGATGAGGCGGCGCTGGAGGCCGCCTTGCAGGACGCCAGCCCGGTGGTTCAGGCCGAGGGACTCACGCTCATGATCGCACGAGGCGCGGTCGCGCCGGACGCCGCCAGCACCATGCTGTTGCGCATCGTCGAGCAGACCGACAAGGAGGGAGCCGTGGCGGTGGCCAGGGCTTTGGCAAGCCTGCCACCCAAGCAGTTCTCTAAGATGGCCTGCCACCTGGTCCGAGACCCTGAGCCCGAGGTGCTCATCGAGCTGGCCCGTGCGTTAGCGGAGAATCCAGCCCTAGAGTACATCGAGCCCCTACTCCGGCTGCTCGGACGGAGGCCGTCCCGCGCCGCGGCCCGCCGAGCCCTCGTCGGCTATGGCCCCACGGCGGTGCAACCTCTCTTGACCGCCCTTGATAGGGATGAGCTGCCCTGGTCCGTGCGACGACAGATCCCCGATACACTCGTCGCCATGAAGGAGCCCCAGGCCGCTCAGCACCTGCTCACCTGGCTGGCCCAGCCTGGAGAAGACCGCGCCGTGAGCACCGCCATTCGTGCCCTCAGCCGACAGCGCAGCCGCCGGCCCGATATCCCGCTTGACCGAGGCCTACTGCTGAGCGTCATCGACCGCTGGTTGCGACGCTCTGTCAGCTTCTTACACGCTCACGTGGCGGTGCGCTGCGTCATTCAACAGCGGCCCCAAGCCCACACCGCCATCGCAGATCTACTCATCACCCTGCTCGAAGAGAAAGAGGCCTTCGCGCTGGAGCATGTCTTCATGCTGCTGCACATACTATCTCCCCAGGATGGATTTGTAGCCATGCATGAGGCTCTGCTCAGACGGGACCCCGCCGTGAGAGCCTCTACCCGCGAACTACTAACCCATCTGGTGCCCGCGAAACTTAGGGTCGGCATCAACGCGCTGACCGAGGATGTCTCCGACTCGGCGCGCATGGACCTGGCAGCGAACTTCTACGAGCCGCCCACCCGCGCCCGCCTTCAGGCCCTGGAGCCGAGTCGGGAGGGTATTCGAGGCGAGTTGCTTCAAGACGCGACGTTGCAAGCCTATCGTGCCCTGCTCGGCGCCCTGAGCGCGGAGCCCAGCGAAGCCCTGCGCGCACTCATCGCCTCTCATCAGGCGGAGCTGCTTGGGGGCGGCAAGACCCAAGAGCCCCCTATGACCCCGCCCGAGCACACAACCCCTGCAAAAGGCGCAGACTATGCCTAATATGGACCCCTCGGGGCTACACGTGCAACGAGCCTTGCACCTTCGCACCTTCCCGGCGTTCGCCAAACTATCGCCGGAGGCGCTGGCCACCCTCGCCGAACCCTGCCGCGAGCAGACCTTTGCCTCTGGCGAGCAAGTCATGCGTCCGGGGGGGCCCGCTCAGGCGCTGCACTTCATTATTGAAGGGCGCGTGCAGGTCCTCAACGGCCGGCAGGTGGTGCGAACCATGCGCGGGCGCGAAGTCATCGGTGGCCTGGCCCTGCTCACAGAAGACCCCCAAGGCGTGCACGCGGTGGCTGCTGAAGCCACCCGGACCTTGGCGTTGGCTCGGGCCGACCTCATGGAGGTCTTTCAAGACCACTTCGAGATCCGGAGCACCGTCATTCAAGCGCTGGCCCGGACTTTGGTGCACCGCCTGAACGACAGGACCATCGGGGCCGCAACCGCAGACCTGCGCCCCGCACGGCCCCGGGCCGACAGCGCCTCCCTTGAACTTGGGCCGGCACACCAGGTCAGCGGTCCCCACGAGGTCATCTTTGAGCACCTACAGTGCATGAAGCGAGCCTTTGGCTTCGCTGACGTCACCGTGAGCGCTGCGGCTGACCTCGCGCGAGAGGCTAGCTTGCAGAGCGCAGAGGCGGGGGCCACCCTATGGGCCCAAGGCGACAGCGCCCACGGCATTTGGATCCCGGTGCAAGGTCAGTTGCGCGTTCAGCCCGAGCACGGCCCGGTCTGCCACGTGGGCCCAGGACAGGCCACCGGCCTGCTCGATGGCCTGGCCGGTCTGCCGAGATGGACCCGGGTACTCGCCCAGACCCCTGTGCGGGCGCTCGTGCTGAGCCCGGATGCCGTCCTGGACATGAGCGAGCAGCACCCTGCGCTGGCCTTTGGGCTGCTGCGATCCCTGGCTCGGGCGGTGGGCCGAACCCACCAACCGTCCAGTGACGCCAGGGATAGCGACAATGTGCGACCTGCACCGCAGGTGCTACCTTGAGGGCCGCTTTGAAGACCCGGGCAGATCGAACCTCCGTCGCGAGCGCAGTCCTCGGGGCCGAGCAAAACCCCGCACCGAAGGCTCAGCAGGCCGAGGCCCCCGCCAGACCTCTGGGCCCCAGCGGCTCTCTCGCGCCCAGCGAGCAGACCGTCGCCGCTGAGCACCTCGGTGGCCAGACGATGGCCCAGCGGGCCCTGGGCATGCTTCACATGGGCCGGATGCTGCGTCCGGCCGTGGCCGGAATCATGATGGGCGTGGGCCTGCTCAGCGCGCCCGCCCAGGCTCAGGTCCCGGTGGAGCCCGAATCCTGTGTGACGCAGTTGCAGGCCGCCAGCCACACGGCGCCCACTCTGGAGCACAGCGCGGTCACGCCGGGCGATCTTCAGCCCCAGGTCCAAGCGCTGCGCACCCGGGTCGACGAAGTGTCACGTCGACTCGAATCCGCAGGCAAGCCCGAGGCCGCCCAACACCTGCGCGGCTGCATGCAGCGCTTTGCGCCCGATGGGGCCGGCGATGCCCCGCTCACGACCTTGCTCGCTGCACTCTCAGGAGATCCCGACGCGAAAGCGAACCTGCAGAAGAGCTTCGACAAACACGGCGTCGACATCCAGCCCAGCGACAAGGACGACGGATGGGTGCTGCAAGCCTACCTGCGCTCCGGCAATGACAACATGGCCACGCTCTTCGACGGTAAGTACCGAAGTGATGATGGGGCCACTGCCTCTTTGGGGGCGGGCATGGCCTTCACACGGGGTGATCAGCGCATCGACCTGGACGTGGATTATCAGATGCTGACCGAGCGCGGCGGCATGGACCGAACGGACCTCGTCACTGCGCTGCTGTCTCATACCAAGCAGAGCGAGGCCGGCGGCTTCAAACTATCTTACGGCTATGATCTGGGGCTTCAGGGCACCGGCGACTTCGGCGGTGCTCAAGTGCAAGACGGCTGGCATGGCCTCAATGAGGGCACAATGCTCGGTGGGAGGCGACTCACGGGCAGCCTTCAAAATAACTACGCCACAGACCCCCAAGCCGCTCTGCTGGTTGGGGTGCACGCGGGCGCCATCAAGGACTTGGGGCTCATTGATCTATACGGCGGCGTAGAGGCCCGCACCCCCATCGGGCCGACGGGGCTCGGCTGGGTCTCCGGCGACCTTGGCGTCGACATCAGTGGCGACAGCGGCCTGTATGCCGACATCGGCATCACAGCGCGGCATCAGTGGACCCAGGGCAGCGCCCTATCCTTCGACGGTGCGCCGCTCGACGACGCGACCGTGCTCATCCCCCACATCGGGGTGGGCTGGCAGGGTGATGGCTGGCGGGTCGGCATCGACTGGCGCCGCAACGACTTGGGGACCAAGCCAGGCATGGGAGACTTCGACAGCGATACCGCCATGCTGACGCTCACCATCGGCGGCGGGCGGCGTACGCACTAACTGTGGGGCGCCCGTGCGCGGTGCCCTTGACCCAGGGTCAGGCGCTCACGCGCGAAGGCGTGGTACCTGGGCTCGGCTGGGGCCGGGTCGATTCGCAAAGGAAAGAGGCGATGCGCGGCGCCAGCTGCTGGTGCTCGAGCGCAAACTCCACACAAAAGCCGGGCCGCAGCTGGTCATCCACATAGGCGACGCGGCTGCGAATCGGCACCTGCCAGGGGCCGATCTCGGCCTGCAGCGTGACCATCGCGCCCTCAATGGGCGCGGTATCCGAGAGCACCTGCCCGCCGCGCTGGGCGATGCCGGTCAGGCAGCCTCGGTGCTGCACCCCCTGCTCGTCCATGAAGGTGACCGGCACGCGGCCGTAGGCCTCTGCGTAGCGCTTTTGCTCGCAGCAGGTGCCAAAGAGCAGCTCGGTCAGGCTGAAGGTGACCTCCAGCAAGCAGGCCTCCACATCGAGCACCCGCTGCGCTCCGGCTTCGAAGAGCCGCTGCGACTGCCCCGTCCTCAAGCGGCGTGGCGCCACCACGAGCGTAGGCGGGCCCGAATCATAGGGGGCCAAAGCCTCCGGTTCGTCCGCCTCCACTACCCAAAGATCGCAAGGAACATCGCTCGCACAGCTGTGGCCCCCCCGGGTCACGCGGTGGCCTAGGGCCTCCGCTAAGGTCGCAACCACAGTTGCGGCGCGTCCGTGCGAAACGCAGATGTTCTTTCGATCGAGCGTCAATCCCCCGATATCGCTCATCGCGGCGGTCCTAACACATCGGCATCGGGTTGACAGAGGAAATCCTTGAACGTAACCGAGAGGCGGCATTGGCAGTGCGATGATCGAGGTCCGCGGGCTCACCAAACGATATCGCGACCATGTCGCGGTCAAAGATCTCACCTTCCGGGTCGAACCGGGCGAGGTGGTCGGATTCCTGGGGCCCAACGGCGCCGGAAAGTCGACCACGATGCGCATCCTTGCGGGTTACATGCCCGCGACGGCGGGCGAGGTTAAAGTCGCGGGCATCGACGTGTTCGAAGACCCCATGGGGGTCAAGCGGCGCATCGGCTACTTGCCCGAGATCCCGCCTATTTACCTGGACATGACCGTCAGCGGCTACCTCGGCTTTGTCGCTCGCCTCAAGGGCGTACCGCGCCGGGAGCTGAAGGCCGAAATTCACCGGGTCGCGGAGCTGGGCGGGGTCGATCACATCCTGCCCCGCCTGATACGCAATATCTCCAAAGGCTACCGCCAGCGTGTGGGCATTTCGCAAGCTCTATTGCGGGACCCGGACGTGCTCATCCTCGATGAGCCCACCGTCGGCCTGGACCCCATCCAGATCGAACAGGTGCGACGCCTGATCACTGACCTGGGCGCCTCCAAGAAGCATACGATCATCCTTTCGACGCACATCCTGAGTGAAGTCAAGGCAACCTGCGAACGCATCATCATGATCGCAGGCGGCGATATCGTCGCCAACGCCAAACTCGACGACCTTGAGCGGGAGCATAATGCGCCGCTCGAAGAGATCTTCACCAAGCTGGCCGTGTCCTAGTCCGGAGCTGACGATGTCAAACGCCATCACCATCGCCAAGAAGGAGCTGGGCATCTATTTCACGACCATCATCGGGTACGTGGGATTTGGCGCCTTCGCCTTCTTGATGGGTCTGGTCTTCGTGACCACCCTCAACCGCTATCAGCAGATGACCCAATACTACTTGGGCCAACAGCAGCCCCAGCTGCTGCAACAACTAAACTTCAACGATCAGATCATCCAACCCATGCTTTCCACGGGTTATTGGATGTTCCTCTTCTTTGTGCCTTTTTTGACCATGCGGCTCTTCGCAGAAGAAAAGTCCGCGCGCACCTTCGAGCTGCTCATGACCGCGCCGGTCACCTCTTTTGAGATCGTGCTCGGTAAGTTCATGGGCGTGGGCGTCATGATGCTCATCATGAGCCTCATTCCCCTGGCCTTTCCGCTCATCCTGCACATGTACGGCACCTCCAGCGGCCCGGGCAGCGCGGTGGAGTGGATGCCGGTCTACAGCGGCACTCTGGTTGTGCTCTTGTTGGGGCTGACCTTTTGCGCCATTGGCCTGTTCATCTCCTCGCTGACGGAGAACCAGATCGTGGCGGCCGTGCTCACCTTCGCGGTATTGCTGCTGGCCTTCGTCATCCCCTTGATTGCAGGTCGCCTTGACGGCGATTGGCGGGTCATCGTCGAGTACATCAGCCCCATGAGCCACGTAAACCGAGGCGTCGTGGGCCGCATCCTCCTGTCTGACCTCGTCTACTTTGGCAGCGTGATCAGCTTCTTACTCTTCCTCACCCTTCGAGTGGTGGAATCGCACCGGTGGCGCTGATGACGACCGAAGACAGCAAAGATACCGGCTCGGAGGCGGCCCGCTCTCAAGAGGGCGCGCTCAAGGCCACCTCATCGGTCGCCACCGTGGGCCTGGTCGCGGGGGTCTTGGGACTCACCGCCAGTATATTTGGCTTGGTGCTCTACGCGCTCGACCCCGAGACCCTTCCGCTCTTCGGCGGTAACCTACTCTTCGGCATCGTCGGCCTCACATTCTACGCCGTGACGAACTGGCGCACGGTGCTGAGGGCGGCCGGCGCCCGCTCCAGCGCGCTGGTCATCCTC
>Ga0193954_1000991_pt1 | contig 15207 bp, 14 predicted proteins | sample BB_5_MG_FD_140340 | JGI IMG/M metagenome (GOLD analysis project Ga0193954, IMG submission 140340) | Microbial mat bacterial communities from the Broadkill River, Lewes, Delaware, United States - BB_5_MG | ecosystem: Environmental > Aquatic > Freshwater > River > Microbial mats | place: USA...
AATTTGATGATGAAGGTGAGATTGAACTTACTTTTATACCAATTAAACCAGGTACTTTTACTTTAGGTTTGCCATCTGCAAAAAGTGATAGAGAAAGAGCTACATTTATAGTTGAATAAAAAGGATAAAAAATGTTAAAAAGAATTGGATTTCTTAGTATTCTAACTTCGTGCTTATTAGCAGATACAATATTTGTATCAAATGAAAAAGATAATACAATTTCCGTAATTGATTCAAATACACAAAAAGTTATAAATACTTATGAAGTAGGTCAAAGACCAAGAGGAATTACTCTTACAAGTGATTATTCAAAATTATATATTTGTGCAAGTGATGATGATACAGTTCAAGCAATGGATACTAAAACTGGGAAGATTTTATATAATCTTCCTTCAGGAGAAGACCCAGAGCAGTTCTCATTACATCCAAATGGGAAAGAACTTTATATTTCAAATGAAGATGATGGTATAGTAACAGTTGTAGATACTGTTAATAAGACTGTAATCAAACAAATTGAAGTTGGTATTGAACCTGAGGGTATGGCTGTAAGTCCAGATGGAAGTGTAGCTATTAACTCATCTGAAACATCAAACTTTTTACACTGGATTGATACAAAGACAAAAGAAATTATTCATAATACTTTAGTAGATGAAAGACCAAGACATATTGAGTTTTCTAAAACTGGAGATAAAGTTTGGGCATCAAGTGAGATTGGTGGGACTGTAATTGTTCTTGATACAAAAACAAAAGAGCCTATTTCAAAAATATCTTTTAAAATTCCAGGTGTTTATAAAGATAAAATTCAGCCAGTTGGTATTAAACTTACATCTAATGGAAAATATGCTTTTGTTGCCCTTGGACCTGCAAACCATGTAGCTGTTGTTGATGCAAAAACATATGAAGTTATTAAGTACTTATTAGTTGGAAAAAGAGTTTGGCAGTTAGACTTAGCTAATAATGAAAGTAAACTATATACTACAAATGGTGTTAGTTCGGATGTTTCAATTATAGATGTAAATTCTTTAAAAGTAGAAAAAACGATAAAAGTAGGAAGATTCCCATGGGGAATTGCTGTAAAACCAACAAAGTAGAATAAATGACAAATCAACTTGAAATAAAAAATGTTTCTTATAAATATGATAAAGATTTAGTTTTAAAAAATATAAATCTAAATATAAAGCAGGCATCATTTTTAGTTCTTTTAGGACTAAATGGTGCAGGTAAATCAACTCTTTTTGCTTTGATAACTAGATTATTAAAATTACAAGAGGGTGAAATATTTATAAACTCATTTCCTATTTCAAATTATAAAAAAGCTTTAGAAAATATTGGTATTGTTTTTCAAGAACCAACACTTGATTTAGATTTGACAGTAAAACAAAATCTAATCTTTTATGGTTCTTTAAAAGGAATTTCATTTAAAGAAACAATGAACTCTATAAAAGATGAATTAAAAACTTTAGAATTAGAAGAAAAACTAAATGTAAAAGTAAGGTCTTTAAATGGTGGACATAGAAGACGTGTAGAGATTTTAAGAGCTTTGATAAATAACCCTAAATTACTTTTATTAGATGAAGCAACTTCAGGACTTGATATTAAAAGTAGATACTCAATAATTTCTTATGTAAAAGATATCGTTAAAAAAAGAGGAATTTCTGTTTTATGGATTACTCATTTATTTGATGAAATAGCTGAAGAAGATGACGTAGCAATTATTAAAAAAGGGCAAATAGTTGCATCTGGAATTGTAAAAGATGTTATAAAAGAGAATGATAAAACTTCATTAACAGAAGTTTTTGAATACTTAACTAAGTAAAAGTGAAAGTTTAAAGATGAGAAAATTATACTATTGTGCTCTAGGAATTATTTACAAAGAATTATTAAGATTTATAAAACAAAAAAGTAGATTCTTCTCTGCACTTGTTCGTCCATTATTATGGCTTTTTATTTTTTCAGTTGGATTTAAATCAGCTCTTGGCCTTGCGATTATTCCTCCTTATGAAACATACATTACTTATGAAACATATATAGTTCCAGGACTTATTGGAATGATTTTACTTTTTAATGGAATGCAAAGTTCTCTTGCTATGATTTTTGATAGAGAAATGGGTTCAATGAAAATTCTTTTAACTTCAAATATTTCAAGATCATATCTTTTATTTTGTAAAATGTTTGCAACAGGAATTGTTTCAACAATTCAAGCAACAGTATTTTTATTTATCGCTTTTTTATATGGAATTGATATTCCAACACTTGGATACTTACTTGCAATTCCTGCAATTTTATTTACTTCAATTATTTTAAATGCTTTTGCTTTATTCATCTCTTCTGTTATAAAACAGCTTGAAAACTTTGCTTCAGTTATGAACTTTGTTATCTTTCCAATGTTCTTTTTATCTTCAGCTTTATACCCTTTATGGAAGATAAAGGACTCAAGCCTTTTTTTATATCAAGTTTGTGTACTAAATCCTTTTACTTATATAGTAGAATTTGTAAGATTTACACTTTACTTAAAGTTTGAGCTAAATTCTTTTCTAATTATTATCGCAATTTTTATAATCACTATAAGTCTCGCATTTATAGGCTATAACACTAAAAATGTATTAAAAAGATAAGACTTATTCTAAACATAAAATAACACTTTTTTTCATACCTATATTCAGGCTATATTTCTTATGTATACTTTCAATCAGACAACGAAATGTTGCTAAGATAATCATAAGGAGAGAGGAATGGGGAAGAATAATTTTCTAAATAATGTAGCCAAAATTACACTGTCTACACTGTTAAGTGCAAGTGCTGTAACAATGTTAAGTGCAAGTGCTGGTTTTGCACCTGTAACTGATGCTGATATTGCTAATGATGCTAAAACTGTTGAAGATGTTGTTACATATGGTTTAGGTCAAAAAGGTCAAAGATATTCATCTTTGAAAGAAATTAATAAAAAGACTATTAAAGATTTAGTTCCAGTATGGAATTTTTCATTTGGTGGTGAGAAACAAAGAGGACAAGAAGCACAACCTTTAGTTAAAGATGGTGTTATGTATGTAACTGCATCTTATTCAAGAATGTATGCTATTGATATAGCAACTGGAGATGAATTATGGCAGTACGATGCCAGACTTCCAGGTGCTATTTTACCTTGTTGTGATGTGATAAACAGAGGTCCTGCATTATACCAAAATCTTGTTATTTTTGGTACATTAGATGCAAAACTAGTTGCACTTGATAGAAAAACAGGAAAAGTTAAGTGGAAAAAGAAAATTGCTTCGTATAAAGATGGATATTCTTATACAGCAGCTCCTTTAATTGTTAAAGGTTTATTAATTACTGGAAACTCTGGTGGTGAGTTCGGAGTTGTAGGACAATTAGATGCAAGAAACCCATTAACAGGTGAGCTTGTATGGACTAGACCAATGGTTGAAGGACATATGGGAACATTAAATGGTAAAGATAATGGAATTACTGGAGAAACAAATGCTACATGGCCAGGTGATTTATGGAAACATGGTGGTGCTGCTCCTTGGAATGGTGTTACTTATGATCCAGATGCAGATTTAATTTATGTTCCAACAGGGAATCCATCTCCTTGGAATTCACATGATAGACCAGGTGATAACCTTTATTCTGCATCAAGAGTAGCAATTGATCCTGATACTGGAAAAATTGTTTGGCACTTCCAAACAACTCCAAATGATGGATGGGATTACGATGGTATTTCTGAGTTTGTAGCTTTTGAATATAAAGATGAAAATGGGAAAATTGTAAAAGCAGGAGCTACTGCTGATAAAAATGGTTTCTTCTATGTATTAGATAGAGTTACTGGTAAATATATTAGATCTACTACTTTTGTAGAAAATGTAACTTGGGCAAGTGGTATTGATAAGAATGGTAGACCAATTGTAAACGAAGATAATAGACCTGGTAAACCAGTTGCTGATAAACAAGGTAAAACTGTTTATGCAACACCTTCATTCCTAGGTGGTAAAAACTGGAATCCAATGGCCTTTTCACAAGATACTGGATTATTTTATGTTCCTGCAAATGAGTGGGGAATGGATATTTGGAATAAACCTGTTGCTTACAAAAAAGGTGCTGCTTACTTAGGTGCTGGATTTACTATTAAACCAACATTTAAAGATCACATTGGAGCTTTAAAAGCAATTGATCCAAAAACTGGTGAAACTAAATGGACTTATAAAAACAACGCACCATTATGGGGTGGAGTTTTAACAACAGGTGGTGGACTAGTATTTACAGGTACTCCTGAAGGTAAATTTATGGCATTTGATGACCAAACTGGTGAAGTTCTTTGGAAATTTAATGTTGGTACTGGAATTGTAGGTTCTCCTATTACTTGGAAACAAGATGGTGAGCAATATATTGCAATCGTTGCAGGTTGGGGTGGAGCTGTTCCTTTATGGGGTGGTGAAGTTGCAAAAACTGTTAAGTATTTAAATCAAGGTGGATCAGTTCACGTATTTAAGTTACACAAATAAAATTATAAATATAAAAAATCTTAATGAAAGGAGATTATTATGGAATGGAAAAAACCAACTTACGTAGATAATAGATTTGGATTTGAAGTTACAATGTACATTTGTACAGTATAATTTCATTTAAGATTTAAAAGATTAGAGCTTCGGCTTTAATCTTTTTTTCATTTAAATGAGCTTATCTAAATGAGCTTATCTTAATGAAAAAATAAAAGGATTTATTTTGAAAATTCAAGTTTTAGGTTCAGGTGCTGGAGGAGGTCTTCCTCAATTTAATTGTAACTGTGATAACTGTAGAGGTTATAGAGAAGGAAAAAAAACAATTAAAAGAAGAACACAATCTTCGATTACTGTTAGTGAAGATGGTGAGAACTGGGTCTTATTTAACACATCCCCTGATATTTTAGAGCAAATACATAATTCTCCTTTTTTACATCCAAGTAAAAAGAGAGAAACTAAAATTAAAGCAATAGTTTTTAATGATGGACAAATAGACCATACAACTGGACTTCTAATGTTAAGGGAAGGGTGTCCTCATGAAGTTTATTGTACGAAAGAAGTAAATGAAGAGCTTAATACTTCTTTCCCCTTATTTAAGATGTTACAACACTGGGATGGTGGAGGTACAAAGTGGAATGAAATTATTCCAGATAGTACTACAAAATTTGAGATTCCAGTAATGCCAAATTATGAGTTTTATGCACATGCACTAATCTCAAATGCTCCACCATACTCTTCTTATAGAGATAAACCTAGAAGTGGGGATAATATAGGAATTACAGTAGTAAATAAAAATACAGGTAAAAGACTGTTTTATCTTCCTGGTCTTGGAGTTTTAGAAGATCATGTTTTTGAAGAGATGAAAAAAGCAGATGTATTATTAGTTGAAGGAACTCTTTGGACAAATGATGAAATGATAAAAGGTGAGTTTTCAAATAAGTTGGGAACTGATATGGGACATTTACCATTAAGTGGTGAAAATGGCTTAATTAAAATATTTGACCAATTAGAAAAACCAAGAAAGATACTAATTCACATTAATAATACTAATCCAATATTAGATGAAGCAAATGATGAATATAAAGAGCTTATTTCACATGGAATTGAAGTTTCATATGATGGTATGAGTATAGAAATTTAACAAAGAAAAGGAAATAAATATGAATGAGTTATTAAGTAAAGAAGATTTTGAAAAAAAACTAAGAGATATGGGTTCTATGTATCATATTCATCATCCTTTTCATATAAGAATGTATGAAGGCTCTTGTACGAAAGAAGAGATTCAAGGTTGGGTTGCAAATAGATTTTATTATCAATGTGCAATTCCAATTAAAGATGCTGCAATTATGTCAAATAATCCTCCAATTGAAGATAGAAGAAAATGGGTTGATAGAATTTTAGACCATGATAGTGTTGGTGGAGGAATTGAAGCTTGGTTAGATTTAGGTGTTGCAGTAGGACTTAAAAAAGAGGATTTACTCTCTCATAAATTTGTATTACCAGCAGTAAGATTTGCAGTTGATGCTTATGTTAATTTCGCAAGAAGAGCTCCATGGAAAGAAGCTGCGATGTCTTCATTAACTGAAATGTTCGCACCACAAATTCATCAACAAAGACTAGATACATGGCCTAAAAATTATCCATGGATTGAACAAGATGGATTAAAGTATTTTCAAAAAAGATTAAGTGAAGCTAGACGTGATGTTCAACATGGATTATCTATGACTTTAGAAGAGTTTGATACAGTAGAATTACAAACAAGAGCTTGTGAAATATTACAGTTTAAATTAGATATTCTATGGACAATGTGTGATGCTTTATATTTAGCATATGAATTAAAAAGACCACCATATTTTAATATAAAGGATTGTAATGCAACTAGAAAAATCACTTGCAATTAATGAGCACTTTCAATTACAATGGGAAGAAAAACAAAATTGTTTTGTACTATTATATCCAGAAGGAATGGTTCAACTAAGCCAAAGTGCTGGTGAAATTATGAATCTTTGTGATGGAAAAAATAGTGCTATGGATATTACGAATACTTTAGAAGAGAAGTTTAATCTTGTAGGTTTATTAAGTGATGTAAAAGAGTTTTTAGAAGATGCAATGAATAGAAAATGGGTGATTTACAATGACTAATGAAATTAAACCTCCTTTATGGATACTGTTAGAACTTACTCATAAATGTCCATTAGAATGTGCATATTGTTATAACCAACTTGATTTTACGAATACTAAAGATGCTATGAGTACTAAAGATTGGTTTAGAGTTATGGATGAAGCAAGAGATATGGGTGCCGTTCAACTTGGAATTTCTGGTGGTGAACCTCTGTTAAATAAAGACTTAGTAAAAATTGTAGAGTATGCAAATAACAAAAAGTTTTATACAAACCTTATTACTTCAGGCGTTGGTGCTCCTAAAGGAATAGTTAAAAAGTTAAAAGAAGCTGGACTTAAAACTGTTCAACTTGGTATTCAATCTCATGATAGAAATACTATGACTTTAATTACTAATAACAAAAACTCATATGATGAAAAAATTGCTTTTGCAAAAGAAGTAAAAGAAGCTGGACTACAACTTATTATTAATACTTGTATTACAAGACAAAATATTCATCAAGTTGGTGAAATTATAGAATTTGCTGATGAGCTTGGTGGTAATTACCTTGAAATTGCAAATATTCAGTATTATGGATGGGCTTTAAAAAATATAAATGCCTTACTTCCAACTCAAGAACAACTTGATGAAGCAAAAAAAGTAACTGATTTTTACAGAAGCAAAGAAAAAGCGATGAAAGTATTTTTTGTAGTACCTGATTATTTTGCAGATCGTCCAAAAGCATGTATGAATGGATGGGGAACAACGTTTTTAACTATAAATCCAGATGGAGTTGCACTTCCTTGTAATACTGCAAATACTTTACCTTTAGAGTTTCCAAATGTAAAAGATTTTTCAATTGAGCAAATATGGAATGAATCTCATGCTTTTAATTATTTTAGAGGCGATAGTTGGATGAATCCTACATGTGCATCTTGTGATGAAAAAGAGAAAGATTTTGGAGGTTGTAGATGTCAAGCCTTTGCCTTAACAGGTGATATGAATGAAGCTGATCCTGTTTGTTCAAAATCAGATTTTCATCATGTAGTAACTGATAAAGTTGCAGAAAGTCTAGGAACTACTGATGCAAAAATTTGGTATAGAAATAGAAAGAATTCTTTAGAATTATCTAGTTAAACTAACTAAAAGTAAAGAAACGTCTGCATTAACGTTTCTTTCTTTTATCTCTATTTTTTGAATTTCTACGTGGATTTATTTTATAATTATATTGTAGATATTTCATAACCATTAATTCTGAAACATCATACATCTCATCAATATTTGTTTTTATTTTCCATGTAGAAATTCCACTTTTCTCTGAAATTCTTTTTTTTAGTTCTAAATTGTTTTTATTATATATATTTACAATCTTTTCAATAGCAATGTTTTCAAGCTCTGGATAGGAAAGGAAAGATTTATTATGCTCTTTTTTGTAATTGTAAATTAAACTAAAAGCTAGAAGTTCAGGAATCCAATCTGAACCATTTTTTAATCTACTTGAAAAAGTATTTATTAAATGTTTATAGTAGATTTTCATTGGTTCAAGATTTCGAGATAATTTATCAAAGATTAGGGATTTATTTTGTTCTTTAAATATACTAAATAATGTATCGCTTACAATAATATTATTTTCAAGATAGCTTTTTAAATCTGCTACACTACTATTTATAAATTGGATTTCTTCTTTACTTGCACATACTGTCATAGGATCTTGCGTTTTATGGGGGTCAATTTTTTTATAGTCTTTTAGTAGAAAGTGGATAACAAGTAAGAATGTATCTACTTTTAATTTTTGTAAATTTATAGTTTGACATTGTTCTATTGCTAATTGAAATTGCTTATCTTGTTGCATATAAAATTCCTCTAAATATTTAAAGTATCTTATTATAGGGTTTAAAGAAAAATAGTTCTTCTTTATTTATGCTAAATAAATTGTTTATTAGTGCTAATTTTATGGTTTATATGTGCTATAATTACTTTTATGAAAAAAGAAACTCTAAAAAAAAGAACTAAAATAGCAAATAATATTATGTACTATATTTATACTCATATTGATACAGATATTGATATTGAAGAGTTAAGTATAGATTTAAAAGTAAGTAAATTCCATATGCATCGTATTTTTAAAGAAGCCTTTGGACGAAATATTTATGAAAGTATAAAATCAATAAGGTTACAAAAAGCCTCAAATCTACTTTTAACTAATAAATCATCAACGATTTCAAATATTGCAAATATTTGTGGATATTCATCTCAATCATCTTTTATAAAAATCTTTAAAGAAAGATTTGATCAGACACCAAAACAGTGGCGTACTGGGGGATATAAAGAGTATTCAAATAAGATTTTAGAACAGTCTTTAATAGCAAGGAATTCAACAGCAGATTTTTCTAATATTAAGCCAACAATAGTAAAAATGCCAGCATTAAAAAGCTTTTATATTAGAAATAGAGGTTATAACGTAAATATTACAAATACTTGGCAAAAGTTATATACTTGGGTTTTAAGTAATAATATAAAATCATATAAACAAATTGCACTTTTTCATGACAATCCGACAATTACACCTTTAAATGAATGCCAATATATTGCATGTATAGTTCCTGTAGAAGAAGAAAATATCACAAGCGATAGACTGCCAAATTTTTATATAGCAAAAGGAGTTTATGCAAAATTTGATTTAAAAGGGAAAAAAGGTGATGTCTTGAAGTTTATTCATTGGGTTTATCATGAATGGCTTCCAAATAGTGAATATGAAACTACTACTAAACCTTCATATACGGAGTATAAAAAGAATAATTATTTAAGCGATGATGATGAATTTGATATTAGTTTTTATGTTTCAATAAGTTTTTAATAAAGATAAAATATTTAAAGTTAAGGCTTAGATAAAAATTAATTTATCTAAAGCCTTATATTTTTAGTCAAATGCTGGTTTTGCAGTATCTAATCTAGATTCTGGAAGTTGAGGGTATGAAATATCTGGTTTTCTACCTTTTAAAGTTTTTAAGAAAGTTACCATTGAAGCAGCTTCAACATCTGAAATAGTAATTCCTAATTGAGTAGAGCCCATTTCTTTTACAGCTTCACTTAAAGACCAAATTTGTCCATTATGGAAATATGGTGCAGTTTCAGTAATATTTCTTAGAGTTGGAGTTTTAACCATTCCTTGTGCATTTCCTTTAAAGTCACCAACACTAGCAAATTTATATTTAGCAGCTAATTCAAAGGGTTGCATAGTCCCACCAAGAGCAATTCCATTATGACAAGATGCACAGCCTTTATCTATAAAAGTATTAAGTCCTGCTTTCTCTTCTTTTGTTAATGCGTTTTCATTACCATTTAAATAATCATCAAATGGTGATGGAGTAACTAATATCTTTTCAAAAGTTGCAATTGTTTCAGTGATTTTTGCAAAATCAACTTTTACATCTTTTCCGTATGCATTTTGGAATTCATTTACATACTCAGGAATAGAGTTAATTCTTTGTTCAACTAATTTAGGTGGAGCAGCCATTTCAGGACCAGCTTGAATTGGACCTTGTGCTTGATCTGCTAAGTGAGGACTTCTTCCATCCCAAAATTGTGCTTTAAAAAATACTGAGTTGTATACGGTTGGAGAGTTTAAATGATGAGGATTCGCAGTCCAACCATGACCAATTGCAGCTGGAATTCCATCTGCTCCACCAAGTCCAATATTATGACAAGTATTACATGAGATTATTCCACTTTTTGAAAGTCTTGGATCAAAGTATAATTTTTTACCAAGTTCAACTTTCTCTTTTGTGATTGGATCATTTTTATCATCAATTAATTTCATTAATTCTGCTTTGTTTGCAGGAATTGGCATCATGCCATTCTCTGAAGCTTTTTGTATTAATGATGATGCAAATAAAGAACCTGTACCTAATACACATAGCGTTAATGCGTTTACTAATTTCATTGTTAACTCCTTCTAATTAATATAAAATCTTAGGATAATAATTATTAAAAGAAGTTTAATATTCTTGTTATTAATATAAATTTTACTTATAATATAAGAGTTAAAATGTCCTATTTAGAGTGATATGATAAAAAAAATCTATTTTAAACTATCATAATCTAAACTTATGATAATACGTTTAATTAGGTCTTTCTACCATATAACCGCTTCCTCTAATATTTTTGATAAAGTCTTCTTTTAAAACTTTTTTAACTCTATTTACTTCAGCTCTAATTGTTGCATTATCAATAAAGTCATCATTCCAAACATAGTTTCTAAACATATCATATTGAACGACTAAAGATCTATTATGTGCAAGAAGTTCTATAATTTGGATTTGTCTTTTTGGAAGAATTTGAGGTTCATTATTAAATAATAGTGTCATAGACTCAGAATCATAAGAGTAGTTTTTTGATAATCTTTTATGTCTTTGTGGAACAATAGTTGTTTTTAAAATTTTATTTATTCTTATTGTTAACTCTTTTAAATGAAATGGTTTTTTTAAATAGTCATGACATCCAATATCAAAGGCTCTTGAAATATCTTCTATCTCAATTAATGCAGAAATATATATAGTCGGAATCATTCTTTTTTGTTCATGTAAAGTTTCAAGAATTGTAAAACCATTGATGTCAGGTAAATTAATATCTAAAATTAGTAAGTCAAACTTTTCATTATCTAATACTTCTAAGCAATCTTGCCCAGTGGTTGTACTTTTTACTACATGTCCTGTTGAGCCTAAGTATTCACTTATCATCTCATTTAACATTTGATCATCTTCTAATAGTAATATTTTCATTTTATTTCCTTAAATATATATGTGAATGAGGCCCAATTTTCACCAGAGGCTAATTGTATTCCTACATTTTCTTCACTACAAATACGTTTTACTAAATTTAATCCAAGACCAAAACCTTCTTGATCACTTATTTGTTCTCTATAATACTCTTCAAATATTTTTTGTTGATCAAGAATTTGCTTTGAGCGACTCTCAATTATTAAATGACAATCATTATTCATGATATTTAGTTTAACTTCTATTATTTCATTTGGAAGTGAATACTTAATCGCATTAGTAAGATTGTTATCTACAATTCTTTGAAGTTTAATTTCATTGAAATTTAATAGTATCTCTTTTCTTTGACTTGAAAAGTCAAATTCAGATTTAAATTTTATGGCTGATTGTGTAAAGAAATCAATTCTAGATCTTACAAAATCAACTAAATTTATTTCATGAGTTGCTTCATTTACTTGATTCTTTTTTATTAAATAAGATAAATCATCATATATACTAGAAATATTTTTCATAGCAACTTCAATATTTGATAAGTGCTTGTTTTTCCCATTTTCCATTTCATACATTTCAATATTTCCCATAATAATTGATAAAGGTGTATTTGTTTCATGAACTGCATGTTTTAAAAACTGTTTTTGAGAATCAACTAAATTTTGAGCGTAAATCTTCCCTTCTTCTAACTCTTTGGATTGCTTATCATAATCTTCTGATGATTGTTGTATTAAATGTGTTAAAGCTTGTAGACTTCTTGCATGTTCACTTATAGGTTGAGTGTCTTTTTCTAATGCACAAGAAAGTTTTATATCATTTTTACTATTTTCTAGTTCACTTAATGCAACAATTGTAAATGTCTGATTTAATAATTCATTATTTCCATTATCATGATAAAACTCTCCATAAGTAAAAAACCCAGAAGTAGGAGCTATTTCTGAAAAAGGTTTTATTTCAATATCAACCATACTTGGCATATATCTTCTTCTTGCCATACATGAATATATAAAAAATGATTGAGTATCTTTTATATTTGAAGTATCAAATAAAGATTCTAAAGGATTGTTCATAATAAGCTCAACATTACCAAATCCAAGTTTTACTTTATCACCTTTATATAAGTTTCCTGCAAAACTTAAACTTCCATCTTTATGTTTTTGTATAACAGCTCGTGCAACAGGAAGATTGTTCCTTTGAGCAATTAATGGAAATTCAATACCAGTTGCTGGTAAGGATTTTGAAACATATTCTCCTAAATACTTTTCATAAAAGTCTAATGGTTTCATTCCTGATATTTGATAAACTCTATTATCTACTACTTCATCAATAGTATGTTCAATACCAATTGGGGACCAGTTAAAGTTATAAGCATTATTTACTTTTAATGTCTTAGAATCTAAAGCAACACCTACTGCACCTTTTGTAATTATTTGATTTTGAGAAGATACAAAAGTTTGAGTAAAGTTTGCATTATCACCTGCCATGCCACCTGAGACTATTACTTTGTTATTTACTGATTGAATACCTTTTAAAAAAGATTCCCCATTTGTTTTATCACCATCACTAAATGTAATAAGTAGTTTAGTATCTTTAGAACATAATTCATTTGCTAAATCTACACCATTACTAAAAGAGTCTTTTCTTCTAACAAATGTTGTTTTTAAACTTGTGTTTTCAAATATTGATATAGAGATAATAGTTTTACAAGTAGTAATCTGACTATTATTGATTTCTCCATCAGTTGATGAACCAATACAAATAGCTTGAGGTAACTTATCTAATAAAGTTGAAATTATGTTTTTTAAAATAGGTTTTTTATCTCCACAAAATATTTGAATTAATATATTTTTTTCATTTTTAAAGGAGTTAAAATCAATTAAGTTATCTAATGCTTTGTTATTATATGTGTAGTTAAATGTTTTCATAAAATATTGTAGCATATAAAATAAAAAAATTAAAGAAAAAAAACCCTTAAGAAGCTCGAAAAATAGGGAAATTGTAATAAAAAAACGCAGCGCTATACTCAAGCTATACAAGCGCTAAATTCATGCTATAAAACTCATGTAGAATTTCATCAAGCGAAAAACAAACAGCTTTTTAAAGCTTATGTTTTTTCATAAATTAAACAAATAAAAGGACTATAAAATGGCATACACTAAACCTCAATACAAAGAACAATTCGAAAACTTCATCGGTGGAGAATGGGTTGCACCACTAAGTGGAGAATACTTTGATAATGTATCTCCTGTAGATGGAGAAGTTTTAACAAGAATTCCAAGATCAAATGAAGCTGATGTTGATGCAGCTGTTGCAGCAGGAATGGTTGCTTTTGAAACTTTCAAGCACTCTTCAATAGTTGAAAGATCAACAATGTTAAATAATATTGCAGATGCAATTGAAGCAAACTTAGAAAATTTAGCAATTGCTGAAACATTAGATAACGGTAAAGCAATTAGAGAAACACTTGCAGCTGATGTACCATTAGTAGTAGATCACTTTAGATATTTTGCATCTGTTATTAGAAGTGAATCAGGAGATGTTTCTGATTTAGATGAAAATACAATTTCTCAAGAAGTTTATGAGCCTTTAGGTGTTGTTGCTCAAATTATTCCATGGAACTTCCCATTATTAATGGCAGCATGGAAAATTGCACCTGCATTAGCAGCTGGAAATGCAGTAGTATTAAAACCTGCATCTGCAACTCCTATGTCAATTTTAATGTTAATGGAAACAATTCAAGATGTACTTCCAAAAGGTTTAGTTAACATTATTAATGGTGCAGGTGGAAAAATTGGTAAGCACTTATCAACTCATCCAGATATCAAAAAAGTTGGATTTACAGGTGAAACTACTACTGGTCAGTTAATTATGCAATATGCAACTGAGAATATTATTCCTTCAACTTTAGAACTTGGTGGTAAATCTCCAAATATTTTCTTAGAATCAATTATGGATAAAGATGATGAATTCTTTGATAAAGCAATTGAAGGTCTTGTATTATTCGCATTTAACTCAGGTGAAGTTTGTACAGCACCAACTAGAGCATTAATTCAAGAATCAATTTATGAGCCATTTATGAAAAGATGTCTAGAAAGAGTTGCGGCAATTACACAAGAAAATCCATTAGACCCAACTACTAAAATGGGAGCACAGTGTTCAACTTCTCAAAAAGAAAAAATTCTTTCTTATATCAAAATTGGTAAAGATGAAGGAGCTGAATGTTTAATTGGTGGTGAAGCTTATGATAATAAAACATTCCCTAATGGAAATTATATTCAACCAACAATCTTCAAAGGTCACAACAAAATGAGAATCTTCCAAGAAGAAATTTTTGGACCAGTTCTTGCTGTTACTACATTTAAAGATGAAGAAGAAGCGTTAGAAATTGCAAATGATACTATTTATGGATTAGGTTCAGGTGTATGGTCAAGAGATGCACACCAATTACATAAATTCTCAAGAGGAATTGAAGCTGGTAGAGTTTGGGTAAATTGTTATCACATGTACCCATCACATGCATCATTTGGTGGATACAAAAAATCAGGTATTGGAAGAGAAACTCATATGATGATGTTAAACTCTTACAGACACACAAAAAATATCTTAACATCTTACTCAAAAGATGCAATGGGATTCTTCTAGGCTTAAAGTCTAAAAGCAGTATGATAAATGCATAGAAGTTTTCTTCTATGCATTTTTTTTGCACCTTACATAATATAAAGCCTTCCTATAAAGGATAGCTTAAACGAAAGGTAAAATTAAAAAAGTGCATACTTTTAGGTTTTATCTTTAAAGTACTACTAAAAATAGTATTTTGAAGATGAAATAAATTTCATCGTAA
>Ga0193954_1000995_pt1 | contig 15139 bp, 13 predicted proteins | sample BB_5_MG_FD_140340 | JGI IMG/M metagenome (GOLD analysis project Ga0193954, IMG submission 140340) | Microbial mat bacterial communities from the Broadkill River, Lewes, Delaware, United States - BB_5_MG | ecosystem: Environmental > Aquatic > Freshwater > River > Microbial mats | place: USA...
CAGGAAGCCTCAATGATGATAAAAAGCTTCGATTTGACTTCTCGCACCCCAAGGCAATGAGCCAAGAAGAGATCGAGCAGGTAGAGGCGTGGGTCAATGAGCGAATTTTGAACAAACTTGATACCAACACCAAGCTAATGAGCATCGATGAAGCCAAAAACTCTGGTGCTGTTGCCCTCTTTGGTGAGAAGTATGGGGATGAAGTACGAGTAGTAAGCTTTGGTGCTGATTCAATCGAGCTGTGTGGTGGTACACACGTAGCCAATACCAGCGATATCGGAATGTTTATGATCACCAAAGAGAGTGGTGTGAGTGCAGGAGTACGACGAGTCGAAGCGATCTGTGGAAGAGAAGCCTACCAAGCCACTAAAACATTGCGAAGTGAGCTAACAAGCATCAAATCTGAACTCAAAAGCCAAGATCCAATTAATGGTATCACCAAACTCAAAGAGCAGATCAAGTCTCTTAAAAATGATCTTACCAATGCCCTTAATTCAAGCAAAAAAGATTTAGAAGTCGTTGAGATCAACGGGATAGCTACCATCGTAGCAGAGGTAGAAAATGGTGATATCAAAGCCCTTATCGATGAAGCCAAAAATAAACACCCTCGTATTGCCATTATGCTACTGATGAAAAAAGGTGAGAAGGTAATGATTGCTTGTGGTAGCAAAGAAACAAGCATCAAAGCAGGCGATTGGATCAAAGCCATTGCACCAATCGTAGGTGGAGGCGGAGGCGGTCGCCCCGACTTTGCCCAAGCAGGAGGGAAAGATACCTCTAAAATTGCTGATGCACTCAAAGCATCGAGTGAATATCTGCAAACTAACCTCTAAAGTTTTGTGCGATCTCATCGCACAGACAACTACTTTTATACTTTAAGCCCCTATTTAAGAAATTTTTATTACACTAAGAATAAATCATAGAGGGATTATTATGTCAGATACAAATATAGGGCTACTTAAAGTCGATGTCAAGTCTCCCCAGGTCATTGCGGGTCAAAAGAGTATTGTTAATCTACTCATTCGCAATCCCTTTCCCCATGCTATTAGCATCGAATCCATTGAAGCACCCAACTCTTCTATTTTAAAAGAGGAGAACCGATACCTCTCTATTATCAAGAAACTCTTTAAACCAAACAAAAATGAGATCAGTGATAGTACAACAACTAGTGTAATCCAACAATCCTTACAGATCAAACCACTGACGGCTTTTTTTATTCATGAACTTAGTAATGAGTTGATCGACCCCAAAGAGCCAAAATCCCCAGAGGAAAATAAACACTTGATTCAATCAGGGCAAGAAGATATTGCCTTTTTTGAGATTGAAACAGCAGATTGGCTTTTGACCAAACCAACCACAGTAGAACTCTATGCTATGATCAAATACAAAATTAATACCGAACATAAAAGTCAAATCGTCCCCATAGTTTTGCAAATCCAACCTCCCGTACTCTCTATTATTACAGGCACACTCTTTGGTGGTACACTAGGACACCTAGCACGACATTTGACATCCAATGACCCTGCAATGATGAGTGTGAGTCTCTTGGCTGTACTTATTATGTCACTCATTGCAGCCATCATCTTAGCCAAACGTGAAGACTCCAATAAGGGATTTATTACCTTAGAAGACTTTTATGGTGCTTTTTTTATTGGGGTGATGATAGGCTATATGGGTACGGAGTATTTTGAAAGCATACTTTCAGGAGTGAGTGACTTTGACATAAATAAAACAAAAGAAGGATAAAAGATGAATGATACGTTTGAAATAGTCGAAAAAGAGATTGGAAATGTCGCAGAGATCGCTGAAGAGATTGCGATGTGGAAGATGCCTACTACTATTGAAACGGACTTAACTACCCTCTATGAATACCTCAAAGCAAAGGATCAACACAAAGAGATGGGTATGCCTTATACCCGTTATATAGAAGTGGATTGGGAAGAACAGATGAATAAAAATATTTGGCAAATATTTGTCGATATCTTCAAGTTTAAATGGAAATTGTACATTGGTATACCAACAAATAATGCAATGAATGCATCAGGGAATATTAAAACACAATTTATCCCCAATCAAAAATATCTACAAACCACACACTACGGTTCGTATCAAAAACTGGGCAAAACCTACAAGGCAATCTATCACTATGCCAAAGAGCATAAGATAATACTAGAGAATAGTTCATTTGAGTTTTATCAAAATAACCCCAAAGAGGTTAAGCCCCACGAACTGCAAACCGTAGTAATGGTAGCGATTAAAGGCTAAAGGTAGAAACAGAGGATGGATGTCTTATCTTTGATGATACCGTTCAAGAGAAAAAGTGGAGTGATGAGAGTGATATAATGTGTTGGCACTTTGATCTGAGTAAGGGTGTTTTGTGGTGCAAAGTAAAAAAGTTATTGTTTTCAGTCCTCCAGTGTTTGGCTGGAGGTGTGGCTAAATATCGTCTAAAATACCAGTATGCTCAGTTGTGTTAGCAAGTGAATCTTGAACTTTAATCGTAAATGGTGTCCCCGTTGGTTGAGGAGGAATGTTGTCAAGTCCTACATTAACATTGCCATTACCCGTAAGTATATGGGTTGGTGTTGTCTCTGTGTTATAATAAATTTCAACAGTGTTAATACCATCATTATCACGAACTCCTCCTAAGAGGTAGCTCGTACTGTCGTTATTATCATTGATTAGAACATTACTAAAGTCAGTTTCAGGGTTTTTGACTTCTATTGTATGGGTTACTGTATTATCTAGTTTATCGGTGACGGCTATTTTAACAGTTGTGTCGTACATTATAGTAGAGTCTGAAAATGTAATATTTTCATCTCCTGTATAGGTGTAGTTTGTACTTTCATTTTCATCATGAAATACTTTGACGAGAAGAATACCATTAATATCATCAATTGATCCATAAATATCTGCATATCCTGCACCATGCATCAATGTAAGGTCACTAAAGTTGCTGGGTTCTTCATAAGGTTCAATAAGCCTAGAATTGGTACTGAGAACACCTGCTCCATCCCTTACTTCAATGTTATATAACGTACCATATGGGTAAGCAGGAGCAGTTGTTATGTCTCCTGTTGAGTAGTTGTTTTCATTTGTTGTACCATTGATATCATAGGTGATTTTTACTTGTGAGATACCCTCTGCATCGTCAATAAAGCTCCCCTCTAAACTACCTGTAGTGGAGTTGAGCATATGTGTTGTCACATCTGAAAAATCAGTAGGGCTGTTTGCAGATAGCTTTTGAATTTCAACGCGTATTTCGCCACTTTCATTGCCCTGAGCATCTTTGAGTGTGAATTTAAAGGTTTTGATACCTGATGCACCACTGGTGTCAAGTGTGACAGATTGTTGGTTTGTAGAGTCAATAATGGTGTCAATAAACGTACCATCAACATAGAGTGATACATTATCTTCATAAGCAGTGACTAAAACAATCTCTTGATTTTCGGTTGTGGAGATTTTATGATCTACCAATGGTGGTTTTGGAGGGAGGGTGTCTTCTACTTTAATAATCTTGGAGAGGGTTAATTGTTCAAAATCTCCTCCAAGTTCTTCAATTATAACTTCAATGATATTATCTTGTCCACCTTTAAGCATCACTAGACTATCGACATTTACGACTTCATTGTTGAGTTGATAGGTAACTTTTGGATTGTCTCCTGTAACATCTAGTTTTGTAAAATTGATGTCAGCATCTTGATTGTTGAGAGATTGTACAAATGTTGGCAGGTTGTCAAATGTCCCTTTGTTAAGAATAGTAAGAGGAGAGTTGTTTCCTCTAATCTCGATTTTAAGCTCTTTTGTTGCACCATTTAGAGTTGAGATGATAAAGCTCTCTTCTAATACGTCATTGGCATCTAAATTTTCTACGGCAGTATTGTTAAGATCAGTGATATAGTACCAATCTCCATTGAGTGAAAGATTAAAAAGACCATACTTTCCATTGCTATTTTGTGTAATAAAAGCATTTACGCCACGTTCAACATAGAGCTTACCATCAGTACTATGATCACTTTTGTTAATAAGGCGTAGGGTATCTCCTAAAATCAGTGGATCCGCACCAATAATACCTACATGAATCTCATGGCTTACACCATCTGTCGTTTCAATCGTAAATGTCTCTTCGAGTTTGTCATTGTCATTGAGCCTTTTGATGACATCTAAGAGCGTATTGAGTTTATAGCTCCATTGACCATTACTATCAAGAGTAAAGTTTCCATATTTTGCTTGAATGGATTGTGGTTTAAAGCTTGCATTATCTGAGTATTCAATGTATATAGAGCCTATAGCATCAATGGCTACATCCTCAATGACCTCTTTGTATACGGTTCCTAAAATAATGGTATTTTGTCCTAAAATAGTGATCTCAATATCAATATTGTTATTGATATTAAAGGTATCAATGAGCGTCTCTCCATGTACCAAGGCTTTGACTTGGGATAGATTATTATCAAGGGAGTATTTCCATGATCCATCCGTGAGTAGATCAAGTGTCCCATAGTTACCTTGTAGGTTTCTTGCATCGATACTCTCTCCTGAGTTAGCTGAGAATATCTCTCCTTTGATATAGAGCATGCCTTCGGTAATCTCGCCTACATCAACGCTAATAGGTACAAGGGTGATCTCTACATTGGCTGTGGCTCCATCGGTTGTGGTAATGGTAAAAGAGTCTTTAATTGATTGGGTAAAGTCAATGTTTGTAAGATTACTGCTGTTCTTTTCGATAGAGTAGAGCCACTCTCCATTAGCTTTGATACTAAACATTCCATAGTTACCACTTAGCTCATTGGAGATAAAAGATACACTCTCTTTATTGGTATAGAGTTTTCCTTCTACTTGTGGTGAGGTTAAAGAAATACTTTGATAAAGATCACCACTAATGGTAGAGGTTTCAACTTGACCTGTGATATTAGAGTCACGAATACTTCCAATAAGTACAGCATTTTTTGTACGGCAATGGATAAGCGTTTGATTATCAAGATAAGCACTTAAGTCAATCATGGTTTGGGTTGGATCAAGAGGCACTTGAACATTATTACATAAAATATAGGTGCTATCTCCTTTGGAGTCAGCTTGATAACTTAATGACTCTTTAGTGAGGGTTGGGTTGGTGAGAGTAAATTGATTAAAAGCATAATGCAGTTGATTGAGTAGCGTAGCAATGGTTGCATTGGGATTGGTTTTGGTTGTATTGAGGTTTACAAAGCCTGTAGGTGCAAAATTGAGGGCATAGCGTAAGGCAGAATTACTCGTAAAGTTGGCTCGAAGTACTAAATCACTGCTCTTTTCAAGCGTATCAAAATCACTAGGACCATCAATGGTAAATAAGATGCGTTGTCCATTGGCATTTTGCAGTCCATAGACATACTGCCATAATAGGGCAACGGTAGAATTTTGACTCGTTAGGTAGAGGTAGTTTGAATAATCTACATTCCCACGGGTATTGGCAAGGGTGATAAATTCAAGATTATATCCTGCATTGATAAGAGCTTTGCTAATAACACTTGATGATGTAAGAGGGGTTGTTGTATTATTAACATCCACACTGCTATCATCAATGATTGTTGAGTCATTAGATTCACTATTGGTATCTACAGAGTCGTTGGATGTAGGGTACTCATTTGGAATTTGGTTTGTCGTATCATCGCTGGTAGAGGATTGATTATCATCCACTGTACTCGTACTACCACCACCACAATTTGCGATAAAGATCATCACTATAACACTTAAAATAAACTTTTTCATGGGTCTCCACCTTGTTGTAAATTCATATCATAAATATATAAAGAGCTTGTATCAAAACTAGTTAGTTAATAATCGAAGTATAGTCTATATTATAGCATAGAAGTTTAATAAAATTCTTAAGGCAATATCGTGTAATTAAACTATTTTTATCAGGTCAACGACAGTGTAGATAAATGGAAATATCAATATCAATTTTAATGTTTCAAAAAAAACTCTCTTTATTAGCAGATCAATATTTCTTTTTTAAGTCAAAGATTAAGAAAATATTTGTATAATCTAAAAATAAATGACCGATGGTCAGTCATTATTGGAGAATTTATGGCAATTATAGTTGATAAAGTACAAAAACGCAAAGATATAGCATTAGCTTGTAAAAATCTTTTTATTGAAAAAGGGATTAATAGTATTACCATCTCCCAAATCGCCAAAGAGGCGGGAGTAGGCAAAGGGACAATCTATGACTATTTTAAAAACAAAGAGGACATTGTTTTTGAGGTGATTTATATCTTAATGGATGAACACAATGTTGTTAAAGAACAACGTATTAATGAAGCCCAAAGCACCAAAGAGAAGATTAAAATCTTTTTTGATTTTTTCTACAATCCTGACAAAGCAGATTTAAGAGAGATATTCAAAGAGTTTGTCTCTATCTCTTTGACCCAACCCAATGAAGATATCCAAGCGTTTTTAAAAAGTACGTTTGATAAATACTTTGCATGGTTTTGTGAAATCTTGCAAGAGGGGATTGATAAAGGTGAGATTAAACCCCTCGCCATTGATTTAGCCAAAGGACTCTTCGTGATGGGAGATGGATTTTTTATCTCCCATACCATGAAGAATAGCACCCAAAATATCGAAGAGGAGATTACACTTTATCTCGATACCATATTCCAACTTATAGAGGTAGAACAATGAAAAAATTTTTAGTTCTTTTGAGTTTTCCACTTTTTCTCTACAGTGAGAGTCTCAAAAGTATGATTGATTATGCCAATAAACATAACTTTCTTGTACATTCCAAAACATCCAGTGTCAAATCCAAAAAAGCAGAGCTTGAATCGGTGGGACGCAGTGCCTATCCTACTGTTGATGTAGGGGGTTTTTATCAAAATCTTAATGAACGCACCTATGGAATGCCAGGAACGACAAGCAGTGTCTATACAAGCATTGGGTTTGATATTTACGATGGGGGCAAACGAAGTGCCACCAAACGGCAAAAGCGATACGAACTGATCTCTTCCAACTTTGAAAAAGATGCGTTTAAAAAGTCTTTGGCACTAAGTATCATTCAAGATTATTTTAATATCAAAAACATCAATGCCTCACTAGCAGCTCTTTATGAACAACGCAAATCACTCAAAGCCCAACTCTCTCGTATCAAAAAATTTGTCGATGCTTCACTGGCTACAAGCGATGATGTTTATAAACTCCAAGCAGCGTATGATAATAATGAGTATAGCATCGAATCACTCAAATTTGACCGACTCTCACTCTACAAAGCACTGGGATTAAAGCTCAACCGTAATGTCAAGCACATTGGTAATGCTCGCTTTAAAAAGCTTCGTGTGAAATTTAGCCTCGATGATAACATTAAAGCTCTCAAAGCCAAACAAAAAGCACTTTTAGCTCAAGCAGACTCTATTAATAGTAACTACAATCCAAAGGTAAGGGTTGAAAATACCTACAGTGTCTATGATTATGACCGTACGGATTTGACGCACCCTGAGGGAATTGATCGACAAAATAAATTGGTACTGAGTGTCAATATGCGACTCTTTGATAACAAATCGATTGAAAAAAGCAAAGTTGCTGTACTTGAAGCCAAAGATAGTCTCAATCATCAAATTAACTACAACATCAGCCAACAAAAGATGCTCTATAAATTGGCACGTTCACGCATTGTTGCGACCAATGAACGCATCAAAAGTGCGAGAAGTGCCTTAAAATCTGCCAACAGCACCTATAAACTCATCAACGAAAAATACAAAGCAGGCATTGTGGATAATATCGCTTATCTTGATGCACTAAGCCAAAAGACCAATGCAAGAGCTCTGTACCATAGCTCACTCAATAGTCTTGAAGTAGCGTATGGGATCTATTATTACTACGCAGGAAAAAATATAGGGAGATACATAAAATGAAAAAACTACTACTACTGACACTACTAACACTAGGACTCAATGCCAAAGAGATTTACGCTACCTTTGATGTGGTTGCCAACCAAAAAGCCAACATTGCCTTTAATGCCAGTGGGGTAGTGGAGAAGATATTGGTAGATATTGGAAGCCGTGTTCAAAAAGGCGACATCGTTGCCAAGCTTGAAAACAATGATACAAAATCCATGCTTGATAGTGCCAAAAATAGCTATAAATATGCCAAAAAAGACTTGGATCGTCAATACCGAGTGCGTAATATTATCGAAGAAGCCAAGCTTGATAGCTACCGTAATAAATTTAACCATGCCAAACATCAGCTTACTTACCAGCAGATTCTCTTTGATCGTACCTATCTCAAAGCCCCTTTTGATGGTGTGGTGAGTGATAAAAAGGTCGAAATAGGGGATGTGGTGAGTGGTATGATGCTTGCGACTGCCTTTAGCATAGAGTCTGATAAGGATATTCGACTACTCCTTAAATTTGATTCCAAATATTGGCAAGATATTAAAGTAGGAGATGGCTTTAGATATACCCTAGATGGAAGCAAAAAAGAGCATAGTGGAAGCATTAGCAAAATCTACCCCACCATCGATGCCAAAACCCGCCTAATGAAAGCCGAAGTCAAAGCCAAAGATATTCCTATTGGATTGTTTGGTAGTGGATATATAATTGTTAAATAGAGTAGGTTCGATTTTATCGAACGGTAGGTTCCCCTCGTTCCCAAGCTCCTGCTTGGGAATGCATATGAGAGGTTGAGAACAAGGATTAATTTTGAAAAAATATTTTATTGGGGTTGTCATTATTATAGTCTGTTATTTTTCTGTAGTTGGAGTATTTTTTACAATGAATCAAAAATTAACTTTTAATGATATTGATTTTGATAAAAATACTCTATTGACTTTTAGTGAACTAACTTCTGATATTGGAATATTGTATAACTGTTATCAAAAAGATAAAATTATTAAAAGTGATATAAATATAGCAAAAATTGAAGACAATCAATGTGATTTGATCACCGAAGAAATTTTTTTAAAAAAAGATGGTGTAAGAATCAAAGAAACAATATATCAACACAATAAGCGAGAGTAGACATAGAAGTCCAATACTTTGCACCCGTAGGTTTGGCACTGCCAAACGTCTAGAGCAAGGTAGAGATAAGAGAGAGGTGTTTTACCCTAATCACTTTTAGAGGTTTAAAACTTAGAAATCCAATAAAATATGTTTTGTCGTTTGGCAGTGCCAAACCTACGAAAAAATCCACACAGTTAGGAGCAAAAAATGTACCAATTCGCAATAAATAGACCCATTACCATCTTGATGGCGGTGTTGTCTTTGATTATTTTTGGGATGATGTCGTATCGTAGTATGCCTGTCAACCTCTTTCCCAATATCGATTTTCCCGTCGTGACGGTTCAGACCACCTACGCAGGGGCTGACCCACTCACCGTAGAGTCCAAAGTCACCGACTTGATTGAAGAGGGAGTGAGTGGAATCGATGGGATTGATAAGATTACCTCAAGCAGTTTTGAGGGATTAAGTCTTGTTGTCATTCAGTTTGAGCTAGAACGTGACATCACCGAAGCCACCAATGATGTCCGTGACAAAATCGGAGGGATGCGACTGCCTAGTGGGGTCGATGCCCCTGCGGTCAAAAAGGTCGATACGGGGGGGAGTGTAGTCAATCTCTTCATCTCGTCTAAAAAAGGGATGAACAGTGACTTGATGCTCTTAGCCGATGAAAAAATCAAACCTCAACTCCAAAGAGTGCGTGGGGTAGGGGAGGTCAATATTGTCGGTTTTCGTGACCGTGAGATACGCATCTTTGTTGATCCCAATCGCCTGAGCAAATACGGCATCTCCGTAGCCCAGCTCCAAAACGCGATTCGAAGCGAAAACTACCGCTCAAGTGCAGGAAAGCTTATTAGCCAGAGCCAAGAGATCGTGGTCAAATCCCGTGGGGATGCTACGAGTATTGAAGAGCTTGGTAATATTATTATCAAAGAGGGGGTACGACTGCGTGATATTGCACGGGTCGAAGATGGGCTAAGTGATGAAAAGAGTTACTCGTCGATTAATGGCAAGAGTGGTGTGATGTTGGAGATTAAAAAGATTAGCGGTAAAAATGCCCTTGATATTATCAAAGATGTCAAGAGTATTATGCCAAATCTTACCAAAATTGCAGGGAGCCAGTTTGAGCTTCAACTCATCCAAGACAGCTCCGAAAAAATCGTTGTCAATCTCGACCAAGTGAAGTTTGACCTCGTCTATGGAGCGATACTTGCTGTGATTATTGTCTTTTTCTTTTTGCGAAATCTTACGGCGACCATTCTCTCAGCTCTTGCGATTCCTGTTTCGATTATCGGGACTTTTTGGGTGGTGGATTATATGGGGTATGACCTCAATAAACTCACCCTCATTGGACTTACCCTTGCCATTGGTATCTTTATCGATGATGCCATTGTTGTGATAGAAAATATGATAAAAAAGCTAGAATCAGGCATGAGCCGACTCGAAGCGACTATCGAAGGAGTCAAGGAGATTGCCTTTTCAATTTTGGGTATTTCTGCGATGCTCTTAGCCGTCTTTATCCCCATTGCTTTTATGGATGGGATTGTAGGGAAGTTTTTTAACTCCTTTGCCATGACGGTGGCGAGTGGGGTGATTATCTCCTTTTTGGTTGCGATTATGTTTATCCCTGCGGTGGGGGCTAGGATACTTAGTGGAAGTGAAAGTAAGTTTTATCACCTCACCGAGCCACTTTTTGTATCTCTTGAAAAAGGCTATGCGTGGATGCTAGGATATCTGGTACGCTTTAAATACCTCAGCATCGTGGGCGTGGTACTGCTCATGATGGTACTGATGCCACTGGGTAAGAATGTGGGGATGGACTTTGTCCCCATGGAGGATAACAGTGAGTATCAAGTCGTTATCAAAGCCAAAGTGGGTACATCGTTGGAGGCTATGAAAGCTCAAATCGCCCCTTTGGTGGAGATTATTAGCAAAGATGACAATACCATTGATTATGTTACTTCCATTGGATATACCGATGCCAAGGAGTCGCACAAAGCCAAAATTTATGTCAAGGTCAAACCCGTAGTAGAGCGAAACATGGGACAAGCCGACATCGTACAAAAGATGCGTGATAATTTTGCAGGTATGAAAGATTTGATTATCTCTGTTGAAGAGGTGCCACCCTTTGCCACAGGTGAATCCAATGCCCCTATTCAAATCGTCATCACGGGTGATACATTAGAAGGGCTAGAAAAAGCCTCAAAAGATGTGATGAAGTTTATGGAAGGTGTGGATGGAGTCGTCGACATCGATAGTGATTACGAATCAGGAAAACCCGAGTATAAAATCACGATTTTACGCGAAAACGCCAAAGCCCAAGGGGTGAGCAGTAGCGATATTGCTACAAGCCTCAACGCAGCTTTTTCGAGTGATGTCAAAATCAGTGACTTTGAAGATAGAGGAAGAGAGTACGATATTACGCTTCGTTTTGAAGATCAATACCGCAAGAGCCTAAGCGACATCAAAAAAATCATGGTCGCTAATAATCAAGGTGTCTTGATTCCCCTCGAATCACTCGTACGCATCGAAAAAAGCTCTTCGGTAGCCTCAGTCAATCGCTACGATAGAATGCGAAAAGTGATGGTGACAGCATTTAAACGCGAAGATAAAGCCCTCGACGCTATTGTAACAGAACTTGATGCCAACTTACCCAAAATCTTACCCAAGGGCTACAACTACCGCTTTACAGGAGAGATTGAGCGAATGGCAGAGACGGGAGCCGCTTTTGGGGCAGCATTAGGGTTAGCAATTATTTTGATTTATCTCGTCCTTGCAGCCTTGTATGAATCCATCATTCAGCCTATTATCATTATGATTTCCATGCCTCTCTCCTTTACGGGTGTGACGGTCGCACTAGGACTAGCAGGGATGAACTACTCACTCTTTGTAATGATTGGTATTATTTTGCTTATGGGGATGGTGGGGAAAAACGGGGTGCTTGTCGTGGACTTCGCCAATGAAGCCATAGCCAAAGGAAAAAAGGTAGAAGAAGCCATCGTCGAAGCAGGTCAAAAACGATTACGACCCATCCTTATGACTACTTTTGCCATGATAGGAGCGATGATTCCTCTAGCCTTTGGAGGCGGAGCAGGACACGAGGGTAATGCCCCAATGGCACTGGCTATTATTGGAGGATTGGTAAGTTCAACTTTCCTAACTCTCCTTGTCATCCCTGCAATTTACCGTATCTTCTACCCTATAGATCGATGGTTACGAAAGTGGTATATGAAGGAGTATTTGTAGGTCGGAGTGCCCTCACTCCGACACTTATTATAACGTTAGAGATATTATTCTAACAAAACCAATTGTTGGAATCGAGAGACTACCGACCTACAAAATAGCTTCTATAACCTATAAAATAGGTACAACTAAAATTATTAAAATGTAACGGAGACTAAAAATGCAACCCAATTTCACAACCCAACAAAAAGAAGATTTAGTTATCAAAATCAAAGCCTATTTTGAATCTGAGCTAGATAGTGAAATCGGTGGCTTTGATGCGGAGTTTCTCTTAGAGTTTTTTGCCAAAGAGATTGGTGGGCATTTTTACAACCAAGGATTGCAAGATGCCCACAAGGAGATGAGAGAATCCATGGCATCACTAGAGGATAAGCTCTACTCTATGGAGGAGCTTTAAGGCTTCTCTTTGAGAATGGTCAGTTCAAATGCACTGTTGTAAGACTTGATCTCAATAAATTGTCTGCTCTTGTTGTGTTCTAAACTAAAGAGTATTTGATTATCATTATCTTGGAGTATTGTTGCTCCTAGTTGGACAATGGCTTTTTTGTAGTTGTGTGCATGGATGTAGCGGTAGTGTCGGTTTTGTTTGTTCTTAGCTTTAAACTCTATTTTCCAAAACTCTCCTACTTTACTTTGTGCCTTTTGATCGTAGTTAAAGATCACTTCATTCGAAGGGAGATAGCTTACTTTATTAATGCTAAAGTCTTTAATGGAGGGTACTGCAATATTTTTGGTAAAGGTATAGGCTTTGGTTGTGGGTAGTTCAATGCTTTGGGGTGGGGTGGCTTCTTTTAGCAGTCTGTATTCACAACCACGTAGATAGACACGAAGCTCCAAGGCATAGTTGCTTCCATCCTTGCGAAACGTAGCGTAGCCTTTGGGGCTAATGGATGAGCTATTGATATCCAATGCTTTGGCAAAAAAGGCATAGATTTGCTCTTTTTCTTTTTTGTTTTGCAATTTTTTAAATGTAAATTTTTGATGCCACATCTCACCACGTTTGGGGATGTATCCACGCTCTTTCCATATTTGGAGTTCACTGTAGCGTTCATAGTCGAGTTTGGAATTTTTGTTAGCATTGGGGTAGTGTAGATCAAAGGGAAGAGGTTTTGAGACAGCTGTTGTTGCCAATAGCAAAAGTGATAGAAATATTTTTGATAGATTCATGCTTATCCTTTAGATGTATAGGAGGGGAGGGGAGTTAAAATTCAAATCCTCCACCCTCACCTTTGTTCATGCTCTCATAGACAGACTTAACATAGGTATCGCGTATCTCACAATCAAGCACTTTATCACAGCTCAAACAGCTCGCTACATTTTGGTTTTTTTGGCACTCTTGGAGTTGGGCTTTTTGTTCATCAAGCTTTTTTTGCCACAGTGTCTTAATGGGTTCCATACGCCTCTTTCAGTGCATTGATCTCATGCTGTGAACCAAAGAAACACGGTGATGTATCGTGGATATGGCTAGGCTTTAGTTCTAGTAGTGAATGACCACTGCTATCTACAGCGTCCCCTCCTGCCATTTGGTAGATCAGTGCAAAAGGCAATACTTCAAAGAGCTGTCTTAGTTTGCCATTGGGTTTGTCTGTGGTACCTGGATAAGAGAAAAGTCCGCCACCTTTGAGCAGTATTTGATGCAAATCAGGTACCATGCCTCCACTGTAACGCAAACGATACCCAGTGGCAAAAAGACCATCAATAAAGGCTTTGTGCCGTGGTTCCCAGTGCTGTTGTGTACCACCTGGGGCATTGAGTTTGCCTTTTTCATTGAGTTTGATCTCTCCTACGGCTCTAAATTGTTTGTCTGTTGTATAGTAGAGGATTGGGCTTTTGCCTTTTTCTACCCATACTAATTCAACTCTAGGACCATAGACCACATAAGCAGAAGCGACTAACCCTGCTCCATCAAGAGAGTTTTCATAGATACCAAAGATAGACCCCACAGAGAGATTGACATCAACAAGGCTTGATCCATCCAAAGGATCGTAACAGACCGTATATTTACCACTTTTGCGAAGCTCTAAAATATCCTCTTTCTCTTCACTAATCAATCGATTGACTGACTCCACAGTGGCAAATCGTTTTTCGATGATGTTGTCACTTTGCACATCAAGTTTGAGTTGCTCTTCACCTGAGGAGTTTTGGTTCTCACTGTATCCTAAGTCTTCATTTTGTATTGCATGTTCAATTGCGTACGCTACATCTTCTATGGCTTTAAAAATCTCTTGCATCTATATCTCCTTTGAATTGTTCTCTATCCATTCTATAATGGCTTGGGTGTTGTTTAAATCTAATATATCAATATGTTTGGGTATCTCATAGGCTTCTTTAGTGACACTCTCATCAATGGCAATGGCTTCAGAGCACTCAAAATAGCTCTCATCAATGGCATTACGAAAAATAGCAATGCGCGGTAGTGGCAAGGTTTTGAGCCCCTCTACCAATAGAATATCAAAGCTTCCCAACATTGCCACGATCTCATCAAGGCTCTTTTGACGCTGAGAAAAGAGGGTGGTTCGTGTGGGAGAGGTGACGACAACTTCGGCTCCTGTCTGAGAGAACTTATAGCTATCCTTGCCCTCAATATCAAACTTGGCTTTGTCTTTGGGGTCGTTTTTGATAATGGCTACTTGTTTGGATTGAATCAAAACTTTGGCTACTTTTTCGATAAGGGTAGTTTTACCACTATTAGAGGGACCTGTAAAGGCTACGGCATATTGACTCACAATTTATCCTATTTTTTTAAATATTGTAAAAATTATACAGAAATTTTGGTTAGACATAGTGGAATTTAAAGATAATTTAAAGATAACTAGCTATAATTGCAACCCAACAACAGAATATGCGCACGTGGTGGAACGGTAGACACGCTACCTTGAGGGGGTAGTGCCTGTATGGGCGTGGAGGTTCAAATCCTCTCGTGCGCA
>Ga0193954_1001001_pt1 | contig 15094 bp, 12 predicted proteins | sample BB_5_MG_FD_140340 | JGI IMG/M metagenome (GOLD analysis project Ga0193954, IMG submission 140340) | Microbial mat bacterial communities from the Broadkill River, Lewes, Delaware, United States - BB_5_MG | ecosystem: Environmental > Aquatic > Freshwater > River > Microbial mats | place: USA...
ACAAGATTTAACAGACACGAAATTTGGAAAAGGACTGTATAATGTAATGTCTAAAGATAGTTCTTGGAGTATGAAGTTCGGGATGAGAATTCAGTCATTGTATGAAGGAGAATGGAGTATAAACGATTCAACTGGATTTGGTCAAGGTACTTCCAATTTCTTGATACGAAGAGCGAGGTTAAAATTCGGAGGTCATGCTTTTTCACCTAAACTTCAATATAAAATAGAGTTAGGATTATCTAATCGAGATTTAGGTAAGGCGGATTCTAGAACTAATTTTGCACCGAGAATGATTTTGGACGCCGTAGTGAAATGGAATTTTTATAAAAACTTCACGCTTTGGGCAGGACAAACTAAGCTTCCAGGGAACAGAGAACGGGTGGTTTCATCTGCTAACCTTCAATTGGTAGATCGTTCTTTATTGAATTCATATTTTAATATAGATCGTGACATGGGAATGCAATTGCGTCATCATTTTACATTAGGAAAAAACTTCTTGATTCGAGAAATAATTTCCGTTGCTCAAGGGGAAGGACGTAATTTAGTTCAAGATAACCTTGGTGGTATGCAGTATACCGGTCGATTGGAGTTTTTACCTATGGGTAGTTTTGCTAGTAAAGGAGATTATGTGGGAGGTGCAACAAAATTTGAAGAAACACCAAAATTAGCTTTGGGTATTGCATTTGATTATAACGATAGATCAGTTAAAACAAGAGCAAATCAAGGAAGTTATATGTCTTATGATACAGATTTGGACGGTTCGATTGATGGGTATTTTATGTCAAGCACGAGCACGATTTTTGCAGATGTGATGTTTAAGTATAAAGGTTTCTCTATGATGGTGGAATACGCATGGCGTGATGCAGACAAAGTAAACCATGAAATTATCAATGATGATTTATCGGTTACTACTGCTTCAGTTTCGGTTGGTTCTGGCGTTAATGTTCAAGCCGGATATAACTTTAAGAAGAATTGGGAGATTGCAGGGCGTTTTACTCAAATTGCGCCTACAGGTAAGTCACAATATGAGCAGTATACATTAGGTTTGTCCAAATATGTAGTTGGTCACAAATTGAAAGTTCAATCGGATTTAAGTTATAGAAAAACGAATAATAGTCCGGATAGTGGTCTATTATATAGATTGCAGTTTGAATTACATTTTTAATGATTCGAACAGAATTTTTTAAGACTCGCAATTGCGGGTCTTTTTTTTATCTATAAGTTTGAATCAAATTATAACTGATGAAATTAAGTGTTCCACAACGTATTATGAAGTTCTTTTCTTCTGAGAAGAGATTCGAAGCAATAAAAAAGGAGTCTATGGAATGGCAAGTTGAATGTCCAGAATGTAAGGCTTATACGAGTATTTGGGACTTAGGTGGAGTAAGGTATCGAGATGCAGGGAACCCTAAAATGCGTCTTAAATGTCCTAAATGTGATGCGAACATTATTGCCGAGTTAAAACGTTTTACAGATTAAGTTTAACTCAAAAAAAATAGGCGGAATTCATTCCGCCTATTAAATAAGTTATTTTAAAATTAATTCTTCTCAGGGACAGGGAATGTGTTTCCTTTGTCATCATTAACTTCAATTTTTGCATCAGGAAAAATAGTGTGTAAATACATCGCGATTTCCTTCATTTCTTGATCGTTTGTAAAGCTTGTCGCTACAGAAATCTCACGTACTAAGTAGTTACGGTAAATTTCCCATTCAGTTGAAGATAAAACTCCTACTTTTTCTCCATTTTTCATTACATTCCATCCATCTAGACTGTAACCTTTCTTGGCGATTTCTTGATCTGACATGATTAGTTTTTTTGCTCCACATGAAGCTAAAACAACTAATGTCATTACTAATATTGCAAAATTTAATCTTTTCATAAAGGCAAAATTATTTAATAATTAAGCACGGCATGTTAATGCAAAGTTATTTCTATAATAAGAGATTGTTATTAGAATTTTCTTTAACTTAAATAAGAGTCGGAGTTTTTATTCGATTTTTTATTTAACCTACTTAAACCACTATTATGTTAGTAAAAACATATGGCGCAGCCGTGTTCGGTATTGACGCTACAACAATCACTGTCGAAGTAAATTTAGCACCTGGTATTAATTTTTTTCTGGTGGGGTTACCCGATTCAGCCGTAAAAGAGAGTCAGCAAAGAATTAAGGCCGCATTCGATAATAATGGGTATAAATTCCCTGGAAAAGAAATAACGATCAATATGGCACCGGCTGATATACGAAAGGAAGGTTCTGTTTTTGATTTGCCCATAGCCATTGCTATCCTTGCTTCAAGTGAGCAACTTTCAAGTGAGAACCTCGATAAGTATATGATTTTAGGCGAGTTATCTTTAGATGGGATATTAAAACCACTTCGCGGTGTGTTACCAATTGCTTTGAATGCAAGAGCTTCTGGTTTTCAAGGGATAATTCTCCCGCGAGAAAATGCAAGAGAGGCAGCAATGGTTAAAGGATTAGAGGTAATCCCTGTTGATCATTTGAATGATGTTGTTGAATTTGTGAATGATCCAAGTATAATTGAACCGTTAAAAATTGACGTAAAAAGTATTTTTAACTCTAGTTCTGCGCAGAATGAATTGGATTTTAAAGATGTAAAAGGGCAAATGGCAATTAAGCGTGCATTTGAGATCGCTGCCGCTGGAGGTCATAATGTAATTTTAATAGGTCCCCCGGGAGCTGGAAAGTCGATGCTGGCTAAACGCTTACCAACAATCCTTCCTCCTTTAACAATTGAAGAGTCGTTGGAATCTACTAAAATTCACTCTGTGGTTGGTAATGTAGCTAGTGATAAAGGATTAATTACAGAGCGTCCATTTAGAAAGCCTCATCATACAATTTCGGATGTGGCTCTTGTCGGAGGCGGAGGATATCCACAACCTGGTGAAATTTCTTTAGCACATAATGGTGTTTTGTTTTTAGATGAATTACCGGAATATAAAAGAACGGTTTTAGAGGTGATGCGTCAACCAATGGAAGATCGAATGGTCACTATTTCAAGGGCTAAGTTTACAGTCGATTACCCGGCAGGATTTATGTTGGTTGCTGCAATGAACCCCTGTCCTTGTGGGTATTATAATCACCCAGAAAGAGATTGCTCGTGCGGTTCGAATAATGTGCAACGGTATTTAAATAAAATTTCGGGACCGCTCTTAGATCGAATTGATTTACACGTCGAGGTTACTCCGGTAAATTACGATGATCTTGCCAATGATATACCGAAAGAGGGGAGTGCTGAAATTCGTGAACGAGTAATAAAAGCGAGGTCAATTCAACAAGATCGTTATTCTGATTCTGGATTTCATTCCAATGCTGAAATCGGAAGCAAACAAATTCGTCAATACTGTAAAATCTCAAATGATAGTGCTGCGGTTTTGAAGAAGGCGATGAATAACTTTGGGTTTTCTGCTCGGGCTTATGACCGTATATTGAAAGTTGCCAGAACAATCGCAGATTTGGATCACTCTACTGAAATAAAAGTGAATCATATTGCAGAGGCAATTCAATATAGAAGTTTAGATCGAGAAAATTGGGCGGGTTAAATTGGAATGTGATTTATGATTTGTTGTGATTCCAATTGCGTTAACCTGTCTTTTAAGGATGAGCCTGTTAGTTTTTTCGACCAATAGCTCTTTTTATACGTTTAGTGATAATTAGACTGATGTTGAAACGAATAGACGGTTGTTTTAAATACAAGTTGCTGTGATTAATTATGATTTCTATCAGTAATAGCCATTTAAAATAGCTTATCTTTGTTTTATACATGATATATTTTGTGTATAAAATGCTAGAACAACTATGAGTGCACCCCACATTAAGTTCAACGAACAAAATCAACCTGAGTTTTTTAAGGTTGTTAGAAAACGCGTGAACGCACATTTTAAAGAGAATAATATTTCTAAATATGCCAATTTCAATATGAAGTTCAAGACGTTCTTTATGATCGCTTTGTATTTTACACCATTGGTCTTAATGTTAACAGGTGTTATTAATTCTCTATGGCCGATGATGGCGATGTGGGTATTGATGGGGTTAGGAATGTCTGGAATTGGTTTGTCTGTAATGCATGATGCCAACCATAGTGCTTATTCAAAGAATCAAACAGTAAACAAGGTGGTTGGTTTTATACTCAACTTCATTGGGGGCTATCCTGCAAACTGGAGAATGCAACATAATGTGTTGCACCATTCCTTCACGAATATTGACGGTTATGATGAAGATATTGAGAAAAAAGGAGTAATGCGTTTTTCACCAAATCAGAATAGATTGGGTTTTTTTAAATTTCAACTGTTTTATGCCCCGTTTTTATATGGGATATTAACTACGTATTGGTTGTTGGTGAAGGATTTTGAGCAAATTGTACGGTATAATAAAAAAGGATTACTTGAAGCACAAGGGTTGACACTTGGTAAAGCTCTTGTAGAAATTATCTTTCACAAGATTTGGTATATCGCAATTACATTGATTCTACCTATTTATGTTTTGGATGTTGCCTGGTGGCAAGTGCTAATCGGTTTCCTAATCATGCAATTTATTAGCGGGATGATTTTAGCATTGATTTTTCAACCAGCACATGTTGTTCAAGAAACTGAGTTTTTTGTTGCTGAAGATGGTAGTGTAGAAAATAATTGGGCGATTCATCAAATGAAAACAACGGCGAATTTTGCAAACGGTAGTTTCCTTTTTTCATGGCTAATTGGTGGATTGAATTACCAAATTGAACATCATTTATTTCCTAATATTTGTCATGTACATTATAAAGATTTAGCACCAATTGTTAAAGAAACAGCAAAGGAATTCGGAGTGCCATATTATCATAATAAAACATTTTATAGTGCTTTAGTAAGTCACTTTACCTTATTGAATGACCTTGGAACTGGTGCTTATGACAAGCATTTAGAAGAAATGAATACAGCAGTTTAAAAAATGATGTATTTGTAAAAGCCCAATTGAAAGATTGGGCTTTTTTTGTACCTTAGAATATGAAATTTGTTTTGAATTCGATTGGTACTCGTGGGGATGTTGAGCCCTTTATAACATTTGCTGTTTTTCTTAAAGAACAGGGGCATGATGTTCGATGTGTTTTTCCTGAGCAATTTAGGTTTCTTGCAGAGGATGCAGAAATCCCTTTTTCATCTCTTGGTAGCGAATTTATTGACTTAATTGAATCGGATGAGGGAAAATTAGTCATGGGCGGAAAAGGGAGTTTATGGAAGAAATTGAAAGCCTATATTTATTTGTACAATGAAGGTGTGCGAATAAATAAAAAACTTGTTCAAATACAACATGACCTCATTGAAAGCGAAAAGCCAGACCGCATTATTTTTAATGGAAAATCATCATATCCTATTTTGTGGGAAATGAATAATCCAGGGAAATCAATTTTGGTAAGTCCTATTCCATGTTTAATTCACCCTGTTCACAATCTTGCTCATGTAGGTTTTAAAGGTAATTATGGAAAGTTTATAAATAAACTAACTTATAAATTGGCCAATTTTGGATTGATTAAAAATGTGGGTAGTACCACGAAGCGATATCGGATTGAACTTAATGTTTCAGAAAGAATGCTTCGTAAGAATATCCTTAAGCAACGTTTAGTTTATGCTATTTCACCCACGGTTTTTCCAAAACGGGATTATTGGCCTGACAATGTTGAGGTGATGGGATATCATGAGCGTGTTAAGACTAATCATTGGGAACCATCCGAAGAATTAGAACAGTTTTTAAATGTGAATCCAAAGTGTTTGTTTGCGACGTTCGGAAGTATGCTCAATGATGAGCCAGAGCAGAAAACGAAGATTTTCATGAACGTTGCTCGTAAGTTAAATATCCCCATGGTGATTAACACAGCTGCAGGTGGTTTAGTTGAGCCAGAGTCATATGATCGCACAAAATTCTGTTTCGTGAATCAAGTTCCTTATGATTGGATTCTGCCAAAGGTTTATGGAGTGATACATCACGGAGGATCAGGAACAACACATATAACATTGAAGAACGGATGTGCGTCCTTAATTATACCTCATATCATCGATCAGTTTTTATGGAATGATATTTTAAGTCAAGCTGGGGTTGGACCTAAAGGAATGGATGTTACAAAACTCTCAGAAAAACTACTAACTGATAAGATGGAACAGTTATATAACAACGAGGATTATAGAGTTAAATCAGGAGAGTTCGCATTAAAGATGAAATCGGAGAGTGTGCTTAAAACCGAATTGGTGAATTACTTTACTTCTTAGCTGAAAGCCATGTTCAATAATGCTGATTTTTCGGCTGGTGCTTCAACCAGGTGAAGTTCTTTAGTGGAATTATTTATAGCTAGAAAACTACAATTTGTGTCCAAGCTTAAGTCTAAATCATGTGAAGAGAGTATAATGCATTTGTTCGTTTCATGTGCAATTCTCTTAAGTAATTGATGTAAGTGAGATTTATTAGAGTAATCTAAAAAAGCAGTTGGTTCATCCAATAAGATAATTGATGTGTCTTGTGTTAATGCTTTGGCGATAGAAACCAATTGCCGCTCGCCATCAGATAAATCTGAAGTGAACTTCCCTTTTAAATGTGCAATTTTTAAAGTTTGGATAGAATTATTGATGATGTCTTTATCCAAAAGGCTTAATCGACCTAATGCATTAGTATAAGGTGATCTCCCCAGCGCAATAAAATCGTCTACTTTTAAATAATCAGTTTGAGGAAATGTTGATCGAACGAACGAAACGGTTTTGGACAGTTCACTTTTTGAAAAGGATGTAATATTTTTTCCTTCTACCAAAACCTCACCAGACAACAAAGAGTTAAATCCAATAATTGAATTAAGTAGAGTAGACTTACCTGAACCGTTTTTTCCAATAAGAATATATAATTCACCTGCTTTTAATTCGAGAAAGTCAATCGAAATTAAAGGTGATTTTTTGTGTCCGATAACAGTTTTTTTAAATTCTATCATGCCAACCTTTTTAATACGATTAGTACAACGAACGGTGCTCCAACAAGGGAGGTGAATGCGTTAATTGGAATGTGAATACTACTTTCTAGGATTTGAATTAGGATGTCGCAAATCAAAATAAAAGCTCCGCCAATAAAAACCGAAGCAAAAATCAAAACGAAATGATTCTGTGTTTTAAAGATAATTCGAACGAGGTTTGGAACAGCAAGTCCGACAAATGCTATTGGTCCGCAAAAAGCAGTAACAAGTCCTGTGAATAGTGCTGTGATGACAATAATTACTAAGCGAATTGTTTTATAGTTTGTACCGAGTAATTTCGCTTCTTCTTCACCAATGGTTAGTGTATTTAAAGGTTTGATTAGCAAAATGGACCCGATAATACCCAGGATAAATAGGGATGAAATTATTGGAAGTTGAGATAATTCAGTGTTCTGAAGTGAGCCCATGGCCCACATTGTGAATGATTTTAATTCTTCCGAAGAGCTTGCGGCTTGTAATATAAATACGATGGCTCCAGTAAAACTTCCCAGCATTAACCCGATTAATAGTAATGATACGTGCGATCGCACAAACAAGGAAAAGAACATGATTAAAACCCCAAACGAAAAAGCACCAATTAGTGCACTCGAGATGATTCCAAAATCAGAACTTAAAAATGGTATTCCCGTCATAATACTGAATGCCACGAAAAGACTTGAACCAGAATTTATGCCTAATACAAATGGCCCTGCTAACGGATTGTTAAATAGCGTTTGCATCAATAATCCAGCAAGGGATAGACCACCTCCAGCAATCACTGCCATAAGCATCCGGGGAATTCGTAATTCCCGCACTATAATTTGATTCGTATCTTGATTGTTGTAATGGAATAGAGAGTTTGAAAAGTCTTGAAATTCAATGCTAATCTGACCGCTAAATAAATGAACCACGCACAATACGGGTAAGAGTATACCCGCAATAATTAAGAAATATAGTTGTTTTTTTGTAAGGCTCATTATTCAATGTTCTTGTAAAAATACAAAGAATCTGAGGTTTTAACATTGTGAAATATTTGGATGAAGTCAGAAAGAACATGATGAGGTTCAATTGCGCTTCGTTCCCAAAAAAGATTTATGTTGTGAGAATAACAATAGGTGTTTTTATCTAAAGGACCGATGTGTTTCAATTTAGTATTTAATTCTAGAATTGCGTTTTTACTTGAAAACCCTGGGTTAATCCAGAATTCTGTGTTCGTATTGTCTTTAATGACTTGTTCTAGAGACAGTTGTGTACTGCCAGTGCCTTTTGCTTCACGGTATTTATAGGTCACATGTGCATCCTCTAACATTTGAGCAACAAAGCTGTTTCCATTCGGAGCATACCAAATGTCGCCAAGAAGATTCCCGCTTAAAATAGTAGGCGATTCACTCAATGTTTTAGCTTCTTCTTTTAATTCAAAATATGCGGATTCAATTTCATTAAAGTATGATTCCGCTTTTTCATAAGAATTTGATAGTGCGCCAAATAGTTTGATCCATTCAGCTTTACCAAGAGGATGTGTTTCTCGCCAATCGTATATTGGAATAGATTTTATTCCTAATGCATTCAGCTTTTTACTCCCTGGAAAATCACTGCCAAACCCGCTATACAGAATCAATTGAGGACTAGATTGAATGATTTTTTCTAAAGGTAGATTAGATTCTTCTCCCACTTCAATAACCTCATTGTTCTCAATGCGGTTTCTCGTTTTTGGATCGTAGACATAGTTCTTATTAGAGACTCCTACAATAAGTTGTTGCTTATCTAAGGTGGATAACATCCCGATACTGGTACCGGATAATGTGATTAACTTTGTTGATGGAATTTCAATTGTTGTATAACCTGTCCTAGAGCTGTCAATGGTCTTGGTAAGGAAGAATCGATGTTCAATTTCTCCAGACTCGGGACTCATAAAGTGCAGTAAGAAATCATCACCGGTTTGAATTAAATCAAAATGAGAAGCGTAACTAACCGTTGAATTCTCTTTTTTTTGTTCTGGAAGCGACTTTGTTTCTGATGTTGGAGAGCATCCAAAAAGATTCAAAACCAATATTAATAATAGCATTCGTTTCATGCTGCAAAGAAAAGCTATTCTTTGAGAATAGTGAAAAAAAAATCCCCTATCGTAAGATAGAGGATTTAATATTTAAGGAGAATAACAATTATTCACCTACCACTTCGAATGTGAAAGTTGATCTCACATCTTTGTGTAAATTAGCAGTTGCCTCGTAAGAACCGATTTCTCTAACTGGTTCTTCTTTGATCTTAAGCGATTTTCTATCAATATCAATCCCTTCAGCTTTAAGAGCTTCAGACAATTGAACAGTGTTAACTGAACCAAAAATCTTCCCTTTTTCCCCAACTTTAGTTACAATCTTCACTGAAGTAGCTTCGATTTTAGCACCAAGCTCTTGAGCTTCAACTAACATCTTAGATTCTTTATGTGATTTTTGTTTCATGATTTCTGCGTGAGCTTTCTTTGCAGAAGCTGTTGCAAGAACACCATATCCTTGAGGGATTAAAAAGTTACGACCGTATCCAGGCTTCACTGTCACAATTTCGTTCGCGTATCCTAAGTTGTCTACGTTCTTCTTTAAAATTACTTCCATTTTGAATTAAATTTCCTGTTATACAATCAATTATCTTAACATGTCTCCTACATAAGGAAGAATAGCAATGTGACGAGCACGTTTAATTGCTTTGTTTACTCTTCCTTGGAACTTTTGAGATGTACCAGTAATACGACGTGGTAAAATCTTTCCTTGTTCATTCACTAATTTCAATAAGAAGTTAGCGTCTTTGTAATCAACAAACTTAATACCGCTTTTCTTGAAGCGACAATATTTTTCTTTTTTGATCTCGATGTTAATCGGAGTCAAATAACGAACATCATTTTGAGCCATTTTTTCTCTTTTTAAATGTGATTAAATTAAGCCTCAGCTTTTGCAGATTTAGCAGCTTTCATTTTAGATCTGCGCGTTTCCGCCCATGCTAAATGATCTGCATCCATTCTTACAGTTAAGAAACGCATTACACGCTCGTCTCTTTTGTAATTTACTTCTAGTTCAGCAATTGCAGCTCCAGGAGCTTCAAACTCTACTAAAAAGTAAAATCCAGTTGATTTTTTTTGAATTGGGTATGCTAATTTACGCAATCCCCAACTTTCAGTGTGCTTAACCTTTCCACCCAAAGAGCTAACATCGCCTTCGAATTTCTGCACTGCTTCCTTTGCCTGATCTTCAGACAAAACGGGAGTTAAAATGAAAACAGTTTCGTACGAATTCATAAAATTGAGATTATATTATTAATAATAATTAGTCCTGCTTTTCTCTAAACAGGAGCGCAAAGATATTAAAAAATGTTTGGAAAGTCTTAATTAGATCTAAGAAATGAATGATTTTCAACTAATTTGTATGATTATTCAACTTTAAACAGCCTACTTCTTTTTAATACAGTACAAATTTAGTACATTCGCCCGACTTCAAAAAGAAGTTTAAAAATAGCATTTAACCGTGCTATCCACTTTATACTTCTCAGTTATTTTAGTGCTAAAGACCCAAAAAAAATAGAATGAATATTTATTTAGATTACATCAAGGAAATCGATGAAAGAAAAGCTCAAGGGCTTAATCCAAAACCAATTGACGGAGCAGAGTTAATTAGCGAGGTGATTAAACAAATTAAAGATGAAGGTAACGAGTTTCGTGAGGATTCTCTGAACTTTTTTATTTATAATGTTTTACCAGGTACAACTAGTGCTGCAGGGGTGAAAGCGGAGTTTTTAAAAGAGATTATTCTTGGTGAATCTTTAGTAAAAGAGATTACACCAGCTTTCGCTTTTGAACAATTGGCTCACATGAAGGGGGGACCTTCAATTGCTGTGCTTATCGATTTGGCTTTGGGTAGTGATGAATCAATTGCAAGACAAGCAACAGATGTTTTAAAAACTCAAGTGTTCCTTTATGATGCTGATTTGAAGCAATTAGAAGATGCTTTTAAAGCTGGGAATAAATTCGCAAAAGAAATTATTGAAAGTTATGCTCAGGCTGAATTTTTCACGAAGCTTCCTGATGTTGATGAAGAGATTGAAGTGGTTACTTTCGTAGCAGGTGTTGGAGATATTTCAACAGATTTACTTTCACCAGGTGGAGACGCACATTCAAGATCAGATCGTGAATTACATGGTCAATGTATATTTGAACATAACAAAGAAATGCAAAATGAACTTCTTGCATTGAAAGAAAAACATCCGAACAAACGCGTGATGTTAATTGCGGAAAAAGGAACGATGGGTGTTGGTTCTTCTAGGATGTCTGGTGTAAACAATGTTGCGTTATGGACAGGTGTAAAATCTAGTCCATATGTACCTTTCATCAATATTGCTCCTGTAATTGCTGGTACAAATGGAATTTCTCCGATATTTTTAACTACAGTTGGTGTAACTGGTGGTATCGGAATCGACCTTCAAAATTGGGTGAAACAAAAAGACGCGGATGGAAATACTATTTGTGATGAAGATGGTGAACCAATTTTGAAACAAATGTATTCGGTTGAAACAGGGACTGTTTTGACAATCAATACGAAGAAAAAGAAGTTATACAATGGTGATAAAGAATTAAAGGATATTTCTGCCGCACTTACTCCACAAAAAATGGAGTTTATTAAAGCAGGGGGGTCTTATGCTGTTGTTTTTGGTAAAAAGATTCAAACATGGGCTGTTAAGGTTTTAGGTATTGATACACCACAAGTATATGCTGCTTCCAAAGAGATTTCTGTTGAAGGTCAAGGTTTAACAGCTGTTGAAAAAATATTTAATAAAAATGCGGTTGGAACTACTCCAGGGAAAACATTACATGCTGGTTCTGATGTTCGTGTAGAAGTGAATATCGTCGGCTCTCAAGATACTACAGGATTGATGACTTCTCAAGAGTTAGAGATGATGGCTGCTACAACGATTTCGCCAATCGTGGATGGGGCATATCAGTCTGGTTGTCATACAGCATCGGTTTGGGATGATAAGTCTAAAGCTAATATTCCTCGTTTGATGAGTTTTATGAATGATTTCGGATTAATTACAGCGCGTGATCCTAAAGGAAAATACCCTGCAATGACAGATGTTATTCATAAAGTATTGAATGATATTACAATAGACGATTGGGCAATTATTATTGGGGGTGATTCTCATACAAGAATGTCGAAAGGTGTTGCTTTTGGTGCAGATTCTGGAACAGTAGCTCTTGCACTTGCAACGGGTGAGGCTTCAATGCCAATTCCACAATCGGTAAAAGTTACCTTCAAAGGACAAATGAGAAGCTTTATGGATTTCAGAGATGTTGTTCATGCCACACAACAGCAAATGTTGAAGCAGTTTGGAGGTGATAATGTTTTTCAGGGTAGAGTAATCGAGGTTCATATCGGTACGCTTACAGCGGATCAAGCATTCACATTTACAGATTGGACAGCTGAAATGAAAGCCAAAGCATCAATCTGTATTTCCGAGGATGAAACGTTAATTGAGTCTTTAGAAATCGCAAAAGGTCGAATTCAAATAATGATCGACAAAGGAATGGACAATGAAAAACAAGTCCTTCAAGGTTTAATAAATATTGCAAATAACAGGATTGCTGAGATTAAATCAGGTGAGAAACCTGCAATTACACCTGATGCAAATGCTAATTATTTTGCTGAGGTTGTAGTTGATCTAGATGAAATTGCTGAGCCAATGATTGCTGATCCAGATGTGAATAATGATGATGTTTCTAAACGTTATACACATGACACAATTCGTCCTTTGTCTTTTTATGGTGGTGCCAAAAAAGTTGATTTAGGCTTTGTAGGTTCTTGTATGGTTCACAAAGGAGATATGAAAATTTTGGCTCAAATGTTAAAAAACATCGAGGCGCAGCAAGGTAAAGTTGAGTTTAAAGCCCCGTTAGTCGTGGCTCCTCCAACATACAATATTGTAGATGAGTTAAAAGCTGAAGGTGATTGGGAGGTATTGAAAAAGTATTCAGGTTTTGAATTTGACGACAATGCTCCAAAAGGATTGGCAAGAACTAAGTATGAAAACATGCTTTATCTTGAACGTCCTGGTTGTAATCTGTGTATGGGGAATCAAGAAAAAGCGGAACCAGGTGATACGGTTATGGCAACTTCAACTAGATTGTTCCAAGGTAGAGTTGTAAAAGATTCTGGGGAAAAGAAAGGGGAGTCCTTGTTATCATCAACTCCAGTGGTAGTATTGTCTACTGTCTTGGGAAGAACACCAACAATGGCAGAGTATGAAGCTGCGGTTGAGGGGATCGTTTTAACAAAATTCACACCTTCGCTTAAACAGTTAGTTAAGAATTAGGAATTTTAATTTTATATGAAAAGAGCCTGGGTTTTAAACTCAGGCTTTTTTTTTTTGAACCGTATAATGATTTATAAAACTTTGTGAATAGCATCATTTTTTCGCTTATAAATTGTCAATTTATATTTAATTTAGTATTCTATACAAAACACAGAAAACGAAGATTTTATGGTATTCGATTTAGATATGATCAAAGCGGTTTACGCTAAATACCCAGCTAGGGTAGAAGCAGCCAGAAAAGTGGTAGGTAAACCTTTAACTTTAGCGGAAAAAATATTATATGCACACCTTTGGGATGGAGAAGCGACTACTTCACATGAAAGAGGTAATTCGTATGTAGATTTCGCTCCTGACAGAGTTGCAATGCAAGACGCAACGGCTCAAATGGCATTACTTCAGTTTATGCAGGCTGGTAAGTCAAAAGTTGCTGTGCCTTCTACTGCGCATGCAGATCATTTGATTCAAGCTAAATTGGGGGCTTCTAAAGATTTACAAGATGGAATCAATAAAAATAATGAGGTTTTTAATTTCTTAAGTTCTGTTTGTGATAAATATGGTATTGGTTTCTGGAAACCAGGTGCTGGTATTATTCATCAAGTTGTATTAGAAAATTATGCCTTCCCTGGTGGAATGATGATTGGAACCGATTCGCATACTGTAAATGCGGGTGGTTTAGGAATGGTCGCTATCGGTGTCGGTGGTGCTGATGCTGTCGATGTGATGGCAGGAATGCCATGGGAGCTTAAGATGCCGAAATTGATTGGTGTGAAATTAACGGGAGAATTACACGGATGGACTGCTCCAAAAGATGTAATTCTAAAAGTTGCAGAAATCCTTACTGTAAAAGGTGGAACCGGTGCAATTGTAGAATATTTTGGTGAAGGTGCTTTATCAATGTCATGTACTGGTAAAGGCACAATCTGTAACATGGGAGCCGAGATCGGAGCTACAACTTCAACATTCGGTTACGATGATTCAATGAGAAGGTATTTAGCGGCTACAGGGCGTCAAGATGTTGTTGATGCAGCAGATAAGGTTGCTGATCATCTTACCGGAGATGATGAAGTTTATGCGAATCCTGAGCAGTATTTTGATCAGGTAATTGAAATTGATTTGAGCACTTTGTCTCCTCATTTAAATGGACCGTTTACACCGGATTTGGCAACTCAAGTAGGTGAGATGACCGAAAAGGCTACAGCTAATGGTTGGCCATTGGAGGTAGAATGGGGATTGATAGGTTCTTGTACGAATTCTTCTTACGAAGATTTAGCTAGAGCAGCGTCGATTGCACAACAAGCCGTGGATAATGGGCTAGAGACTAAAGCTCAATTTGGAATTAATCCAGGTTCTGAAACGGTTAGATTTACAGCAGAAAGAGATGGTTTACTTAAATCTTTTGAGGATTTAGACGCTACTATTTTTACAAATGCGTGTGGACCTTGTATCGGTCAATGGGCTAGATATTCAGATCCTAAAAATGCACCGAAAAATAGTATTGTTCATTCATTTAATAGAAATTTTGCAAAACGAGCTGACGGAAACCCAAATACGCATGCGTTCGTTGCTTCTCCAGAAATGGTAGCGGCAATCGCAATTGCTGGTAGATTAGATTTTAATCCGATCACCGATACATTGACAAATAAAAAGGGAGAGCAAGTCAAGCTTAATCCTCCTAAAGGAGATGAATTACCGGCAGGTGGATTTGAAGTTGGCGATAACGGATATCAAGCGCCTGCTGAAGATGGAAGTGGAATTCAAG
>Ga0193954_1001002_pt1 | contig 15079 bp, 15 predicted proteins | sample BB_5_MG_FD_140340 | JGI IMG/M metagenome (GOLD analysis project Ga0193954, IMG submission 140340) | Microbial mat bacterial communities from the Broadkill River, Lewes, Delaware, United States - BB_5_MG | ecosystem: Environmental > Aquatic > Freshwater > River > Microbial mats | place: USA...
GCCCTGAGGTCCACGTAGCGCCAATCCTCATGGTCGAGGCCGGTCCATCCCCGAGCCCAATTAAAGGTGAGCCGCGCTCCCCAAACCAGAACCAGCCCCGTGACCAGCGCCTGGCGAGCAAACACCGCGTCGCCCTCTGCGGCTAGGCCCAGCCAGAGCAGGGGGGCGATGACCATCGGCGCCACGCTCCAGTAGGCGTCGTAAAAGCTCGCGTTCTTGAAGGCTACGCTGAAGCCATAGATGACGACGGTGGCCACAATGTCCGCCGCGGCGACGCGCACCATGGGGTGCGGCACCTCGGGCAGCGCCCACCAGGTGCCGGCGGCTGCGAGCAGCGCGATCACGTAGGCGATGATGATCCAGACAAAGCCCCGGACCCGTGATGAGGAGGACATGGCGGCATACTGGCGCGTCTTTGCCGGCTTCACAAAGCGGAAGTGCTGAGTGGCACCAGGGTTGCGCTTAGGCTGCGGCCCGCTAGACATCGCCCATGTCTACGCCCAGCTATGAGTCCTTCATGATGCCCGCGCTGCAGGCATTGCTCGAGGTTGACGCGGCCCATGTGCAGGACCTCGCGCCCACGGTGCAGGCCGGCATGGGGCTCGCAGATGCTGTCTGGACCGAGACCCTGCCTTGGAATCGGCAGCCCGTAGTACTCGCACGCCTGGAGGCGGCGCTGCGCGACCTGCGCGAGGCCCATCTGGTGCGCATGGACTGCGGCGCCGGCTACGCGCTGACGGACCGCGGTCGAGCGCTGTTGGCACAGGACGCACCCGCCGCCATCGACGTTGCCTTCCTGGCCCAGTACGAGGAATTTGCGGACTACCGAGAGCAATTCAGCCGGCGCCGAGGCGCGTGAGCTGAAGGCGGCGATCGGTTAGTCTGCACCCGCAGATGTTGCTGCCCGCCTTGATGAGCCTCGTGGTGGCTCAGCCCCAACTGGCCCTACCGTGGCCCTGTGAGCAGACCTACCGCTGCACCCAAATAGCGCATGTTTTCAGCGCCAGACCCAGTGGTGGTGGTCGGTAGACGAAGGGCATGAGGGGCATCACTACTATACCTTCGCGGTGGATAGCCCCAGCAACGAGACGGTGGGGCAGTGGCAATTCGATGTCGCTGATTCGGGCGAGTATGCGGTGGAGGCTTTTGTGCCTGCCACCGAGGCGACCTCCCAGAACGCGACCTATTCGGTGTACCACGCAGGCGGAGTTGCGCAACGAGCCGTCAATCAAGACCAGCACAAGGGCTGGCAGTCTCTGGGGCATTACCTCTTCGAAAGTGGTGTTGCGGGTTCCATCGTACTGGGGGATGCCACAGGTGAGGATTACGAGACGCTCATGCGCAAGGTAGCCTTCGACGCGGTGCGGTTGAGCCCATACGTGCCCACGCCACAGCCCGACGCGGGGATTGGCGTCGACAGCGGCGGGCCGCCCCCGCCGCTCGATTCGGGCGCGATGCCACCCCGGGAGGATGCGGCGGGCGTCGATGCCCAAGCGCCCGCGCCGGCGGATGCAGGTGTGGATGGGGGGCCCAGCGGGGCGCCTGACGCGACGGTTGAGTCCATGCCTGCCACCGACTCGGGCTGCGTCTGCGTGCGCCCTATCACTGTCCCCGCCACGGGTTGGGGGTATGCCGCAGTCTGTCTCGCCCTGATCGCGCGATTCACCCGTCGATCCCGCATCCTTGGGCGCAACTCGGCATCGGGTAGGTCCGATATGTAGGATGAAGTGAGTGTTTTGGCGGTACGAAGCCTGGCTGACCCCAGGCGACACCGGCTTGAAGAGCTGGCCGGCGCCGAGGTCCAGGCCCCTGAGGCCCTGCTGCTGCTGGGCGCGGCCCACGCAGGCCAGTCCGAGCCCGACTTTCGTGACCAGATGGCCGGGGCTGGTGACCGCGTCTTTGTGCACCCCGCCGAGGTGCCAGGCCTCACCGCGGCCTTGCTGACCCGGCTCATCGACAACCTCAATCACTGTGGCAGCGCCCGTGACGAGCTACTGACAGCGGCCTTCGCGGCCTACGCGATCATGTCGATTCACCCCTTCCCGAATGGCAACGGTCGCACCGCGGTCGACTTCGCCCACTACCTGTTGATGCTTCGCCAGGGCCGCACGTCGCCCGTGCTACAGCATCCGCCCGACCTGCACCGCATCGTGGCCCAGATATACACCGCGCTGGATCCTCGGACCCAGCCCACACCCGAGTCCCTCATCGCCGAACGCGACCGTCTCGTTCAACTCATGCAAAGCGCCGACCTCGAGTACCTACGTGCTGACGAGGCCTTTAACTGCGCAGCGGATGTATTTGCCGCCTGCGTTTCGGAATCATCATGACCAGCATCTACGGACCCCGCACCTCACCCTACGGCAAGAACGAAGCGCTCGAGCAGCTGGCCAAGGGCCTCGCGGATGGCTCGGTGCCCGCGAACCTTAAGACGGCCAAGCAGGCGATCGCGCTCGTCGAAGAGGACGGCCGGATTACCACCGAAGAGTCCCAGGCGCTCGACAAGGTGTGGGACGCGGCGCTCAAGGCGAAGCCCGGCGTCAGCGGCACCACGGAGTATGGCCGGGACCTGCTGCTCAACTTTTCGAAGATCGCCCGAAACCGGCTCTTCGCCACTCAGGCAAATATGAGCAGCTCTCCCGCAGGCCGCATGATGAGCATGTGGTCCTGGGGCATGATCGACGTTCGGCCCAGCTCGGTGGATATTGACCGCAGCCCGCTCACCGGCAAGAGCGCGCCGACGCCGGGTGAAGAGGCTATTAAGACTACGCTGAACGATAAGGCGGGTAAATGGGATCTGATTCGCTTGGTAGAGGCTAACTATCCTGCGGCGATTTCAGATCCTGGCAATACTTATCGTGCGCCCGCCCTGCAGGCCGACGTCGAGCAGGCCTACCAGACCCTGCGGGCCGACATCAGCGCAGGCAAGGTGGATGAAAAAGACCCTCTGTCCCCGATGAAGAAGTTCCTGGCCGCGAACTACGGTCAGTAGATCTTGGGCTTCTGGCAGCGCTTCGGAGCCCCCGCTTCGGTCGATTGGTGCGAGCCAAACTATGTACACTCCCTCTATGTGGCGGAGTGGTACAATACTCTGTCGAGCATACCTATCGCGCTGCTGGGCCTGTTGGCCTTGGGCTGGGGCCTACGCGGTGCCATTCGCAAAGACCCACGCTTCGCCTTTGGCGGTCTCATCGTCGCAGTTGTGGGCCTGGGCTCGGTGGCCTTTCACGGGACCCTGCTGCGCCTGTCTCAGGCCTTGGATGAGCTGCCGATGATCTACTCGGGGCTCACGTTCTTATATGTGGTGCGCTGGCGCCGCGATGGCGCGGCTTCAGCCCGCCGATGGTGGCAAGTTGGCTTGCTGGCTTATGCCGCTGCCTTCACCGTGGCCTACTTCGTGCTGCCTCAGTACTTCATCTTCTTCATCATCACCTATGCGGTCGCGGTGACGGCCATCGTGGTGCAGAGCGCGCGCATCTCTTGGGGCGCAGAGGCCGACCCGCTGCGCCAACGCCTGCTCACCTTGGCGGCAGGGGCCTACGTGGGCGGTGTGGCCCTGCTGTGGGTGCCAGAGCACATCCTCTTGCCCTGCGATCACTGGATCCAGGGCTTTCAGCTGCATGCTTGGTTCCACCTCACGTCGGCGGTGGGCTCCTATGCGTGGCTGGTCTGGGCGGTCTATGACCGGCAGACTGTACTCGGTCGCTCTTTGCAGGCTGTCTTGCCTGTGCCGGTGCTCCAGAGCGCTGATTAGTCGTCGTCTTGGGGGGCGGCGGCTGCCTCGCCCGTGATCAGCGACACGCGCAAACGACTCACCGCACGCCCCCGCGCCAGGCCGGTGACCCTCAAGCGGTAGGCGCCGACCTCCACCTCGTCCCCCTTTTGAGGCAGGCGGCCCAGCAGCCCGGTGACGTACCCACCGACAGTATTGCCGGTGGCCTCTGTCTCGGGCAGTCCAAAGCGGTCGATAGCGTCCGGGAGGGGCATCGCGCCCTTGACGTCGAATTCACCAGGGGCCACCTCTTTAATCGGTAGCTGCTCTTCGTCGAACTCATCGGCGATTGGGCCCACGATCTCCTCGAGTGCGTCCTCAAGGAATGCCAGCCCCAGCGCTGTGCCGTGCTCGTCGATCACCACCGCGACATGTGAGCCCTCGTGTTGAAGCCGCGCGATGAGTTCACCCAAGGGCCAGGTATCGGGCACCAGGATGGGAGGCCGCGCGAGGTTGACCAGGTCTTGGTGAGACTTGGGTAACTCTTTGTGCGTGAAGACATCGCGGGTGTGCACGATGCCGATGACACTATCCAGTCCCACATCGCAGACGGGGTAGCGTGAGTGCGCGCTCTTGCGCATCACCGTGAAGGTCTCTTCAATAGTATCCTTCGCGGAAAGCACCACCACATTCACTCGGGGCACGAGGATGTGGCGCACCTTCATGTCCATGACGCGCAGCACGTTCTCGGTCAGCTCGCGACCGCGCTCAGTGATGTGGCCGGCCTGAGCGGACAGCGCCAGGGCCTGGCGCAGCTCCCCACGGGTAGGGATGCTCTCGTGGCCGTGCTCGGGGTCCATGCCCACCATGCGCAGCATGGCGTTGGAGATGCCGTTGATGATCGCGATCAGCGGGAAGAACAGCGCCGTGAAGGCCCGCAGCGGCAAAGAGACTGCCAGCACTGCGGGTTGGGAGTTCTTGAGCGCCCACATCTTCGGGGCCTGCTCACCGACGGTCATATGCAGGATGGTGATGACGCTGAAGGCGCAGAGCAGCGAGACCCAGCGCAGCCAGCCCGCGTTGGGGTCGACGCCGATGTCCAGCATGCCCAGGCCGCCCGTGATCACCGCGCCGACGGCGGGCTCGCCCAGCGCACCGAGCACCAGGCTCGCGAGGGTAATTCCGAGCTGGCAGGAGGAGAGGTACCGGTCGAGGTGATCGAGGATGTGGCGGGCAATCTTGGCCGAAAAGCGCCCTTGCTCCGCGAGCTCGACGATGCGGGCGCGCTTGACCTTAACGAGCGCGAACTCCGCGGCCACGAAGAAGCCGTTGATGACGACCAGGAGCATCGTGGCGCCCAGCCGCCAGGCCACGCCCGCGGCGTCGATCGAGTGTGCGCCTTCCATCAGCGATCCACCCTCTGAGGAGGGGTGCGCGGCCGGTGCATGGCAGGCCGCGCGTCGATGGGCGGAGGTTCAGCGGGTGCGGGAGGCATGCCCGGAAGATTGGCCACAGTGCAAGGCGGTTCACAAGCAGTTGTGAGCAGGATCTGGGGCGTGCTACCTCGTCACGATGTCGGACTACCGGACGATCTACCGAGACCATGCCCTTGAGTATGACGCGCTGGTCCGAGCCGAGGACAAGGACGGGAACCTCCTGAAGCACCTCTTTCGGGCGGGCCCGCTGCGGGGCGCGCACGTGGTCGAGGTGGGCGCGGGCACGGGCCGAATCACTCGACAGCTCCTCGGCGCCGGGGTGGCCCACGTGACCGCCACCGAGCTGGAGCCAGCCATGTTGGAAGTGGCTCGGCAGGCTCTCGCCAGCGCCGGTCAGCGGGTGCGCTTTGAGGTCGCCGACGCACGGGCGCTGCCGCTGCCCGATCAATGTGCGGACCTATCAGTGGCCGGCTGGGTGTTTGGGCACTTCCGCTCCTGGATGCAAGACAGCTGGCAGAATGAAGTGGGAAAAGCCGTCAACGAAATGCTGCGTGTCACTCGGCCTGGTGGGCGGGTGATGATCGTCGAGACCTTGGGCACCGGCTCAACGGAGCCCAGTCCTCCCAGCCCTGGGCTCAGTGAGTACTATGCGCTTCTCGAAGATACGTATGGATTCGAACGCTCGGCTTTTCGTACTGATTATGCCTTTGATAGTATTGAGCAGGCCGCGCAGGTTACCGGAGCCTTCTTCGGGCCCGACTTTGCAGCGCGTGTGCGCGTGGAGGGCTGGAGCACGGTGCCGGAGTGCACCGGCCTGTGGGTGCGGGCCGTCGGGGCATAGTCATGTCCGATAACTTCACATTTGAGGCCCTGTGCAGGCCTGATGTCCTATTGGCACAACTTAGGGGACGCCTGCGTCCCGAGACGGAGGCTGAGCCCAAAGCGCCCAAGGGTAGCCTTAGGCGGGGCATGGTCATCCTTGGCCTCACCTTTGTAAGTATGTTCGCTCTGCCTGTACTCCTGGAGTTTGTCCAGGTGCCCATCTTTGGCCTGATCGCGGCTCTGCTAGTATTCGTCGGGTTTGGCTACGGGGCCTTTGAGGTCTACCGCGGTATGAGCCTGAGTGGCTTTGGGGCCCGTTTCAACGCGCCGGATACGGCCCGGCTGGAGGTCGCCGAGCAGGTGGTGGCTGCGTTGGCGCCGGATCTGCAGGATGCGGAGTCTATGCTGATTGTGCTCATGGACTCAGTACGCACCGCGGTGGTCAAAGAGCGCACCAAGAAGCCCAGCGGGGCCTGGGTGGAAGTGAGAGCGCAGGAGTGGTTGCATTTTCATGGCCGTTCCGAGGATGGGGCGCGATGGACTCTGCGGGCAGTTCTCACCGAGCGCGCGAAGATCAAGATGAAGGCACGAGGTTCCAAGACCCGACTCCAGCACGCCGAGCACATCGAGGTGACTCGGCAGGGTCCCGTAGATCAGCCTATGAGCGCAGAGACCGCATCGCGTCTGCGGCGTTTGACGGAAGGCAAGCGGGCGCTGGGACCGGATCTGAAGGTGCAGGCGGGGCGCTGCCAGGCGCGCAAGCTCACGCTGAAGGTGGCCCTGAGCCCGCAGCGGCGTGCACAGCGCCTGTCGACAGGTCAGCAAACGCGGGTTCTTGGGGCCGGCGCGTTTCTTGGGACCCAGGCTCAGGTTGATGCGCAAGATATCTTGCTCGCCGCGAACATGGTGGCTCGCCTGGCCCAGGGCGCGCACAGAGGTTGACGGATCTCTCTCGTCGCGTTTCACATGCGGGCATGAGCGCGTCGCCTCAGGCCTTTGGCTTCAGCACCACCACCGACCAAGTCACCGAGGGCTTGGACTTGTCTCAAAAGACCTACCTGGTCACGGGCGCCAACTCGGGCCTCGGTCGGGAGACGGCACGTGCGTTGAGCGCGAAGGGCGCCTATATCATTGCGACCGGGCGAACTGCGGACAAAGCGGCCGCCGCGCTGGCTGAGCTGGGCATCGAGGGCCTGGGGCTGGCGTGCGAGCTGTCCGACCTCGCCTCCGTGAAAGCCTGCGTCGCCGAGGTGGCCAAGCTGGACCGCCGCCTCGATGGCATCATTGCCAACGCAGGAATCATGGCCCTGCCGGAGGCTCAGCTTCAGCAGGGCGTGGAGCTTCAGCTGTTTACCAATCACATTGGTCACTTCGCATTGATCACCGGCCTTTTGGAGCGGCTCACGGATAGCGCCCGCGTGGTCGTGGTATCGAGCGCGGCCCACATGGGGGCGCCAGAGGGCGGCGTGGACTTCGATAACCTTGACGGCTCCGCAGGCTACCACCCCTGGAAGATGTACGGGCAGAGCAAGCTCGCCAACATCCTCTTTACCAAGGCCTTAGCGCGCCGCTTTGAGGGCAGCCAGCGGGTGGCGAACACCCTGCACCCGGGGGTCATTGAGACGAACCTCCTGAGGCATCAGATGCAGGCGGCCGAGGCGTTATTGGATCGCATCGGCCGCGATAACATCAAGAGCATCCCCCAAGGCGCTGCGACTCAGGTCTTTCTCGCCGTTCACCCCGACGGAGCGCTGCATAACGGTAAGTACTTCGATAACTGTCAGGTCGCTAAGCCGCTGCCCGCCGCAGATGACAGGCAACTTGCCGATCGGCTGTGGGCCTGGAGTGAGTCGGTGGTCGCGGCCAGCTAGGGCTGCAGCGGGCTTGCCTTCAGTATCCGCAAATCCGTGCCGCCCGTCGTGCCGGGGCTGAGCACCATCCACCGGGCACCCAGCCTGGAAAGACCCAAGACACGCGGTAGCCCGGGGACGGGTTGTAGGGGGCAGAAGCCCAGAGCGCTGTGGTACTGCTGAATGTAGCCGCTGTCTCCCGCATAGACGAAGCCACCCGGGAATGGCGAGAGTACGCGCGTCGCGGCCATGTCCGGCGCGCCCTTGAGTTCCCCGCTGCCTGTGTCGCTGAAGTATAGGACTCGGTTCAGGCGAGTGACGACCACCACCCCGAAGTCTGGGATGGCGCTCATTCGCAGCAGCCCACCGCTTTCGACCGTGACCGCGACGCGACGATACTCTACACCGTCCCGAACCCAAACCAGATCCGCTGTGCCGACCTGCATCGTCACGACGTGCCCGGGGCCGATCCAAGAGATGCGACCGGGTTGCATCGGGTCGACGATGGTCGTCGCGGCGGGCAGCAGCTGTCTTTCTGGACCGGGCATGAGTTGCAGCAGTCGCCCAGACTCGGTGGTTGCGAACAACTCAAAGCCGTTGGGGCCCTCGCCGCCATCCATGTGCAACAGGCCGTCGTTATCGTCGAAGGTGCGCATGACGACGAAGTCGCCCTCAGGAAGACCGCGCCATAGGGTGCGCCGAGTACCCAGCCAGATGCCACCGTTAATATCCCGGGCGACGGTTCGCAGCGGGTCGTCAGGAATGCTCGTGGAGCTTGCCACCGTGGTGAGTTGGCCGTCGAGGCTGAGTCGTTCAAACCCACCTGGATGCATGAGCAACTCGCCCTGCCCATCATCGCCAAAGTAGGCGATGATGTTGCGGTTCGAACGCACAGTTTGATCGAGTTCGAAGCGTGAGCATGGGCAGGGGCCGTCAATGCGCAGGGTCTGGAGGATGGGTGGAAGCCCGGAGGGTACCATCCAGTCGGAGGCCGCTCCATTCACGATCGTCATTGTGTGCAAGGCGGATTGCGTGGGTAGTGAGCGCGCGCCGCAGCGATCCTCAGCCACACTCTGTATCCTGCCGGGGCTCAAGCCGAGTTCGTCGAGGCTCTCTGTGGTGTGCATGACGGTGAGCGTCACCGGCCCGTCCGGGTCGAGGTCCACGGAGAGCAGGCGCGGGGCATCAGCGTGCTCGCCGATGACAAAGGCTGGCTCCTGCGGTGCCTGCACGACGGTGAAGAGCGCGCCACTTGTCGGTAGCCCGGAAGGCGGAAGCAGGCGCAGGTCCGCGGGGCCGCACCCTCCAAGGATGCAGGCCAGCGCCCCAAGACAGGCCCTCAATGACATGCGGCGAGCATACACCAGCGACCGCCTGTGAGGCGCGGGCCGCTGCAAGCTTGCGTTGTGGGGCCCGGCGCGCGCAAATCAGCCGGTGCGCGACGCGGTGCATCTGGGCCCAACCCCTCCCGCCGACGGTGGCCCCGGTACGTGGATGCCCGCCCCCCGGGCCCGGGACCTTGCATTGCCGGCCGGCGCGCTCTTCGACGCGCTGCAGTCCGCGGGCGCAGACCGAGGGCTGCTCGACGCTATCTCAGCGCTCAGCCACGCCGAACGCCGCCGCACCCTCGACGTGCTGAAGCAGACGTTTTCGAACTCGGCGAGCTCAGGCTCCGCAAGGCGCAACTTCTTGGAGGCTTTCCTCGAGGTGATGCAGGAGGGCGAGTTCCAAGGCTTGGATACCAAGACTTACGAGCGCGCCGTGGACCAGCGCTTCCTGGTCGACATCCCGGTGCGGGTCTCATGGTCGGCCCTGGATGGCACCTGGCTCAAGGAGGCGGCCCAAGAGCCCAAGCTGCGGGCCAACGTCGATGCGCTGCAGGCGCCCCAACTCTTTCGGGACCGGGCGCTCTTCTTCTATCGCGGCTTTGAGCCCCTCGAGGTGCGGGGCTGGTACATCGCGGCCAAGATTGACCTGCTGCTGGGCCAGGTGCTGAGGGGGCTCACGGCGCCGATCTGGCTGCTCTTCGGAAAGCGTGCTCAGCCTACCGAGGTCCCCCGGGCCGACCGGTGGCTGCAGCGCATCGGGCTGGCGGATACGCGCTGGTGGCAAGGCTTGTTGCGTCCCGCGGTGCTGCGTGAGCCCTGCTTCAGGCAAGTTGTCTTGCTCTACAGGCCGATGCAGGGCGAGGATGATGATTCGCCTGCCCCCCTGGTGCTGAAGCTCTTTCGCGACATCCCTTTGGCCGACGCCGAGATGGTCTTTCCGGACCGCCGTTTGGGCATTCGCACTCTCGACGCTGTGCTCATGCTCATCACTGCGGTGGCGGCCGGCCCCGCGGTCATAAAGGCGGCCTCCGGCGGCAGCGGTACGGCCATCGCCCTCGCCACAGTATTGGGTGGCTATGCCGTCAAGCTGGTGGGCCAGTACTTTCAAAAGCGTCGGCAGCACAAAGCTCGGCTGACCGCGACTCTATATGCCAAGAGCCAGGACAATGACGTGGGGGTGTTGCAGTACCTCGTGGACGCGGCGGGCACCCAGAGCGCGGCCGAGGTCGCGTTGGTCTACCACCACCTGCAGGACGGGGGCCGCAGCGCTGCGCAGCCCCTAGATAGGCGCATTGAGGCCTGGTTGAGAGGCGGATTTGATGCCGACGCGGACTATGATGTGCAAGACGCCCTGCGTCGTGCCGAGGCCTTTGGGCTGCTCAGGCGCAGCGCTGAAGGGGTCTACGAGGCGGTACCCGGACCCGAAGCCCGTGCGCAGCTAGCGGCTCGATGGCGTGACCTGGGCGCTGTCTAGCCGCGCTTGAGTGGCTCCTGGCCGATGGCGGTGGGTACCCACCTGCGAAACGCCGCACGCAGGTCGTGGGTTGAAACAGGCTTGGCGACGACTGCATTCATACCGGCCGCGTGGCAGATCTCCTGCTCCGAGGGGGTGACGCCCGCGGTGAGGGCGAGGATGGGCGTCTGCAGGCCCCGGTCTCGCAATTGTCGCGTCGCCTCGGCCCCGTCCATGGACGGCATCTGATAGTCCATCAAGATCACATCGAAGCTCTGTTCAGCGACGATGCACAGTGCCTCGGGGCCCGATGCCACGCCCGTGGTCTCGCAACCCATGTTCGTCAATAGAGCTTGCGCAACCCTGAGGTTGACTGGGTTATCATCAACGACCAGCACCCGGGTCGAGGTGAAGTCGACGTCTTCCGTGGCGGTTTCCTGTAGCGCGGTACCCTCGGGTGCGGCAATGGTGAAGCCGAAGGTGCTTCCTTCGCCGGGCTGGCTTTTTACCCACAGCTCCCCGCCCAGCAGGGCGACGAGGCGTTGGCTGATCGTGAGGCCCAATCCCGTGCCGCCGTACTTTCGAGCCGTAGACGCGTCCGCCTGCTCGAAGGGCGAAAACAGTGAGTCGAGTCGCTCACTAGGGATGCCAATGCCGGTATCGCGCACCTGCAGGCTGAGTTGCCCACTCTCCCAAGCCATCAGAATCTCGACGGTGCCCGCCGGAGTGAACTTGATCGCGTTGCCCAGGAGGTTCAGGAGCACCTGACGAAGACGCATGGGGTCGGTTTTCACCGCCGCGGGCAGGCCCTCGGTATGCAACTGAATGTCAAGCTGGCTTGCGTGCTCGCCCACCTTAAGAAGATCGACGATGCGCTGCACCAGGGGGCCAGCAGCAAAGCTGCTGATCTCGATATCGACGCGGTCCGCTTCAAGCTTTGCGACATCCAATACATCGTTGATCGTACTCAGCAGGCCCTGGCCGGCCTCGTGAATGACCTTGAGCATCTCCTGTTGCTCGACGTTCATGTGGGTGTCCTGAAGCAACTCCGCCATGCCGAGCACGCCATTGAGCGGCGTGCGGATCTCATGGGACATATTGGCCAAGAAGATCTGGCGGGCCTTGAGCGCGCGGGCCAGCGTGTCGTTGTGGGCCGCGATTTCGAGCCTCTGCTGGTGCTCGGCGATGGAGGCGGTCTTCAGGGGCTCAAATAGACGCGAGGCCAGAAAGGCGACTGTGCCGAGCACGAGCATCGGGCCGCCCAATTGATGCCAATCGGCGCCCGAATACAGTGAGCCCAGCAGGAGGCCCGCCGCGGTGGCTCCCCACAGTACGTATCGGTCGAAGCGGCCCGGCATGAAGGAGCCTGCGAAAGCCACAGGCAGCCCCAAGATCCATGGCTGGGCGGTGTGATGGGCCTGTACGGCCACCAAGAAGAGCGTGAGGCCGTTGCCGGCGCCGCGCGCGTAGCCGCGCTCAAGCTGCGGATAGCGCACACAGGCCTCACTGAAGAGCACGTTGAAGAGCACATAGCCGGCGATGGCCGCACTGGTCGCGAGGGGCTGGGCGCTAGCCATGATCACCCACAGGCCCAGAAGAGCCGCAGGCAGGGGTAAGATCTGGTTGAACCGGCGGAGCCAGCGCCGGTTGAACGCATGATCAAGGGCGGCGGGAGTAGCTTCGTGGTCGTCGACGGCCAAGGCAGGCGGCTCCTCAGGGGATCAATCGGCCCTGAGGCCGCGAAATCAAGGGCGGCGGGCATTCCGGGGCGGGCAGAGGGGGGGCGCTGCGAACCCCGGGCGCCAGGGGCGGACGGGACGAGGACTTGAAAGCTGCGCTGTGCCTATGATGTGCGATGGACCCTCGCGCATTTGCGTACTTCCTTGAGCTTCACAACGGTCTGCCACGACAGGCCCCGGGCGGGCGTGAGCACACCCTCAAGGCGCTGTCTTTGGTACCCGATCTCCCGCTGAGGCCGCGCATCATTGACCTTGGCTGTGGGCCGGGGGCTCAGAGCCTGGACCTGCTTGAGGCGGTTGAGGGCTCGATGGTGCTCGCCGTCGATAACCTGCCGCCGATGCTCGATACGCTTCGGGCGCGTGCCGAAGCGGCGGGCGTGCAAGACCGGCTGACCATCGTCGAGGCAGACATGGCGGACCTTCCACCCGCCGTGCATCCGGCCACATTCCACCTGGTCTGGTCAGAAGGCGCCGCCTACAACATGGGCTTTGACGCCGCGCTGCGTGCCTGGCGGCACCTGCTGATGCCGGGCGGCTTCATCGCACTCACCGAGCTGACCTGGCGGGTTCCCGAAGATGAGGCCCCCGAAGCGGCGCGGGCCTTCTTTGCCCAAGAGTATCCGGGCATGCGCGCGCATGAGGCCAACCTCGCTGGGTTCGAGGCCGCCGGGTATGAGCTATCGGGCAGCTTCTTCTTGCCTGCCTCTGCGTGGTTAGAGCCCTATTATGGACCCCTGCTTGAGCGCCTGCCCGCCTTTGAGGCCGCCCACGGCGGCGATGAAATCGCAGGCTTGGTTGCAAAAATGGAGCGCCAGGAGATCGAGGTCTTTCAAGAGCATGGCGATAGTTATGGCTATGCGTTCTATGTGGGTAGGATGCGCTAACGATGACCGCTCCTCGCCCCATCAACTTCGCCCAAAAGCTCGCCCTCTTCGATGAGGCCTGGTCACCGCGCGTGGTGGCCGAGATGAATGACTATCAGTTCAAGCTCTTCAAAGCCCGCGGTGAGTTCGTCTGGCATCAGCACGACGACACCGATGAGGTCTTCATTGTACTGAAAGGCGTATTGCACATTGATCTTGAGGAGGGCGCGGTGCAGGTGGGGCCGGGGGAGATGTATGTGGTGCCCCGGGGCAAACGCCACCGCCCCCGGGCGGATGATGAGGTTCAGGCCCTGATCATCGAGCCCAAGGGGGTCAAGAATACCGGGGACGCGGGCGGGGCGCTGAGCGCGGACAATGATGTGTGGGTGTAGGGCGCCCGCTGCCTATCGGCAGGTGCGGGCGTCGAGGCACTGAAAGCAGCCGTTGCGCACCGCGACGACCTCACCGGGCGGGCAGCGGGGCTCAATGGCGTCGCAGATGACCTGGGAGCCATCATCGCAGTTGACGTCGACGCAGACCGAGGGCGGCGGCGGCGGGCAGTCGAGGCCGGCGCAGGTGGCGAAGTGCTCACAGTAGCCGTTGGGGCAGTCCGCGTCAGTGCTGCAGCCGGGGTCGGTGGGACGCTCATTGCACTGGCAAATCTCGCAGCCGTACTCATCCACTGCGAAGCCGTACTCACAGTAGATTTCGCACAGGACGGGCTCACACATGGGGGGCGGGGGCGGCGGCTCGTTGCATTCGCAGATTTCACAACCATCTTCGCCGATGGCAAAGCCGTACTCGCAGGCCAGCGTGCAGACCACACCATCGCAGACGGGCGGGGGCGGGGGCGGCTCGTTGCAGACGCAGATCTCACAGCCGTCAGGGCCGGTTGCAAAGCCATACTCACAGTAAAGGGTGCAGGCCACGCCGCCGCAGACGGGCGGGGGCGGCGGCTCGTTGCACTCGCAGGTCTCGCAACCGTCGGGGCCGATGACCATGCCGTCTTCGCAGTATAGCCTGCATGCGATGGCGGGGCAGACGGGCGGCGGAGGCGGGGTGGGTGAGCACTCGTAGTACTCGGGCACATCGGGGCACTCGGGCGGTAGACAGTTTGCGCCGGGTGGACAGTTCACCTCGGGGCAGGGCGGCACGACATAGGTCGGCGAACACGAAGCGTCCCGCTGGCAGGCGGCCTCAGACAGGCCGGCGCAGGGGTCATTGGGGTGGCAGCTCACGAAGCCGGGGTCGACGCAGTCGCAAGGGAAGCACTCGCCGAACTCGGGATCACAGGCCGGGCAGGCGCAGGCTTGTTCGTAGACCGCGGTGCAGTCGCCGCGCGCGTTGCAGCTCTGTTCTTCAAGCTGATCACACGCCGCGATCGGCGCTGGCGGCAGAGGCGAAGGTGGGTCGATGGGACCGCAGCTACCGCCGGTGAAGCCGGACATAAGCAGGGCGGAGGCGGCAAAGAGGATTGCGGTGCCGTGTTGGGGCGAGCGGGCCGATGGAGCCTGGGAGGGGAGCGTCATGACCAGATGTAAAGCAGGGCGCGTGCCAAAGTTGCCGAGCCCCGTAAGGGCCTCGAACGGCCGTTTCTGGCTCTTCCAGCGCTACTAGATCACGGAATTCCGACGGGCCTCATGGCTGCGGACGGCGGCCATAGCGGCAAATTCATGCTGAGATCCCAGGATTTGAGCGCGCCGCCCACGCGCCGCGCTGCGTGTCAGGGGTTCACGGATTTTCGAGGCCTCGCGCCTCGCCCTCAGACCGTCGCGGCTTTGCGGGGCCGTACCTTGGTCCAGGGGCTGGCGGCGGCGACCAGGTTCTTGTACGCCGCGCTGCCCCCAAAGTCGGGGGTGTCTCGCTTGGTCTGGCC
>Ga0193954_1001003_pt1 | contig 15052 bp, 5 predicted proteins | sample BB_5_MG_FD_140340 | JGI IMG/M metagenome (GOLD analysis project Ga0193954, IMG submission 140340) | Microbial mat bacterial communities from the Broadkill River, Lewes, Delaware, United States - BB_5_MG | ecosystem: Environmental > Aquatic > Freshwater > River > Microbial mats | place: USA...
AGCTCGTGGCTCTTCGCTACGACTTTAAGGATGAGTCGGACTGGGCGCATCCTGAGATGGCCCCGCCCACGTCGGCGTCGCGGCCTCGTACTAAGCCCGTCCGCCGACACCGGGCCGCTCATGACCGGCTGGAGCTGAGTCGAGCCCAGGCCACCCTGGTGATGCCCTTGAAAGAGTATTGGGCCCGCTTTGAGGAGGTCGCAGTCGCCGATCTACTGTCGTATGAGGCGGACCCAACCCGGGACCGGGATGCACTCTTCTATGGAGCCCTGGAGGGCGGAGAGGGGGCCTCCCAATGAATTTCTTGATCCCCATCTATCAGCGGAAGACTCAAGGTTCGGTCACGTGGGTGGCCCTGGGGGGCGTTGAGGAGTCATGCGAGGGCCGAAGCCCTGGCAAGGTGCGAGACCGCCTCACCCGAGCTCTCAAACGTGAGATCTCTGAGCTTTCGGCTCGCGAGGCGGCCCGCCTGTGCGCCTACCGAAGTATGACCCTGAGGCGCGTCGCCTTGGAGCTGACCCTCAAGGGCACCCAACGACGGCAGGTCTCGGGAAAGTTTCCAGTAATCGTCGAGCCGCGCTGGGCCAACGAGGAGCAACAGGTGCTGGTCTGTTACCACCCTCTGCGCCCCGACGAGTGGTTCCCTTGTCGCGACCGCGACGAGCTCAAGGAGCGCGCGACCTGGTACTTTCGGGAGGTCTGGAAGGAGTTGAGCGATGTGGAGATTGACGCGCTCAAGAGTGATGGTCGCGACGTGCTCAAACTCATCTCGTTTGATGCTCAACCCAAGCCCTTGGAGCACAAGCTGGACGAGCAAGGCGGCGGGGTTTGGGCAGATCTTGAGGCAGACCGCGAAAAAAAGCAGGGCGAGCTGGTTCCGCTCACGGTGCTACCAAAGGTGGGCGTCGATCTGACGCCCCGCGCGATCGAGGGCAGCCTGGCCACCGGGCGCCCACGTTCCCCCTATCGCGCGCAGCTGCGCCGCCTGCTCGCGGGCAATGAGCGCCGATCGGCAGTGCTTGTGGGCCCTCCCGGCTGCGGTAAGAGCACGCTCATTCACCAGCTCGTTGCCGATCTTTTGGAGCAGGATGACTATCTTAGTCACCTCAACCTAGATCGGGTGCACCACGTCTGGCGGATCGCCGGCAAACGCCTCATCGCCGGCATGAGTCATGTCGGGGATTGGGAGCGCCGATGCGGTGAACTACTGCAGGAACTTCAGGGCCGGAAGATCCTGTTGTACGTGGAGGATATCGCGGCCTTTTCGAGGATAGGACAGAGCCGAGATAGTCAGCGCTCCTTGGCAGACTATTTCAGAGGCCCCATCGCACGCGGGGATGTGGTGATGCTCGCGGAGTGCACCGCCGAGGCGTGGACTCAACTTCAGGAGCAAGCGCCGTCCTTTGCCAGCCTCTTTGTGCGTCTCGGAGTGCACGCCACGCCTCGGGACGAAACCTACCAGCTCATGTTTCATGAGGCCCGCGCACTGGAACTGAAATACGGCGCGGCCTTTGCGGTCACGGCCTACCGAACTATCGTGGAATTGACCGACTCCTTGTATCCCGGCGCAGCCTTTCCAGGAAAGGCCCTGGGCGTGCTGCGTGCCCTCGCGAAGGCGGGCCAAGAGGTCAGCGATGAGCAGGTCCTGGCCCACCTCGCGGCCCGCACCGGGCTGCCCAATGATGTGCTGAACCCCCAAGGATCCGTTGACCCGAGATCCGTGCGGGCCCGCTTCGCGCGGCGTGTGATGGGGCAGCCTGAGGCTGTGCAGGCGGCGACGGACCTCAGTCTTCGCATTCGAGAGGGACTCACCGACCCCTCGCGTCCGTACTCCGTCATGCTCTTCACCGGGCCCACCGGTACCGGCAAAACAGAGCTGGCCAAGGCCATCGCGGAGCATCAATACGGCAGCTTAGGCCGCCTGGTGCGCCTCGACATGAGCGAGGTTTCTGGGCCCGACGGACCCAGCCGGCTTATCGGCCACCGCTTCAACCCCGACGGCCTGCTCACCCTGGCCGTGCAGGAGCAGCCCTTCTGTGTGGTCCTGCTGGACGAGATAGAAAAGGCGCACCCCTCGGTGCTCAACCTGCTCCTTCAGCTCTTTGATGAGGGGCGTCTGACGGATGCTGCGGGTCGGGTCGCGGACTTTCGGCGGGCCATCATCATCATGACGAGTAACCTCGGCGCGCGGCAGCGCGCCCCGGTGGGCTTTGAGCAGGCCGGCAAAGGGCAGGCCCATGACATGGCCCGGGCGGTACGCGCCTTCTTCCCTCCCGAACTCTTCAATCGCATCGACCAGGTGGTGCCATTTGCGAGTCTCGACGAGGACGCGGCAAGACAGGTTGCGGATAAGGAACTGGCCCACCTGGTGGCCCGGCGCGGGCTCCTAGCGCGAAATGTCTACGTAGCCACCAGCAAGTCCCTGCTCGATCAGGTTGTGCTAAAGGGGTTCGATCCGGAGCACGGCGCACGCACTGTGAAGCGCTACCTGGAAGAGCAGGTAGCAACCCTGCTGACTCGCACTTTGACAGAGCAGCGTCCGGCTCAGATGCGGGCGCTGACGGTTTACGCCTGCTCTGGGCGCTTCAGAGTCCACGAGGAGAGCCTGAGAGAGTGTGACCCTGCGCCGCTGAGGCTCTCGGCTCTCGCGGATGAGGCGCTCGATCGAGATAGCCTCAAGGCGTTGTACTTAGAGTGGATGGATCGCCTGCACTCCCATGTAGAGCAAGGTGGACTGACGCGCCTAAAACAAGTGCTCTCCGCTGCCTTCGCATCGAGCGATGCGGCCGGAGATCTTCAGGTGTTGGAGGATCTACGGGCCGAGGTCCAGGTGCGCAGCGAGGCTCAAAGCCGCGCCAGCCAGGACGCGGACCTGTGGGACGAGTATGGGGATTGGGATGGAAAAGGCGCGCTGCCGGCTCAGATGCAGGTGAGCGCGCGTGCCGCGGACGCGAAGGGGCTGGATCCAGACAGCGCGTCGCCGCTGCATGTGCGGGCCGAGATCGCTCACTTGGCTCGGCTGTGTCGCGCCCTGCGAGCTGTGGGCACCGCCCGGCACGCAGCTCGAATTGAGGTGCGGCACGTGGGGCCGGTCCGGGCCTCCAGTGACGTGGGTCCGATAGTTCGTGCCTACCTCGGGATAGACGGGGTCGAGCTTGGCGCCTGCGCCTGTGTATTGGCGGGCGGGCGCATGGTTCAAAGCCACGGTACGCTGCCGTGGCACGATGGCGAGCGGGCTACCCACGTCGTGCTCGACGTTGTGGCGGTGGGCATAGTGGACAGGCTGCGGCTGGAGAGGGGTACGCACGCCCATCATACTCTGGCTGAGGGCGCGCGTTTGGCTGTGGTATCTATCGGCAATGAGACCGCGCCTGAGCCTCTGCAGGTGCTTAAGGCTCACAAAGACGCTCGGGGGCAGTTTGAGCAGGCGCTGGAGCAGGGCCACTCTCCCTTGCCCGATAACCCAGATCGCCTGCTGCCGTTGATCCGCAGGGTTCACTATCGAGCCAGCAGTGAGCCCTCGGTGCCTGGGACCTTCGAAGTCGAAGACTATCAGCTTCAGATGCGCGTATGCACCCGCGCCCGCGACCTCACCGAGGCGTATCAGCCTCTGTGGCAGGTCGTAGATAGCAGCGAGGAATTATGACGACGCCGAGCTTCCGCGTGTACTTTGTGACCCACCACGACGGGCATCTCACGGGGCATCTCATGCGTGCCATCAGCGGGCTCTTTGATGGTCCGCCTCAGTCCGCCTATGGCGCAAGTGAGGAGCAGGTGCTGTCTAGGCTGGAGCTGCAGCTGCTTGGAGCCGAGATGGAGGGTCTGGATTCCCGGAACAAGTACTATTGGACGGAGCGCTTTGAAATGGGCAGCAGTACGGTGGTTGTGCACCCTGAGACTGCGGTGGGGCCGCGTCGTGTCATCGGTCGTCGGTCCATTCCATTGAAGCTCAGCTATGCCTGGGCGCGCGGGGAACGCGGCGGCTACAGGGTGGTTCTGCCGCGCTTTGACTGGTGGTTCGTGCTGGAGGACCTAGATATTGCCCCCACTGTGCTTCAAAACTCAGTGGCGGGCGCCCTCGTAGGAGAGAAGGCACGCTGGCTGTATGACTTTCGCAAAGAGGGGCCCGAGTATGTCAAGGAGTGGACCCCGCAGTGGGCGCCGGTGGCGCACTCTCAGGAAGCGGATGACCCCTTTGAAGGCTTCGAGACGGTAGGGCAGGTTGCGGATGAATTGCTGCACAAGGCCATGCGACGGCAGCTGCCGGTCGCGGTGGGGCATCATGATGAGTTCCTGCCGCTGAGGGCACTCTTACTGGCGCCTCGCCCTCTGCCATTGCTCGTGGTGGGCGGTCCAGGGGTTGGCAAGACGGTATGGATTCAGCGTCTGGCCCGCTACCTACTCTTCGAAAAGCGTCAGGGGGCGGAGGTGCCGCGAGTCTTTTCAACCTCGGCGGACCGCGTGGTAGCGGGGCAGATCTACCTGGGCATGTGGCAGGCTCGCTGCCTCACTATGGTGGAAGAGCTATCTCACGAACGCCAATACTTATCGATTGGGCGCCTCAGCGAGTGGGTCCGGCCCATGCCAGACGGCAGCAGCCTCGCGGATATCTTTGAGGAGGCGCTGCGGGCTGAGCAGCTCAGTCTCATCGCCGAGGCCACAGAGCAAGAGCTGGAGGCGCTTCGGCGGAGCCGGCCGGCCCTCATTGAGGCCTTTCATACCGTGCGCCTTGAGGAGCCCTCCGCGGACGAGGTGCCCCAACTCTTGGTGCGGTACCTTGAAAAGGTCTCAGCTGCGGATCGGGTTCATGCCGATGGCCTGCGTCGGCTGGTTCGACACCTGTCTGACTATCTTCCCTCGCAGTGCTTTCCGGGTAAGGCCTATCGCAGCCTGACTTGGCTGCTACAAGAGTCTGAGTCCCACAGCGCGGCACTGGGGCCCACCGAGGTGTCCCGTTTCTTCTCCAAGTTCTCTGGCCTACCCTTGGAACTTATCGCGGATGAGTTTGCCCTGAGCGCCCAAGCGATCGCGGACAGGCTGACGGCAAACGTGATTGGGCAGGACGAGGCGTGTCAGGCCGCGGGCGCGGTGATCGCACGAATGAAAGCTGGGCTGCAGGACCCGGATCGGCCTGTGGGCTCGTTGTTCTTTGTGGGGCCCACGGGTGTAGGCAAGACAGAGCTGGCCAAGCAGATGGCTCGCTTCTTATTCGGGGCGGGTCCAGGGCAGGGCGAGGACCGGCTGGTGAGGCTGGACATGAGCGAGTACATGCTGCCGGGCTCGGCGCAGCGCTTGCTGGAGTCGGAGGCCGCAGGTGCAGGGAGTTTGGCCCAAAGGATCCGTGAGCAGCCCTTGAGCGTTGTCTTGCTCGACGAGATCGAAAAAGCGCACCCTGAAGTCTTTGACCTGCTCCTGGCGCTACTAGGAGAGGGGCGCATGACAGACAGCCGCGGACGGCTGGTCGATTTTCGCATGGTGGTCTTCGTGATGACCTCGAACCTCGGGGTTTCGGAGCGAGCTCCCGTGGGTTTCGCTCAGCAAGAGTACGCAGGCTATGTTGCAAAAGTCCGAGAGCACTTTCGACCGGAGTTCTTCGCCCGGCTTGACCGCGTCGTCTCCTTCCGCGCCCTCAGTCCTGAGGATGTGGCCGGCGTGGTCGACCTCATGGTCGCCCAGCTTGCGCGCCGCAGTGGCTTTCGTCTGCGCAACCTGCGGCTGCGCGTCTCAGACCGAGCACGACAGCACCTCGCGAGCCTCGGGTACCACCCTAGTCGCGGGGCCAGGCCGCTCAAGCGGGTCATCGAAGAGCGGGTCGTCACCCCGATTGCCATCATGATGGCGGAGGATCCGAAGCTGAAAGGCGTCGACATTTGGGTGGTGCATGACGAGGCGTCGCCTCCTGGCGACTACTCGGTATCCCTGTGAGCCGGAGGACTCTTTAGTCCTTTGCCCCATACGCCCCTGTACGTGGGCTGGTTAGCGTCTAAAGCTAGGCATACCGCACCCATGAGACCCCCCAATGTCCTCAGCCCTGGGCCTCGGCTGGCACTATGTCTGATGACCGCCGCGTGCTTGAGCGGCTGTTACGGGTACATCGGCGGACCTGCGTCCGTGCTCCCGGGGCAACGAGATGCGTCGGCATCGGATACGGCCAGCCATCCTCCCGTCGATGCAGGCCTGCCTGCGGATGCTAGCCCAGACGCGGGCCTGCCGGACTCCGGCGACTCTGGGCCTCAGCCTATGGGGCAATGCACAGACGGCGTCGATAATGACGGCGACGGGCTGGTTGATTGGCAGCATGATCTGGGGTGCTGGGGGCCCGGCGACAATACCGAGGGCGGCATCCCGGCCGGCCTCGACAATGGCTGGTCGGTCTTCGAACCGAGCGCTGATACGCGCATTGTGTACGTGAGTAACAGCACCGGCGATGACGCCTGGTCCGGTTTGGCTCCTGAGTTCAACGGCACCGATGGCCCCAAGAAGACGGTGCAGGCCGGCATCTCGGTCCTGCGGGACGGCCACCCGGATTGGCTCCTGTTCAAGCGCGGGGATGTCTGGGTCGATGAGCCCCTAGGCAATTGGCCTATCTCCGGCCGATCGGAGCAGGAGGCGGCGATCATCAGCAGCTATGGTGACGCGACGGCTAGGCCGCGCTTCGAACTCACTGGGCCCTGGTTCAGCGTATTCAACGGGGGCGGAGTGTCTCCGGACCGAAAGCACCTGAGGATCCTCGGATTACACATGCGCTCCTATGGTCGAGACCCGGACGATTCCCGCTTCACGGGCAACGGCGGGCACTGCATTTTTTGGCTACAGAATGGCGGAGATGTACTCATTGAGGACGTGAAGTGTGAATTCGCGCAGATCAGCCTGCAGGGCGCCCCGACGATGCCTTTTCGTATGCGCCGCAACGTGCTGACGGGGGCCTACTCGCTCAACGCACACGCGCAGTCTATTTTCTCACTCATCTCCGCGCCCCTCATTATGGAGGAAAACATCTTCAACCATGGGGGCTGGTCTGATCGGTTCCGGCTTGGTCTGTGGAATATCGACTCTGACCCCGCCGTGTGGGCCGCGATCAACGATGGCCAGGTTCGTGTGGTGCTCGGCGGGCAGACGCTTGACCTATCCGGTTTGGACTTCGGGGGCGTTACCTCCATGTCGCAGGTGGCCTCGGTGATCGAGGCCGGGATCAACGCTGCCTTGGGCACGAATGCGGTCCAGCTCATCTATACTCAGGGCGGCAGCCTTCAGCTTCGGGCGCCGACCCTGCCCGCCACTCATGAGTATCGGATTGATGTGTATGGAGGCGCGGTGCCCGGTCGCGATCTCGAGCCGCTCCTGGTGGGCGCCGACTCATCGGGCTCGGGGGATGCACAGGGCACTCCTCATTCAACAATATTCAACCGAAATCTCTATATCGCGAACGGCTGGGGGCGCACGGTGGTTCGCGGCAATATCGACGCGAACGGCTCCTCGGGCGGTGCGCAGCTGCGCATGGGCGGAACCTACGAGGATAACCTCAGTTTGCGAAATCCGCACGCGCTGATCTTCGGGCACTCACAGAACCCGGGGAGCTCGACGGTGGGCGGCACGATTCGTAATAACGTGGCTCTGGGCTCCCGCAATATCTCCACCCAGCGTCAAGGTAAAGGCTATCAGATCGTCTCTGTGGCGGCCACGACGACTACTGGCGGTCCGTCTACGGTGCGTGATCTTGAAATCTCGAATAACATCCTCGCCCACAATATTCTGGGTGATGCCAATATCAACGGTATCCAACTTGAGGGCAGCGGTGCGCACGAGAATGTGCGGATTCACGACAACCTTATCTACAAGTGGGCGCAGCCTTCGTGGCGAGACCCTACCGACCAGCGGGCCTTTGGCCTGGCTCTGTTCACCGCCGGGGCTTCGGGGGGTGTAGAGGTCTTTGATAACGTCGTCCAGCAGATCTCCGGTGGTTTTGTCGTCGCCTCTGACTCTTGGGTGACGGGTCTGAGCCTCCGGAATAATACGTACTATAGCGGCGCGCCGAACCCCCCGGATATTTGGAGCCGCGGTTGGTTCTCGCTGGGCTCCTCCGTCACGTCGGAAGAGTGGGCCACCGCCACCGGCGAGGTAGGTTCAACCGAGCGTCAGGTGAGCTTTGTCGATCCAGAGCGCAGTATCGAGACCTATATGACGACGCTGGGCAGAACGGCCAGCTACCAAGCCTTCATCGATGAGGCCGTGCTGCAGTCTCGGTTGACATGGCGCCCCGAGTTCACGGCGGCCGCTGTCAATGCTTACATCCGCGAAGGCTTTCAGGTCGATACGAGCCAGTAGGCTCAGGATGTGGCTGCAAGGCCCTGCAGCCGCCCCAAGAGCGCCTCAGCGGCGCGCCGCACCTCATCCACAAGGTCTTGTTGGGAGCGCTGAGCGGCCTGGGAGAGCTCACTATGGATATCCACCCCCAGGTCCGCGGGATCTCGTTCCACGAGATGCCTCAAGGTCACGAAGGCAGTCTCTCTCACGATGGCGTCCGTGGACCGAAGCTGGGGGGTGATGCGCTCCGTGAGGTGGGCCAGCCCCTCCTCACCAATGAGGTGCATCGTGCAGGTGGTCAGCCAAGGCTCAGGACCGTCGACGAGCTTGTCGAGCCATAGGTGACGGGCCATGCGCTGCAGCTCGAAGAAGTCGCGGCCGGCTTTCACCTTCTCGCCGCGACTATGGTCCTCCAGCAAAGGCAAGAGGATGCGGGACTCATCCTTGGCGAGCACGTTGTCCACCACCTCGAGGGCGTTGGCGCGCACCGCCTTATTATCCGAATCGAGGTTGGAGTAGACGAGCTGGATAGTTCGAGGTGGATAGCGGATCTCTAGCAGCCGAAAGGCCACGGAGAGGTGCCGGCGGTAGCGTAGCATCAGGGCCTCCGGAAGCAGGTGCTCCTCGGGCAGCTGAAGGTCCAAGAGGGTGGCGAGCGCCTGGTAGGCGTCCTGCACCTCTCGCCGGAAGGCCTCATCTAGCAAGGCATCTGGCAGGGGGGTGCTCAGGTGCTTTTCACGGACTCTGGCCGCAGCCCACGCGACATTCATGCGGAACTGGTGGTCGGGGGTCTCTAGAGACTGAAGCAGGCGCTGCAGGGCCTCAGGCCCCCCAATACGGCCCAGCACCCGCGGCACGGTTCGGCGCACCGCGATATCTTCCTTCTTATTGCCCAGCACCTTGAAGAGGGTGCGCTCGATGCCATCTCCGTACGCGATGAGTGCCCGTACGGCGGCTCGGCTGCAGGTGGGGTCCGCGAGTTTATAGATCAGCGTGGGCACCAGCTCGCGGCTCTTCATCTCACCGGCCGCTTCGACTGCGGCCAGGCGCACCCGTCGGTCATCGTCTTGAAGCAGCTGCAAGACCGGCTGAAAGAAGCTCTGCACCCGAATCTCTTGAAGCACCCGGGCCGCGTGGAAGCGCTCCGTGCTGTCTTCGCTATTAATAAACCCTTTGAGGCCCTCTGCCGCGGTCAGGATGCCGTCCAGACCACCATGTTTGATCAGCGCGGCGACGGCGGCGGCTCGAACCTGGGGGCTCTTGTCGGAGAGGTAGGGGGTGGCGGCGCGAATGGCGCGCTCACGTCCTATGGCGCAGAAAGCCCGAATGGCCGCTGAGCGGATCTGGGGCTGTGGGTCCCGCATGAGCTTTTCTACGGCGTGCACGCGGTCCAATTTGCCGTTGGCACCCAACAGGCCCAACGCGTGAATGCGCACGTCTTGTGAGGGGTGGTCCAGCAGGTCTTCCAGCTCTTGGCCGAAGTCGATCTCCAACGAGGGAAGGAGTTCCAAGGCGTGGAGGATCTGGGCCTCCTCCCCGGAGGCGAGGTGGTTTCGAAGCGCCTTCTTGGTGCCATCATCGATGAGTGGGGACCACGCGGAGTCTAGGTCCAACCGACGGGAACGCAGCGTATCGATGAGGGACTTCACATACTCTTTGCGGATCCCGACCACGAGGCCGATCCAGGTGATCAGCATAAGTATGTCGAACCAAGCAAGGTCGTGGGCGAGGCTCTCCTTGCTCGCAAGTCGGGCCAGCGCAAACATGATGAGCCCTGAGGCCCCGATACTCACTGGCTTCAGGATGCCGTCGATGAAGGCCTTAGCGCGGCCCCTCAAGTGAGAGGGCACCGGGATGTACAGAAGGTTCATCGTCGCGTCGTTGACGGTATAGCGAAAGACGATCTCTGCGCCCTTGGCGATGCTTGTGGCCACGATGGCGGCGATAAAGGGCATCAGGATGGCCCCGGCTCCGGTGAGGATGGCTACGGGCAGAATGCAGAGCGCCACCACGATGCCGGAGCGCTCAAGCAGCCGGCCGGTGATGAAGAACTGCACGAAGCTCGCGATGATCCCCGTGAAGCCATAGAAGTACCCAAAGAAGGCGGCCAGCTCCGCCTCTCCGGAGTAGGTCTGGCGGGCGATCACCTTGAACTGAAAGTCGACGATGGAGACGGTCAGGAAGGTGACCGCGACGATGCCCGCGATGACCTTGAGGTGCTTGGACTGAAAAACCCGGCCACCTTCGGAGCGCACGCTCAGCTTGGACTTCTTAGGGCGATGAATCGCGCGCTCGAGCTCACTCTTGGCCTGAGTGGCCACTCCGCGCACCAAGAAGATCGCGCCAAAGTACAGGACGGCGCACAATAGTACGAGGTTCTCCGCGCCGATGGCGGGCGCGATCGAACCTACGGTGAAGCCACAGACGATGTTGGACAACACGCCACCCGCGCCGATGACCCCGAACAGCCGCTTCGCCTCTCGAGCGCTGAAGATGTCATTCGCGAAGGTCCAAAACTGCATGATGGACAGCGCGCCCAGGATCTCGACCACCACGTAGAGCACGGGGTAGATCCAGCTGCCTGCAATGTTGGTTGCGAGCAGCAGCCAGACGGCGGCAAGCACTATTGCAAAGCCTGTCAGAAAGCCCTCGATGAGGCGGTCGCGTCGGTACTTGTCGGCGATGTGGCTGTACCCATAGGAGGCTACGCTCACCGCAATGGCGACCACCATGTACATCAGCGGTAACCGGTCGATGGAGACGCGGTGCAAGAACAGGGTGTCGCGGACCGTTCGGCCGATGATGAAGGCCGAGACGATGCACATCAAAAAGAAGAACATCAGGGCCACGCGCCGCCCCTCGCCAGGACGCACGCGCAGCGCTGCTTGAAGGAATGAGGCTACCGGCCCCTTACTCGCCGCCACGAACGCATCTTTGCAGACGACCGGGCTGCGGGCCAGGCTCGCGACAAACCCGTTGATGCGCGCGATCACGCTCGGCCACAGGGATGCAAAGCGCCGACCCGTTGGTCACAATCGTATGGGTCGGTTTTGATGCGCAGCGGGATCCTCATGCTCTTCGCCTATGCCTTTGCCTCCAATGTGGCGATCTCCGTGGTGCCTCACGAGCCTGCGGTCATCGCCGCCGGAGCGCAGCTGGGCATCGCCTGTGCAGCTATCGTCGCGACCCTGGGCACGCTGCTGGCTGGCTTCGCGGACTACACGCTCTTTGCAAAACGCCTTGCAGGTCGCGTGCAGCCGGGAAAGGGCCTGGCCGGATACCTGGTGCAACGCTTCGCGGCGGCGCCCTTTGTCATCCTCGTCGCGGCGAGCCTCACTCCACTGCCGTACTGGCCCTTCAAGGCCCTGGCCTTGGCCAGTGGTTATCCCATGAGCCGCTACCTCGCGGCGTTGGGGCTGGGTCGGCTCGCTCGCTACGCCTTACTCGCTTGGCTAGGAAACGTGCTCGCCATCCCCACCTGGACGGTGGTGGCGATCAGCCTCGCGCTTACCGCGGCCGTCTTCATGATGCGGCCTGCCAAAAAGGAAGAAACTATGGAAAACCTGAACGATTCGGATAAAGCCCAACGCACGACGCAGAGCTTCACTGCCGCCTGGGAGAAGCGCAACTTGCCCAAGATGGCGCGCGCTCTGCCATCTTGGGTCACTCCCGACCATCTCACGGGCTTGGGGGTCTTCGCCGCCGCCCTAATCGGCGCGGGCTATGTGTTGGCTCATCTGTCGCCATGGTGGTTGATGCTGTGTGTGGTGGGGCTGGTCGTGCACTGGGCTGGAGATAGTCTGGACGGCACGCTGGCTCGAGTCCGAAAAATGGAGCGGGAGCGCTACGGCTACTATGTGGATCGTACCGCCGATGCCATCTCGACCGTACTCATCGGGATTGGCTTTGGGTTATCGCCCTATGTACACCTGTCCGTGGCGATGATGATGACCATCGGATATTTGCTACTTCAACTGTACGCAGAGATCTGCGCCTATACGTCCCGTCGCTTCCCGCTGTCCTTTGGGTACATGGGCCCCACCGAGGCGAGAATCGCGCTGGGCGCCTTCACGACGGCCCTGATGTTCTGGACGCCCAGGTCCTTCATGTTCGGACCCTTCAACCTGACCTATGTGGATGCGGTGGTCTTGGCGACCAGCGCCGGGCTCATCTTTACCTTCATGAAGTCCAGCCTCCAAGAGGCCAAGTACCTCGATAAGTTGGACCGAGCCGCATGGTCGCCTCAGGTTCTGACCTCCAGTGGGTTCACGGTCGCGATCGATAGCTCCGACGAGAACTAGGCCATGCACAGCCCACGTCAAGCCCTGCTCGCGCGCATAGTCTCAAAAGTCGCGTCGCTCTGTTATCGTTGGCCGCGGCTCAGCCTGGCCCTGATGGCGCTCAGCGCCGTCGTAGCCCTCAGCGCGGCGCGAACCCTGTCCGTCGATAGTGACCTCATCTCCCTGTTGCCGGAGTCTGCGCGCAGCGTACAGGGGCTCAAGGAGTACCAGGCCCGAGGGGGCTCCGTGGGGTACGTCGCGGTGGTTCTGCGCGGCGCGGAGGAGGCGCCCCTGCTGCAGTACGCGCAGCAGATTGAGCCGGACCTGAGGGCTCTGCCCGCGGTGGACTATGTCGCGCACGCTCGGCCCACCGCGTTCTTTGAGGATCGTGCCCTGTACTATCTGGAGCTGGAGGACCTGGAGGAGTTCGCGGAGCGGCTAGAGGATCGCGTGAATTGGGAGCGGCGGCGGGCCAACCCTCTCCTGGTCGACCTCATGGATGAGGGGCCGCCGTCGGTGCAGCTGGAAGCGACGGCCGCTCAGCTGCCTCCGGGCATGGTGCAAGCGGCTCAGTCGAGGAATTATTTCGATGCGGAGCGGGGCGCGCTCCTGGTGATGGTGAAGCCGAAGCACTTGGCCTCTGACCTCAGCTTCGCTCGGGATGTGGTTGCGCAGGTTCAGGCCGTGCTGGCGGCGCACCCGCCTACAAGTCCCAAGGTTAAGGTCGAGCTGGGCGGGCGTTTTTCGAAGCGAGTGGTCCAGCAGAGAATGCTGCAGGCTGACCTGCGTTTGGCCTCCTTCACCGCACTCGGCCTGGTGCTGTTGTACTTGGGTGTATACTTTCGTCGGCTCTCGGGGCTGGTGGCCGCCTTGGTCCCGTTGATGCTGGGCCTGTGTTGGACCTTCGGTGCGACCGCGCTGCTCTTTGGGGAGCTCAACATCTTGAGCGCCTTTGTGGGCGCGATCCTCATCGGACTGGGGATCGACCATGGGCTGCACCTCATCGAGCGCTATTGCAGCTTGTTGGACGCGGGACAGGGGCCCGAGGCCGCGCTGCGAGAGGCATTTTCCGGCACCGGGCAGGCGGTGGTCCTAGCGGCGCTGACTACGGCCCTGGGCTTTTTGGGCCTCGCGGTGTCCGAGTTTCGCGCGTTCCGAGAGTTTGGGCTCATCTGCGCCTTGGGCGGCGGCTTGGTCATGGTGGCTTTCACGCTGTGCCTGCCGGCTTTGCTGGCGCTGTTGCCGCACCCGAGGCCCATACGGACTGGCGGCGCCCGACTTGGGGCGATGGACCGCTGGGTGCAATGGGCCTCAGCTCGGCCGGTCTTGGTGCTCACGACCAGTACAGCCCTCCTGCTGGCTGTGATCACGCAGGTTGGCTTGCTCCGCTTCGACTACGATTTCTCGGCATTGGATGGTCGCTCTGCGCAGTCCTTTGCGCTCGATCAGGACATCGACGCAATCCTGGGGCGCCAGCAAGCGTCTTTGGCGATACTCACCCGCGATGATGCCCAGGCCCACGAGGCGGCGCTTACGCTCCGCGCGCGTCGCAGCGCAGGGGAGGGCACGATCGACTTTGTCCTGACCTCACGGGACCTGGTGCCCGTGCAGCAGCTAGAAAAGCAGGAAGTCTTGCAGGGCATTCAGCGAGAGGTTGGGGGATTGGATCTTGAGCGCCTAGCGCCCGAAGATCGCGTCGCAGTGACCCGCCTGAAAGCCATGGCGGCGAAGGTGCCGTTCACCGCCAAGCAGTTGCCTCAAGCGATTCAAAAGGAGCTGGCCCTGGGGGGCGAGCACGGCGGTGGCCTGGTGCTCGTGTTTCCCTCGGTGCGTATGAGCGATGGCAAGGCCATCCTCAAGCTCGCCGAGGACCTCACGGATATTCCGGCGGGGCCCGGCGAGTCGGTGACGGGCACCGGCGAGGCGATGGTCTTGGCCGATGTGCTTAGGATGGTCTTTCAGGAGACGCCGCGTGCGCTGCTAATGACTGTGGGGCTGGTGTTCATTTGTCTCGTCGTCTTTTTTCGAGATCCTAAGGCGGCCGGGCTGGCCTACGCCCCGGCGGTGGTCAGCGTGGCGGTGACGGTGGCGGCGGCGGCGGGCTTGGGCCTCAAGCTCAACTATCTGAACGTGGTCTTCATCCCCGTGCTCTTTGGCATGGCGGTGGACTCGGGGGTGCACTTGGTGCGGCCGGGGCGGAGGGGCCCGCCCAGCCCCGCGCACCTGGTTCAGACCAGCCGGGCGGTGCTGGGAGCCTGTCTCACCACCGCGGCCGGATTTGGCACCCTCTGCTTGGCCCACCACCCAGGGCTGCGGTCCTTGGGGCAACTCGCCTTGCTGGGCATCGCCGTCAGCCTCGCCGTGTCCTTGGTATGGCTGCCGGCGTTGCTGGGGCTCTTCGACCCCCCTCAGGCCGGGCCGGACGCCACGCAGGCTCGGCAGACCCCACCGCCCACCGAGGTGGGCTG
>Ga0193954_1001005_pt1 | contig 15042 bp, 12 predicted proteins | sample BB_5_MG_FD_140340 | JGI IMG/M metagenome (GOLD analysis project Ga0193954, IMG submission 140340) | Microbial mat bacterial communities from the Broadkill River, Lewes, Delaware, United States - BB_5_MG | ecosystem: Environmental > Aquatic > Freshwater > River > Microbial mats | place: USA...
GCCCCAGTCTCCATCATTGCCCTGACCGGGTAAAAAGCGGTTGCTCTCGATGCTTCCGGTCGCGTTCGTGGCCGCCGCACCGGGCGTGCCGTCGGGTCCGGGCATGCCGTCACCGCCGACGCTGCCGTGCTTTTGAGAGGAACTGGAGGAGCTGCCGCCTGCACCGCCCGCGCCGCCGAGGCCCATCGGCTGACCATCAACGCCGGGGCGCCCGCTGAGGTTGCTGCTCACGCCGCCACCGCCGGGGTGAACGCTTGTCGACAGGCCGCCCGTACCGCCTCGGCCGCAGGACTGCCCGCCTTGGGCTCCGGCGCCTCGGCCCGCGTTGCCGCCCCCATCGCCGGGATCGCCGGGGTTACCGTCCAGGCCGGGGGCGCCGTCCGCGCCAGGGCCAGGCACAATCTCATTGCCTTGGATAAAGAGCGTGCCACCGCTGGCGCGCACCAAGATGCCATAGGCGGACTCCCCAGGCATCAACGTGCCGGGCGTGCCCACGATCTTGAGGCCCTGGATGGCCAAGGGGCCCTCCAGCCAGTTGCTGCCGTCCAGCACCGGGCTGGGGCCCCGGATCTCGGTGACCGAGCTGGCGCTGCGTGCCCAGCCGTTGTTGGCGTCATAACCACCGTAGAGGCTGACGTAGTCGCGAAGCTGCAAGCTCTCCGTCAGGTTGTAAACGCCGGCCGCGATAAAGACCTCGGGGCGGGGGCGGTTTCGGGCCGCAACCATGCCGGCCTGGATGGTGGCCAGGGGCTGAGCCATGGTGCCTGGGTTATTATCGTTGCCGCCCAGTGAAACGTAGATGGCGTTGGTCGCGTTGCCGTCAATGCCGTCGCAATTGGCGTCCTCATAGTTGAGGTCGGGCAGGTCATCGTTTTCGACGCAAGTTCCATTGCAGCGGACATAGTCGGTGATGCAGTCGCAGGTGTGGGCCGCGAGGTCGCAGGTCTCATTGACGCCGCACTGGTCGCTGCCCGCGCAGCCCGGCAAGCACTGGCCGGTGGCCAGATCGCAATAGCTAAAGCCGCGGCAGGGCTCCTGGCGGCAGTCTTGGGGGGGCTCGACGCAGCTGCCGTTTTCGCACAGGTTGCCGGTGGGGCAGGCGTTACAGCCGCCGCAGTGGGCGGGGTCATTGCTGGTATCGACGCACACGCCGTCGCAGAGGGTGCGGCCGCCCTCACAGGGAGAGGCGCACTGCCCGGTGCTGCCATCGCAGACCTGGTCGCCGCCGCAGGTGCCGCAGGACTCACCGCAGACAGGATCGGCGCCACAGCTGCGCCCGGAGCAGTCCGGGGTGCAACCGTTATTGACGCACTGTCCGTTGGCATCGCAGGTCTGATTGGCACCGCACCCGCCGCAGGACGCGCCACACACAGGGTCTACGCCGCAGCTGCGCCCGGAGCAGTCCGGGGTGCACGCGGCGCACTGCCCTTGGTCGGTGCAGGTCTGTCCCTGCCCGCAGCTGCCGCAGGACTTGCCACAGACCGGGTCGTTTCCGCAGACCTGGTTACCGCACTGGGGCTCACACAGGCGGGCCGCGCGACAGTCCGTCGTATCCGTTCCGAAGTTGCAGTACTCCGGCTCGTCGCACTCGCCATCGTTGGCGTACTCACAGGTGTCGTCGCCGCAGTCGGTGGTATCTGTGCCTTCCGCGCAGTACTCGGGCTCATCACACTCACCGTCGAGCGCGTACTCACAGGTGTCGGGAGAGCTGGGGCGGGAGTTCCCACCCGTGCAGCCGGCGCTGAGCAGCAGGCTGGCGAGCAACGGTAGAGCGAGTGGGGGCAGTCTGAGCGCGTACATGTCCGTCGTGGTTATACGACAGATTGAGCCGCCCCTTCCTTACGGGCTGCACGCGATTTCTTACTGGCCGAAGTTGATGCTAGCGGGGTTCCCATCCCCCCGGGATTCCGGCGGATCTCGGAACGCGGCGAAGGCGCCGGCCACGAGCAGCCCCAAGGCGGCGACAACGACCCCCATCTTGAAGCTCACGGCGACCGCGGTGCCGATTCCGGCCACAGCGCCCACCATCGCGATGGCGGCGGGCACCTTCATGTCCTTCGCCACCGCCTGCTCTTCTTTCATGTGGCAGACTTTGTATTTCTTGCCGCTGCCGCAGGGGCAGGGCGCATTCCGGCCGGTTTTTGCCATGCCCCCAGGCTAACTCAGCCCGCCTAGGCAATCCAAGGGGGCGCGGGACCCACATGCGGGTGATGGGCCCACCGACGGCGCCAGGCCTTCAGAACTTGCCGTTGCTGTTCTTCCACTCGGCCGGCGGGGCCACCGCCTCCGTGGTATCCCAATGCTCGACGATCCGGCGGCCTTCGAGCCGGAACAGGTCGTACAGGGCGCTGTGGGCGCCGTCGACGGTGCCCTCGCTCACCGCGAGCACGAAGTTGCCCTCGGCCAGCACGCGGTGCAGCCGTTGGTATTGCACCCTCGGGCCTTGCGCCGCAGCGGACCCGAGGGCGGCACGCAGGCTGGGCAGGCCATCCTCGAGGCGTGGGTTGTGCTCGGTGAAGCGCTCGGCCGAGACAAACGCCCCGAGTTGATCAAGCTGCTGGCCAATGAGCACGCGCTCGACGAAGTCGCGCACATGCGCGCGGTGGGTCTCCGTGTCTTCGAGCGCGCTGACCTCGGTGGGCCCATCGACCATGCTATGTCCGCTGGGATTGGGTCCCCGCCGAGGCTGGATGTTGTCCCAATGCTCGACGGCGAAGTCGCCCTCAAAGCGGAAGACTTCGAAACCTATCCTGCGCGTCGAAAAATCGTACTCGGTGTGGCCAAAGACATAATCCCCGTCACTGAAGATACGCACGATGTTCACGTGGGGGTTGCTCTTGGACAGCCGTTGGAAGAGCGCGGCCAGGCCCTGTCGGCCTTCATGGGTTTGGGGATTATGCTGAATGTACTTGTCCGGGTGAATGACGGCGACGGAGTCGGGGGCCCCGGTCTCGATGCCCTTGAGCAGGGCGCAGATCATGTCTTTTCTGTGGGAATTCATGCGGGACTCCGGTGGCGGCGCGCGCCTTAGGTATTGCAGTGGGTGCTGTAGGGGCCGAAGTCCGCGCCCGCAGGCTCTGCGAAGCGCTGCCGACCAGGCTGGTCCTCAAAGGGGCGGCCGAGCACCTCCATGAGGGTGCTCGTGGGCCCCATGTCGCCTTGCAGCGCGGCATCCAGCGCCTCTTCCACCCGGTGATTGCGCGGAATGTACACTGGGTTGACAGCATCCATGGCCCGCGCGGTCTGTGCGGCATCCGCAGTGCTGAGGTGGCTCTTCCAGCGCTGTACCCACGGCTGCAGAGCCTCGCCGGGCTTTGAGCTGTCATCCAGCAAGGACCTGCTCAGCTTTCGGAAGGTCTGCGTGTAGTCCGCGCCCTCTTGCTTCATCACGTCGAGCAGGTCCTGGATGAGCTCGCCGTGCGCCTCGTGCTGCCCGGTCAGGCCGAGCTTGCTCCGCATCTTCGCAAGGTAGGCTGCGGCGAACGTCTCGCGGTATAGCTGCAAGGATTCTTGGGCCAGCTCCACCGCCGCCTCGGTGGAGTCGTCGAGCAGGTCGATCAGCGCCTCTGCCATGCGGGCTAGGTTCCATGAGCCGATGCCGGGCTGGTTGCCAAAGGCGTAGCGGCCTCCGCGATCAACCTGGCTGAAGACCGTCTGGGGGTCATAGGCCTCCATGAAGGCACACGGTCCGTAGTCGATGGTCTCGCCGGACAGCGTCACGTTATCCGTATTCATGACTCCGTGTACGAAGCCCAAGGCCATCCACTGCGACACCAATTGGGCTTGCACCTTCGCCACCTCATCGAGCAGGGCCTTGGCTGGGTTTTGGGCCTCACTCTGCGCTGGGTAGTGGCGGCGCAAGGCGTATTGCACCAGACGCTGCACGTTCTCGGTCTCTTGTCGGGCCGCGAAGTACTCCAGCGTGCCGATGCGAAGGTGGCTTGAGGCCACTCGGGTGAGCACCGCCCCAGGCGACATGCGCTGGCGCATCACGGCCTCTCCGGTGGTGACCACCGCCAGGGAGCGCGTGGTGGGCACGCGCAGCGCGTGCATCGCCTCGCTGACGATGTACTCGCGCACCGCCGAATCCAGGGCGGCCCGGCCGTCCCCGCGTCGGGAATAGGGGGTCACGCCTGAACCCTTGAGCTGCAGGTCAAAGCGGCGTCCGTCTGGGGTCACGACCTCGCCCATCAAGAAGGCCCGCCCGTCCCCCAGCTGAGGGTTGAAGCTGCCGAACTGATGGCCGGCGTAGGTCTGGGCGATGGGCTGGCTGCCCGGCAGGGTCTTCGAGCCAGACAGGACGGCCGGGCCATGGCTTTGAAGCCAAGTCGGGTCCAGACCGAGCTCACCCGCCAGGGGCTCGTTTAGCAGCAGCAGGGCGGGATCTGGGAAGCCCTCGGGCTGAATGGCGGCGTACAGGCCCTCCAGCTCGCTCGCGTAGGTGTTCTCTAGTCGGGGTGCGTCTTCGGTCAGCAAGGGGTCTCCGGGCGAGGGCCGCCCCGCAGGCCAGCCTGGGTATTGCATAGCCCCGGGTCGAGTCGGGTCAACCGCTGTCTTTGCCGTGCCTGCGCAGTGTGGGCCACCACCCCTAGAACAGGCCCGCGTCCAGGCTGGCCGCGAAGAGGGCGCCGAGGCCCTCACAGTCCTGGAGGAAGCTGTCTTGCCAGTCACCGCGGCAGACCAGCGGCTCGGCGATGGCTCTCCACTTGAGGCCCTTCATGATGCTCTGCACCGCACGGCAGGTTCCGGTGCCATCGTGGCCGGCGCGCACGCACAGCGCGTAGGGCCGGCCGTGGGTGCGCTCCAGCAGCGGGTAATAGCTGCGGTCGAAGAAGTCTTTAAGGGCGCCGCTCATGTAGCCGAGGTTCTCGGTGGTCAGCAAGATCACCGCGTCGGCGTCCAGTACATCCTGGGGCCCGGCGTCCAGCGGTGCACGTTGCAGCACCCGCACCCCGGCCGCATCTTGGGTCTCGGCACCACGCAAGACAGCCTGCGCCATGCGCCGGGTATTATCGGAGGGCGCGTGTGCGATGAGCAGCAGAGTCTTCACGCGGTCAGCCTCATCGCTCGTACCGGATGTCGTCCAGAAAGAATCGCACGGGGGTGCCCTGTCCACCCACCACCCAAAAGAAGCCCGACTTGATGCGGTCGAGGTTCTTGCCTTTGAGCTCGAAAGTATAACGCGCCCATTTTGAGGTGAGTTCGATCTCCCGCTCGTCGCCGGATGAGTCGTGAAACTCTTTGTCGGGTTTGAGCAAGCCGTATCCGAACTTCACTTTCTCACCGCCCTTGGCGCCCTTGGCCCAAAATATCAGGCGCTGAGCGCCGTGGAGAGCATAGCCTCCGGGCTCTTCGCCCCAATCGTTGGCGGGATTCTGCCAAACGACGCCGCCCCATCCAGTGCTTCTGTGGAAGTCTACTTGTAGACAGGTTGGGCCGGATCTTGGCGATGTCGTGGACTTGAGGTCCATCTCAATGGAGATAGTATCGCCCATGTATCCGGAGGGCGCGAAAGGCACACCGCTCGTGGCATCGCCGTAAACCACCAGCGGAAGGTTTGTGGCCGCGCCGAGGTGGCGGGGGGCCTGACCGAGCACCTTGAGTGGCAGGTTGGCGATGGCCCCGCCACCATGGTCGTCGCGAACGAAGGCAAAGAGCCGGTAGTTGCCCGGTCGTACGGGCATGCGGACCGTGGCGTCTTGCAGGCTGGGTTTCAAGATGGACTCTGGGAAGGTGGGTGGGGCAGGTCGCGCATCACCACCGGTCTCGAACTTAGGCATCTCTTCGTAGAGCACCCACTGGACGGTGAGCGGGTCCCCTTCAGGGTCTTTGGCGGAGAGGCTGGCGCGGATCACGGCGCTCGGCTTCACCTGCGCCGGGCCGGTGATCTTGAGTGCCGCGATTTCGGGCACGCGGTTCTTTGGCGGCCGACCGCTCCAGCGCGTGCACAGCGCGTCGACCGCCCCCAAACGTGTTCCGTCGGGCAGGAACATGCTGAACCAGGTGGCGGTGGCTTCTTGTTTGGCGCCCCAGGTGAACGCGATTGAGCCCAAGCATAGGGGGTCGTCTTTGAGCCGGTCGTAGACCGCGCCGTAGATGGCTGCCTTTTCCGTGCTCGTCTTCTCCACGGGCACGCCCCAGTCATTCATGGGCTGCTCCCATGTTCCGGGCGGGCCAAACTCTGTGACGACATAGGGCTTTCTGCCGCCGGCGGCCCGGTAGCGCTGAGGCAATGAGGGCGCGCCTCCGTAGCTATTGATGCCCACGATATCCACGTGCGGAGCCCGAGTGTGCAGCGCCTGAACGCGCCCGCCACCGATTTCGGCCACCACAGAGATGGTGGGATGATTCGGGTCCAGCGCCTTGATCATCTTGGCGATGGCGTCGACTGCGGCCCAGATCTTTGGGTCATCGCCTTCCTTGAAGCCCTCCATCTCGTTGCCCACAGCCCAGGCGAGCAGCGCGGGGTGGTCCTTGAAGCGCTTGACGGCGCTGCGTGCCTGGAGAAACTGACGTCGAACTTGCGGAGGGTCACCATAGTCAAAGCCGTGCCGTTCGTGGCCCAGCCAGATGCCCAGGATGACCTTGAGGCCCAGTCTGTGGGCTTCATCGAGCTGGGCTTGGGTATCTTCGCCGATGCCCCAGGTGCGAAAGGCGTTTGCACCCGCAGCCTTGAGTTGTGCCTTGCTTGCGTCACCGCCCGCGCCGCGGATCACGAAGGGCTCGCCGTCGACCTGAAGCATAAATCCAGACTGGGTCTTGGATACCGCAACGTGGCCTGCGGGCGGGGTGGCGGAGGCCAGACAGAGGCCGACCGCCGCCACGGCGCTGAGCGGGCCTAACATGATGCGAAGTCCTGCATAGCTTGTGCAGGTTACAGTAGCGGGCTCCCGCGTGTGCACAACCCTGGCTGACACCGTCATGGCAGGCCAGGCCTACAAAAAGATGGGCCGCTACCATGACGGCCTATCCTCCAAGGAATCCAGGGAAGCCACGGCCTGCGGCGGCTTCGCCAAGCATCAGTGCCCTTGGTCCCACGAGGGCGTACAGCTCTTCACGCACTCGGACTGAGCCCTGCACCTGAGGTGTGGGGCGGGGCGCTATGCGCCATCGCTGCGGCTCACTTCTTCTTCTTGGCTTTCTTCGGCGTGCCTTGAGACGCCCCGCAAGAGGCGCACTTGTGCACCTTCGCGTCATTCTTGCTGCCGCAGTACTCGCAGGTCCACGCTTGGGCAGGCGGGGGTGCTGCCTTGGTAGGCGCGGCTGCGCCAGCGGCGGCTCCAGCCGCACCCATCGCCTTGGTATTGGCCGTCTTCTTGGCGGCCTTAGAGGCCCGGATGAGCTTGGAAAGGGTGCTGTCCGCCGATCTGAGGTCGGATTGGGCTTTCTTGAGTAGGGTGGCTGCTTCGTTGGGGGTCGTGGCCCCGCGCTTGAGGATAGCCCGCGCATCTGTGATCGCGCGCCCCGCTTGCTCTGTGGCCTGCTTGGCCGTCATGCGCGCCGTCTCGTCCTTGGCCGCGCTGGTGAGTTGCACGGACTTCTTCTCAAGCGCCTTAATCTGGCGGTCGATCTGCCCCAGCGGGCTGGTCAACCTGGCCAGCGCCTGATTCGCCTTGGCCATCTGGTCCGCCGCAGCCTCGCCGCCTGCCTTTTGGGCCGCGTCGAGCTGCTTCTTGGCGTCGCTGAGCTGGCTCTCGATGGCGGTCTTGAAGCCGGGGTGCAGGGTCGCCAGCTCCCGAGCTTTACGCTCAGTCTGCTGCCAGCGCTTGGACTCACCTTCCACAGTTTTGGAGCAACCTGCGAGCGCGAAGGTCGCCATCAGCAAAACGATCGGTGTGTTCTTCATCGGCCCATCTCAACCCAGATCCGGGTGCACGTCCAGAGCGCACCCCGTGGTCGCTGGACTGCACGAGCATCGCCTTGGGCTGTGGCCTGACGCTGTCCTGCATGAGCAGCGCGCCATGAGGTCTTGGCCCGGCGGTGAACGCCTTGCCCGCCTTGTTCCGATTAGGGCCCCACGGGATCACGGTGTACGCGTCGCCGAGCGCGTGGTGCGCGATCGATGGCATAGAAGGAGTCCATGGCGCCGCACTCTCTTCGCAGGGGCGTCTGCGCACAAATGATAAGCCCGGCTGAACTTGAACCTGACCCCTCGGCGTGAGCGCACGTCTCTACCTGCGATTCGGGGCCTGCCCTTTGGGGCAGATCACGCATCGATCTGAAACCCAGGTTGCCGGCCATGAGTATGTCATTCGTGCCAAATGTACTTTGGTGCTAGGGCTCGCCCATGTCCGCAATCTTGTTGCTCGCTTTACTCAGCACGCCGCCCGCGCCACCGACACCTCTCGGGCCGCCGGCCGGACCCCGGCTGCCTGCGGCAGGTACGACGCAGCCGGCGGTCCCGCGCTTTGGCGACCGCGGGACCTATGCCCCCAGCGGATCTCTGAGCCTGGGCCATAGTGTGTCCACCTCTGGCCTTTGGGCTACATCCTCCAGAGCGTCGACGCCCAATCTCATTGCTCGGTCTGTGGGCACCACGAACATTAGTATTGAGCCCGGAGTGGACTATTTCGTCTGGGATCGCATCGCGCTGCACCTGGAGTTGCTGGCGCAATACAATACCTCTAGCGACGGCAGTAGTTATGCCCTCGGTGCGGGGGCCGGGGCTGGATACTATGTCCCGCTCAGCGAGCGCTTTGGGCTATTTCCGCGCGCCAAGGTTAGTGGCTTTTACCAAAAATTTCAGGCCTCCCAGGTCGGGAGCCTGAGCGTTGGATACTTTCCATATAATTCCAGTCACGATGCCGCCTACTTCACGGCTGACCTTCCCTTTGTGGCCCACTTTGGGCAGTTCTTCCTCGGCGCCGGGCCCAGGATCACCCAGCGCCTGTGGCAAAGCTCCGACGTGAACCCGTACGCGAGCTCCCTGCGCACCGGTATTCAGCTCGTGACGATGATCGGGGGCTGGCTCGACTGAGCTGGGTTGGGGCCGGCGCTTGATCGCCATGGCCAGCGGTCTAGGCTGCGCGGCCCTGACCGCGCAGCGCCGTGGCCACGGGGTCGTCTTCGGCGCCCATTGTCTTGCGGTCAGCGACGGCACGGCTTCAGCCCGGTGGCGTGCTCGTCCCAGACTGCTATGCTATTTGTGATCATGGTTCGTCGGGTCCTAGCTTCGCTGATCTGCACCGTCTGGGCGTGCTCCGCAGACCCGGCTGCGCCCCCACCCGTCTCCGCCGATGCTTGGCCCTTTGAGGCGACGCCCGTGGCCCAGCTTGAGGAGCCCTGGGCCATGGAGTTCCTGCCAGACGGGCGTTTGCTGGTCACCGAAAAGCCAGGGCGGCTCAGGCTGGTATCCCAGCAGGGTGAGGTCTCGTCGCCGCTGGCTGGGCTGCCCCAGGTGGACTATGGGGGGCAGGGCGGTCTGGGGGACGTCGTGCTGCATCCCGACTTTGAAGTGAACCGCTGGGTCTATATCAGCTTCGTCGAAGCCGGCGACGCGGGCACGCGGGGCGCCGCGGTGGCGAGGGGCACCCTGTCCGACAGCGCCGACGCGCTTGAGGGGCTGCAGGTCCTGTGGCGGCAACTGCCCAAAGTCGACGGGCAGGGTCACTATGGGCACCGCATTGCTTTCGACCGCGAGGGCTATCTTTTCATCAGTAATGGGGAGCGTCAGATGTTTGACCCCGCTCAGGATATGAGTGGGCACCTAGGCAAGATCGTCAGGCTCTTCGATGATGGTACCGCGCCTTTCGACAACCCTTTCTTTGATCAAGGGGGCGTCGCCCAAGATATCTGGTCGTTGGGTCACCGTAACCCGCTCGGCTTGGCCTTCGATGCCCAAGGCCGCCTGTGGAATACCGAGATGGGCCCTAAGCACGGCGATGAACTCAACCTCGTGAAGCCGGGCCATAACTATGGCTACCCATGGGTCTCCAATGGCGACCACTATAGCGGCGAAGAGATTCCGGACCACGATACCCGCCCCGATCTTGAGGCGCCCATGGCCTACTGGGTGCCCGCGATCTCACCCGCCGGGCTCATGTTCTATTCGGGCGCACGTTTTACTCAGTGGCAGGGCCAGGCATTCACGGGCGGACTATCTTCAAAGGCGCTGGTGCGCATCGAGATCGGCGAGGACTCGGCTCGCGAGCTGGAGCGCTACGACATGAAGGCGCGCATCCGGGAGGTGCAGGAGGGGCCCGACGGCGATATTTGGGTGCTGGAGGACCAGCGTGACGGCAGCGGCGGTCGGCTGTTGCGCCTCAGCCCTAAGCCATAGTTAGGCCGGCTACTTTATTTGATCCGGCGTTCTGAGGTCGGACAGCAGCTTATGCAAGGCCGCGGCAGCACCTCTGCGCAAGAGCACGGTGTGCTGAGACTCGGTGGAATGCTCTTTGATTTCGGTGGTGCCCATCTCCCGCCGGGCCGAGTGGTGCTCGGTATCGGCCTGAAGCGCGCGCACCGTCGCCCAAAGTATCGCCGCATCGGGCGCGCTGAGCTCTCCCTGGGCGGCCGTTCCACCGGAGTACGTTCCGCTGGAACTATTTTCGGGAGTCACGGGGGTGTAGGTCCAGGTCGCGGTCCTACTCTGGGCGGTCCGCGAGATGACGCTCCGGTTTCCGCTGCCATCCGCAACGCTCAGCGTCCACGGCAGCGCTTGAGGTCCCTTGTGCACCAGCGACCACACGGGCTTGTCCAGCCACCACTCGGGCGCGCTGTCGGCGGCCACCCCCTGCACCATGAGTCCCCCGTCGTTCAGGGGCACGCGAGGCAGCCTGGCCTCGCGGGTCAAGGTGCCTTCGGCGCGCACCTGCAGTCCGTCGACGCCGGATGGCCAATCCGTCAGGCCGGACAGGTGCACGACCCGGCCGCCCGCCTCTAAGATCACAGCGCTGACCTTGGAGCGGTGGGCCACGCCCTCGATGGCGGTCATCGGCGGCTCCTCGGCTGGCTGCGCCGCGATGTCTGGCTGGGCCGACGATGCATGGGCGCAGGATAGCGTGCTGAGCACCAGCACCGTGACGCCGCGGGGCCACGCTGGCCTAGCAAGCGCCCCGGTACGCCTGCGCAGCGCTGCATGCATCTGTTGCCCAACATTGCCTCTGTGCACTCTAGCATTGTCCCCCCAAGCTGAGGCCTGATCAAGGCGGGACCGACAGCACGTCAATTTGAATTGCATGGCCCCGCGACCGGTCGGGGGGCGGTCGGCCCGGGCCTCTGGTCCGCGTCCTGGGGCGCGCGGCTGCGTCTCGTGGTGACGCTGGCATGGTCCGATATTCGTCTGCGGCTCCCATTGGGCTTCGGCACGGACTCTGCAACCTTCTCCTTGAGCCCGGAGGAGGGGCGGACCATGCATAGGATGACAAGACGTCGCAGATACAGATTGAGCAAGGGGATCGTCCTGCTCGCAGGGCTGGTGGGCCTCGGTGCAGCGTGCGGAGATGACCCTTCAACGACTCCGGGGGCCATCGAGCCGGCGCCCTTGCCGGACCCGCAAGTGCCTGGCTACAGCTTTCCCGAGACGGAGTCGGCCATCTATGGCTGGGTAGAAAACGGCGATGCATCTTCGGTGGCGCTGCACGCGTGGGGGCTTTGGGCCGCGCTGACCGCTGAGACGGAGCAGGTCGTCGATGGGCAACGCCTGCGCGTCTTTGAGACCTGGTTGACGCCGAGCGATATCATCACGGATGCACAGGACACCGCCCGTGACCTGCGCCCCACCGCGACACTGAACCAGCACTCGGCGACCAGCACGACCGTGGACGCGCGGATCACGGGGTTTGTGAAGTATGACCCTTCCGCCTCGGATTTTGCCCAGACCAACGATCTGTTCTCCCAGGCGGCCTTGAACCAACTCATCGTGGACGGGGCTCGCGACATCCCGGCCTTTCCAAATACGGCTGTCACGCTCAAACCCGTCTTCATGAAACTATCCAAGGCTGCGGGACAGTATCAGCAAGTTCCGGCCTGGCCGGGACCGCCGGATCCAGTGAAGGCCTTCCCGCCCAAGGACTGGGGACAGTGCATTTGGATCGACCTGAATGATTCAGGCGCAGGCGCAGCCCAAGGCGGTGTTGATACGACCTGCACCGAGGGCTCGCGCTCCGATGCCACGACCTATGGGCTGGGCCGCTTCGTATCGTTCGTTGATGGAGATACGGTGTACGTGCTTAAGGCGATGCACGTGACTACCAAGGAGACGACGCGATGGACCTGGCAGACTTATTGGTGGACGCCCAATCCGGACGCACCCCACCCGCCCAGCAGCGCAAGTATTGCCGCGGCTCGGCCGGCACAGCTCACCGGCGCTCCGGCCAATTATGCACATTGTAGCAGCTACCAAATGGTGGACCCGGTCCAGCCGGAGACGGGGGGCATGAACGCCGGGCAGCCGGTCTATTGTTACAACCCTTGGTTGGAGGCGGAGTTCAAATCATCAGACTTACCGAATTCCACCCCGCTGGCGGGCGCGGCCAACGACGTGGGTGTGCAGACGAATTGCATGAGCTGTCATGCCTACGCGAGTTGGTCAAAAGACAAAGTCGAAGATACTCAGAGCAAGTTCTACACCGGGGACCGCTATGTAGATCTGCAGTCCACGGAGTTTGATGGCCTGCTCCGGCTCGATTTTGCGTGGTCTATTCAGCAGAACGCGAAGTGAGGGACGGTGCCGATCGTCCTTGAGCGCGCCCGCCGGCGGGGTGGGGCGCGTCGCCGTGGCCCGTGTCTGGCGAACCACCAACTTGCGATGACGTCTTGCAGCGAGCGAGGATGCAACCCATCTTGCGTGTGGGCGTGCGTTCAGCGCGGCCTAGCGGCCTCAGGGAGATGCCACCCAAGCATGCAGGCCAGATGATGCTCGCCCGCGGCGTGCCTTCGCGGCCCGAGTCAACGGCTTCGAGGCCCGAATGCTCACCCGCATCCCTTGCTACCCTGGCGGCCGTGCGCAGCGGCTGGATTGGCGGATCGGGATCCTCCTGACCGGTCGGGGGCAGGGCATGGACGCCGAGCCCACGGTGGCTCGAACGCGCACGATCGGCGTCACCGGGCCTTGGCACGGTGCCTGAGCCACGCGCCCTTGCCCACCTCGGCTCTTGGGCCCAGGCCGTTGCGGCCACCGCACGGCTGGGGCAAGCGCGGCGCCATGCCGGTGGCTGAGCCCGTGCGCAGCGTAATAAATCACACGAAGGCCCGGGGCGCTCGAGTATGTCTGTGTGTGAGCTGACCCCCGAGCGACCTATATTTGATCACGAGTCGCATGGCTTTGAGGCCTCGACGGCGCCATGCCTCAGGGCGTCTAGCTAGACAATCCGGTACATGACGGGCATCTTGTCACCGTCATGAAAACCTCCCTCCGCTCGCTCTGCACCACACTCTCGTGCGCGCTTGTCTTCGCCGCTTGCAGCGGAGACAGCCCGCAAGACCCAAACAATACGAACAATAACGCGACCACCAACGCGACCTTGTCCAGCCTCGCCATCTCCTTGGGACTCGATACGGTCTCGGTCGGCTCCACCATGACCCCCACGGTGCTCGCCCGCTATAGCGACGGCACCGACAAGGACGTCACGGCCGATGTGGCCTGGATGTCCTCCAACGTTGAGGTGGTCGAGATTACGACCGACCCTCTGACCTTCACTGCGCTCGCCGAGGGCACCACGACGATCACGGCCGACTACATGGGCATGTCAAGCACGGTTGACGTGACCGTAGAGCCGCCTGCCCTTGTGAGCATCGAGCTCATCCCCGCCTCGGGCGACTTCGGCATCGGAGGCTCACTGACGGTCGAGGTAGTCGCCACCTACTCTGACGGCAGCAACGAGCAGGTCACGAAGGTCGCGGAGTTCGAGTCGAGCCGCTCCAACGTCGCCATCGTGAGCGCTCAGGAGTCCGGCCGACTGGTCTCCTTTGGGCAGGGCACCACGACCATCACCGCGACCTGGAGCGGGATGTCGACCTCGGGCGATTACACCGTGACCGAGCCTCAGGTGGAGTACATGACCATCTCGCCCGAGCGCGTCCGCATGAACCTTGTCGACCCCGTGCAGTTTGCAGTGACCGCCGTCTTTAGCGATAACGACCCGGGCCCTGGCGGCCAGGAGCACGTCGAAGACGTGACCGGCGCGGTGACCTGGAGCTCGTCCAATGAGGCTGTGCTCACCATCGACCAGAACGGACTCGCGCGGGCCTTGGGTGATGGCGAGGCCTACGTGACCGCGACCGCGGCGAGCGGCGCCACCGTCTCGACCGTGGCTCGCACCGTCAGCGTCAGCTGCGCTTACCCCGACGGCCACGACGGCACGGTCACGGTGGGCAAGGTCATTCCGCCCCTCTTCTGGCTCGATGCGTACACCGAGACCCAGGAGGTTCAGGACTTCTCGCTCGAGCAGCAGCACTGCGATACCGCGGTCAAATCCATCATCTTCAAGGTGGCCGCAGGCTGGTGTGGCCCCTGTCGCTCCCTCGCTCAGGCGATGGAGCCGATGGTGCCCCAGTTCCACGAGGCGGGCGCGATGATCGTGCACGTGATGGCAGAGACCTCGGGCGGCTCGCCCGCAAATAACATGCAGGCCAACCAGATCGCTCAGGGCTGGACCCCCAACGAGCCCAGCGGGCCCTGGCCGACCTTTCGCGTGGGTTCGGCGGATACCCAGGGTGCCGTCTCTCCCTTCCCGCGTGCTCTGTCCGCCTTCCCCACGACCTTCGTGGTGCGGACCAGCGACATGAAGGTTGTGCGTGAGGTTGTGGGCGCAGGTACTGAGAACGAGCTGCTCTCCGCCGCGCAGAACATCGACAACCTGTAACCTACCTGTGGGCTGTGGCCCGTCGAGTGCGACGGGCCCGCTCTGCAACCTCGCCTGCTCTCCTCAATCCGTGTTCAGCGCTGGCCTTGCATGGGCCAATCCATACTGCCCTGGCCGAGGCCGTAGGCCCCCGAGAAGCGCTTGCCATCCTTCGACCAGGTCACACGCATGCGCCCGGTGGTGCCGTTGCGATTCCACGTTCCTGTGAAGGTGCGACCATCGAGGCGCCCCTGCCAGC
>Ga0193954_1001007_pt1 | contig 14980 bp, 13 predicted proteins | sample BB_5_MG_FD_140340 | JGI IMG/M metagenome (GOLD analysis project Ga0193954, IMG submission 140340) | Microbial mat bacterial communities from the Broadkill River, Lewes, Delaware, United States - BB_5_MG | ecosystem: Environmental > Aquatic > Freshwater > River > Microbial mats | place: USA...
CAGCATCAACCCAAAGCTGATCCGTGAAATTGCCAGAGACACCGGAACAAAAATTGGCGGCGCACTCTACTCCGATTCCATGGGTGAAGAAGATACCGCCGGAGAAACCTATATCGGCATGATGCGCGAGAACATTCTTCTGATTGTTGAAGCTCTGAAATAAAGGATATATTCAATGCGTTTTATTGCCATTGTAGCCATTTGGATCGTCATTGTCGGCGGGCTGGCCTCCTACATCCACAAGCGCGACAGTAAAATTATTACTGCTGCCCAGGCGAAAGTCTCTCAGGCCCTTCCTCAGGAATCTTTTGAACTGGAAATAACTCCGACCTTTGGGATCGAGCATGATCCTTTCGCTTTAACAGATGATACGGAAGCGAATCCGGCTCTTGTCATCCGCCTTAACGGTACCGATCTACAATACGATAATAACCCCTTGCAACGTGGTGAATCGATCAGAATCAACGACATTCATGGTTTTATCGATGGCAACAATGAGCTCTTTTTTGATGCCAGTCCTCCATTGGCGGAATCTCACTTAAGCCATGCGTTGCGTATCAGGCTCTACCGATCTGGTCTTCTAACACTGGATAAAACAATTTGGAGTGAAGCAGGGAGTAAAGTCTCTGGAACCGTTCCCTATGAACCGGATCATGACAACGAAGAGGATCACAATGAGCACTGATATCGCTGTAGAAGTCCAGAACCTAACGGTCAGTTACCAGGCAAAACCGGCTTTACTTGATGTTTCTGTTAAGGTTGAAACGGATCAACTGGTTGGCGTTATTGGGCCAAACGGAGCGGGAAAATCCACATTCATCAAGGCCGTTCTCGGTTTTGTTAAACCTGATGTCGGTAAAGTTTTAATCAATGGCCAAGATGCGCGTAATGCCAGAGGAAAGGTGGCCTATGTCCCCCAGCGGGGAGCCGTCGACTGGGACTTTCCGATTACGGTCAAAGAAGTTGCCATGATGGGACGTTATCAGGAGATCCCCTGGTACAGAAATCCGACCAAAAAGGACCAGGACATTGCCATGGATGCGCTAGCTATGGTGCGCATGACCGACTTTGCCGAACGCCAGATCGGCCAGCTCTCCGGCGGCCAGCAGCAACGTGTCTTTCTGGCTCGGGCCTTGGCTCAGGGATCAGATATTCTTTTACTGGATGAACCCTTTGCCGGGGTTGATGCGGCCACAGAGCGAGCAATCCTCGATGTTTTGGAACGGGCGAAAAATGCCGGAAAGACTCTGATTGTAGTCCATCATGATCTGGTCACAGCAGCTGAGTATTTTGACAAATTGATACTGATCAAACAGCGCCTCTACGCCTATGGTCCGCCGACATCTGTGCTGCGTGAAGATCTGTTGAGCGAAGTTTATGAAGGCAAGTTACGCATCTTTGCCGATGTCTTGAAGAAGGAGCGTGCCTGATGGATTTTCTACTCAATGCCTTCCTTGCCCCCTTACAGGAAACATACTTTCAAAAAGCCCTGATCGGTGGCAGCATTGTGGCAATTGTCTCAGCGGTTGTCGGCTGTCTGGTTGTCCTCAGACGGATGGCTTTTTTAGGTGATGCTTTATCTCACGCCATGATAGCCGGTGTCGCCGGAGGCTATCTGGTCATGAAACTACTCTTCGGTTATGAAGCTCACGCACCAGGAATGCTACTCGGCTCATTGCTCGCTGCCATTTGCACCGTAGCTATGATCGGTTTTGTGTCACGTGTTTCCAGGGTCAAAGAGGATACCGCCATCGGAATCATGTACACCGGAATTTTCGCTCTGGGTGTCATGGCTGTGTCGATCTTCCGCCATTACATCCACATTGATCTGATGCACTTCATCATGGGTGATGTTCTGGGTGTCGCTGATACTGATCTCTGGACCAGCGCCTTTGTTGCCGCCACGGTTTTAAGCATCATCATTCTCTTTTTCCGCCACTTCCAGATGACCACCTTCGACCCGATTATGGCAGCATCGATCGGCCTTCCGGTTCTGCTGATCGATTACCTTCTCACAACCTGCGTTTCCCTGGTGGTCGTCAGCGCCGTCAGCATGGTTGGCGTCATTCTGGTTGTCGGCCTGCTGATCACCCCAGCAGCAACAGCCTATCTACTCTCAGACCGGCTTGACCGCATGATGATGCTTTCAGCCCTGTTCGGCTTTACCAGCGTCGTTGGCGGACTGTATCTCTGTGTCTGGCTCGACTCCGCTGGCGGTGGTGCCATCATGCTTTTCTGTACTCTGCAGTTTCTATTCGTTCTGGCTGTCGCTCCGCGTTATGGCATGCTGGCACGCTGGCTGCGTCTCCGCCGCATGGTTCCCCAACCTGTACTTGAAGACATCCTGACAACAACCTATCGGCATGGGAAAACAGCGACCATGGCAACCTTCAAAGAGTTTGTCGACGGCAAGAAGCATCTCAACCGCGCTCTATCTCAGCTGGTTGCAAACGATCTGCTCCAGACGGAAAAGGAAGGATACAGTCTGACTGCGGCAGGAGAAAAAGAGGCTGAGCAGGTGTTACGGGCCCACAGACTCTGGGAAACCTACCTCCACTCCATTGGTTCACCGGAGCAGGAATGGCACGAGACAGCTCATCATCTTGAGCATGTTCGTGAAGAAGGGACGATCGAATATCTAGATGATGTTCTCGGTCACCCCCAACAAGATCCTCACGGTAAAGAGATTCCTGCCAAGCAACCTTAATTGATCCTGGGATTGTGAATCTTGTTTTCTGATGAATGGCAACAAACCACCAAATCAGAAGGCCAACAAAACCAGCAGCGAATTGGGAATAACCGGTTCGCTGTTATCCTCTTTAGAAAAACAAGGACAACATGATCGATTCATTTTTATCACTACCCCCTGTCATGCAAGCTCTGGTCGGCACCCTCTTCACCTGGGGCATGACTGCCCTTGGCGCGGCTGTCGTCTATTTCAAGCGCCAGCCGAGTGCCAAAACCCTTGACTGTACTCTCGGCTTTGCCGCCGGAGTTATGATTGCAGCCAGTTTCTGGTCTCTTTTGGCTCCAGGGATTGAAATGGCAGAATCGATGGGCCAGATTCCATGGCTAACTGCTGTCATCGGTTTTATGGGTGGCGGTATCTTCATGCGAGTCGTTGATAAATTTCTTCCACACCTGCACCCTGGCCTGTCAGCTGAAAACACGGAAGGGATCAAAACTTCGTGGCAGCGCAGTACTCTTCTTGTCTTGGCGATCACATTACATAATATCCCTGAGGGGTTGGCTGTTGGTGTCGCCTTTGGTGCGATTGCGGCAGACCTGCCTTCAGCAACAATCGGCGGTGCCATAGCCTTGGCCATCGGTATCGGTATTCAGAATTTTCCAGAGGGAACAGCGGTCTCCATGCCGTTGCGCAGAGAAGGGATGAGCCGCCATAAAGCATTTATGGCTGGTCAGTTTTCAGGGATGGTCGAACCGGTGGCGGGTGTTATCGGTGCCGTTTTTGTTATTATGATGCAACCGATTCTGCCCTACGCACTCTGTTTTGCCGCAGGGGCAATGATCTTTGTCGTCGTGGAAGAGTTGATTCCCGAGTCTCAACGGCTTCAGGAGAATATCGACATTGTCACAATGTCAACCATGGTCGGATTTTCAGTCATGATGCTGCTTGACGTGGCGCTGGGCTGAGAAAGAGTCCCAGCCAGCCCCGTTTATTACTTTTCCAGCTCGTTTGACGTTTCCAAAACGACTGTTTTTTCCAGATCATTCACAACAGGGGCCGGCTCTTCAGAAGTCGGTTTCTGTGCTTCTTCTGCTTGTTTCTGTTTTTCCAGTTCAGCCTTTTTCAATTTCTTGGCCTTTTTGCGCCTACGGGCAAAGCTGAATATCATTCCGAGCAGAATACCGACCAATAAGGTTCCCATCAACAATAGAGACAAGGGGACACTACGCTCCCATTCAAGAAAACGCACCGGAACAACGGCGATATTTTCCTGAACAAACATCAAGACCGGAATCAGCAGAATAATTCCGCCCAACAACTTGTATTTCATCAATTAACTCCTATTGAGCTCTGTTCATTACTAAACGGCATCACTTCCCCCATAGAGATAGAGACAGTATCAGCTAAAATCAATTGCAAATTCCAGACATAAATTAAAATACCTGCCATTTGCAGTAAAAAAAGCCCCCGAAGGAGCTTTTTAGACAAAAAAAGGGGAACCCTGCTGATTCCCCAAAATGAACGTAGGAGGTAACGTTCAGAATCTATGTGAGCGGCGGTCCGAAGCTGAGCATGGCTTCGAACCACCTGTTTTTTATAAATGGGGAACCCTGCTGATTCCCCAAGCTGAATGTAAGGAGGTAACATTCAATCTATGTAAACGGGTCTCGGCACTGAGCAATGCACCGAGCCCCCTGTTGACCTATTTCTTCAGTTTCAAAGCCAGATAACGACTCGCATCACCCTGTCGAACCAGCATCAGGACAGTTTTCTTTTTGCTATCCTTGATCAATTTCTTGACCTGAGCGGAATCGGTCACCTCCGTGCGATTGACCTCTTCGATCAGATCACCACGCTTAATCCCGGCGCGAGCGGCAATAGAGTCCGCTTCAACAGATGTCACCAGAACACCTTTCACACCTTCATAACCAAATTGTTCGGCTAATTCAGCTGTAAGTTTTTGCAGTTTCATCCCCAGTTCAGGGAGAGCATCACTGCTGACAGCGTGACCTTTTTCATCGGTTTCCATCGCACCGATTTTGACCTTCAATTTCTTCTTCTTGCCATCACGCAATACCTGCAGAGAAACTTCGGTTCCAGGAGAAGTCATCGCTATCTCATTTCTGAAGTTAGCGACCTTATCAACCTTATTGCCATTGAGTTTAAGGATGACATCGCCTTGCTTTAAGCCACCTTTGTCCGCAGGAGAGTCTTCTTGAATCTGAGCAATCAGAATGCCTTCGCGCTGATCAATACCAAATGACTCTGCCAGATCTCTATTCATATCCTGAATAATGACACCCAAGCGACCGCGCTTTACTGAACCATGCGAGACCAGTTGCTGACGGATTCTCTGAGCCATATTGACAGGGATCGCAAAACCGATTCCCATATATCCACCGCTGCGACTGAAAATAGCGGTATTCATACCGATGACTTCACCATCCAGATTGACCAATGGACCACCGGAGTTACCTGGGTTAATGGCAGCATCAGTCTGAATAAAGTTTTCATAATCGTTCAGGCCAATACCACTACGACCTTTAGCACTGACAATACCAGCGGTCAAAGTGTGGGACAGACCAAAGGGATTTCCAAATGCCAGAACCCAATCACCGACTTCAAGCTGATCAGAGTTCCCTAAAGTCAAGAATGGCAGCTTTTCATCTGCATCAATCTTAATCAGAGCGACATCAGTCGGAGGATCAGTTCCAACGATTTCAGCATTGAACTCACGTCCATCGAGCAGTTGGACGGTGACCTTATCAGCATCCCCAACAACATGATTATTGGTCATGATATAGCCATCTGATGAGATAATAAATCCTGACCCCTGTCCACTGGCACGACGTTTGGGAGTTTTATGAGGATTCTCTTGCTGTGGAGGCTGGCCAAAGAAACGCTTGAAAAATTCATCACCAAAAGGACTGTTCCCAAAAGGGTTATTTCTAAGAGACTGTTGTTGCTCCACCTCTTTTTCAACCTGAATAAAAACAACAGATGGAGAAACTTGCTTGGCAACACTGCGAAAAGCTTGGCCCGTTTTTCTCAGACTTTCGATACCAGCTTCCTGGGCTGATGCTGTTGTCAGCAAAGCGAAGCCGCTCAGCATAACCGTCAACAGGATCATGACTGGAAGAAAGTATGGACGTTTAATTTTCATCATGACAGACTCCTCAAGGATTGTTCTTTGTGTGGTTTACGGAGGCTGGTAGCATGAACCAGCTTGACCATCTCATCCAGGTCAAATGGCTTGTCGATTGTTGTTGCTCCGAACTCTCGAGCCTGATCATGGGTCTGACGATCACCAAACGCAGTCATGAAAATAAATGGGGCTCGTTTCTGCTTTTGAACCTGGCTTTCCAACACTTCCATACCGGTTAAAGCAGGCATTCTCAAGTCGCTGATGACCAGATCAAAGGGGTCGCCTTCTTCAAGGCGTTCAAACAGATCAAGACCATTCGTGCAACAGGTCACGAGATAACCGGCACGGGTCAGAGCAAAATCTAACAACTCGCGGAGTGCATCATCATCGTCAGCGAGTAAAATATGTGGATGAGTGTCAAGACAGACAGCTTCCATCAAAATCTCCAAAGTAATTCGTTATGAAGATTTAGATTAGCAATCTATGTGCCAACTATGACCTACGAAAAAACAGGGGGTTAGCTGTTTTAGTGGTGGGGCATTACACCCCAGCGGGGCAAAATGCCCCAACTGAGGGGTGTAATGATCAAGAAGAAAAGTAGTGAATCAGAAAAATCAGCTTTCTTTCAACTTGCGGTAAAGTGTTTTTCGATCAACACCTAATAAACGGGCCGCCAAGGTTCGGTTCCCATCCAGTTGCTCAAGAACCTGATGAATGTAACGCTGCTCCATCTCTTCGAGAGAAAGGATTCGACCGTTATCTGCCAATCCGGCAGGAATAGGCGCCTCTCCACTTCGATGTTTGATCTGTTCAGGAAAATCTTCCATGGTCAGTTGATCATGAAGGCTAAGAGCCAGGGCTCGTTCAATCACGTTACGCAGTTCTCGGACATTCCCGGGCCAGTGATAAGCCAGCAAACAAGCGGCGGCTGGTTGAGCAATAGCCGTCACCGATTTATTGAAGCGCGGGGCTAACTGACTGATGAAACTCTGGGCCAGCAGCAAAATATCATTTCCCCGCTCCCTCAATGGCGGCAATTCCAACTGAATAACATTCAAACGATAATAGAGGTCACTACGAAACGTCCCTGCGGCAACGGCCTCTTCCAGATTACAGTGGCTAGCAGCCAAAACCCTGACATCACAGTTAATCTCATGACTCCCACCCAAAGCCCTGACTTTGTGGTCTTCGAGAACTCGCAACAATTTCGGTTGCAAGGCAAGTGGCAACTCAGCAATTTCATCAAGTAATAATGTTCCGCCACAAGCTTCTACAAACAATCCCTTTCGCGCTTCTCGAGCATCGGTGAACGCACCTTTGACATGTCCGAACAGTTCACTTTCCAGCAAATTCTCCGGCAAAGCAGCACAGTTAATCGCCACAAAAGGCCCATCTGCGCGTTGACTTTGACGGTGCAGGGCACGCGCCACAAGCTCTTTCCCGGTCCCACTCTCCCCACTGATCAATACCGAAATATCAAGATCGGCAACACGTAAAATCTGTTGTTTAACTTCACCTAAGGATGCACTGTCCCCCAACAGTTCGTCATCCGGTTGATGCCGTCGAACCTGATCTTTCAACAGACGAACCTTTTCCTGGAGATGCCGATGCTGCAAAGCACGCATTAGGGAAATAGAGAGCAAGTCCAGGTCAACTGGCTTAGTGACAAAATCGTAAGCACCAGCTCGAAGCGCGGCGATAGCTGTTTCCAGACTCCCAAAGGCAGTCATGATCACCACTGGAAGATCGGGACGATTTTCGTTAACTTCGGCACAAAAATCGATACCGCTTGTCCCCGGCATATTCAAATCGGTCAGAATAATATCGATGTCCTGCTCATGTAATATTTCTCGTGCAGCAGCCACAGATTGCGTTGCCCAGACCTTGTGGCCACGCCGACTGAGGTCTTCGTCAAGCAGTTCCCCCAATGCCAGATCATCATCAATAACCAATATCCGCCCAGACAGGCTGGTCTCTGTCATACCATCTCCTCATTTACAACTGCGGGAAGATAGACACTGAAACAACTTCCTTTTCCAGGACAGCTATCGGCTTCTATCCAACCACCATGCTCTTCGATAATCCCATAAGCTATCGACAAACCAAGACCGGTTCCCTTGCCAACTTCTTTGGTTGTAAAAAAGGGATCAAAGATCTTTTCCAAGGTCTCATCTTCGATACCAACACCCTCATCCTGAACCTTGAGGCAGAACCAGTGATCAACCTGAGAATCTATTTTTTCAGGGACATCCACTCTTTTTTCCTGCTGACTCAACAATGTGACCTGGCCACCATCAGGCATCGCCTGAATGGCATTTAAGGACAGATTGAGTAACACCTGTTGCAACTGACCAGGATCAGCATGCACCATAAGCGATCGCGGAGCTTCATCAACAACCATCTCGATCCCTTGTTTATGGGCCGTTGGCTCCAACAGCGGCTGGATTCCACGTAAAACATTGTTGAGATCGACCTTTTGCTTACGGGCCTCTCCACGGCGGGCAAAACTCAGCAGCTGACGCATAATCGTTGTCATCCGTTCCGCCTGTTCACCAATAATTTTGGCCGACCGATGAGTATCATCCTTGTCCAGAGTGGCACTTCCTATCAGCTTGGCCCGACCAGCAATAACATTCAGCGGCGTCCCGAATTCATGGGCCATACCGGCTGACAGCTGCCCTAATGTTGCAAGCCGTTCAGTGTGTCTTAACTTTTCCAATGCTTCAATTTTTTCCGCGGTTGCCTTTTTTTCAGCATCATGCGCTCGCGCCAACTGGCCACGCATCCGTTCGATTGTAGCCGATAGTTCGGCCAGTTCTCCGCCACCAGAAAAGTTGACACTGGTGCTGAAATCACCCTTTCCAATCCGGTTTGCCTGTGCGTGAAGTTTACGCATCGGCCGATCAACCCAGAGACTTCCCAATATCCCCATAAACAAAACCCCGGAAACAATTGAAGCTCCTATCACCAGCGCGGATCGGCGGAGACTCTCCTGGACATAACTGTGCATTTCGTCCATCGATTCAGATAGTTCAATAGCGCCAATGCGGTGACCATCAACCAGCAAGGGGATATAGGTTAAAAGGAAATCATGTCCATCATCGGAACTGGCCAAAAGAGCCACAGTCTCTTCATCCTGCAATGCATCTAATTTATCGAAAGGAATGCGCGGTTGATATTGAAGGTCAGTGTCCTCTTCAACCCAAACCCACCGGACCAGAGTCTGAGAGTAGCCTTGATTGGCCTTGGACAAAAAAGAGATGGCCGCGGCTTCACCATTTTGTTGCCAAATTTCTGTCACAATAACTCGTAAACTCTCACCGATATGACGTGCTTCACGGCTTAAATTTTTCTTCAACTGCTCCCGTTCCCGCTGAATAGAGAAGTAGCTGTAAGCAGAAAAAATAAGGGCCACCCCCAACAAAACGGCAAATGTGATTTTAAGCGTCAAGCGCATCGTTTATCTATTCCCGAAAAAGAAAGTAAAATTATGCCCAATCTTGCGTTGAGCGGTTCTGCTTGTCAAGCACAGCGTTGTTTCAATCAGACCAAGGACGTTCAAAACAAAAAAGCCCGATCATAAGACCGGGCTTGATTCGTTCATTGAGTCAGCTATGCTAAAGCGAATATCAGGAAGACGTCTGCTGAGACTCCTCGTCTTCATTATCCTCAGAGTCCTCTTCATCAGCCACCTTCTTTTTACCAAACAGACGGGCAACAACAATCCCAACTTCGTACAGAACTATGAAAGGAATCGCGATTGAGGCCTGCGAAAAGATATCGGGTGGGGTCAATACTGCACCCATGACAAAGGCTAGAAGCAGGGCAAACTTACGATTTTTACCCAACCACTTATGATCAACAATTCCCATCCGAGCCAGAAAGAAAATGACAATCGGCAATTCAAAAACAAGCCCAAAAGCGATCAACAACCGAGTCGCCAAGGTCAGATAAGCCCCCATCGACAACATCGCCTGAACGCCACCAACACTGGTTCCATAAGTCACCAGGAAAGAAAAGATCATCGGAAAGACGAAGGTAAAACCAAAGTAAGTTCCCGTACCAAAACAAACGGAACTGAAAAATACAAAGGGAATAGCAAATTTTTTCTCGTGAGCATAAAGTCCAGGAGCAATAAAGGTCCAGACCTGCCAGATAATAATCGGAAAAGCAACAACCAGACCTGCCAGTGCCGAAACCTTCAAGATGGTAAAGAACGGTTCAGTCGCATTGATGAAAACCAGTGAACTGCCCTCTGGCAACGCTTGGCGAACAGGTTGCGCAATACGCTCGAATAACTTTTCACCAAAGGCATAGCAACCAAGAAAAGCGACAAGCCAGGAGATTGACGCAATCATCAGACGTTTGCGTAACTCTCCTAAATGATCAGTGATCGCCATTCCATCAGACATTATTCTTCTTCTCTTCTTCGTCAACAGACTCAACGACTTGAGCAGTTTCTTCAGCGGCTTTCAGCGTTTCCTCAATTTCTTTTTCGACCGGTTCCTGACGAGCCAGGGCTTCTCCAGCAGCTGAGGAGAGATCTTGCTCGGCGCGCATTTCCCTCATTCGCTCTTCATCTTTTCTTGTTTCCATATCGATTGTGCTCTTCAGCTCACTCGTCGCCCGTTTAAACTCGGCGAAACCTTTCCCCAGTGAACGTGCTAAATCAGGAAGTTTCTTAGGCCCAATAACAAGCAGCGCCACTGCGGCGATAAGAATCATTTCTGTCATACCAATTCCAAACATTGATCTTCCTCTCGCATCGTTGTTTTAGGTCTGTAAAGAGTTAAGTTCACCTCTACTTGTTGTAGAAAGTCCTTCAACCCGGCGAGGATAGCCGCAACGACTGAACCTGTCAAGGGTTACGCAGAGGTGAAAAGATTGACTTAACAGGCATTTTTATTCTACCATCCCAACTCATTTTCAGCCCTCAACCTACAGTAAAGAGTGGTGCTAAAATTAAAAGTGAAAATGGCATTTTGAATAAGTGTTTCACAAGTTTCAGACCAGTTCTGGCAAACTGGAAAGAAAACTGAGATAATGGTTGAAAACCAACGACTTGTATTTTTTTCCAATAGATCTTTTTCCGATTCAGGCCAAGACAAGGGATTACGAGAGTGATGAACGAGGAACAATTAAAAGAGAGAATCAAACAATTAGTGAAAGAGCGCGATGCTCTGTTAATCGCCCACAATTATATGCGTGACGAAATCCAAGAAATTGCTGATATCACAGGTGATTCTCTTGCCCTTTCAATTGAAGCCCAAAAAACAGACAAAAATGTGATCGTTTTTTGTGGGGTTCATTTTATGGCTGAAAGTGCAGCGATTCTTTCTCCAGAGAAAACAATCCTGCTTCCGCGTAGCGATGCCGGCTGTCCAATGGCCGATATGGTCACCCCCGAAAAGCTGCGCGAATTAAAAGCACAGCACCCGGACGCGACAGTCGTGACCTATGTCAATTCCAGTGCCGCAGTCAAAGCAGAAAGCGATATCTGCTGTACAAGCTCAAATGCAATCAGCGTTGCACGTTCACTCGATGCGAAAAAACTGATTCTGGTTCCAGACCGCAACCTCGGTCACTACATTGCCCAACAGGTTCCAGAGAAAGAATGTATCCTCTGGCCCGGGTATTGCCCGACCCATGATCGCCTGAAGATTGATGAAATCAAACAGGCCAAAGCGGACAATCCCGATGCTCTCTTCATGGTTCATCCGGAATGTCCACCAGAGATTCTGGAGCTGGCTGACCATATTTGCTCAACCAGCGGCATGTATGAATTTGCAGCCAACAATCCGGCTAAAACGTTTATTGTCGGCACCGAAAACGGGATTCTCTGGCGTCTGCGTAAAGAAAACCCAGGTAAAACCTTTATCATGCCAAGCCGTGGACTGATCTGCCCCAACATGAAACTGGCCAATTTAAGAGATGTTTTGAAATGCCTCGAAACAATGGAACCTCAGATCACTGTTCCCGAGGAGATCAGGCTCAAAGCAAAAGGGACACTCGATCGAATGCTGGCCGTCCCACGCGACTGAGCAGATAAAAAAGACACCACTTTCAGGGCGTGCTGATAATTGCACGCCCTTTTCTTGTTTTTAGAGATTCGGACCATTCATGGAAGAACTGCAACAAAGTATTCGCAAAGCCACCATCACCAGCGTTATCGATGGATTGCAAGAAGGCCAGATCAGTGAAATTCTTGGACTTTACGGTTCTGCAGATACCTATCTTCTATCTCGCCTTCTCAGCAGTAGTCGCGAAACACTGGTTATTCTCTGTGCCAACCTGGAACAAGCCCGGCAATTAACGTCTGAGTTACAATTTTACCACCCCCGCTCTCGCGATATTGCATTGCTTCCCCACTGGGAACTTGATCCCTATGATCCGCTCTCACCCCACCCGGAGCTGGAAGCAATCCGCATGGCAACCCTTTCCGCTCTGAGTCAGGGAAAAGTTAAAGCTCTGGTTTTACCGGTCCGCTCGTTGATGCAGAAGGTGATTCCGCGCCAAGTACTCGACAATATTTCGCTCAAGCTCGAAGTGGAAGAGGAATACCCACGCGAACCATTACTCAAGGCCTTAACTCAACTGGGATACCAACCGGTCCCTCTGGTCGAAGAGTCTGGTAGCTTTGCTGTTCGGGGTGATATCATCGACCTGTTCCCACCTGGGGCGGAACAACCTGTCAGACTCGACTTTTATGGTGATTTTATTGAAAAGATGCGTCTTTTTGATCCCACCAGTCAGCGCTCAGAAAAAACGACTCTGCAAGAACTCGAACTCATCCCTTCACGCGAGATGATCCTGGATGGTGCCTTCCTCGACACCTTCGCCCAACAACTTAAAAACCGTTGTGACAAACTAGCGATCCCACGAATGGAGCGTGAGGCGATCATGACCGAACTGCGTGAGGGAATCCTTGCACCGGGTCGTCATTTTCTGCTGCCATTCAACTATCCTCAACTCGATTCACTCCATCAATATCTGGATAATTACCGACCGGTTCTGATTGATCCACCAGCTATCGAGCAGGAAATTGATATTTTCCACCGCACCATCCGTGAAGCAGAATCCAGAATGCTGGAGCAACAGCAACCCCACGCTGCGCGTCAGGACCTCTATCTCACACCAGATGAGCTCAACCCGCTGACCGAGAATCATCGTCGCGTCATCATTTCCAAATTACAGGTCGTGCAACTGGACGAAGAACGTCGACGTTATCACTTTAACTGTCGTGGCAATGGTGATCTCAAAGCCAAACCAGGATCTGATCAGGATGGACTCGAACCGCTACTCAACCTGATCGGTCAAACCAAAGGCAATCAGTTAAAATTGCTCTTGGTCTGTCATCAGCAGAGTCAAGCCGACCGACTCAGAGAGCTGCTTGATGCCCATAAGGTCAATCTTGATTTCAGCCCCACCCTGACGATTGATCACCTACAGCCAGGCACAGCTCAGCTGACCTTAGGAGAACTGCAACAGGGATTTTTCCTGACCGATGAGAAACTGGTCGTTGTCACTGAAGAAGAAATCTTCGGGCAGCGAAGCCGGAAGCAAAAGAAGTCATCCCAGAAACGTGTCCGCCAACTCCTCACCAGTCTGGCGGAATTGAAGAATGGTGACTATATCGTCCATACCGACCATGGTATCGGACGTTACCTCGGACTATCTCACCTTAAAACCGGCAGCGTCGAGGGAGACTTTCTCAACCTCCAATATGCCGGAAACGACAAGCTTTACCTACCGATTGATCGGATCGAAAAGGTTCAGAAATATCTCGGCGGTGAGGGACATACGCCTAAGCTCGATAAGATGGGTGGTCAAGGCTGGGAGAAGGCTCGTCTCAAAGCACGTGCCGCAGTCGAAGAGCTGGCGCGACAACTGCTCGAAGTTTATGCCAAAAGGGAACTGCGCAAAGGCTTTGCCTACTCTCCGCCAGATCAGCTCTATCGCGAATTTGAGGCGACCTTTCCACACGAAGAGACAGCGGATCAGGACCAGGCGATTACTGAGACCCTCAATGATATGCAATCGGCTAAACCGATGGATCGATTGGTCTGCGGTGACGTCGGCTACGGCAAAACCGAGGTTGCATTACGGGCAGCAGTCAAAGCGGTACTCGACAGCAAGCAGGTCGCTGTTCTGGTTCCGACAACCATCCTTGCCCGTCAGCATTGGGAAGGGTTCTCTCAACGACTGAAAGATTTTCCTATCCGGGTGGACATGGTGTCACGCTTCCGAACCAGCGCAGAAAACCGTGCCACCCTACAGGCTGCAGCTGAGGGTAAGGTTGATATTCTGGTCGGTACTCACCGTATTTTACAGCGGGATGTCCGTTTTAACGATCTCGGCCTGGTCATTGTAGATGAAGAGCAACGTTTTGGTGTCAGCCACAAGGAGAAGCTGAAACAGTTGCGCGCCGAAGTCGATATCCTGACCCTGACCGCAACCCCGATCCCTCGAACATTACACATGAGTATGACCGGCATGCGTGATCTTTCGGTCATAGAAACGGCGCCGGTCGACCGTCTCGCGATCCGGACCTATGTTTCCCGTTTTGATGATGAGATGATCCGTCAGGCGATCTTGCGCGAACTGCGTCGTGGCGGTCAGGTCTATTTCGTTCACAACCGGGTTCAAACCATTGAAGCGATGGCAGAACAGATACGCGCTCTTGTTCCGGAAGCTTCGGTTTCTGTCGGCCATGGTCAGATGGCGGAAAAAGAGCTGGAAAAAGTTATGCTCGATTTCATCGAAGGCAAAAATAACCTGTTGGTCGCCTCAACGATTATCGAAAACGGACTTGATATCCCCCGCGCCAACACCATCATCGTTAACCGCGCCGACTGCTTCGGGTTGTCTCAGCTCTATCAGTTGCGTGGTCGGGTTGGTCGCAGTGATCGCCGCGCTTACGCCTATCTGCTGATTCCGGGTGAAGCCTCACTGACCCGTGAAGCCCGTGAACGCTTACGCGTTCTGCAGGAGTTAACCGAACTCGGTGCCGGTTTCCGGGTCGCCAGCCACGACCTCGAACTCCGTGGGGCCGGAGACCTCCTCGGCGGCAAACAATCGGGCTCCATCGCCGCAATCGGCTTTGAGCTTTATACCGAACTTCTGGAGGAAACCATTGATCACCTGCG
>Ga0193954_1001008_pt1 | contig 14976 bp, 13 predicted proteins | sample BB_5_MG_FD_140340 | JGI IMG/M metagenome (GOLD analysis project Ga0193954, IMG submission 140340) | Microbial mat bacterial communities from the Broadkill River, Lewes, Delaware, United States - BB_5_MG | ecosystem: Environmental > Aquatic > Freshwater > River > Microbial mats | place: USA...
ACTCTAATATTTTCCCATACATCTTCACTAGTTTTGTAAAGAAATTCACCCTTGATTTTATTTTCAATATCAGTAATAACATTCCAATCATCAGGTAAGTTATTTTCTACTAAAGGTTGTGATAGGTGTAATCTTCTCATAGCATTTACATATACGCCTGTTTTTTCATACGCAGATTTTACACCAAATACTATATCCGATTTTTTAGCAATAGCATTCATAAATAGATCTTGAGTGATAAGTAGTTCCAGGTTATCTAAGGCTTTATCTATTTTATTAAGATTTGGATGGATATGAGCTGTATCTTCACCCATTACCATCATCGCTTTAACTTTGTTATTCAACATAGCATCGATTAAGTCTGGAGTTTTAAGTCCCTCTTCGGTTGGTTTTGAATAATCTGGACCATAGTATGGTAAACAACCAACATCACAGGTTCCTTGAACACTATTTTGTCCACGAAGTGGCATAAGCCCAGCACCCTCTTTTGCAATATTACCTGTCATAAGTGCCAAGTTTACCATTGCCATAACAGCATAACTACCATCAGTATTTTCTGTAACTCCAAGTCCCCAGAAAATCATTGATTTTTTTGTAGCATATTTTCGTGCAATTACAGGAATCTGTTCTGCAATCTCTTCATATCCTCTAATATTTAAAAAATACTCAGGATTTGCATATGGATCATTTAAAATACTTTGTTTATATTGTTCAAATTCTTTTGTTCTGGTATCAATAAACTCTTGATTATAAAGTTCCTCTTTTAAAATTACATATGCAATTGCGTTTAAAAGTAAAAGATTTGATTCATAAGGCATAACTACTGTGTCAGTTGCAAATTTACTTAGCTGTATATGTCGCACATCACACACTATAAGTTCACTTGTCTTTGCTCGACTAGCTTCTATCATTCTATTCGCTACAATTGGATGAGCTTCAGTTGTATTTGAACCAATCACTATCATAAATTCTGTTTTAAAAATATCATCAAAAGGATTAGTAGCAGCTCCCTCTCCAATAGTAGCTGCCATTCCATTTAAACTAGGTGCATGACAAACTCTTGCACAGTTATCAATATTTGGTGACTCCATAGTTTCTCTAGTAAACTTTTGTAGTAAAAAACCACTTTCACAAGAGGTACGAGCTCCCCCAGAAGCAAAAAAACTATGTCTTCCATGAGTATATTTTAATTCCGATAGTTTCCAAGCGGCAAGTGAAGTTGCAAACTCGTAGTTTGATTCGTACCATTGTTCATCTAAAGAAACCAATGTATGACTTCTAGCTTTTAGCTCTCTTGGCATCGCTTCAAAGTTTTGCTCTACAAAAGACTTTTTGATTCTTGTGTTTCTTATCCGATTTGGAGAATCTACAAAATCATATCCTGTTTTACCCTTAATACATAGTTTACCTTGTGATACATAACCATCACTTTGTGCATAAATTTTTAAAATTTTGTTATCTTTAACTTGTGCAGTTATATCACAACCAACTCCACAGTAGGTACATACTGAACTTATATCGTGAATCATAGTTTTCTCTTTTGTGTTGAAATTATTGAGGATTATATCTAATTTAATTTAAAATATTAGATATATAAAATGTCACTATATTACTTACAAATTATATTTAATATCTAGTTTAATATAAAAACATGTAATTTTAATGTAAAATTAAAAAATGTAATTTTTATATAAATCATAATATTAGAATTTATTATTTTAATGGATTAATGTGTTGTTTGAATAAAAATATTATATAAACTGGATAAAAATAATGAAAAATGAATTAAGCTATTATAGTTTTATAAGTAAAATATCTACGACTTTTTTGAAGAATTATGATTTCGATACAGCTATAACGAAGTCTTTAAAACTATTAGCAAAAAGAACAAAGGCAAATAGGTCATATATATTTTTATTTTCTAAAAATAAAAAGAAGATGACAAATACTCATGAGTATTGTCAAAAAGGTATTGCCTCTGAAATAGAAAACTTACAATACTTAGACACCTCAAATATAAAATGGTGGATGAATGAATTGAAAAACCAAAGAATCATCAATATCCCTAACATCAAAAAATTTCCAAAAGAAGCAAAAGTAGAAAAAGACTCTTTAAAAAATCAAGGGATAAAATCAATCATATGTTTCCCCTTTTTTAGAAAAAAAGAGCTAATTGGTTTTGTGGGACTTGATAATATAAAAGATTCAAAATCATGGGATAAACTATCTATTGAATATCTTGATATCGCAACAAAAATAATAGCAAAGGTTTTTGAGAAAGAAAAATATAAACAAAAAATATCTGAAATGAACTCAACACTTCAAGCTACACTTGAGTCTTCTGCTGATGCAATTGTTGTTATTAAAAAAGATGGTACTATTCTAAATCACAATGAAAATTTTATAAAGATGTGGAATCTAACTCAAGAGATTCGAACAAAATCAAACAATGTAACACTCCCAACAGCAAAACTAACACTTATCACTCCAACACCTGATGAGTTTGAGAATAGAATATCTACAATGCTACAAGACCCAGTAAAAAGTGACCTTTTTATTGCATATAGAAAAGACTCCTCAATTATAGAGATGACATCCCGACCCTTGTATGTTAAAGATGAGCATGTAGGCAGAGTTTGGAAATGTACAGATATAACTAAACAAGTACGATATGAACAAAGACTGCAACTCATTTCTAAAGTATTTGAAAAAAGCAATGATGCTATTGTTTTAACAGATGAAAATATAAATATCATAGAAACAAATACTGCCTTTAAAAGAATCACAGGATATCTCGATAAAGATGTAATAGGGAAAAACCCTTCGATTCTTCAATCAAATTGGCACAATAAGGAGTTCTATAAAGCGATATGGAAAAAGATTGATCAAAATGGTTATTGGGAAGGTGAGATTTGGGATAGAAGGAAAAATGGAGAGTCGTATGTAAACAAAACTTTTATCTCAAAGATAGAACACGAAGGAAAAGTGACAAACTATATAGGTATAACAAAAGATATAACACAAAGTAAAGAGTATGAAAATAAGATAAAACAGTTAGCTTTTTATGATGCTCTTACTGGCTTACCCAATAGAACATTTTTTGAACAAAACTTGGATAATGTAATAGATGAGTGTAAACGATATGATAGAAGATTTGCCGTTTTATTTTTAGATCTTGACAATTTTAAATATGTCAATGATACTTTTGGACATCTAATAGGAGATAAACTTCTTCAAGACGTTTCGAATAAACTTGAAAAATGTGTACGAAAAAGTGATATAGTAGCGCGTATTGGTGGGGATGAGTTTACTATTATTATAAAAGATTTAAAAGATGAATTAGATATAGATAAAATAGCAAAAAAAATCATCAAAGATATCTCAAAAAAAATAGTTATTGAAGAAAATGAGCTTCATGTAGGGACAAGTATAGGTATTTGTATCTATCCACAAGATGCAACTCTTTCAACAGAGCTTACAAAGAAAGCTGATATAGCTATGTACAACTCAAAACACAATGGAAAAAATAGATACACGTTTTTCAATGAACAGATGAATAAAGATATTCTAGAAAGATATAAAATTGAGCAAGCTATGAGAGAGTCTATCAAAAAAGATCATTTTTCTATCAAGTATCAGCCATTTGTATCGTGTAAAACAAATTCTATCAATGCCGTTGAAGCACTTATCAGATGGAAACATCCAAAATTAGGCAATATTATGCCAAATGATTTTATCCATATTGCAGAAGAGAATGGGATGATTTTAAAGTTAGGGGAGTTAGTATTTCAACAAGTTTGTAAAGATATAGAAGAGTTTGAAAGACATAATATAAAAAAAGTATCTATAAATATATCCCCGAAACAACTTATGGATATCAATTTTACAAGTATGGTGGCATCATATATTAAAGAATATGATATAGATACTTCAATTTTAGAGTTTGAGATAACAGAAGCAGTTCTTATGGATGACACGGATAAGATAGTAAATAATTTGAAAGTATTAAGAGATATGGGGATTACATTTGCTTTAGATGATTTTGGTACAGGATACTCATCTTTAAGTTATATCAAAAAATTTGCAATAGAAACTATCAAGATAGATAAAACATTTGTAAATACAATGCATGATAGTAAAAAAGATATGGCAATAGTAAATACTATTCTTTATCTATCAAAAGAGCTAAATAAAAATATCGTAGCAGAAGGTGTAGAAACAAATAAACAACTAGCCCACTTCAAAGAGCACAAGAAGTGCCATATCCAAGGTTATTTATTTTCTAAACCTGTAACTATAGATAAACTAAAAGGTGTGATAAAAAATCTTAACTCTTAAGCAAGTTAAGAGTACAAACTTCTATCATCTCATAAACTTTTTCAAATCCATCAAATCCATCAAAAAAGTATGGGTCTGGAGTATCTTGGTTTTCATATCCATAAAAACCAAGTTTTTTTAACTTTGATTGTGGACAACCAAGCTTCAAAAGGTTTGAAATATTACTATCATCAAGTCCAATAACCACATCAAACTCTTCAAAATCTTTTTGAGTAATCTGACGCGCACGTTGTTTGGATATATCAACACCATGTAAATTCCCAACTTTGATAGAGTTTTCACAAGGTGTTTCACCCACATGCCAAGAACCAGTTCCACAACTATCTATTTTGATATCTAAACCATTTTTATCCACATAATCTTGAGCGATACCATGAGCTAAAGGTGAACGACAAATATTTCCTAGACATACGAATAATATACTTTTCATGTTTTTATCCCTTTTATTGTTTAATAGTGAAATCTACACTGTGCAATTATGATTAAATCATCTAGTATTTTATATACTAGTCTATGTTCAGATGTGATTCGTCTTGAGTAGTAACTACTAAAATTTTCTTTTAGTTTTTCGGGTTTGCCTAGTCCATTTTTATCATGAGGATTTCTTTTGATATCTTTTATTAAGAGATTGATTCGTTTTATAATTTGTTTATCATTTTGTTGCCAATATAGATAGTCTTCCCAAGCTTGATCAGAAAAACCAAAAATCATAAATCAATATTCTTTTTTAAGAATTTAGAATTTTCTATTTGATCAACTGAATCTAAGAGTCTATCTCTATTGTTTTTTGAAGACAATAAATATATAGTTTCTTTCATAGAGTTATATTCTTCTTGGGAGATCAATACTGCTGATTGTTTCTCTTTAGTGGTAATGATAAATTCTTCAACGTTATCACATACTTGGTTTATGATACTTCTTAAGTTATTTCTAGCTTGTGAGTAAAGTACTGCTTGCATAATTTATCCTTTTGTCAATATATTGTCATTTTATCATATATTTCTGAACTTATACATTAAAGTATTTCATAAGTATGAAACAGCAGAAATAACACAAAGTAAATCTTTAGATATTTTGTTGAGACTTATTGATACAAATAAGGTTTCGTTAGATGATATAAGGGAAGTTACTGTTTAGTTTTGTTTTTTGCGATATATTATTAGTTTATCTATCACTTGAAATATTGATGGTGAAGTTTTAAAATAATTATGTAAATTGTCACCGAATTTCATCATAATATATATCTTTTCTGATAAATATACAATAGCAAGTTTTAATATAATCTTCTCTCTTTTACTCAAATAGTAGTATGGCAGATTTTTAAATTATAATAGAATTAAGTAAACTGTCACCGGAATTTTTGATATTTGTTCTTCTATAGAAAATGTTTTTCAATTTTACTTTAAAATAATAGGTATTTTTCTGATAAATATATAATTTCAAGTTTTAATATAGTTTTCTCTTGAATAATTACTAGGTACTTTTATGTTATTTATCGTATCTGTAAGTATAGGTACAAAATTTGTTATTACTTGATCTTTTTGCTTAGCCACTAAAATTAATGAAGATAATAGTTTTTTTAAAGAGTTTTAAATTAAAAGGATTACAATAAGTGAAAACTTTATTTAATAAATTTTAAAAATTATTAAAACTGTGACGCTACATGTGACACCTTTATTATATAATCTAAGAAAATCAAATTTTATAGGAGAAATAATTGGAATTAGAAAAAGGACTTAAAGTTAAACCATTTTTGCGTTGGGCAGGTGTAAAAGGTGGTTACTTAAAGAAATAGATTCTTATCTACCTAAAAATAAATTCAAACAGTATCATGAACCTTTTATTGGAGGAGGAGCAATATTTTTCCATTTAGGAATTAAGAATGCTTATATTTCAGATTTAAATTGTGAGCTAATTGATACATATTTATCTATTCAGCAGGAAGTTGAATCAGTAATTTATCATCTTAAAAGATTTAAAAATACAAAAGAAGATTACTATAAGATAAGAAGTGAAAGTTATAAATCAACTGCAAAAAAAGCCGCTAGATTTATATATCTTAATCAAACATCTTTTAATGGTATTTTTAGAGTGAATTTAGCAGGAAAATATAATGTTCCATATGGATATAGAGAAAATTATAAATTTAATTATGACAATTTATTAAAAGTAAGTTATTCATTACAAGATACGCATATTGTATCTCAAGATTTTGCAAATATTATATCAAATGTAAAAAAAGATGATTTAGTTTTTTTGGATCCTCCATATACAGTTACTCATAATAATAATAATGGGTTTATTCAATATAACAAAAAAATATTTTCAATCGATGAACAATATCGACTTGCTAAAACAATTAAAGAAATTAAAGAACTTGGTGCATATTATATTCTAACAAATGCTGCTCATCCAACAATTAAAGAAATATTTAATAATGGAGATAAGATTATTGAAGTTGAAAGATCCAGTCTTATAGGTGGGAAAAATGCAAAGCGTGGAAAATATGGAGAATTAATAATAACAAATGGATTAGATAAATGAGTTTTTTAAATTATAATCAGATAAATGAAATAAGAGAAAATATAGTTTCAGATGAAATAGAGTTAAAACGTAATTATAGAGTTAAGAAGAATAAAAATCAAATACAAAGTGTTAAAAATTCTTTAGTTGATGACTATATTGATATGGGTTGGGAAATAGAAAAAGAATTTACAACAAAAACAAGAATGAAAAAAAAGAAATCTTATTTGGAAGAATTTAAAGATGATGTATGGTGTCAATTTTATGAATTAGGATATAGAAATCTTAATTGCTGTGATACTTTTGCTTTACCTTTTAATAAATGTGAAGAAAAAAAATACATTGATATAATTGCAATTAATGAAGAAACAGTATTTTTAGTTGAATGTAAAAGTAGTGAGAAACCACAGAAAGCACCTTCTTATAAAACAGAACTAGACTCTTTAAGATTAAAGATAGAAGGTATCAGAAAAGTTATATTTCAGTTATTTGGTAAGGATATAAAAATTAAATATATTTTTGCAACTAGAAATCTTAGACTAAATATTGATGGGGAAGATATAAAAAATATAGAACAGTCTCATGCTTTTTACTATAATGACAATACTTACTCATATATAAATAATTTAATTAAACATTATAAAAGTGCATCTATATATCAGTTTTTAGGATTGATATTTAAAAATGAATTAATTAATAATAATAAAATTGAAATACCAGTTGTTCAAGGATGGATGGGAAAGAAAAAATATTATATGTTTTCTATTGAGCCAGATTTACTATTAAAAATAGGATTTATTTTACATAGAACTAAAGCAAATGATGTAGAGTTTCCAACTTATCAAAGACTATTAGTTCCTAGTAGATTAAAAGGAATATCAAAATTTATAGATGGTGGAGGCTATTTTCCAAACTCAATAATAATAAATTTTAATAGTGACAAGAAAAATAAAATTTTATTTGAACCTGCATCATCAAAGGGAAGTTCAAAATCTAATATTGGAATATTGAAAATACCTAATGCTTATGCTATTGCTTATATCATTGATGGACAGCATAGATTATATGGATATGCAAATTCTAAATATTTAAATACAAATACTATTCCAGTAGTAGCTTTAGAGGGACTTGATTCAGATAAACAGCTTAGTATTTTTATGGATATTAATCAAAATCAAAAAGCAGTTAGTCCTAGTTTAAAATTAGATCTAGAGGAATATATACATTGGGATTCTGAACGTGCTGATTCTAGATTAAAAGCACTTCGTTCATCAATAATTAAATATTTATCTAACGAACAAGGATCTTTATATAATAAAATTTCAATTGGTGAAGATGTATCATTATTATCTTCTGCTCCATTTGAAAAGGCACTTGTTAAGTCAGGACTGCTTCCAAGTGCAAAAAATAACCAATATGATAAAAGTACAATTATTGGTTCATTATATAATATAAATAATAATAAACATACTGATGAAATGGAAAAAGCAAGATATAAAATTGTTCAATTAATTAATAATTGTTATGAATTAGTTGAAGAAGGTTTTTTTGATATTTTTAATAGAGAAAAATATTTTATTTTATCTAATAGAGGTACATTTGCATTTATAACTTTAATTGGAAATATTAATGTCTTTTTGACAAATTGTGAAGAGTTAACATATTCTACTAATAATGACGTGCGATTTGCTAAAATTAAAAAGTATTTAATTGCGTTACTAACTGGAATTAATAATTTATCAGAAGAAAAAGAAAAAGAACAGTTATCATTATTAGGGGCTGGTGCAGATATAAAATGGCTGAGACTCTTTCAGTCAATTATCAATGAATCATTCCCTCAATATGATCCTCCTGAATTAGTAGATTGGAAAGAGCGTCAAGATGATGAACTTCAAAATACAGGTAGAACTTATGGTATAGAAATTGAAAAACATATGAAAAAATTTATTTTAAGTAATTTAGAAAAAATTTATTCTGATAAATGGGACCTAGAAATAGGAAAAATTAAAAGAGATTGTGTATCAAGAGCACTAGAAGAAGATGAAAAAAATCATAAAGAAGGATTAAATAAAGAATCTTCTGATTGGAAAGAAATGTTCAATATTAATGATTATAAGACTATTATAGAAAAGCATTGGTCAAAAAAACCGGAGAATGATAATACTTTTGTATCATTTGAAGAAAAATTTTCAATTGATGTAGGTAAAGGATTTAATAGTAAATCTGAAAAGGTAAAATGGATTTCTATATTTAATTCATACCGAAATTTATGGGCACATGAAGGAAGTAAAGAAAAAAGATTAAATAGAGAAGAAGTACAATTTTTAGAAAAAATTTATAATAACTTTATATCTTGAATTTATATTATTGAAGAAGTTATTTTCAAAAAATTTCTTCAATATATTGACAACTTCTAATAATCCTATAGTTATCAAATTCAAGATTTATAAACTCCAATTCTGTCAGTTTATATACTTCATCATTTTTATTAGAAATTATATCTATAAAAATTGTTCTAATCTTCTTTTTACAATTAGTAATTTTAGATAAATAAACCAATGGATAATATAGTTGCAATAATGAAAATGTTGTTCTTGATTTAGAACCTTGTTTAGCTTCAAAAATGACAATTTCATCTTTATTTTCTAATACTAAATCTATTTCAAACTGTAATCCCCTATTTATTATTTTAGAACCATGTGAAGCTACAAATTCTAATTCAAAATTTGTTTTAATTTTACCAAATTGACCATACTGCAATCGTCTATAAGATAATTTATCATCAATAAAATTATTTAATATTCCTATTGATAATGATTTATTTAAATATGCATTTTCATTTTTGTGAAACTTTTCTAAACTTAATGGAATAAAACTATCTATTGGCTTTAGGTTTTTTATATTTATTGTATCAAAGTTAATATTACTTAAATCAAAAAAGATATTTTCTTTAAAAAAGAAAAATTCAGCTTGACCACAACGTATTGGCATCAAGTTATTTAGAATTAAAAACTCTGATAAGTCTTCTTTTTTATAAAGTGGTATCCAGTTTCCAGGTTTTGACTTGTCAAGTAATTTGGAACTAAAAGCATTAGCATCTTTATCAAAAATATTTACATGATTACTGCATGGACAAAATTTGTCATTGGAGATTAAAAAGTTATCTAAATAGTTTACTTGTCTTTCCTTGAAAATATTAACTACTTCTATCCAATCATTTTTAGCCAAGTTTTTTTCCTATTTAACAAAAAATTCACGAATATCAACATCTAATATAAGTGCTATCTTATAAAGTTGTTCAATATTATAATGCTTATTTTCAAGTCCTGCTTCAATTTTACCTATAGTACTTACTGATTTATGCCCCATGCTTAGAGCTAAATCTGTTTGAGTGATACCTTTTTCTTTTCTAATTTTTTTAACATTATCAGCAATTTTTTTATGAAAGTCATTTATCTCTTTAGTATCAACTTCTATATGTAGTAACATCTTTTCCCTATAGTGAAAGTTTTTTTGAAGTATATTAAAGTTAAAATAATTTTTATATTCACTATAGTGAAGATAAGAGATTGACTTTGATAAACGACCTAAAAAAATTAAAACAACAAATCCTAACACACAAAAAAGAACTAGAGAAGATATCTCCCTATATAGAGCAAACATTAGAAACTATATCTGTGCTTATCAAACAAAAAGCAAGTGACACAATGATAAACCTTTGGCAAGATGGCGCACTAGAACTTATATCTGATATAGAAGCAGAGATAGAATTTATACAATACAACCAAAAAGTAGAGCAAAAAATACAACTCCTAAACCTAAAAGAAAAAATAGATACAAATATAAAAATACTAGAGATAAAATATCCACTATCCCAAACTATAAGCCAGCCATAGAGATACTTTTAGACATGAACGCACCAGAGGATATGATAAGAGTATATTTAAATGGACTTGAGTATTATATTCGAGATGTAGATATTGAGTTGGGGATATTATAATTTAAAAAGGTAAAGCTTTTAAACTTTACCTTTTAAGTGTTTCCAAATGTTTAAGTTAACTACTTCTTAAACGGAGTTTCACTTGATCTGCAAAATTATTGTACTAAAATAAAATATTAAAGTCAATTGTCAATTCAAATTATCACCCACCTCCAACAAACTGAAGTAACTCTATCTTATCCTCATTTTTAGGGATAAATTCACTCCAGTTATCTTTTTTTACTATCTCCATATTTACAGCACTTGCCATAACTTTATCTTCTATTTTAAGTTCAGTTATGATCTCTTGAAGTGTTGCGTTTTTTTCAAATTCTTTTGTTTCACCATTTATTATGATTGTTTTCATTTTATACCTTTTGTTATTTCCTAAAACTTGCCATTTTAAATCTATCACCCATTCCTGTTGGATTTAGAAGTGTTTTTACTTTATTTGATTCACTTAAGTACGTTTTTTCATCTACATTTTTATGAAGCATTTCCAGAAGTTCGATGATACCAAAAGATACAAGTGCTTTTAGTTGAGTTTCATAAGTTAAGCTTTTTGCACCAGCTTTTTCAAAGGATTCTATCACATGTGAAAAGTGTACATCATAAGTGATATCCGATTTTCCATAGAGTTTTTTTAAGTCAATCTTTTCATCAAAGATAGGATAAACATTGTGTTTTTCATAAACTCTACAAGAAAAATCATTTCTTGGGTACTTTTCTCCATAGTCAAAAGTTACAAATTCAAATGTATCTATATTTTCACACATATTTGAAGCAAAATTATCGTAACCAACGGCAACTTCACCTTTTGTGATTTTATGCTTTTTACAATGTTTGGCCAAGTTTTCATCTTCATTGTCTACAAATTCTATTTTATTATCGTTTACTACTGCATATTGTAAGATATCTTTATCGTTTGTATAGACTAACTCACAAGAAAAAGCATCAAATATCTCATTTGCAACTACAAAAGCAGATGAAAGTTTTACTTCACTTATATCATTATAGTGAATTAGTTCTATGTCCTCTCCAAAACAAGCTTCAAAATACTCTTTTTGTTTTTGACGTAGGTGTTCGTATCTCTCAACAATAGCAAATTTTAATGTTCCTATTAGTTCAGGTTTTAGAGTAAATATAAATTGAATAACATCCGAAAGCAAATACCCATGATGAGCTCCTATTTCAACTATCGTAGAATCATCTGGTAAAAATCCCTCTTCAATTATATCAACAACTCTTTTTCCAATACTTCCACCAAAAAATTTGCTAGAACTAACTGCTGTATAAAAGTCACCATCTTTTCCTATTGTTTTATAGTTTGAATAGTATCCCTCTTTTCCATATAGCCAGTCATTGAAATACTGGCTAAACTTTGTTTTAGTCATTTTGTATCCGTGAATATATCTCTAAAAGTTCTATTTGTTTGTCTATAGCTAATGTTTTGATATCATAAGCTTTGATGTTTTTTGAGTTCTCCATAGTTTGTACATCTGAGTCTGTTTTCATACCTACATCTCTTTGTTCAACTATTTGAGTTAGAAGTGATTCATATAAAGATACATCACTTTTAGCTATCTCTTTTTTTTTATCTAAGCTTTTTAGTTTAGCAAGTGAGTTTTTAAATATAGTTAACTCTTCTTGTTTTTTATCTTCAAGTTGTGATTTTTTTTGTAAATATTCTATCTTAGAACTTTCGATTGTATTTGAATACTTTATATCTAAAGGTATAGAGACATTAAATCCAATGTTTGTTGACTTATCAGATAACGCTAGATTATCACCTGTATCATGATATCTTGTGTGATCAGCTGTAAAATTAACTGCTGGTAGATAGTTTGAAGATATCATATTTTTTTTCCAATATGAGTTGTCTATATCTTCTTTTGCTTTTTTGATATAGATATTTTTGTCTAAAAATTGTTCATTTTTGATAAGTTGCAATATAGGCAGTTTAAGTTCATCATACTTTTTGTCAGATAAATTTGCTAAGTTATTTATCAACGAATCTTTTTGATATTCTAAATCAATCAATGCATTTTTCTTAATATTTGAATCTAAAATTGCATTATCTAAAAATGAAGTATCTAATATACCGTTTAATACTTGTTCTTTTTTTCTTTGAATATCAAGTTTTGCATTTTTAATCATCAACTTTTGTTTATCCAAAGTCATATCAATCTTTTTAATTTGAAACAATAAATTAACAGTTTGTTTAATAAGCTCTTTCTTTTGTGCATCTATAGTTGTTTTAGAGTATTTTTCCATACTAGATGCATATTTTATAGCATATCTTATACCACCACTTTTAAAAATTGGTTGAGATATGCTTATAAAAGATTTTTGAGTAGTATAGTTTTCCCCTTTGTTATACATATATTTATATGTTACAGGGTTGATCCAATCTTTATTTAGTTTTTCACTATCTTGAATAGCTTTGTCATATGAATATTGTAAAATACTATTTTTAGTAGGTGATAGATAACTATCACCCTTTTTTATATCTTCACTTGCACTAAGTGTTGCAACAGTAAGTAGTGAAGATAGAACTAGAGAATTAAATGTTTTGTACTGCATCATGTAACCTTTTAAATCCCTCATCGATTTCTTCTTTACTAATAGTAAGAGGTGGAAGGAATCGTAAAGTGATTTTTCCTGCTTTTAATACAAGGACACCTTTATCAAAAGCATTATTTATTATTTTTGTTAAAGTTTCTTCATCTTTAACACGTAGTCCTCTCATAAGTCCAAGTCCAACTTGTCTATAAAAGATATCTTGACCTTCAAAAGCTTCATAAAGTTCTTTTAGTTTTTTTTCAAAGTATATAATTGTCTCATCTAAAACACCACTATCTTTATGCTTTTCTAATATGTCACAAACTTCAAGAGAGGCTCGAGTTACAAGAAAACCACCACCAAAAGTAGAACCATGATCTCCTGGTGCAAAGATATCTTTATGATTTGTCATAACCACACCAATAGGAACACCTCCTCCTATACCTTTAGCAAGAGTAATAATATCTGGTTCAATATCATATAAATTAGAAGCTAAAAATTCACCAGTTCTAAATCCACCTGTTTGAACTTCATCAACTATTAATAATATATCTTTACTTTTTAGATAAGCTACAAGTTTTTGAATCTCTTCTTTGTCAAATGGTTGAACACCACCTTCGCCTTGAATCAACTCAATCATAACTGCAACAGTCTCCTCATCAATAGTCTCATAAATATCATCAAGTTTATGCTTATATGAAAAACCATCAGGATATGGAGAGAAGTTATCAGTATGCATCTTTTTTTGACCACTTGCTTTTACTGTTGTGATAGTTCTTCCATGAAAAGAGTGACCAAGTGTAACTATCTTGTATCTTTTATTATCAAATTTAGTTTCACCATATTTTCTAGCAATTTTAATTGCACCTTCATTTGCTTCTGCTCCACTATTTGCAAAAAAACAAGCCATGTCATAACCGCTTAATTCAACAATTTTTTTAGCTAAGTTAGATTGTGGTTCTATGGCATATAAATTTGAAGTATGTGATATATTTTTAGCTTGCTCACAAATTGCATTTGCAACTTGTTCATTACCATGTCCAACTGATACAACACCAATACCACTAGTGAAGTCAATGAAGTCATTGTTATTATCATCATAAAGTGTTGCATTTATACCTTTTTTAAAGTTTACATAATTTCTTGCATAAGTATTTAATACATATTGTTTATCTGTTTGTTCTAAGTTCATATAGTATTCCTATTTTATAATTAAAGAATTATATCGAAAATTCATTAATGAATTATATCCAAAGGATAAGAAGTAAATTAATAGATAAAAAATGTAACATAAAATAACTATATTTAAAAAATAGAAAGAGATACAATAAATAGCAAAAAAAAGAATTTGACAATTTAAGACAATTTTAAGCCTAATCTCTTGACAAAAGTCTCTAAACCTATTATAATCCGCTCCACAAAACAAGCACACAACATTAAAGAGATTTAATTAATAAGTTTGAATTGTATGATCTTTAAAAAAATATAATGTTAATAAATAAATCAAGTTTATAGAAAGTAATTTTTATAAACTAGATACAAGAAGAATTGAATATAAATTTATTTATATTCGA